>Ga0116228_10001445_pt1 | contig 19751 bp, 13 predicted proteins | sample S1TSphfallax_2_FD_89694 | JGI IMG/M metagenome (GOLD analysis project Ga0116228, IMG submission 89694) | Host-associated microbial communities from peat moss isolated from Minnesota, USA - S1T2_Fc - Sphagnum fallax MG | ecosystem: Host-associated > Plants > Peat moss > Unclassified | place... | reverse complement strand
TGTGGAACACTTTTCGAGCTTCTACTATCGATCCACATTTGGCAAACATTTCATTGAGGCTATTATGCACATCACATACACATCTGACTCACACCCACCTTCTACAATCCGCAAGAGAATTACATGTGTGGGCAAAAAACAATTCACCTCAAACATGACAATAATACTTAGATAGAAACTCCTGTTGAAAGATTCTGTCTTGAAGGTTTGAATTGCTCAAATTTTCCCTCTCTTTGCTGCAGCAAATTCTGCCCAAAAAAACAATGGGTTGAGTCCAATATTGTTGCTCTGACATATCATAAGGTTGCAATCAGTTTTGTGCATGTGTGTATGCAGTCTCTTCCACTACTACAAGTAAAACACAGATAGGCAAGAATTTTGGAGATGGCAACGAAGATAAGATCTGGAATTTTGAAGTTGTATCTTATTTTTGGATTTTTGAACCTTGTGATGATTTTATTGTCATTCCATGGGAAAGAAGCGCTATAGTGGTGGCTATGTGTTGAATATGAGCTACAAAATGACAAGTGTGTGGAATTCATAAATTTTAACTAAGGAAAATTTTTAATTCACGCCTTTTTTGGTTAAATTCACACCCTTTACTCACGCATCCGATTATATGCAGATTAAATTTGAGTGTGTCTGCCCCACCCCCCTGATGTTCATTTGACTTAGGAATTTATATATTATACAATTTTTTTCCAAATATATCATAATAAAAAAAAAATTCTGAAATTATGGGAATTGTAAGAGAAAAAATCATTAATGGAATATTCTGATAGAATATTCCATTTTAATTCTTATTTTTCGCATTCTGGCGAAATCTGGCACACCCATAAAAAAATCGCCGGGCAACACCCCCCCCCCCCCCCCCCCCCCCGCCCCCCCTTTGAAGGAGTGTATCTTCCTCATTTTCGACCAGTTTTGAGCAATTTAAATGACTATGCGTTTTCTAGGGGGCTATATTTTATCTTTAGAGTGTAGGTGGAAAGGAGGCAGATTGAGTAAGATAGAGGTGATTGAGACACTAAATGTTCGGTTACCAACCTGTTTACCCTAATGTTCATAGTTTTGAATTGATGAAATTTCAGTGAGGTCTCATGTACATGAATGGCTTCAATGATTGTCATATGGACATTGCTGATTTTATTTGAAAGCCTTTTTTGCATTAACTGTGAACACATGCACCAACAATTAAGCAGCACCTTTAAGAACTAGCCAAGGTACGAATTTTAAAAAAATGCATGTGAAATTTTATTGGTTTTTAGAGTGTTACAAAATATTCTTAAAGAAATTAGTCAAGGCAAAAAATTCATTAGTATCCTAAAATGAATATTGAGATACTGCCCTCTGGTGGCTTATTTTTAAAAGTAAAGGGCTAAAACTGAACCTTGACCCAGCTTAACCTAGCAATTTGGGAACGTCCTCACCCATGGATGTTACCCAATGTAAAGCAAAAGGCAAGTGGGTGGATCATTAGACGTGTAGATCTTGAGGTGAACATGCAGATGCACAGATCATGAAAGCCGCCTATTTCAATGTGAGAGTCACTTCATGCCTACTATTTAGGTGTAGGGCACCTTGTAGGTGCAAGATTCGTCCTACATCTAGAGAAGGCATCATGTATGTGTAAGGGCTGGGAAGCGACCTGAAAATACAAAGAGAAAAAAATGGCGGGTCTTTACAAAAAGTGAAACGCCTGCTCCTATGGGCATATCACTTTTTGAAATTCTGCTCTGTAACGTCACCTCCAAATACGCTGGAAATATTCTTGTAGGTCTTTACATATAGGTGTCTGGCCTATCACACTCACACACACACACACAAACACAAAAGAAGAAACAACAACCAGTGCTTTCCATCTCAAAATTTACTTCACAAAATTTACCTATGGAGGTAAGAAAATGGACATTGGTAAACGTCCTTGTTACTTGTGGTAACGGTGACATGCACCCAATGCTCATGACCTAGTTATGCCCTCAAGGTGTTATAAAGGATCTTCATGTCCACATGAGAAACCATAATTGAACAATTTGATGAATTTGAAGTAGATGTCTATCAAATAAGAGATCATGCAATACCCTAGGAGAAGCTGAATAACATGTCAACAAGGACACAAGGACTCTCAAGATAACACAAATTCCTACAACTTTCAAGATTTTATGGGGTTTTTTTATCAAAGAAAGATGTTGCACTGGTGGGAACTTCACAACATTCAATCCACTTTGCAGGATGTAAGAGTGGAGTTGTTTGCCTTCTGCCGAAGCTCCTGATCTTGCACATTCTCTCAAAACGCAGGCATAATTCTCAGAACATATCGCAATGGAGTCATGGTTGAGAAACCCTAACCTATGCACCGCTTCTCTGAGTCTCCTCAGCTTGCAAAGAGAGCTCAATTCCAACCCCGACTTAGCTGGTGCATCGTTGATGCTTTCATTTTGAAAGCTAGAGATGGTCGACGCACCAAGACTGATTCCCAGAACCCAATTCTGATACCTGACAATAAACTCGATCTTCTTCCAGACCTGGTAACCTAATTCTGTATTGAACTTTTAGACAATCTTAAACTACGTTCCATATCGAGGGCTCGGAATCTCATCGCGATGCCGCGAGACCCGCAGACACTGCACTGATCGAAGAATACCGACGTCGCACGTAGTTCTTGCACCTCATGAAAGAAAAAAATCCTGTCCAGAAGGTACTCCACTCACACACGGACTCTGCAATTGCGAGAACTCCTTGAATACTGCTCCACGGCTTTGATGGAGCAGCGCCGGCAGCAAACCGTCAGATTCATCATGACATCAACCCAACTGCCGTGCAGCGGGATACCCAAGATTCTGAAATGATTGAACACTGATTTTATAGGGCAATGGATCCGTTCCCAACACGAGAATGGTATAGCTTCCTCTGTTTCCGGAGCTCCCTATGTAGGATTTCTGCTATTTCTCTTAAACCCTGCCTTCGATACTTACGGAAGATCCCTAACTAAACTGGTGCTACAGAGACTCTCTGGAGATTACGGCTATATTTTGTGTTGTAGCGAACGTCATGCTCACACGATCCTTCTGACATATGGGCATCGTTTCCCTGTGTGTGAATTTCTAGAGACATCAAAACTGATACCTTTTCGTGTGTGGTTCTGTAGAATGTGTTTTTGTCGAGAGCTTTTGTGGGCGCTTCTATATCTTCAGAACCCGTTCATTGTTGCCTTTGTTGTTGTTGTTGCTCAATTGCATATGTTTCAGATAGTGCATAATATTCTCGACTTTGAGCACTTGTGTAGTACGCTGGAATTGCTTGGAAAAAAGCATGTTCGTCGCTCTCAACCAGCTGGAGCTCTTTCTTCCCTTTTCTGCAAACATAGGAGGTTCGATTCTCCCCCCCGCAAGCAGCACGCCTCCAACGAACAGTTCTTGTAACCAAGCCAGACTTTGCTGTCAGAATCCAGACAATCTTAAGGGCTGTGCGCATGTACTCCAGAAGGTCATACCATCCTTGCCCGTCTCATGCCATTGGACGGTGGGAATGGCGTCCAATGATGGGATTCCATTCCCATTTGGACAGTTGTGCCAGTAGTCGTTGGCCGTGGTCGGTCTTCGTCCCTGCGCGGTCTTCTCACGCGGCGCTGCCTTCGAATGCTCTTTTGGATTCGTGCTCGTGCGAAAGCGAGCAGACTCTGTCTCCGTGCGCTCTCGACAGCGAAGAATTAGTTTGTCCACAACGATCGAGCCATTCAAGATACTTCACAGTTCAGGGGGATCCTGGATTTAATGGTTTGGAAGCATTAGAGTCAGCCACCATCTTATCGTTGGTAAAAACTTCGGTGTCTCAGAAGAAGAGAGAGAAGATAGAGGACGAGAGAGGCTGCGCTTGGTGTTGGGGAGCGTGATTTTCTTTTTCCAGGGAGATGGCTAAACTGACGTCTGAGCTTTGAGACCAATTCAAGAAAGAGTGGGACTGCAGATTTGGTGGCTAGGGGGGATTTTGTTGTGTTTCGCAAGGAAATCTCAGAGAGGAGATAGAAAGACTCTTTTGTGGGGAATTAGGCATAGGAGATCAGGTTTGACTGGGAAGGTTGTGGAGGAGCTAGGATGGTCAGAGGGGGGACGAGGAGAGACGATGGATCGCGAGGCCTGAGCGGCATTAACATCTTCGCCGCCCTCGAGAGCCGCCGTCGCAAGTCTAAAGAAGAATGGGGAGAAGGAGAAGCAGCCCGGTTGCAGAAATGAGCCGGAGAACAAGCAGAACTTGAGCGAGCCTTTTCAATTTTGGGCGCCATCTCAAGTCACGGTGAAGTCCTGGGCCAATATTAACGACGACGACGACGATTACCGTGCCACCACTGCGCGCCTTGCTGAAGATCACTCTCCCGAGCTCCCTCTCCCAGATCCCGATAGCAGATTGAGCCAAGAAGAGGTAAGATCTTCCTCCTCGCCGAAGCCTCCCAAAAAAAAAGGGTTCAGGGACATGGATTTGCTATGAGTTTGAGAGCTATGCAAAGAACAAGATTGTTTCTTCCGGGATTGATGACAAATCGATGTGCAATCTCACCTGAACTGCATTTCGAGCAAATTCCTCCAACAAAATTTCGTTGTGAAGATTAAAATTACGTTTCAATATAGTTTCTTGCCGATCCTGTTCAATCCGCAGTGAATTGAGACAGATTGGGATTCTGATCTCTGTTCATTTTTTCTTATTTCAGCTGCAGATTTGAAGATCATCGGGAGTCTTTTTATGGAAGCTTTACCTGATGGAATGTTGCAGCTGAAAGGACCAGGTTTCAGGGTTTTTCCATTGTTAAGGAAATGCACCCAGTCAATGATTCCAGTTACTGCTTTGCTGTTTCTGAAGGTCATTCTTTTGCTTACAATGGCACTCTTGGAGTAAGCATTTATTGTTTAGTTTACACATAGAGTTTTGCACTGTTTGTTGGTGTAGCAGGAAAGTGAACGCAAGGATGAGGAACAATGAGAAGAAGAGGAAGTTGGCAATGACAATGAGAGTGAAGAGAATGGAGAGTTATCAGGGATACAGGAATGTTAGAGATGCCTGCAGCTGAAAAGAAGGCAGCATGCCAGCATTCAAAGAGGGAATTGAAGAAAAAGGGGCTTGCTGATCTTGAAGCAGTGCTTGCTGAGTTTGGCCTCTCACAAAATGATGAAAATTTTATGGATCTAACTTTGGTTCTCTGACCCATGTGCACATTTGCATGGTTTTGACTTTGGACATAGATTTCTACATCTCCTTTTTGGTGCCTTGTTTGATCTACAGTAGTGCTGGCATGGGCTTATCACAAGCAAGTTGTATTGATTGCACCAAGTGCAAGATGTGGTTAGAATAGGTAACATCAGAAAAATTGGAGAATGTCCTAATATCAAGTTGTCACAGTAAGTCCTCACATGCAATGAATGACTCTGCAGGTTCTACTCTTACAGTCTCCGAAAAGAAAGGGATGAAATTTCTGATGAAAATAGGGAAGAGTCTGAGAACAAACAAATCGAAGAGGAGGAGCCCTCACTAGTACGAAGTAAAGTTCAAAGAGGCGAAAGGTGAAGAAGGAAAAGCCATTCAAGGATATCCATGTTCCTTCAATGCCCAAGAGGGAAGCAGGAACAAAAGAAGAATCAGCAGGAGATGCAGGTGATGGAAATTCAGTTGCACCTGACCCTGAAGAAGTATTGAGGTGGTTAGCAACCTTGAAGAAGAAAAAGTCCATGAGCAGATGCTGCTGCTAAGGCTGGAGCAAGTGAAACAGCTACTAGGGCAGCCAGGCTTGCTGCAACAAAGAAAAGAGAGAAGCCTCACTACAACCAGCAGCCTCTCAGATAAACCAATTTCTTAGAGAAAGAAGATATTGATCCATACAGGTATACTCCATCCCTCTGTGCTGTTCATTCACAATCTGATGTGATCCAAGGGTCATTGCAAGATCTTAATGGAGTATCAGAGTGGTCTGGTGTGACCAGTGCATGTCTGACTTTCCTTGGATTTCTTAAGTATCAAGGAAATCTTCAAAGTGACAGGCCAATTTGCTCTTCTGGATGTGTTTCTCCTTATTTGCTATCAGTTGGGGGCTGCTTTTGGTGAATGATTGTGTGAAATTTACGTTTCTGGAAGGATTTGTTCCCAAGCTTAGAATGAGTTGAAAATCTGAAAGATGATTTGTGTGTCAAAGTATGTTACCTTGCATTGCTTATTCCTATGTAAGGTCCACTACAGATGAAGAGATCAGATGGGAATTGATTGTAGTAGCAGGGTTTTGTAGCAGTCTTTGGATTATGTGTTGTATCAAGTAGTATGAGCCTTGTTGGCAATTCAATTACAGACACAAGTGTTTCTTCCTGGGCAGTATCACCTGTTTACAAATAATGAGGAAATGTGGAAAGGATTGTTTCCCTTCCTTTTGAACCCTATGTCTTGCTGTGGCTTGCAAAGTATCAAAATGTCTTCACACCTACTGGATGCCAAACACTGAAGCTGACAACTGTGCATCTTTTTCAATATAAGTAATTTTCACTTGTATGTGGGGTTTCATAATATGTTCAAAAGAAAGTTGAAATGCAAAACATATCAGAGTGCCTTGCACCTGTGGAAAACTGCAGAGAACTGAGAGTTTGTGTTTGGATTTAGCAATGTCCCAAGATTCAATGCCTGCAACATTGAAATTTGACAAGTGTTCTGAGCTTTAGTATGCAGGTAGAAACATGATCATATGCTTCAGGTTGATGCAAATATTACAGTTCTGCCAAATTTGCAGTATTCAACAGTCAGTTCAGTACTCATGCAGATATTGTCTACAAATGAAGTATAGTGCAAGTTCTTGCATAGCTATTGAGTTCATTTGAATGGTTTGCCATGGCAATGAAATGGACTAATTTTCTATTGGTAGTGTAGACCCGAACAGAACCTGGTTCGTTGATATGATGCATTAGTCTGCAGTGAACTGGGTAGATTGGACTATGTCAAGTTCTCCCAACTCAGAGTACTTGTAAATTATGTCTTTCTGCTTGCTTTGTATGAGTGTCCCCTATGTGCTCTTTAGTCTACAAATAGCAACAGTAGGAATTTGGCAAAAATTGATTGAACTAATATTCTGTGTGATGTCACACAGCAAAACCATGTTCTAGTCATTTTGGGATCAACATTTTGTGTAGGGTAAAGCCCCACGGTGGGGACATTCTCAAAATAAGGGGCCTGGGAGGACAGGCAGTAGCTGAGCCTGACCCTGCATTTCAGGAATGTTCCCCACCCATGAGCCTTACCCTTTGTATGGGTGAACCTGACCCCATTAGGCAAACGTTATCATAATAAAACATGAGGTGAATGTAATCATAAGCTTAAACATATGTATGAGTGAGAGGTGCCTTGTAAGTGTAAGAGGTTTGTAGGCCAAAGGTGCCTCTTGCTTCTGAGGAAGCATTATTTAATTTGTATAGGGTGCCCTCCAGATACACTTGGAAACTTCTCCAGGTGCTTTATGAAAATCAACTAAATATACGCTAGGAAAATACGCTTGGAAATTCTTGGGGTGCTTTATAAAACTCAAGTTACTGCAGTGATCATTAGTAGACACTACTCAGGAAAGCTCACTTGTTTATAAAAAGGAAATGTTCTAGAGTAATAAGAACCCTTGCACTGTACTGTTAAATATATCTACCATTTCATTCCTGATTCTTAAGCTAGCTGACCCCTACAATCTTTCTTGGGTTATATATTGTAGTGACAGCACACTGCCTCCCCCTCCCCTCCCCTAAAAACCAAGGTGACAATCCTTTGTTCGGTTCAGATGAATTAAAATGACAAAATTCCTTTGCTGCAGGGAATTTATATGCAATCTCCCCTGCACCAGGGAAATTAGGAGAGATACACGGGAGCAGGAAATTTCACTTGGGGAGGTCCTCCGAGTTACACTTTGTTTTTTTACCTGGGGTTTTTACAAGGTAACTGTCTCATCCAGGGCCTTATTGTCATACCCAGATTCACCTCAGCGCCCTCGTGCTCTCATCTCCGTTCACAATCTTCATTAAACACATAATTTACCTGCACATGGCAAACCATTCAGCATTCAGTCCTCTCTTGTAATCTTGGGCTGACCTTGACCCCTAGATGGGTGAGACTAAACTCATTGAGGACTTCCCAAAGCCTTGTCATCTAAGATTACCATTTCTCGGCCTAACCATAGATTTGTGTCTAGTTCAAGGACTTAGTGTGTTGAGGCCGTCTCCTTAGGCCCCTTACTTAAACACTCATTCACCGGCACCTGTGAAGCTCATGAGTGCTATCAAACATGGAGTTGAACCCGGCCCAACACTTAAGACTCACAACTCAAACTATCGCAGGGGTTGCCCTATGGTGGTCTGGATTTGAGCCCTGACTAGGTGAATCCCCCTAACTTGAAGGTTTGACTAAAAGGGCATGTCACTCTCCCCCACTTCAAAAATGTCAACATCTTCATTGATGTAAATTAGGGGTGATTGCCCTTCGGCACTTTTGCCCCTCTCTACCTTTGACCCCATGGTAGGGTTGGTTATTTCCTGATCAAAAAAGACCATTCACAATGTGTCTTTGTGTTCTCAATGTAGTAGGTATTCCTGAATGTGTCTTTTGTTTTCACCCAATGTGCTCATTTCTAATATCTTTTCTAAATTCCCCTTTGCAATCATCTCTTCTTTCTTTGGAATCCATTTTGAGCTTGAAAATCTTTGTCACCACATCGAATGAAGGTCACAAACATGCCAACAAATAGTGTTGAATTGGGCTTTACAATTCGAATCCCCTTTACCCAAATGAGACATGATTCACAAGTTCATGCACAAGAAGTATGACTTCTCCATTCAAGGATGTGCCATTTTATTCGCATGCACCACCACTTTGATCTCACATAACTAAACCTTAGAGTTTCCAATTCAAGTCAAACTCCAATTCCATTTCTATTGGTTGCTACCTCTTTGCCTTTCTCAATTATTCCTTCTAACACAAACCTTAGCATTTTTTATGCTGACCATGTTTGTGAAAACCCTTAACCCCCTTTAAATTAATGAGGTTAAATTATTTTTGTTATTTTGTGGGCATTATCCCCCACCTTAAAAGGGGTTGATGGCTTCATTAATAGTTAAACCATTTGTAGGTGGGTTTTTCTTTTTCTTTCAAGTTTTTTACATTCCAAGTTTGTTACCCTTTCTTGTTCAAACTTGTTCAACATCTTTCGGAGGTGGTCCAAGTGAACAATATTTATCCACATTGCTTCCTTGTGATGGTAGCCCTTATATTTCACTAGATACTCATTATTTCTTAAGTATGTTTGCCTTGCATGAAATATGTCTTCAATTTCACGCACTAGCCTATGTTTAATAGCATCCACTTCCAATTGCACCTTTTGCTTCCAATTTGGTTTTTATTCATCACACAAAAACAACTTTAGTTTTGAAACATCAAAGGTTAGATGTGCCACAAAATTAATTGACAACTTTAAAATGTATACATCAGGATGCATATTATGAAAATTTTCATAAGGCCATGTGTACTTTGTAGTGAAACATGGGGCTAGTCCATTGGTCATCTTAAAGTCCTAAATGTTCAACCACACGTTACTTAACCTCAAACTCCACATGCCTTTGTGTTTTATTGGCTTGCTTCTCACACTGCTTTTGAAAGTATTCCAAGAGCTTCAGTGCATAATTGGCTTGATTGTATAACTTTTCATGCCCTTTGACCATCTCCACAATTTCATTGGAGTCGCCTTTTGAGCCATGGGAATGGCTAAGTCCATTGGCTTCCTAGCTTCTTTTCCTAATGTTAATTCAAATGGAAACATCTTTGTCACCAAATGCATCATGGAGTTGTAACAAAACTCTACCAGGCCTAAATGTTCCCCCCAATCTTATTAATCAACATTCACATAGTTTTCAAAGTATTGGTTCAACAACCCATTGACCCTTTTGTTGGGCCATCAATTTGTAATTGAAATGTTGTACTAAAAAACAATTATGTCCCCACCTTCTAATACAAATGCTTTCATAAACTTGTCATGAATTTGACATCTCTATCATTTATAATGAATTAAAGCATCACATGGTATTTAACCCACGTGTTAAAGAACAACTTTGTTGAATCAAATGTTGTTACAATCGTCTTTGTTGGAGCCATTTTTGCCAATTTGGAAAATCAATTTACTACTACCAAAATGGTGTCCATCTGATTCTATTTGAAAAATTGTGTTATGAAATCCATGGACACACTCCCATGGCTCACTTGGGATTGATAGAGGCATGTATAATCCATACTTGTTTTTATAAATGGACTTCATGTTTTGGCACTTCACACGATGTGCACAAAATGTTCTACGTCCTTTTTCATTTCAGGATGATAAAATCTTTTCCCTATGGCCACTCTTATGGTTCATTCCCCATGATGCCCCACCATGGGCACATCATGTTCCTCTTGCATGATCTTTGTGCATAGTTTTCTTGCTAGCACATAAATTTGAGACTACTTCCATCTTAGCGATCATTCTTTTAAGGTGATGCCTTTTATTTTTTTTTGCTTTCACAACTTTTTGAAATATAATTGTGCAAGCATGTCTTGCACATAAGTTTCCCTTATTCTTCATTCAAATTTGCTTTCCCTTAGAAGATGGCCATTAATGCCTAAGTTTTGGTCAAGGGTTTTTCCAATTCAAATTCCTCCTTCCTATTTGATGCATCAAGGAAACATTATCTTGTCTTAGTTTGTGAATCAATTCCACATCCAACAACGTCAAGGTATCGTGTTATTTCAGTTGTTTCACCAAGGCCTTTAGTTAAATTTCAAAATATTTCAAAGAAACATTATTTGTGAAGATTTTGGTCTTATGTGTCCCCAAACAATGTTGCCAAGTTTTTAAGCAACATACATGAATTGGCCATTGTAATTGTGTTCCACAATTTTTTTTGCTCTTGAAAACAATTAAATTGTCCCTCTTGCATGAAGACCCTTCTAATAGCAAAATCACTTACATCAATGTGAACTTTGAATGCCTTGATGAAATTTCGAAATTTCGGCACAAGAGCGAATGAAAGTTTTTCTTTCAAATCTTTGAATGCCTTTTATTGCTCATGTTTCCATTCGAAAAATAATTCCTTTTTTAGGAGGCCTAAAAGTGGTTTTGTCATTTGTGTGTCACAAGCATGAAGAAAACTAAAGAACTAGATTTTCAAACCACATGAAGGAAAGCATGCTTCATTTTAAATCTAAATCATGGAATAAAAAAATCAAAAGCAATAACACAACGTGTGCACAATGTGAATGCAAAAAGACTTTATTTCAAGAACATGACAATAACAAAACAAGATCATGACAAAGATACATACCCAAAATTAGTGTTGAATAGACTAAAGGTAATGTGGGATTCTACTTCTATTTATACTCATTAGGCACTTAATTCAATAAAGCTTTTTTAAAAACTTCAAACCTACATGTGACCCATGTTCACCCATGTGTGACTCATGTGCACCCATGTGTGACTCATGTCCATCCATGTGGAAATTAATAGTGAACTATGAATTAATTAAGAATGAACTAGAAGTGAATTGAAATTTAACTATGAGTTAACTAGAAATGAACTAAAATTTAACTGATAGGTAATTAGAAGTGAACTAAAGGATAATTACAAAAAAACTAAAAGCTAACTAGAAGTTAATTGATAGTTAATTAAAAGTTAACTAAATGTGAATTGAAATTAAACTAAGAGTTAAGTACAAGTTCATTATAAGTCATAGATCAATTAAACATTCATATGAATGAACTCCATGGTGTTGGCTTCCGTTACATTGCAAAAATCATTTTATAAATTTCTAATAGAGTTGGCTAGGCTTAAAAAGGATCGAATTTTTTAACCAATTAACCACCTTTAAGACCTTGCTCTGAGCCACTCCCCCTTGCCCCTTGGAGGACATCCAAGGGGTGTCATAACTAGGCAACAAACTTCTAAATCTTTCTACAAATATTTATTTCTATTTTACCTTTGTTTGAACCAAACAATAATCTCCTTGCTATTTATTGCTTACCCCCTTACTACTACTATGAATACTTGAAACCCTAATCCAAGGAATTACAACTAGATACACAATCGCACACACACATGCGCACACACAAATGGGAGCAAGGCTTTTTCAAATTCAAGTTTCACACTTCAAAAGAAAAGATAAGTACAATGGAGTTTTTAGTCCCTAGCTAGATGTTTCTTCTTCCAGCCAAGCTCCTATTCACACCTACTAAAACATCCTCCTACTTAGAAGTAGCACTACTTCCTCTTTTTCCTTCCTTCTCTAATTACTTCACTTCCTACTCTCAACCACACTACTTTTCACTGCCTATTCAAGCTCCTCCTTGTGATATATTCTTATTTTTCACCTACTTCCCTAACTCCAACTTCAAAAGGCAAACCTTCTTTCCCCTACAAATCAGCCCCTTCTCCTATCATCTCCTCCCTCTTTTCTACCTCTATCCTACAAGACCAAACACTCCTCCCCCAGTACCTCCAGCCCCCTTCGCCCCTTGAATGGAACAACGCCACATATCCTCCATTGAATAACCACCATCCTCCACAAATCGTTGCCTTCTATCTCCACTTCCATCACTTACATAGGGAGCCGCCTTTTTTAGAACCCATCTCCCCATGATGCAATAGTCGCCCTCTTGCCCCATCTAGCCTCCTCATGATTTGCCCCACCCCTTTACAACTCAACATCATCATCAATCCTCACTTTCTCTCACTCCTTCACACCCTATTCATCACTTTGAAAGGTGGAAGAGTAGTCAACAATGTTCCCCACCCCCTTCCCAACTTCAAAAGAAAAATACTACTATTGTCTTAATCTAACTTTAATTCTTGGCACTTTCCTATAAGCCTCCTCCTCCTTACCCATACCTTTATATCCAACAACCTTAACCAACTTAATTAAAATAGGATAACCTTGTTTTGACATAATCCAACTAATCTACTTTCAACTTGTCTTATCTAGGCCACCTACCCCTTGGTAATCCATTCGGGACAAAATTCAACCCCCTATCCTATCCATGAACCTAGGGTTACCCCAAAATTTTATTAGCCAGCTACTTTAATATTAACCCAAAAGTGGGTTAAGCAAATTTGGGCCCAACACACTAGTCTTTTCTAGTCTCTTATGCTTTGCAACTTCTTAAGGTCAAGTTTCACCCCTTCCCTTGATAAAATATGCCCTACCAAGTCGATATCCTCTTGGGCAAACTCACTTTTAACCTTGTTGGTGAAAAGTTTATTTTGCCGAAGCTTAAATAGAACATATTCCAAATGTTTTGTGTGTTTTTTTACAATCTTGAAATACACTAAGATGTCATCAATGTAAATAATAATGAACTTGTTCAACTTCTCATGAAAAATTGAATTCATGAAGGTTGTGAGTGTCGACAAGGCATTACACATCCCGAATGGCATCACTAGGAACATCTATGAATTATACTTAGTTCTCATAACCATCTTCATTGTCCACATCCACAATATGGATTTGGTAGTACCCCAATTTGAAATCAATTCTACTAAAATATTTGGCCCTGTTGAATCAATCCAACATAACATTAATGCAAGGTAGAAGATAGTTGTTACCTAAGGTGGTTTGGGATAGTCCTTCACCAAGTGCCCATGATTGAAGCACTTGACCTTCATCAAGTCTTGTTTCACCTTTTTCACCAACAGCTCCTTGCCCTACAACTTTTCCTTGTCAATGTGAAGTCTCGGCTTACCTTGGCCCTAGTTGTGCTTGTTGCAACCTTTGCCCCCATTGCTTGGGCTAGCATGGTGCTTTTGGGTGATTTCGCTTTTGGTTTCACCCTTGGAACTCAGTTCTGATAATGCTCTCATCCAAGGGCCTTACCCATCACAAAGAAAGAGGCCAATGGACAAGATCAAACAAGACACATGTAGAATCAATTGCCAACATGAACCAATATGACTTTATGAACCCACCTTATAAATAGCAGGCACCTTACAGGGTATTAGATCATCCCCAGCATGCTCAGTATGTGACCCTGCAAATTAAAATTGAATGAAGAACAGTGAAAACATACCATCCAAGGGCCTTACCCATCACAAAGAAAGAGGCCAATGGACAAGATCAAACAAGACACATGGAGAATCAATTGCCAAGATGAACGAATATGACTTTATGAACCCACCTCATAAATAGCAGGCACCTTGCACTGTATAAGAACATCCCCAGCATGCTCAGTATGTAACCCTGCAGATTAAAATTGAATGAAGAACAGGGAAAACATACCGATTTGGCTCAACAAAAATGTTTTGGCCCAGCATTTTGCACAGTGTGCTGAGGCTAGTAAAAGGCACAGCACAGGCTGCAACTGCCTGAAAAGAGTGTAAATAAATATGATCTGACTGCTGCTCCCTATTTCTGATTGGCCAATCATATGATTGGTCCAGGTGGTTTGCTATCAGTAGAGAGTTCCACTTTGTGTTTAGGGGTGGGGTTGCAAAAAACTAAATGACTAAACTTGAATGTTAGAAATATTTTTGCAGGGTCACATACTGAGCACGGCTGGGGATGCTATAAGAACCCTCCTCCATTTGATTTCCCCATAATATTTCTCCCAGGAGCAATTTGTTTTCAAAATAGCATGGTCATACAAAGGTTGAATACAGGAAGTGCTGAACCACACTGCCCAACTCCTATATAATTGTCTCACCTGTGACCAGACTGACATGAAGCGATACAGAGACTGATGCATACTCATGGTCTCATCAGTTTTCAGGTATCATGGAAACCCCCCATAAATAAGCCCTGGCTTACATACCAACCGAAATATTAATAAGTTATAACTGACTGACCTTCCTCTTGAGTGCCAGTTGACGGATTATTAGATTTCCATCATAGGAGTTGCCATATTTTTGCTGTGCAATATTACCCAAAACGGTAATATGCCATTAAAAAGGATACATTAGGAAGCGGATGACTCCAATATTCCAACTTCCAAGCCTTTTGGAGTTTGAAGGGCTACTGAAAGAGCCCTCCTCTATTAGGCAATGTCAGAACAAACAGACCGCCAAAACAGTGCCCCAATTTAGAGCCATCATAGAACATTTCACGGCCAAAGATTACTGAGGAGGGAGATCCTTTGAAATCATCAAGTAGGAATAATAAATAATTGGCTGAAACAATGGGACCATTGGCGCCGCACTCAGTGGCTGCCACTCACATACTGGACTATATTCCCAATTTTGCCACTATTTGTACTTGCTATTATTAAAAGGACCCATTCAGCCTTTTCCCCTAGCGAGCTCCAGACTTCTACTTACCATCTCTGGTGTAATCTTCTTCCCCCTCGCATCTTTCCATTTTGTTTGCAAAATCTCCACCTACATATTTGGTTGATTCTTCCTCAAGCCCTATTAAGAGCTTAAACCTGGTCTCCTTGTTCAATTCTTGCTCATGGGTAACATACAAGGAAGAAGTAATACTGATTCAACAGTGGTTTCAGGTTTCAGACACATTTGTAAGATACTGGTTAAGCGAACTTGTCAGGTTAAAGAGTATGTTGGCCATTATTACTACAATGGCATATATATTGTATTTTGAATGAAGTACAGACTTCAAATAGTGTACAATTGGGGTCGGACTTCAAACCTGTAAATTAAAACTTCTACCCAAGATACTGTGATCTCATTAAGCACAGTTTTTAATAAGACTGGTCATAATGATAGGCCCAGGTAGTTGCATTTGCATACCTAGTCTCTCACATTGTGGTGTCTGATCTAATTTTTCATGTTTATGGGTGGGGCCAGTGAACAATTAACCCTCTATGTTGGATGTGAAAATCACTGGTAAAGGCCCAAATTTGGGATGTGGGTGGACCTGCTCTAAGTCAGCTGATTGCTTGCTGCAAATTAGCCACACCTCTAGAAAGAAAGCTGTCCAATTATGGTAGAAAGCTGTGGCTATGGTTTGGACAAATTGAGGACATTGTGAGAGTGGGAAGATATTCGAAAGATGCTAGTGGAATGATGTACATTGTATGTAGACAACTTTTGTATAATCTATTGTTCTAAGTAAAGCCCTTGCTGATTTAGGATCCTCATATCGTTGCACATCATGTTCAAAATAGGGGTCATTCAAGGAGAGTACCTTAAGCTCAAATTTAGAATAGAATCAATTTAGAATTTGCTATGTTACGCCTTATAAAAGGGTCTTTCTTAGTTTGGTTACCTAGTTTTATTGGCCCTGCCTTGTAAGGATCATTAGAGAGTTTAGTAGCTTCAAGGGATTTTGCCCCCTATTATCAACTAGGTGAGATGATTCATCCTAATTTGATTGTAAAAATATTCATATTCATCTTTTGATATTTTGCTTATTCTATCACCTCCTCAAATGTGCACCCAGCCCACCTGACTTTGTCACCAATCCATAACCACAAAACTAAATATGAAAATACCTTCTTCAAAAATGGTTATGGCACCTATCATATGCAAAAATTCTTTCAAAATGTGACAATGTGATTGAAAACAGTCAAATACACATGTCATGATGAGACTTTTTTTTGGTTTGAGATTTTGCACAAATGTGAAAAATAAATATGAAAAGATAATATTTGATCATTTGTTTAGAAAAAAACGTCATTAGATTTGCAAAAAAATAAAAATCATGTTGTGACATTTTCTTATTGGTTTTGATTTGGTAACAAAATTTTAAATGTTTAAATAGGTTCTAAAACATGTCATCATTTAATGTGAGATGGCTTTTGGGTTCCTCATAACTATTTTTCCGCTAGTTATGACCAATTTATCATAAATATCAATTGTTGATATTAAATTAATGGCAGGGCCATTGTTTATAACACACCTTGTTATGTTTCTACCTCTAGAAGGCGAATTGAACTCTCATGTGTTCAGACATTTCCCTTTTACACATTGGAAGGGTTATTTAAGAGTCATGGCTCACCAATTTGGATGGAGATCTCAACATCTCAACATAATGCTTACATTTTTATGATTACATTCCCCCACATTTTGAGCTATGTTTTGTTATTTATTTTGTTCTTATATATGTTTGTGTTTAGTTTTAGTTGCTAGTTATGCTTAAGCATTTCATGGTTTAGTTTGTCAAAGTGCATGTGCTCATGATAAAACTTATATCTCACAAGGTTTCTCTCAAGAATTGTTTTGAGAATTGTGCTATTGTCCATTATCAAACAAGGGAGGTTGGGTTACATTTTAATTATAATCAATTGCAAAGATTTGATTCATTATCAAATAGTTTTATGAAATTGATCTTAGTTTTTAGAACTAGTGCAAATTGTTCTTTCCAAATATGATATAGCAAGCCCACATGGAAGGTGGCTATGAGGCGGAAGATAATTCAAAGCATTTTGAATGTTTTACACCATTTTTTAGGGTCACTTGAACATAGATGTTGGATGATTTCAATGTCCTTATCTTGAAAAGTCCTTTTAATCCTCTTTAGCACTTTGGACCAATTTTTTTTTTGACCTAGTAATCAAGCATTTATGAAATATTGGTTGTGCGATTTTTTAAATGAATCTCAAAATTGATTAAAAAAAATACTATGCTGCAAATGCTAAACTAAATTTCTTCTTTTTTTTGGGTTCGTATGTGCACATATGAAGTACTTAGGTGTAAAGAAAGTGCAGGATGCATGTTCCGTACTAGCAGCCGACTGCCTAACACCAAGTTCAATGCCCAAATAGTTGCAACCACCATCATATATACTCATTGAGGATATGCATTGCTCTTGGCATTATGAGCATGGTCCTTGTTCTGCAAGGGTTGCAGAGTATAAAATCCTAAAGCCATGGAGATTATATGGCTCTTGTGCAAATTTCAGACTGCACACACTGTACCTGTGTACACATTGTGAACATTGAAGCTACTTGCATTGGAAGTGTTCCTTGTCACATAGTGCCCCCCAGCTTGCATTGGTTAATTTATTAAATATTTGTGGCAAGGACTGGTGCACTGCCCTGTAACTTATAATTTTATGTACTATAGAATGCATACTTGGTGGGTGATCCTGCCAAGCAAGTGCCTAGTAGTTGTTTGCCTGGCAGCCTTGGCCACCAAGGGCAAAGTCCCTGATGCGAATAGTGGGCACCGGGTTCCTTACGCTCACATATGGGGAGCTCCATGAACAGAAGGTTTCCCTCTGACAGGCCTGGAGAATCACAGCACAGGTACGACCGAATCCTCCCATGCTCTTGATCGTGTAGTGCAAAATCCCTAAAGGGGGCGGTGGGGGTTGCATTCTCAAAATAGGATGAGATGGGAGCTGAGTCCAGCCGTGCATTTGGGGAATGTCCTCCACCCCTGGACTTTACCTATTGTATGACACACATGATCATGAACTTAGACATATGTAGATCATGAAGTATATAGAAGGGGGACGGTTCTTATGTTCTTATGTCTACTACGGCTTAAGACCACTCCCACTCTTAAGGAGTAGGTGTAAGATGCCTCCTCTTTTGTAGGAGAGGTATTGACATATGTATAGATGCCCTCCAAATACAGTAGGAACTTCTCCAAGTGCTTCATGGAAACATTGAACTGGGTGAGCTACCTATTTAGGAGAGCTCTATTCAGGAGGTACACTTAACCAGTACTTGACTATAGTATACCAAAGAGAAAAAGCCGATTTCTCAGTTTGAGAATTGCATATTGCTGATTTACAATGTATCAGGCCAACAACATGTTTGATTTGAGTGCCATGATAGGCCACTGACATTTGTTTTCTTTCAAATGTACGAGAGGCTCCCTTTGAAGGAAGAAATTTTGCAAAGAAAAAGGTCGGTGAGGCAACTTGCTTTTGTAGACCCAAATAAATTAGGACAAGTTCCTTCATGGTGCCTGTATGTACATTTGGAATAACAATAAAGTTATCCTTTGAATATATATGTTGGGCACCAGTTTGGGCATGAAATTGGAAAAGAGTTTCCCATTTCATGCAGAGTTAGAGGCTGTCAATGAACACCAAAGATAGAGTGAGCATCAAATTATGAAATTTAGGAAATGTAAGGAGTTTAACCATTTAACGTAATAATGGCAGGTACATTTTACTCTCAAACACAATAAAGGTAAACCATAAAGGAAGGACATTGGGGGTGATTTGCCTTGACAACAGCTAGTAAACTTACAGCCAATTAGCTTTTTTTGGAACAGTTTACGAGCAAAAAGTAGTTTCTATCCCCATTTTTCCAGTGTTGAAAGTTGCCTAACTATTGTCATTTGATTCCCTTTTCTACCAAAATTTGCAGTTCTTGTGCCCAATTCACAAGATTTATGGATAACTTAAAAGAAAATGGTAAAAGTCATTGCTTGAATATGGTTATAATCGCAACATAAGATCAAATAGGTTGAAGGTTAGGATGGAACTTGTTGCTATTATTGAATAGGTAGGTTGATGAATAACTGGAGGTAGTAGTATGGAGACTGAGTTCAGAGAAGGGTGTCATGTTGGGTTAATCATACAGAGGGAAAAAGTAAGGCCTTCTTGCACGCCACGAAAAGGATGCAAACCACATACAGAGAAACCCCCAGAGGGCAGGAGAGCACACAGCCTCAAATTACATACGAGAAACACCATAAGAACTCAGAAGAAACCCGAGAAGGGGAGGGAGGCAGCAGCCCCATCAAACATTAAAGAAATCCAAGAAATACAAGGGGGGCAAGAAGCACCACTTGATGGTGACGCAATCAACCCCAAAGATGCCTA
>Ga0116228_10001444_pt1 | contig 19755 bp, 12 predicted proteins | sample S1TSphfallax_2_FD_89694 | JGI IMG/M metagenome (GOLD analysis project Ga0116228, IMG submission 89694) | Host-associated microbial communities from peat moss isolated from Minnesota, USA - S1T2_Fc - Sphagnum fallax MG | ecosystem: Host-associated > Plants > Peat moss > Unclassified | place... | reverse complement strand
TGACAAGACATCAGGAGGAGAACAAGTTTTACATTGGGACTTCCATTGTTGTGAGAAGCTCCATACTCCAGAGACAATAAAATCTACTTTACAAATATCGTATTTTACACTTCAAACTTGACGATGGGTTTGTACACAATTTTGTACTATCCTGCAAACAACGAGCCTCTACCTAGCTCTCATCTCACCATTCGGTACCTTGTCGCCCTGCCTAATATTACCAGTGTTACCATTGCTACTTTAACTACTCACTTGCTCAAACCCAGCTACTCTATAGGCTATCATTGCCCCAATGTTCATGCATCATAACTTTAAGATTTGTGTTGATAAAGGTGGGTGTTTAGTGACCAGCGTGCCTACCCTGGTCCACATCAGGGAAGCAATTTTAATTTTCAAACCAGGGAAGCAATGAATGAATATGGTAGGTCAAGCTTGTTACGGATGAATAGGGAGAAAATCCAGCCATCCACCACTTGACGTACGTAACCAGCACGCGTTTCATGTTTGTGTCCACTCACGACAAGCACGTACTAGAGAGTGCCCAGACTGTTGAATATCGTACTAGCGTTGCTATGCAGCATGTGTAGCTTATTAACAGTGAGCACGTACTACTGGGGCAGTGGGAAATCGCCTCTCGGAGGGTACTGTTGATTCTCACTACCTGAGAGTTCCTGGTTGAGCTCCTTACTAGTTTCCAGGGTTTTCTTTTGTTTTTATTTTCCAAATTTATGATGTAGCCAGATTGGCCATCATCCCCAAGGACATACAGCCAGTTTTTGTTATAGACCAGATATGAATGTAAAAAAATTTGTGAATAACTAAAAATTTATGCTACCTTTTGGGAACCTCTTGCATGGTGCAGAAACCCTTGTTTTCCTCGCTGAGGAATGCAAAAAATCGCCCAAAATGAAAAAATCCTGTCAGGAGGAGCCTGTAACAGCCAAGCTAGGTGATCGGCACCCTAGCCCGGTCACTGGTGAGGGTTTGCACTAGTTGTGCAGCATCTGCACGGTGACTGAACCGACCACCCTTGGAGACCAGTGTTTCTTTTCTGGCGAACTGGGGCAAAATTTCGGCCTCGTCTGGGGAGGTGCAACCAGTGTTGAGCTTTCCTCACTCGCCGACCGAAAACCAGCGTCGGTTTTCAGTATGGTTCTCAGTGAGAACCACCCGGGTTCTCACCTGGCATCCAATCTGAGAACCGAACCGGTGCTCACAATTTGAGAAGGGTCCAGTTCTCATGGTAAAAAATAAAAAGTAAATATTAGAATTACCCGGAAAGTCATGCGTTGTTGGGGCTGAGTTGCACCCCCATTTGATGCTTCATCCCCTCTTGGCTGTTGTTCGAAAAGTCATGAAAATTTATTAAATAAGGGTATTGAGACTCAGCATTAAATGCACCAGGCTCGAGAGCATTTATAGCTACAGTACAGATAGCAGCAGTGATTGGTGGAAAGCGTTCAGGAAAGGAAAGGACAGAGCAAACTCAGTTTAGCACCAAATTTGCTGCTAAACAGAGTTACATGCCTCAATGAAGCCCAGTGTACTTTTTTAAAATCTCGTCTCTTATGTGACCAAACAGCGGGTTCCGGTGCCATCTTTGTCTGACTTTATCGATAACTTTAATAAATTATAAATTAAAAAATTAAGTTAAAAAAACAAGTTATCATTTATGACTCTAAGAAAAGAAACAAAAAAAACCCATATATATATATATTTATATATTTATATAACACAAAAAAACATGATTTGTGAGAATCGACTTGTGAGAGTCATCTTTGTAAATGACAGTTTAAAATTCTGTCAGAACTGCTAACCCTGAAAATCGCCAAACCAGATTTTTTTTCAAATTCTGAAAACTGAGGCGATTCTCAAAATGAGAAATTAAAAAAAAAGAAGAATGGAGGTGGTTCTTAGAACCTGCCCCCAAAAACCGAAACTGACGGTTCTGACGAAAAAGTGAGAACCATTCAACATTGGGTGCAACCAGCACAGCAACATTTTTTAACTCCAATTGGCCAGAGACTGGTCCTGGATGAGGTTTAGGGTGCCTGGTTGCATCCAGTCACGAAGGTTTTTACTGTTTAGGGCAGTTTTTCTGCTGGTTTTCTACTGTATTGACAGTTTTCTCTAACCGTTTTGCCATTAAAGCTAAATCTTCTGTAAAATTATTGCCACTCAAGCAAAATTTATTGTGTGATGATCACCACCCATGCCACATCACAAAAATGAAAAAAAAACATTGCTGCAGACAGAAATAGGGGCAGAAAAGGTCACCTCATAAAATACCTGTGGCTTTTCAGGATGACTTTATTACCCTTTATGCGTGTTCATTATCTGATCATGGATCAAACATGGAGCATGCTTTGCTGGTGGGATCCCAGACCTGAAATTAACATGAGACTATCATGACCAGTCCTTTTTGTGGTGGTGTGAATTTCATTATTTTTTGAATGTTTTTGGGAAAATTTTGGGAAAACATGTATTAAAAAATTGTTTGACAAATTTTTTTGAATACTTGAAACAGTGTTACTTTTGTGAAATCAAATTAAACTGAAACAGAAAACTCTGATATTGACAAAACAGAAATTCAAATAAACTCCGTTTTTCACCCTCTGCCATTCTTGTAAACTAATCTCTTGAATGAAAGTATTCTGAATAGTAAGAAATTAAAAATTGGTAATTAACTATGCCTAGGTCTCAGAGTTTCATTGATAGAACTTTCATTACTGTTGCAGTTTGTCAATAACTTTACAGATTCTTTACAAAAGAGTCAACCTTTGCAGCTTCAGATTCCAAATTTGTCTCGTCGCCGCCCTCTGAATCTGAAGTAGCCTCGATTTCATTCATGATCGTAGGTACCTGGATGTTGAATGAATAACAAATCGGTACTTTTGTTAAGTGTCACTTGCATAATTGAGTTTGAAAACACATTTTTAAAAATTGGAATAGGCCACTGCCAAACATGCAAGCCCTGTTCAGAACTAATGAATGATTTGTAAATTCAAATTAGGTACCTGGGTCACAACGAGAGGTTCCAATTTTAGTAGTCTTCATGGTTTCACATGATTGGGGGTTGCAGAACTCAGAATTGTAGTCCGTACGTTATGGGCAAAAATATGCAAGGTCCCTCACATTCAGTAGAGTGTTGTTGATATGGGAAACAAATGTCACAGAATGCATAGAGCAGGACTCATCTATTTTCTTGCAATCCCAGCTTGTTCTATTCTCCACGTCTTTAGGCTTCACTAGGTCCCTCACATTCAGTAGAGTGTTGTTGATATGGGAAACAAATGTCACAGAATGCATAGAGCAGGACTCATCTATTTTCTTGTAATCCCAGCTTGTTCTATTCTCCACGTCTTTAGGCTTCACTAGGTCAAGGTAGCAGACCACATCCCTCCATGCATTTGGATAGGCTGCATGTTGCTCATTTTGTTCTTCACTCAATATCCAGAGAAGTAAGATCCACGCACACAGACTCTCAGATAATAAAAACATTCAAGACTTTACTAGACATATTTTGTCATCAAGCAGCCTGCAAACCACATAATCTGACATAAAGGCCAGTGCTGACCAATATACATCTGTAGTGACCCTGCCACTGATTATTGGCAATGATACACTACCCATCAGACTTATATCACCAATTTGTGATTCCACAAAGGTAACCACCTTGTAGTTGCAAGGCTTGAGGAAGAAGGAGACTGTTGACTTCATGCCAATTGTAAGCATCACTCCAGCAACAAAAAGGATCTACAGACAACACGCCAAAGAAAGTAAAGTTTCAATTTGACTCAAAAGCTGAAAAATCTAAGAACTGTTGAAAATTGGCAAATTCAGGTCTAATTTCACAACACATATGGAGGCATTTTTGTAGAACTTACGTTTCCCATGGCAAGGAGACCTTTGTCAAAGAAGAAGATAATACCAAGGAAAGTGAAAAGGACCCCAAAACCAGTCAGTCCAATCCCAATCTCTGCATCACATAACGACATTCACTCTCTTAGAACTCCCCTGTCATTTGTATTGCCAAAAGTGGCATCAATGTGCAGACTTTCTGGTCTGAAAGGTGTGCGCCAAGAATGTCAGCCCCGGACCAAAGTTGAAACCTGTAGCAAAAGGTTGCATCCAGATCATGTTCTGGAACCTGTCTGGCAGGCAACAGTAACCTCACTATAAACAGACTGTTTGGCTGATGTTCCAGCTTCATGCAGGTTATTTTAATCCAAGTTAACCTACCAGAATAGGGTATAACAACATTCATGTCTTAAAGAATGTGGAGCCAAACCCTAATCTGGTACGTTTTGTGTAGAAATCCTTGCAACATGGTCAAGAATCTGAGCTCGTTGAGATTGATCCAATCGTCTGTCAGCGTGAATACGATAGTATTATTGTGCACACTAACTACAAGCTGATGATTTCTGGAGGCTCAGGGATGTCCCGAAAATGACGTCCGGCCCAACTTTTGAACCCTTTTTGCCGAGAAAATTTGCTGCCACGGTTCTCTTCTTTCTTCTAGGCTTTCACGTGCATCTGAAACCGTAAACATGACAAGGGCGGGGCATCACCAGGGACCTGATGCTACCAAAAAGCTTGGGGAAAATTTGCAACAAATTTAGGAAGCTCGGAACGAGGATTCGAACACTTAGGATTTACTTACTCCTCCGCTCGTTCATTTCGAAGCCCACCATTGTCCCTGCCGCTCACCGGATGAGAGATCTCTGGATCGGATGCCTAGAACGAGGAGCTTCAAAACCTCACCGAGATTCACATCTGAACCATGCCATGTCGAGACAGTTCCCAGTCTCCCCAAGTCCCGCCCGCCCACACAATATTTGCGATCTCCCCTCCTCCGTCTGGAACTGTACATGCAAGAAACGTCGAGTGCACTTACAAATCTGCACTAATTCTGTTGATGAGCATCTTGGTGCTCCGATCGGAATTCTTGGGTGGAATTTTCGGTCGAACAATCAGAGGATATCAACGGTCCGTCACGAAACCAGAAACCTGGTTCAGGAGCTACAGACTGTGTACCACGACTTGCAAGAAAGCACAACAGACCTGTCCCCAATCCTAGAGCCCTGGCAGGTTAGGTAGGTACCACACCAGACCAGATCGGCTGATTCGATAGGTACCGGATCAGTATTGGATGCTTAGGTAGGTACCAGAACAAGGGTTGGGCTGGCAGGTAACCGGGGGGGAAGAAAAAACAATTTCTTGCACATCAATGTATGGTAGAATGGTTGTTCCTATACCCTATTGTGACTCATATTCACCTCTCCTGTTCATTTGAGCTCCACTCTGCTGCGAACTACCGCTGACAATCAACTTTTTTATTATTATTATGTTTTCATATGGTTTTCAATAATTCAAATGTCGATGTCAAATTTAATTTAAATTAATATACACTTTATCGAAATGAAAAGGCACATATTAAATTTTATTTTCATATCCATGTTGGTTGGTGGATAGGGGAAAAGAGTGAGATAATTATAAATAGATTTTCTATTAAGAAAGGTGAGAAATAGTTATTAAGAAAGTTCATAAGAAAAGGAAGCAGTTATTATTTATTTTTTTAAAAGTAGTTAAGCTTGAAAATGAGGTAATTATTGAAATTGTTGTTGGAATGGTCCATGAACCATGAACGGTCCAAAGGACTCCGAAAAGCCCCCCACATACCAGTTCCAGTTCTGATTACTAAATTTCAATTACTCGTCACAAATTAGATGAGATGCCTCCCAAGTTTTTTTTTTTTTTTTTGCGATGAACCAATTTGATTGGCCCATCACTCAAAAAGACTGAAACTATGGAGACTCCCTGAAATAGAAAGTTCTATTTTGAAGTATAGAGTTCCTCCCCTTTGGCCCACCTAATGTGGGTGAAAGGTGGACAACATTTGCCAAAGCATATGGGAGAAAAGTGAGGTACCATGGAGGATATGTTGGGGAACATGTTGGGAACTTGAGGAACATATTGAGAACCTGATGAAAACCCATTGAAAAGGTGAAGGGAACATAATGGGAACACATTGGGAACCAAGGAAAAATTAAAAAGAATTCGTTCTCCCTCTTCCCCCCCCCCCCCCCCCCCCCCACCAAACTTAAAAGGAAAAAAAGCAAGGCGCCTTGAGTGCATGCTTGTGCCTTCCCATCGGCTGCATGAATTTCTCTTCCCAAAAGAGTTCATTGCCAATTTTGGCCTGGGCTACTAATACCCCTTGCAAAGAACACCCTACCTATTCACATGTTTGAAGGCAAACACATATTCTTACACTCCCACTTTGAAAAAATAAACATTGTTTCATGTATTCATATGTTGGACACAAGATCACAACAAAAATGAAACAATTGGTTTTGCCACAAGAGGTTCTATCCTAAAATAATGTTTTACATGAAATAAAGTTAATGGGTTTAAAGTTGACTTTACAAGGAGGAACCAAGCCAAATTGTTTTTAAAAAAAAACATATGTGTACAAAATTACACCAAAATTTGACTTTGAGCACAAATTGTCTTCAATTCAAAGATTTTTTTATCATTCCAAAATATATAACTTATTTTCCTAATAATTTAGCATATTTTTGAAAGCCTTGACCCATCTTGCTCACCTTTTAAAACAACCAAACCTCCTATTTCCTCATGCCACCCAAGAAAAATACCCTTTAGAAAGCATTAAAAATTTCTCCCCAACCTCTCAACACTCCTCTTATCCCCCTTTGGAACGAGAAAGAAAAAGAGGGGAAAAAATCACCCCCTTCCAACCCACCCCAATCCACCCGACCTAAAAACAACTCCAATTGACCATTAGGCGTAAATAAATATGTGTTAAGGTTTCTAACACTGAGCACCCTATTTCTTAAGTGTGGATGAACCTTTAAAAAGTGACCAAAATTGAGTGTTATTTTGCCACTAACATATAACAAGAATGAATGTCAATCATAGTAATTAAGGTTTGAACTATTTAATTTTCACAAATCAACAAATAAGCTTCAAACATAAACAAGACTTCACCCCAAGTAATAAATTATTCCATTTTTATTACAAATGTTAAATAACATGATCAAATTTAGCTTCGATCAATGTGTAAACCCTAGCAACACTATGATCAAAAGTGTCATTTTCAACTAGGCAAAATGACTTGAGTTTAGTAGCTTGGGTTTTACAACTTTCAAAACAACCATGTAATGAGAATGAAAGTTACAAAACCCAATTTGTTTTAGCCAATTGAAACAAACACCTTTTGTTGTAGTGCAAAAATGATTTACTTTTTCATTTATTCATGCTATCAAATATTAAGACAATATATTACAATATGTTCACACCTAATGATACTCAAGTAACATTTTGATCCTTAACATTAATTTAAGTTAGGGTTTAGGTTGCTTTTTTGTTTTTAACCCTAACATTAACATTAACACATTAACCTAACATTTTGGCATAAACATGTGTCTATACCAAGTGTCAAACTAGGATTCATTTTAATATTATTAACTTAACAATAATTAAACCTAGTCTTGCGTTTAGATTTTTAAGTATACTTTAATTTAACATTTTGGCGACTATGGCAAAATTATGACAATAGTGGATTGTTGATGCAAAGTTTCATCATTAAGTAACACCATGATGCAAGAAAAAAAAAAAGGTTAAAATTATGCAATCTTTGTATCATTGGTTCATTTTGTGCCATCTTTATGTCATCAATTCACTTCATCAATTTTCTATGCCATCTCTGTTTGTTTTTCGTTTTTCGCACATTTTAAGGTTTACTGGTCACTACACGTCTTCATCATTTGTCTTCATGTTTACAATTGCTTTGTTTGTGTTTTTCATTGAGTGTGTTTTCATTGTTGTTTTCGCATCTACAATTTGCATTCAACTTCACAAATCATTGTTTGTTTTTTAAGTCAACCCTCTTTAATAACATTTTGTAGCAATAGTAAGCGTCAATCAACATAATCGACATGGACAATGAACATGTTGGTTTTCTTGTTTTGTTGATCTTATTGTTGCAAGGTTTTTGTTTTCACATTGAAATGTTTCTTTTTTTAGGTTTTTTGCCAAGTGTTGTTGCAATTGACATCGAAGAGATTGTCATTATCTCAATATGTCTCCTTCATAAAATCACCTATAGCTTGGGGTTGTTGCCCACAAATATTGATCATTAGGTAAAGCTGAGGTCAACAACCTATTTTTCTATCTCTGTTATGACAGAATACGATGATGCACATTGGTTTTAGAACTTCTAAATGAGGAAGCAAACTTTGTTTGTGATTGTTGATCGTTTGAAACCTTTGATTTGAAACCAAGACACACACTATAGGATGTCCATCCCAGTAGAGGTGCAAATGGCTTGTGCCTTTGATAAGCTTGCACAAGGTTGTAATCTATTAATTTGTAATGCATTATTTGTTGTGGGTCGATCGACTGTTTCATTTGTTTTGAAAAAGGTCGTCATAGCATTCAATGTTGTTTTCAAGAATCTTATCATTTGGCCATTTGGAAATAAGATGGAGATGGTAATGCAAGTTGGTTAAAAATTCTATGTGGTCCCCCAAGCATCTAAAGGGCCATTGACGATACACATCTTTCTATCTCCAAACCTAATGGGGCTTTCTATGAATATTACTTTTACCATAAAACAACAGGGTATAATGTTGTTTGTTAAGCAATTGTAGTTGACCAAAAACAATTCACTAACATCTTCGTGGGTCTTCTAGGAAGTGTCAATGACTCTAGAGTTCTTAGAAGGTCTACAATTTATTATTTTGTTAAATTTCAAAGACTATTCAATGCAAATAATCAGGAAGGTTTTTTTCCTTTTTTGTTAGGAAATAAGGGGTATCGCTTACTCTCTTGGTTGTTGACATTACCCAAAGAAGGAAATCACAACCTCCTTGAAATGTTGTATAATAGAAAATACAAGCAAGTTCAATCTGTTGTTGAAAATGTTTTTGGCATATTGAAGAACATATTTCATGAACTTCAAGGGAAGATATAAATGCACATTAATTTTGTTCCATATTATATCACTTGTTGTTGCTTGTTGCATAACCTACTAATATGTCACCATGAAATATATGTGGAGCAAATCCTGATTGTGTTGGATAAAGAAGTTGTTGTTACTGAAAATTTTATTATTCAAAAAGGTGTTTAGAAATTGAAGATGAAGAAACTTGGTTTGAATAAAAACATTGTACAAACACATTCTACCCTTGAAGCTACAACATTATTTTCCATGAAGTAAAAATAACACAATGTATTTTTTCATGATTATTTGATGAACAACTATCTACATAAAGGTATTGAATTCTCATACTTGTTGATCTATGTTTCACCTTCTATAGTATTTATGCTCATATATTTTACAATCATGGTTACTTTAATCATCTTTTGTGTTTTTGTCTTTTGCAATAGAATCAAAACTAGTTGGAAGTTTGCCCTTTAAATACATCTTGCCCATTATTGAAATCAACCCAAATATGGCTTGGACTATACTTTTTTAGATGTTGTTGATTTCAACATCTTTGGATTTGAAGTAATCGGTTTACTCAGGTTCTCTAGACTTGAAGTAGTTGATTTGCTTTTTCTGAAACTTCTTTTGAATTTGTGTACTTTGTTGTAATGGTGAAGCACATTCAAGTTCGTCTTTTCTTGTAGGGTCAAATCCTAATACCTTGTGTTGTTTCCTATTGAAGCCATGTAGTCAAAGTGTGCTTGAAGTCTCTATAGATTACACCCCACTTGTCTTTGCAAGCAACACTGTTTCTTGGCAGCAACAAGTGCCCACTTGCATTCAATGCATCTATAATCTTCTGCCACTTACAACTTGCACTTTCAAATTAATCTCTCGAATCAACCATGTCCAATCCTACAAGATATTCATTTCACTTTGCTTGAATTAATGCCATCATTTCTTGGTATTCCCAATTCGGCTAGTAAGATTTCTTTGCATTATTCAATTCATAGGTGGATTTAAACTATGCTTCAAAAGCAACAACTTTCATGGACCTCATTTGGATCCTACCCCCTCTACCCCGTGGTCTACCTCTACTTCTTAGTCATGCTTTTGCATTCTCCTTCTCAAACACATGAATCTCCAAACCTTTTGCATATGAAATGTTGTGTTATTGAATCTAAATTAATGTTGATGAAATTGAATGAACCTTATAATGAACTTGAAATTTCTAGGTACTTGGACTTTCTACATTTTTGTGTGCTAAAAAATTGCTTAAATTTTTTTGATCCATTTATAAAAGCAGTGTTGTAGTCAATAAACTCCCATTACAAGAAATCATGACCTTTTTGACCAAGAATTTTAGTCAAAAAACCCCCATATGGTTTTTTAACCCCCATGTCCAACTTGACCAAAATGCCATTTTGAAGAAATTGGTTTGGACCCGATCATTTCAATTACGTTTTTTTGGTTGGTTTATTTTACCAAGTTTTTTTTACCGAACCACCATGACAATATAATTTACGCATCAACCAAATATATATATTATATAAAATTTATATGAAAATATTAATTAATTATCTATCTTACCTACCCTACTCTACCCTACCTACCTACCACCTAATTAATAAATTTAATAATTAATTATGCCAAAATTCTATTTATTTATATACCTACGAACCCTATGTCCTAAGCCTAGGCTAGGCCACCTAGCTTAACCACTAGAAGAAATCTTGTAAATATATGTCATCATTAAATTTGCAACTACATGTGACTCCTTGAACCACCTATCATTTGCAACTTTGTTTTATCATTTTTACAACTAGTTGTCGTCTTCTAAACTTTATGACTATTTTTGTGACTATGGTGTGAGTATTAAATTACACATCCTTCCATATTAACTAACTTTTGGGATTTTTCATCCAAAAATAGGTTCCTATGTACACTTAGTTGTAAAATTAGTTGTAATTTGGTTACTTATTATGGTGTGTTTATACATTTACTAACATACATTAGGGTTTTGTGGACTACATTAAAAGTATATTATATAAATTATATTCAAGGTATATTAAACATCTATTAAGTTTATTTAACATATTAAAGTGCATTTAAATTATACTCAAAATATATTAAGCATATTTGACTTGTATTCATGGTATGTTAAGATATTTAGTTTGTATTCAAAGTATATTAAACATATATTTGACTATATTATGGCCATATTGGATTTTAAAAAATCATTTTGATTTTATATAATTCATTTAAAAACATATCATATTTATTAAGGTATGATTAAATTATAGTATCGAGGTTATATTAATCTGATATAACTATTGTATTAAACGAGCATTAATTATTTAGCAAATATTAGTTTCAAATAATCCATTAATTAGTATAAATTATGAACTAAATAATTTTATTTAGCCATTTAATTTTATTGAAACTAATACCGATTAATTAAATAATAAATTGCTATTTATTAGTTACTTCAAAACTTTTTATTGATTAATTAGATATATGAATTGTAAATTGATACAATAATTAATCATTATTCATGAATCATTTATATTAATTAATTGATTAATTTTTTAAAATGCAATAATAGTTAGTTAATTAAAAATTACTTTATTTCTATCAACAAGTCAATAAGTTTATAAATAAATAATCTAGATTTAATATTTATTAACCAATGATTATAATTTATTAACTATTATTTAATATTAAGTTACTATGGAATAAATAATTATTCTAAATAATTATTTAATTATTCCTTATTTAATTCATTTTGAAATATATGATTAGATTTGAAATATCTTAGTAATCTGACTTAGGTAATTAATCAAAAGTTATGGTTAATAGTTAATCATTACTAATTAGTAAATATTTAGTCTGCCAATGAATAATAAATAATAAATTCTTCACAAAATAAATTGTCTAATTACTATTAATGATTAATTAAAATTGACATATTTATTTAATAGAAAATTAAATTTCATAAATTTTTTAATACTCATTTTTAATTAATTAATATTTCCTCAATATAAAGTAGTAGTTTTTTAAATTATTTTATTGATATTTATTCAACTATGTGATAGTTAATATTTATTAATCAAAATTATGGTTAATAGCTAATAAATATGAATCAGTTAATGTTAATGGTTTTATAATATTCAAGTAAGATCTACTAATTAAGTTAGTAAATTAGAAATTTAATCATTTATAGTTAACATTCAAGAATTACCAATTAGTTAATCATTTATTTTGCTAGATAATCAACTAACATCTTTTTTTTAAAAATTTAATTAGTTGATTATTTCTAATTTAAATGGTTTATTTTTAGAAATAATTTTTAAAAATTTAAGTAATTGAATAAATAGAAAATTATTAGTTTAGAAATAATTGTGGAATAATTAGAGATATTAAAAAAGTAAATGATTAAATTGAGATTTGATTAATTAATTAAATATAAAAGAATTATTTTTGAATAATTTATTATTTATTTTGAATTGTTACTATGAACAATTGATTAATTATTGGAAACCATGAAAGAATAATGATTAATGTTATTTCTAAAGTTATTAAAATAATTAAACAATAATATGTAGTAAGTAGTTTTGTAAGTGGGTGGATGGGTAGATAATTAATTATTAGCTAATTAATTAATTAATTAGTTACTTATTTCTTACCTACTTACCTATATAGTTTTCAAAACTAAAAAAAAGCACAAAACTTGTGGAATAGTCATTTTTAGGTGGAATTGAATTTGCAACTAAAGTGTAATTAAGAGGTTTAACCAATATGTTTTGTTTTATAATGTCTTCTTATAAAATATATAAAGAAGGTGTTTACTTTTTGGATTTCACACTAAAAATAATGAGCCATTTGTGATCAATGAGCTCAAATAAACTTAACCTTAAAATCAAAACATAAAATAAAATAAAAATATTTACATGGTTACTTTTCAACCTACTTATTTTTCTACCTTCCTACGTATCTATTTACCTTTTTATTTAGGTAGCTAGGTGGGTAAATAAGTAAATAACTTAAGTAGGTATGTACCTTAAATAGGTAGGTATTTTTTATGCACATAGTTTTACCTACCCACCCACCTATATAAGTAATTATTTATTTAAATTTTAATGCATGACATTCATGTGTAAACAATACAAAACCATGAAATAATATATTTTGCACAGATTTGGAATGAACCCATGAAATCTATAAATTTTTGATGATATTTCAATAATTAAAAAAGTTTGCCCAAAAAATTATTATGTTGACAAATGGCAATTAGTGATAGGGTTATTTATTAGTTGTAAAAGAATGGTTAGTAGCTGCAAATGTTATACATTAGTTAAAGGATAGAAGTGTATACGTTGATAATATATTTCATCCATCTGAAATGTGCTAACATCACACTAAATCATAATTTGTGATTAAAGCTTCAATGTGACTTCATTTATGCAACTAAAGGATTTTTTAGTTGCAAAGTTGATTGCAATTGTTTTTTATTCATAAATTGTAATAATAAATTAGCATTTTTCTACTAGTGAAACCAAGCCACTTAGGCTAGGCCAAGCCCCCTAGGCTAGGCTAAATAGCTTACACTAGGTGGTCTAATAAGCTTTGCAACTTAAGCTACTTGATTAAGTCACCTAAATAGCCAAGGTAACCTAGGTTTCAAGTGTGGGGACTTGAACTCCTCACTTCCACATTGATTAAATCCTTAACCATTGCACCACCACCCCATAAGGTGATTTTCTTGGACAACATATTGTAATGAACATGATTTTGGAACAACATATTATAATCAACTTTCATGACTTTTTTTTCAACATGTTGCACTGAATGAGCTTGAATTTTTTAACACTACTTACATAAATAGATAGGTTATAGGTAGGTAAAAAATACTTATTAATAAATGCATGTATTTGAATAACATGTAGGTCACAATCTACTAAACCTGATATGTACCTACTAAGTCTATGCTTATACCTATTTAGTAAACAACCTATGCCTATGTTATTGAATAGGTTACATAGATACATATTAACCTATTAATAGATCAAGCCTATGCATACTAGGTAAGTAACCTAACCTATTAATTAGGTATAAGTTTAAACTACCTATCTAATATTAAGCTAGGCTACCTACCTAGTAGCCTAGTTGGTTTAACTTAAGTTAGTTACATACCTACCTAATAAACCTACATCACAAATTTAGCATGTGACAAATTAATAATGAAAATCCTGCAAAGCACATTCATTCATAGATTTGTACATTTTATGCATGAATATCATATGTTGAAAACATGTTTGACACACGGATAAATGTGTTCACGAATGAAATATGAACCTATGAATGAATGAATGTCATAAATTTTGCATCTTTCTAATAAATCAATGCTTCAAATGTGTTTTCAATACACGATATTAATGTGTCAAACATATGAATTATGATTGAACAAAAATTGCATGATTTCCATTACTAAATCATGAAATATTAAGTTTATGATGGAGATGGCCTAGGTAGCTTATGTTAGGTTACATACCTACCTAGTACGCCTAATTTAGGTTAACCTAAACAACCTAGGCCTAGGTTATGTTATGTATGTACCTACGTACCCTAGGTTAGGTTACATACCTAGGTAGCCTAGGTACCTACCTAGTAGGTTTAGGTAGCTTAATTAGGCTACCTATTTACCTAGTAGACCTACCTACCTAGCTAATGGGCTAAGGTTAGGCCACATACTTACCTAGTAGGCTTAGATTAAGCTACCTACTTTATAGGCCTAGGTGGCCTACATTACATACATAGTTCTATCAAATAGACCTTGATAGCTTAGGTTAGGCTACTTACTTAGTAGGCTTAGGGTGCTTAGGTTTTTTACCTAGCTAGTAGGATAAGCTACCTACCTATAAGCTACTTACCTACAAGGCTTAGGTGGCCTATGTTATTTACCTAGTAAACTTAGCCTACACACCTATGATAAGCTTAAGTTAACGGGCTACCTACATGGTTAATAAGTCTACTTTATAAACCTAGGTCACCTAGGATACCTACCTAGAAGGCTTAAATTACTTAATTATAAGCTACTTAGTAATCTTAAACTATGTCTTAGGTAACCTATTAGGTAGGTCTAGGTTAGCCTACCTAGCTAGGTTACTAACTAGGTTATTACTTAACAAGTAACCTATTAACCATGTTAAGTTAGATAGGTAGTCTAGGCCTAGCCTAACTTACTAGAACTATGTTACGTTGGATACGCAATCTAGGCCTAATTATGTTAGGTTAAATAAGTAACCTAAACTTAACAAGTAGGTTGATTAAGTGTCAAATCATAATGGTTCATTTGATTAAGGGTCAAATCATGATGGTTAATTTGACTAAACCCTATCAATTCAATATGACCAATTTGACTATGCCATGGCCATTTTGATGGACATTTGTCCATTTTGACTAGATCTTCGGTTTAACACTTGGTCAAAAAGGTCACTATAGTTGAATGTACTAGTCAAATGTAACATGTGTTTTTCATGTCCCAAACCTTTAGTCAAAATGGACATACCCTTTGGTCAATGTGGACATTTTGGTCAAGTTAATCTTCTCAAAGGTCGTGATTTCTTGTAATGTCTAATGATGGCGTATGTGTAGTTGCATTCCAATCAGGAAGTTCTAGTGATGGGATTCTTGCAATTGTGTTGTAGTTAGGAAGCTTTGGTGATGGCATTCTTGTAATGACATTGCAATTAAGAAGCTATGGCAGTAGTGTATGTGTAATTGTGTTGCAATTCCATTAGAGTTTTGCTAAGAAGCTTTGACAATGGTGCTTGGATTTCAAGTGCAGTAAAAGTTTTTGAAATTTTTAACTTACCACAAACTTATGGTCGATTTTAGGCTAGACAATTTAACATTCTTCCATAGTTCGTTTTTTATTTATTTCAATAACATTTTACCACTCTATGTTAATTTACTTCTTTTGTTAATAATGTGTTATCATTGAATGCCATGTTAGATGCCACATCATTTTTAATGGTAACCATAACATTAAGAGTGGATGTTAATATTTTAACATTTTCTTAAAAAGCAGTTACCATTGTTTTAACAATAGGTGTGAACATACATTTATTAGACAATGTAAAAAGATATATTAAGATAGAGTCGAATATTTGGGCTACACAACATCATGAGTCAACACATAAACTTTCCCCCAACACATAAATTTAGGAAGCATGTTTAATAACTATTGAGAAAAAATAAACAAAATAATTATTTAATGAAAAGAACAATAATTCATAGCAATGGTCTATCCATGAAAGGAAAAACCCAAACTATAGTAACAAGTGAAGAGATGGAAAAGAAAAGAGGCATTAGTTAACAACAACTAAGAAGTTACTAGATATTAGTCCAATCATTTGCATTTGAAGAATTTAAGTAATGCTCTAAGGTGAAGGAAAAAGGCTATGATAATGTGACATGGTTATTGTGGTCCAAATTGAATTTATCAATGGAGATGTAAAATTATTTATGTATATATCAAAATGCATTTGAACATATTGTAGTATCTTTTCAAATTCAACATTTAAGTGCCAAACAATTATTTCATTTTTCAAAATCCACTTTGGCAACAAAAATAAAAATTTATGAAATTTTGACAATATATCTAGGCAATTTTCTTGGCAAGTTCTTTGGACTTAGAACCTCTAGTTCTTAATGAAACCTTTTACTACATTTTTTATTACTTATTTTTGCAAAAATGAGGAAAGATAATGTTCCACCAAAATATAGGATAAAACAATGATGTGAATTATTAGATACTCGTTTTTCAATGGTGGATTGACCTAAAGCAAAACAATTTTGAGTTTTCACCATTTTTTGTAATTTTTCTTCCCTTATAATTTCCTTAAATTTTGAAATTTGAAACAAATATATTTTAAAAATTGAAGAATTTTTAAAAAAACTACTAAACCTAAAAATGTACTATAATATAATATGAAAATTTCAAGATTTTTGGTCAACACTAAAAAAATGTGTAACATATTTGGTATGAATGAAAATATCAATCATTTTTCATCCATTTTGGTACATAACATGGACAATCTATTATGTTTTTTTTTGGTTTTCATTTGTCTTGATGTGTCTTGATTCTTGGTTGCCACCTATCAATTCACTTCTATAGACTTAAAAAGGAAGTGGATTTTGGTAGGGATGCATGAACTCAAATTTTGACATTTACACAATACTACTTACCAAACTTTTGAGCCCACAATATTCCATTTTGCACCAAAGTTCAAGGTCATATTATTGATCAAGCAAAACATGTACATTGAAAAGATGGAATGTTATGTAGTTAAATAAATAATGTAAAGCTCATACATGTAGCCAATTATTTCATAAAATGTTAAAGGGAGTCTTTATATGATTGTATTATGTGTTCAAATCTCCAATTACTAAGTGTAGCAATGGACAAATAAATATTGTTATTTGGTTGGCAAAGGCAAACAAAGAAAACAAGAAAGCCAGCATATTTTGGTGTTCTGTTGAACTTCACAGAGTAGCTATCCTCTTTGCAACAATAGGAGAATGCAAAATGATAGTTTTCGTATGGGGAATTAAATCTGCAAAAATTGTATAGTAGGTGACAACTAACAACCAGTGTTGTGCAGTTTCAGGTTTTCAAAAGAATTGTGGTTTTGGTTTCAACTATCTACATTAGTTGTTAGTACCTTGGTAGCTTCAACACTAATTATATTGTTCAAGTAGAAATGTTAAAAATTTCAAAAACCAAAATTTTGTGAAGTGAAGATAGAGAATTCTATATAAACATGGATCTTCAAAACTAACAAGTTATTCAACAAACAGGTGTTGAAGCTGGCACTGCACTGCAGTATTGATTTGATGGAACCTTTGGTGAGGTTTTGCACATTGTCCTTGTAATTCCAAAACTTTTTATTCAAGATCAAGTTTTGGATTATTTGTGGATAAGATTTCCATACTGGGGCTAGTTTGGAATTTGTAACTTTGAGCCAGTGTTTTGTTTTAATTTTGTGATGTAGCCAGGTGCCAATCATCCATAAGCTGATTTAGCCAAATTTGGCTATTAACAATATATGAATAAAATATATATTCTTGCACATTTTTGGCCCTAAACTAAAAAAAACTACGTTTAGACTTCAGGAGAAATTAGACATGATGAAAAAAATAGGGATATACACTGAACATCACACCACACCAGTAGGATTAAGGTGAGCTCCATTTTAAACAACTACATCTCACAAATGATTGTTGTTCAATGTTGAGACCGACCCTTAATCACTGCAATTCAATTCAAAAGGTCACCAATTATATCATAATGTCAAGCTTATAATACTTACTCCAATATACATTCCCATATAACGTACAATCAAGTATGGTTAGTTGTGAATACCCCAATACTCTCAAGACATCCTCCATTACTACCTCCCCAAAAACCCACTATTTTCCCACTCTCACTTTTGAAAGTGTCTTCTCCAGGCGTCCCATAAGGGCCATAGTCTCTGATATTGGACTTGAATGTGATGGAGCTAATACCTATCAAGTGTAGTCCCTCATAAAAAGGTACTTCCCCATAAGATCCCTCAATTTCTCGAAGATACTCAACCGGGTAGTTCAACTTTATCTGCACAATGCACAATGGGCATAGAAAATTTAGACAGGGCATACAAATCATGATTCATTCAATGAACACACTATCAATATTTGTGCACTTAAAACTACAACTGGATTTTACTAACCGTTGAAACATTTTAATATATTTGAATTGAATCCAAGAATATAAAACCAATGCAAATGACATAACTTTCATACAAATCCAGTTTCCAACATGTTTCAACCTACTTGTCTAAGTCCATTCATCATCTGATTTTGGATCTCAACTAGATCCAATATTGCTACATCTGTCTTTAACATTTGTCAAAATTCAAACATTAAAACATGTCATATTACATGTGATCATTCCATAGAAACTTCTTTGTTGGTATAGCCAACTTATGACACATTGAGAATGACTATTTTACTTCCATACCAGCACTCCTATGTCAACAGAAAAACTCATGGTATAAAATTTCGATAATTAGTGTTGGCCATTAGCAGCACCAAATGTAATGCCATTGAAGTGTAGCATGCAAACCTCACCTCCTCAACCTTTCCAACAGAAATGTTACCATGTGTGGATATACAGGACTGGCTACATATATCATATTCAACTTGAAGAGAGACAATGACACCATTTCCGCTTGTGATCCTAAACCCTTTGATGCCTGTTGCTACACCATCAGAAAAAGGATTTCCATGTCCTCCCCAAGTGCCCTGGACCTACATTTGGTTGTCACAGTGACAAAATATGTCAGCCTAATTTACTTGTGATCAGGTTGTAAACATGACCTCGTTTATAATTCATATGTGACTATTGGCAACGATATTGTAACTTACCTCTGCACATTTAAACAATACATATTACAAATAGCTCTTCAACATAAAATTGATCAGAACCTAACTCATACTTGGACTCCTTCAGTGTCAGGTGCAGAAACCAAGCAATTGTCCTTGATGGGTGGAACTGCAATCCTGCATAAGTTACCTTAATTTCTTCGTCCACTTCTTCGTCATTTCTTTCATCGCCTGTGGCATCAAAGGCATGGAGCCAAGTAAACAACTATGAGTAAGTGACCTGGTTTTTTTTGGATGAAGAAGATCTACATGATGCATGCATTGTTTTCACTGTAAGGGGGCTGCAAAATTGTGTGTACTGCAAATGCATGGTT
>Ga0116228_10001443_pt1 | contig 19758 bp, 12 predicted proteins | sample S1TSphfallax_2_FD_89694 | JGI IMG/M metagenome (GOLD analysis project Ga0116228, IMG submission 89694) | Host-associated microbial communities from peat moss isolated from Minnesota, USA - S1T2_Fc - Sphagnum fallax MG | ecosystem: Host-associated > Plants > Peat moss > Unclassified | place... | reverse complement strand
ATTTTTTGGTTATTTTTAGTTTTTTCACCTTAAATTACTTTCGGTTATTGTATGTTATTTTTGATTATTTTATATTACTTTTGGCTATTTCAAGTTATTTCACCTTAAGCTATTTTCAAGTATTATAAAAAAAAAAATTGGTTATTCTATGTTTTTTTGGTTATTGTAGGTTACTTCATTTTAGGTTATTTGCGGCTATTATAAGTTATTTTTGGTTATTTTAAGTTATTTTATCTTAAGTTACTTCCGATTATGTGAGGTTATTATTGATTTTTTTAATTATTGAAGGTTATTTCACCTTATGCTATTATTAGTTATTATTGGTTATATTAACATAGGTTATTTGGGGTTATTATATTGGTGGTTATTAATGGATATTTTATTGTTGCTATTTTATTAACAGCTATTGGTGGCTTATCTATTAATGGCTATTGTTGGTTATTTTATTATAGGCCATTGGTGATTATCTTAATAGTGGTTATTGATGGCTATTTTATTGGTGGTTATGAATGGTTATTTTGTTAATGACTAGTGGTGACTATTGGTAGTTATTTTATTATAAATTATTGTTTGATATTTTAAGTTATATTATCATAGGCTATTAGTACTTATTTTATTTTAGGTTGTTTTAATTAATTTCTCATATGCTATTATTGGCTATATTGGGTTATTTTACCTTAAGTCATTATATTTTATTTTAAATTATTTTAAATTATTTTAAATTGTTATACTTATGAAATAACTTATAATAACGTAAAGTACAATGACTTTGAATAAATTAAAGTATAATTTGAAATAACATATGTTAATTTAAAATAAAATAACCCAAGGTATAGCCTAAGGTTAATTAAATAATTTAATTAAAAATTATTTAAAATAAAAAGCCTATAAGAAGTTAGCTAGGATACCTTAAGGTATAATAATTTATAATAGCTTGTAATAACTTATAATAACTTAAGGTATAAGTTAGAATAATTAAAGTAACCTAAAATAATATAAGGTATATCATAAAGTAGCATAGGGTATTTAAAACAACAACATAAAAAAAACATATTTATCACATTAAATTATAATATTGAATTATGTTAATTAACAGTGAAACACAATGTTTACATAGTGATATTATAGTGAAATAATTTTAATGATGGTGAAATCACTAAAATGTAGTGAACTTATTTCACTTTTAAAGTTCCATAATGATTTAATTTAATGAATTACACCCCATTTTTGTACTAATGAAATTATAAATTATAAAATTTAGTTTTTGGGGGTACCTTTCAATTTGGTATAATATGTGTTGGGATATGATTGGAAATTATAGATTGGATTCGTTTAATTAATATATACATTTGTAAAATCAAATTTGAAAATAAAATGTCATCATTTCATTACAAGGTGCATTTTTAAAACAACATAACATCTTTTGTCATAATCCATAAAAATATTTATGGACTTTTATTACATAATAAACATGTGTGAAGTGTTGATTTTTTTCCCTTGGTATGATTGTGAGGCTATTGTAATGCTAAAATAAAGGCTTATTCGATTATTCAAAAAATATAATTGATTAACTTTGGTAGATACCCATTTTATTAAATTGTGAGCAAATTAAAAATGTGTACTCATCTTGGAATGATATTTACTTCCTTTCAAACCAAAGTTAACATCCAATGAAATAATAGGGCAATTAATATTTAATATTGGCTACTAAGCCCTGAAGGATAATATTTAATTGTAAATTATTTTTATTTTTATTGCATCATAAATTTCCAAAAATAAATAAATCATTACACATTTTATTGCCAAATTAATCAAAGTATTATGGTAGTAATAGGTAGTAGGTCTAATTTTTTCCATGCATTTTGGTAAAGAAAAAAAATTCAAAATCATGGAAAATTTCCCATGGGACATGCATTTGATGGTGGTATCATATTCAATTTGGAACTGCATCTAAAAGAATTAAAACCAAGCAAGTTATTCGCCCTATTTGCCAATTGTGGGCATCCCAAAATTTTATAGGGATGGGTATTGCATGGGGTGTTTACATTTTTCAAAGCTTCAATGGTTCAACAAAATTCATCCCATAACCCTTGCCCAAAGTTGAATAACCTATATAGCTGGGATTTTTTGTGATATGATTAGGATGAGCATCCAAATTAAATAATATAACTAAATTGGTGTTTTGTTAATTTACAAATGGACCCATACTCATATTCACTTTGTTTTTAGTCCCATTACATTTCCTACATGTTTTTTAGTGAGATACAAAAACCATGCCTCTTGACTACATGCTACATCACCTCATTACCTAAATTTGTTGGTCATCATTTTTTGGCCTAACTAAACTACCCATCATAAAAGCTTGGGTATTTGTGCTAGGCCTACCTCCACTCCAAGTCTTTCAAGAATCCAACTAGTGTTGTAACATATCTCAAGGTATAAGATTTTCTTTGGCCATTGTAAATATAAACCAAAACTTCTTGAAATTGGCACAATGTAATTTCACAAAAAAAAAACATGTCCTACAAACATATATAATTTTCTCAAATTATAACTCCTAAATCATTTTGGTGGTAGGAAATTTTGTTGCAACTTTAAAGTCAAATCAAAAAATAGTTTTCCATGTGGTCTTTTCTTATTTGGTCAAAAGGGTAAATTGTTTGCAATTTGGAATTAAATCAGATTTGATTGTTACAATATAAACATTATTACATAGGCAAACAATATTCATAAACAATTTTTTATATTATTTGACCTTTTCTTTTGTGGCATGTACTATTTTAATCACATATGAGATGAAGCAATTTATTTTTATTCATGCTTAACCCACAATAGTTAAGTAAAACTTATTATCCTTTAATCCATGTATGAATCTAAAATAGCTAGGTCTTTAGTCAAAGGATCTTAATGTGGAAAACTCATATGGTAATTCCATAATTTGTCATTTCCCACCTATTAACCAATCTTTATTCCAAGCCATGAAAATAATTCTTTTTTAAAATTTATTTTTATTAACACATTTTAATGTGATGGGTACACCAAAACCCTAAACACCTCCAAACCAACCCCCATTATCTAAACATGCATATTGCATGGTCTATTACACGGTTTCAAAAAAAAAAAAAATTTTAATAGAACAAAATTATGCCTCACAAAATATCCCAGAGAAGTGTTCAAATCGCTTGTTTGTTTGAAATGTATTTTCTAGATTTAATTCATTACTTGTGAGTTTCTATAACACAAAAGTTATAAATATCGTAATACGAATTTTCTATGTGAGTTGTAGATTCCAATGTGAACATGGATATAGCTTAGTAGTTGGATTTATGAGATTGGTGTGTTTTATGTATAGGAGAAGGTTCCATATGAAGGGCGTTTTAGACTAGGAGACTTGGGGTCAAGAAAGGACAACAAGAAGCAAATAGTTATAGAAAAAAATAGTTTGATGGGAGGAAGGGAAATTGTATATTTTCATTATTCATGATCACAAAGTAGGGATGATGGTAAAAGAAATATTGTATTCCAATCAATTGGGCCAAACATCAAACTAGAAAATGGGATAGTTGTATTTTGTGTTTTTAGAAAAACTAATTGTTGTTTATAGGTATACCTATTTACCTAAAAAACTTTGTACATTCTCTTACTTGCATTTAGTTGTATAAATGAATTATGGGTGGACTAAGAAGAAATTTACCTTGTTCATGTTTTATTTGGATATATATTTAATTAGTGAGAAATCATCAAGCAATTGTCGAACTATTGTTAAATATTTTCATTATGTCACTCTAGATAACATGACATATGTCAATTTAGGTACAAATGCATTTTGTATATCAACTAGTACTTTGGATGAAATAGTGGTTCTTGGGATTTATGGCCTATCTTGGCATATACCAATGCAAGTGGAAAAGTCAACTTATAAAATCTACCTTTTGAAATGTAATTGAATTTAATAGTGCGTCTTTTCACCTTTAATTGTAGTTTATATTGGTTTAACATAATTGTAATAACATCTACTTTGTGATGAATATCAAATCCAATGTTTACTACAACATTTAAAACACCATTAACCATGCCTTTATCAATCTTTATGTTTTTTGTTAACATATCATTAGCATTGACAACAACTTTTTTTAAAGGATTAAAATGTGGATTGTTGACCCATGGGCCATGTATCAAGTTTTTCAAATCTAAATGTGTTGGAATGAATATCTATTGAATATATGATGGAATAAATAATATAAAAACTTTGTGATCATTATGTCATTATACTTATCTATGTCAATTTTGTGTGAACATAAAATCATGGTTTGCTCATCCAAGGTGAATAAATTTTGATTATTTTGAATTATGTATGGTGCTAAATAATAATCAATTTTAATTTATGAAGGTTTTCTAGTCCATATTATATTTAAGAATCTCAAATATTTAGGATCTTTAACATGTCAAATTGATGTTGCCAATGTGAAATGAATGCTAAATCTCCAAATTGGAGAATTTTGAATATGATGTCATAGATCACAAACATTGTCAGAGCGTTCAACAAAGTGATTGCATATTAGTGGCAATTATGCCATATCTCCAACAAGCAACAAAACTTTAAAAGCAAATGGATCATCGGTTCCATATGATGTTTATTTAATGTGCATGTATACCAAATTCAACAATTTGTTTGTGAGTAAAGGCATCTCATCAATGATGATGATGTCTAAAATTTGAATTCTTTGCAATGTTGCATTAGGTTGTTGTAAAGCATACAAATATCTTCATAGTGGAATTTTAAGATATTTGTGAACAATGCATGCTTTACAAGAAAGTCTAGAAGTTGTGACAATAGTTGTCAGTATAGAATAACTTTTTCCCCCAATGTTTGGAGGTGGTTGGTCAAACATTTTATAATAAAAAAAAATTCCACTTCTAGGTGTTCATTCCAAAAAATAAATACCCAATATTGAAGATATCAAATGTTAGATTATTTGTTGTTGTTCATATGTAAGATTTGCATATTCCATGGAATCATGAAAACCATATGCAAAACACTCAACATTTAACAAGTTTTCTACATCTTTGAAAATGGGATGTTCATGGCATATTGTATCTCCAATTTAAATTACATCTATGTATGGATTTTTTCAAGAATTTTATCTATGAGATGTTGTTTTAGTTCATCTAATAGATTTCACTTACAATATTCTATAATGTACCCTAACAATGAATCAATTTTGTCAAGATATCCCCGAGGTTTACATTCAAAATATGTGTGATTGATGTTGATTACTTTGCATCCATAGATCTTCCACATTCCTTAAAAAAATGTGCTGAAGAAGAATATTATTATTTTTTTAAATGTATCAATATGGGATTGTAATCTATAAAATGCAAAACTTTTGTACTATGATATACAAAGTTGTCGATATCATTAATACAAATGTAATATTGGAAACTAGCACACCTTTTCTTCAAAATCTCAAATTGTTTATAATAATCTTTAAATGTTATGGATTCATGCAATGTTGATCAATGTTTATAAACATTAATTAGTATATACCCAAAACATTTGATCGTGAAACAATTTTTGTTCAAAATTCAAGTGGTTTTGAATATATACCACAAATTTATTTATTTTGAATAATTGAAATACATAAGCATGCGATTGCCACTTATATTGAAGTTATAGGTTTTGTAAGCATTGTTGTTGAAATTAATTACAATTGTATAACATGCATTCCGTCAAATCTAATTTTTTTTGGATTTTTAATGTCTAAATTTAGAGGGTTGTTGGGTTTTGATTTCATTGCATATTTTAGTAGGTTGTATGATTAGTATGAAGAAGTGATCTATTGCAAATTAATATGTGCACCCCACACCAACAATATTGTTGCATGGTATGGTACCACAATTTTATCATAATACTACATCAAAAATACTCCCATCTACTGTTATAATAATTTAAACTAATTGTTGTTTCTTTGTTTAAAGCATATGGGAAACCATATTTGCAACCATGTTTAGTTTTATAACATTTTTTTTGAGAACTATGAAGTTGTTTTAGGTACATTAGTTTGAAATTTTTGTTTTCAACCATATTTACATACTCTATAAATGATTTTTGGGTCTCATCATAAATGGCAAGAACAAAGGTTAAAATTTCATTCATGACACAATCCACATCATCTTTGTGCATAATATAATATGTGCATGTAAGGATAATCTATGTTGAACTTCATACTGACACATATGATGTTCAACACATCTTACTTCATTCCATTCTCAAAACTTATGACTAGTCATGAATGTATGTACCCCTTGTGTGAAATGCATGTGCACACTCAATTGGGCAATTTTTCCAAGTAAATTCTTCACTAAAAGAACTTTTGAAAATGTCTCCATGTTAGAGATGTCACTCCACTTGAGTTCTAATGTTTCATTTGAAGAAAATGTGAAAAATAAATGAAGAAGACCATACGTATTCACCATTGCCATCATATCAGAAAGTTGAGCACAATGCCATTTTGGTGAACTAACCATTTTTTCCAGTATCTTATATTTCACAACATGTTCAATGATGTATGCTTCTAACATGTCTAGATTTTTCTTTATGTAATGCATGCACATCTTTTTCCAAACATAATTGTGATGTATGAATCAATATTTGCAAAGCTTGTCTTACATCATACATCAACAACAACTAAGGCTATATATATTGTGAATGTAATGAAAAAACAAGGCATTTGATTATGTATGTGTATTCACTAAATGATATATTTCCATCATATGCACCATTGTCATGTGGAAATAAAAATGGAAAAAATGCAAGTTCCATTAGAATTTGATGTTTGTCTACTTGTAATCTTATATATTTTACACCAAAGGTCTCACGTTTACAATCCACACAATTAAATACATCCCCAATGATAGTTTTTATTTTTTATTATCTTACTTCTATTGTTAATGTTCAACAAAATTGATAAGCTTTCCACAATTGATCCTAAACTTTCAACTTCACAAGGTTTTTTTCCCAAAAAATGTTCTTCAAGAATACATTTAACAACCTCAATGGATAATGTACAAACATTTCCTATGTTCAAAATTTTCAAAATTTGTGAGATATTTAGAAAACCATGGATTGTGTATTATACTATATTTTAATATAGTCTTTAGTTTGTTCACAAGATCATTAAAAAATTCATTCTCATTAATTGATCCATCTCCACATAAGAAAGGATTGTTCAAATGACTCATGTCCTCAATTTGGCCTAAAACAAATCCAAATTTTGCATTTTTCCATGCATGACCATAAGGCATGCACAACAATTTTCATTGTTCATCATTGGAATACTCCATGATTAACATACTTAGACACATATACAATTGTATGTACAATCATTTCATATGTTATTAAAAATATATACAATATAATATGTTCTACATGAATAAATCATTTTTTTGGTAAGTTGTTCACAATTAGACCTTGCATTGATACAATTCAAAAAATGAATAAAATACAAGATTATAAAATTTGAAAAAATATTTGATATTTCACATTCATTATAGGTATATGATTATAGTGTATATTCAAAACTAAACACATGTATCTACCATTCATTACATAACACTTCAAAAAACAAATAAACAAAATTTGTCTAAGCATAATATGATTTTTACATTCTAATTTTGTAAATTGAATGATCCTTGATTGATTTCATAATTGCATGTATAATTTTTTTGAAAACGTATAATTTTTTTTTATAATATTTATAGTATACATGAAATATGATAAGTACAACTTTATTACCTTAAATTGCCAAAATTTTGAAAAAGGAATAAAATACATTGAAATTCTAGAATTTAACATGATACTTGATATTCTAAATTGAACACACATGTCTAACATTCATTGCATAACATTTCAAAAAAATAAATCATTTTTTTTACACATAATAGAATTATTATATTTTACTTTGTAAATTGAATGATTTTTCATTGATTTCACATTTGCATTCACAATTTGTTTCAAAATATATAAAATTTCAAAAAAAAATCTAAACTATACATGAAATAAAATAAATTCAACTTTGTTACAATGAAAATTTTCACAAATTAATAATTATGCTTAATTAATGAATGTTCGTATGATATTATTTTCTCTTTTTTTGGTATACCTAACATGTAATGTTCATATTATTTGTTTAGTTCTATATTTGTGATCTAATGTAGGACAACATGTCACGATATTGTATTCATATTTTCCAAGTATATAGAAACTACGAATCATTTTAGTTTTTTTGGTATCACACTCATGTTTATTAAAAATGTTGTAAACAATATCAAAAATTAAAAAATGATTCAAAATTGATGTATTTAGCAACAACTTGTTCCATACGTGTTGGAGGTCTTTTTTTATGTTGTTGAAATCTAAGTTTTGGATGGATGGTTTGACCAATGTAGATTTCTATTATTGTTGAATTTGAAATGTCCAAAATTAAAATGTGTGATTTTTTAATTTTAAAAAAAAGTGTAAAAAATACATTGAAAAACATCCCACCCAAAATTTATTGCATTACAATCATGATATTGTTTAATGCAAATACATTTTCAAATTATTCCACATAAAAACCTCACATTTAACAAGTCAATTTAAAAAATAAATTTGAACATATAAATAAGTTAATGATTGATCAAATCACAAATACATTAATTCAAAAAAAAAGATTAAATGATGATAGTATTTAAAGCTCACACAACAAAATGAACACACCATATCACATATAAGTACCAAAATTATATACTTTATATCAAGGTGATTTCTCAAGATTGAAACATAAGTATATATATAACATAAAAACTTTTATTGGGTGATAAACATTAATCATTCTAATATATGGACATTTCATATGCATGATTTGGTATAAATCAATGAAAGGCACACATATTAGTTTGTGGCTTTATGGGTGTTTTTAACCCCCATTAATAAGGGGATCATGATTATTATCTTCAAAATTTGAAATATTTGCATAAGTTGAATGATGACCAAATCTAGATAGAAAACATCATTATATGTTAGATGTTATCTATTCATATATTATTTTATACATATATTTATTATCATTATATGAATGATGCTAAACTACCAAATTTGATTATATGCATGTTGGCAATTGTTTTTGCAACAATAAATTCAACATGATAATTCTTGCATGTTTGGCTATGATTGTTGTTTGTTCACCTTGCAAACATCAATGATTCACAAATTATGCTATCCACATTTTCCTCCTATCCAATGAAATGAATAAATGAAGCCAACAATACTTGTCAAGATATTTCATGATTCATAATTTTAAAAGAAAAATACATTTCTTCTTTGTAAACCCTATCCTATAAAATAGGATCCATTTTCATCAAATGGTATGTATTGACATTGTTTTCACATATCATACAAGTTTAATTTCTTCTTACTTCTCATCCCGCATCCATAATAAAAACCAACACACATCATGTCAAATTTATTATTATTATTTTTAATCAATGTGTTTAATGGTTTAATATGCAACAACATACTTCTAGATTGATAAAGTATAACCACCACAACACCCCCCATAAATACATGTACAATGATTAGTTTTTTCTCTTGCACTTAAATCAAAGAGTTTATCATTATATTCCATATGATTTAACTTTTAAATTTTCATGTATTAAACAAAATTCAAATGAATCGGTGATAACAATTTAATATATAAAACATTTTTCACTTGAGGATGTTGTTTTTATACATTTCTTTTAAGATTTTTTTGCATGTATTTTCTTAGATGCCATACATGTCTAATAATTTTGAAATCTAATGATTCGTTACATTTAAAGCGTTACAATTTTTTTCCATACAAAATTATCCACATTTCTCATTATTTCATTATTCATTATTTCATTTGGTAATTCAAAAAGCTCAAAACTATCGTGGTTTGATTATTCTAATGGAAACATGATTACATGAGAAGGTCAATCTTGGAAATGTAAAAAATAAATTTAAATGAATGTGAATCCTAACTTAAAACATGGATCTTAAGAGACATTTCATTGTGGCTATTCATATTTTATTACATGCAAGTAATTAAACATGTAATTAAAAAGATAGGTACAATATAGGTAGGTAGATAATGACTATATAAAGACCATCTTCCTCAAGTTCTTGCATTAGTTTTTAGAATGACATTGAACAATTTTGAATTGGGCTTATGATGAATTTCAGTAAACATTTTATAAAAATTCAATAAGGTGTTTTTATTTTAAGTAATTTTGGAAGCTGATTTCTTTATTCTTCCAAAAAAATTTGAATTAAAAACAATTGATTTTTTTTCATCATAACTTCAATAGATTACAATAAAATATTTCAGAAATTGAAAGAAAAACATGACTTTGTCACTACTCCTAACTTAGCAAAAAAATATTATCCTACAAAAAACAAGAAAGTCTACTATATTTAGGAGGTTGTAGACAATTTTCAACTCCACTAGCATTTTATTCTTCAATATATGTAAACAAATTTGTTGATGAATGGGTAAAGAGAAAAAGATAAAATTAGTTCAATCATGTTGGAGATGATCCTTGCCTTAGCCATTGTGAATTAATATTTGGAAAACTTGAAATTGAATATCAAGATAAAGATGAAACATTAACACAAAAAGATAGCAAAATCTTCTTATAAAATAGATCCTTGGATCACTTAGCACATTCCAATGCTACAAATTCTTGATTATTTCTGGATTACAAATTGAGCCATGGAACCATTTATTGTATGAACAAGCTCACACCTTGATTTTACATATGCAAGAAGCAAAAACCACCAAAACAACAATAAAACAATAAATTATTGAAGAAAATGTAATGCCTTAAATCAAAAGTACTTATTTTATGGGCTCTAGGCAAAAAATTTGTCATAATTTAGATTATAATTGAGAACATTTAGATTAAGTTTTTCTAAATTTATTTTTTAAAAATAGGAAATGAATCATGTCATGTAAACAACATAAGATTCCAAAATGATTTTATTTATAATATTATTTTATTCTCTTAAACCAATCATATCAATTTCATATGCATATTGTAATCAACATTGTGCTTCAAAATCACCCCAATCCATTCCGATTCACACATGAAAATACACAATATTTCCCTTTAATGTACATATTAATTTAAAATAGTCCTACAAGTAAATACCAAAAAAAAAGTCCAATGTGTTTAGATTCAATGAATTCATGACCTCCAAAACTTGAGAGATTTGAAAACTATATATTAAAGATTTGAAGATAGGAAAAAACTTTCATGAAAACTGCACATTGTGCAAGATTGTTGGGGAGAACAATCAATTACCTATTATGGAAATTAGTTTCCAAAATGCAATTTTTTGCAGGAGAAGATAATCAAAGTGTAGCCACATGCAATTTCAGTTGGAGCTATAAAATTTGCTTGTAGATGGGTGTTATTGTTAACAAATGATTTAAAAATTTCTTGTAATGCATCAACCAAATTCATTGTTATAATTTGTGAATAATGCTTAACATGAACATGATGAACAAATGTGTTGAATATTTTTTTAAGTGGATTTTTTTTTATAACAAATGATTTTTTATTATTAAGTTAGAAATTGAAAGAAAAAACATATATTGAAATTTGAAAACTTTACACACTAACATTGATTTTGAGAAAAACCAATAATGTTTATACGCTTGAAAAATCTACATATCCTAAAAAGTTGGTTGGTGAGCATGAAAAGACTAAAAGACAAGGAACTCACATATTGATAGTTGCACCTATAACCATTGCTTTAGTGTTTATAAGTCAAATAGATGAAATTTTGTACGTAATCATTTGTATTTTTCAAACTTCTTTGTTTAACACCCTTTCACCATTTTGAAGAAGTCCAATTGATTAATATCCTTATGTAACCATATGTATATGTTCAAATTTTTTTCCTTGACACCATTTCACCATTTTGAATGGTTGCCAACCACAAACAAATTTTTTTTATCGAATGCTCCCCACTTTTTCAACCTATTAAAACAACCAACATTTGCAAAATTGGTTTAAAATATTTTGCCAACTTTTACTATAGATTCCAACAAACAAATCATGAGTGCAACAATAGAAAGTTAAGAAGCTTTGTTGCAACTTTTGAAAGGGAAGGGGTGGAGGCTAATGAAAACCCTATCTCCTTATAGGAATTGGTCGATTTAATCATTGACATGATTTTCCCATCAAATTAGGATCCAAAGTGAAAGTGCCCTTATTCACTATAAATTCCAACAAACAAGTTAGGAGTGTTATGATTAGAAGCCAACATTGACAATAATTTTTTATATACTTGAGAGTGTTAATTGATTTAATTTTCTAGCTTCGATTACACATGCTAAAATCCACCAAAATTGCATACTTAGCATGTGAACATCAAAGGAGATTGAATAATGTTGGTAGGCTTGTTAGATGGGCTATTGCCCATGGAGTCAATAGATGCAACATTAACAATATGAGTAGGATCTTGTATATTGTTGGGATGGTGTTGGTGGTGGTGACTAGAGGAAAGGACAACATACTGTGGCAATTGTTGCATGTGCACGTTCCCACCACCATGTTGATTCCCATGCCTTCCTCCTTTTCTTCCCCTTACAATTAATGTCGTTGTTGTTGCTACTCTTCCTCCTATTAATCTTCCTACAACTCTTGGTATCGCTTGCCCTTCACATTAGTAGTGTTACCCATTTTACAACCTTCAAAACCTCTTCCTTTATAAGCTTGTCCTATGTAAAGGAAATTATTGTAGTCATCAAGAAGACCCTAAACCACCACTACAAAAGTTGGCTTAAGGCAAGGACAAATTATTGCATTCCTTTTATCTGCAATTTTTTTTCTTTCTCCTCCTTACTGTTGTCTTGTAACAAAATCCCATATTGACCCTCCTCCATTAACTATTATTCTACCCTTTTTCTCTTTCTTTCCTAAGCGTTTTCCTTAATGTGTAATACTTGGATATAGGGCCCAAAACACTTAAGATTCAACCTCACAATTCTCAAACTTCTTTCTTTTTTATTTACCTTCCTTTCATTGCTCCTAATTTATCATATTTGCACACATTGAAAACCTCCTTTTGTACATCAATGATGTGGTGAACAATTATATGATCAAGAACTAAATATGGCATCATCACATATTTTTGCAACTTCTACAATCTACCATCCATTGTAACTTTGTGTGTTCAGTTCATGAATGATCTGATCATGGCAAAACTAGACACTTATAATGTCTTCAATGTATTAAACATCATGCACAATGAATCATTTTTCAAAGATTTAATTACAACCTCTACATTCCAATTAAACCCATAGAATTATGGCTTGTTCTTCTATAGGACCACCTTGATTTGTTGAACTTCCTAATTTTCAACTGATCACAACTCAATGTCATTTGATTATTGTAGACCATTCATAGAATAGCCAAGAAATTCAAACTAGTAAAGCCAAATTGAACTAGAAACATAACTTATTTTTGTAATATTCTAGGTTAACACAACCATGAATCAAAGTTTCAAATTTGCACTAATTTCCACCATTTAATAATTTTAAAAAAAAATTATCAATTAAAATTACATGTTATTAATTGCTAACACAATTTTATTAATGTATTAGAATTAGACCCAATACCATTACCAAAATGTGACCAAGGATGGAAAAAAACTCCATATATAGAAAAAGTTCATCCTCTTCCATCTACAAGTGAAATGTTGCTTTACATCTTGTATTATGTGTGCAAATTTTGCTTATATGTTGTCCACCTTACCTTTTGATACTCCTTAGTTACAACAATTAGATGTCATCAAACTTTACTACTATCATAACTACAACATTAATAGGGTCTAGATTTCCAAGATAATAATAAATAAAAGTCATTATTCTTCTTAGGATCTATGTAGCTCTAGATACATGACATATCACATAAGGTTGAATTGTGTGAAAAAATATTGTGCTTCCAACTTTAAATTCCAATCCGCCAAACAATTGTCCTAGATTGAGTATATCAAATTGAAGGGAATTAAAGAGATACTAAATGTTTAAACCAATTTTATGGATAGATTACCATTCATGGACCAACACACATTTACAACAATATTGACACAACATGAGACTTTACCATTTCATTCTATTCTTTGTAGTCATTACATGGTGGGAAGATTCTTCCAATTACCTAGGTCAAGTCACATGACCATCATTTTGCCTTGACCACATATTGTTGCCAATGTTTCAAATAGTATTAAGATTCACACAAATGCCTAGGTCCACCATTTGTGAGCTTACCCTCAGCACACCATAAAAAATAGTTTTTTGGGGGGTGAAAGCATATTAAAGTGGACCAAAGCTGGCAAATCAAAGCCTTTTGAAGGTCCATTTCTAGTGTATTTGAAATTGGCTTAAAATTAACCATGTAACTTTCATTCCAAATATTCATTTTTTTCCAATTTGGGACCACCATGTTAAAAACCATTTAAAAGGTTTTCCTTGAAACAAAATCAAGAAAATTGACATTTTTTATGCCTTTATGGACTTTGTAAAATATTTCAGAGGCTACATATTTGATGTTATGGAACACAAAAATTAAAACAATGTTTCATTCAATAAATGAACATTTAATGTCCTAGAATTCAAACATTTTATATCTTAAAGTTTCACATGCATTGCATAAACACATTATGAGATAAAAGTTTATATCCGAGATTTTATAGTTCATGAAACTCTATTTTGCCAAGATTGTAAAGTCCATTATTAATTGAACATTCATGATTTTGATGTGTTGTTTTTTATGTTTATAAACTTCATGTGTTAGTTTCACATAAGTGAGTTCCTTTTTGTTATATTCAACAAGAATTAAGAATTGTATGCAATAACATTCCTCAAATTCAAGAAAAATTACCATTGTGACTTCCATAATGGTCCATTATAGTATGCGACCACTTTGGGCTATTGTTGCTCGTAAAACTAAAAAAGTCATGATGCAATGGAAGAGGGCCTTGTTTGGTTTGAATCCAACAACCTTCATGTCATCATAACATGTTAAGGCTTTCTATGAGTGTGATGCAAAAGCCCATCCATGGATGAGAGTTGTGTATGTTCGTAGGTTAGGTTGTGCCCCCATTTGTTTCATTTTAGAATATCATGTCAACTTTGTCTTAGGGTAGAAAGAAAATGAAAAACTTTGATTCTAACTATAGTTGGTATGACTAAGAACCTTTCCCCTACTTTACAAATAGTCTCTTCTTGAAGGTGAACATTATATGATTGGAATGTTGGAACCATAGCTTTTACCTTTTAAAAAAAATTAGTGGAAGTTCTGAATTGAAAATGTGATCACACTCATGGATTTTCATAGGACAATGTTGCTAAAATATTTGAAGTACCAACCTCATCTAAAATGGCATGAATTGTCACATCTTCCTTGTGATATTTGGATTGCAATTGATTATTTTGATGACCTTCCAATGTCATGGAACTCAGCTTTTATATCCAACAAATATGTCATGAGTTGCCCAATTCAATAGATGCCCATACAATTTGTTAATAACTACAAGGAGGTAAACTATGTAGGAAATTGTTTTTAGTAAAGTAACAATTAATTCGGTGGCTACTTTGGTGGGAGCCTAACATCTTCACATGTGGATTATCAATGAATTTAGTTTGAAAGTCCTTCTACATTGTCTATAATCCATAGCCAAAACCCCCATTGCCACATAAGAGGAAAGGTTTGCTAACTAACCATATGGAATTTTAGAGAAAATACCATATGTCTAGATTCTACAAGAAGAGATTGCGTGGGTTGACATTTACCATTTTAAGATCAATTGTAAGACTGAAAACAACAACACTATGAAAACATGTGAGCTATGAACCCAATGTGTAATTGTATGTGAGAGTACCCAAAAACATTCGTGAAGGACTAAATTTGGAGGTGTTGTTTTGGCTAATAGTTGCTTGGAGCATCTTTCCCCAATTTATATTAGTTACAACATGTGTCAATGGCCTACACTAAATAGAGAACCTTCTAAACATGTCATAATATCTTCAACATCACATTTAAAAAATTATACTGTGGAAATTTGATGCATTCACAACTCTGGCTTGTCATGAACATCTTGAAAGGCATTAGAGAGGACAATCATCAATCCCACTCTTGTTTGCACATAAACAAAAGTTTGGTTTAAATTTTTTTTAATGTTTACCTCTCATCCATGCTTTTGAAAGCTCTTGGTGTTGCGTGATCTTTGGGCCATAATTATGTTTCATTTGTGTTACTTTGTCCACTAGTAGTGGAAATCAAAAGTCTACGGGGATTCAAGATTGTTGTTAATTCATCCTTTTGTTGCTGCCATTATGCATTTTTGGAAGAAGTGGATTCATAAAAACATTGTTTGCTGCTTTGGCTTTTTCAACTTGGGTTTGAAGAATCATTGATGTTGAAATTATTGTTATTATAGAAGAAAATGAAAATGAAAAATATTTTATTACATAAATAAGTTCCATATGTGAGAAACATATATACATTTTTAATTATCTTAACACATCAAGGTAACTTGGGATGTTGTTAGAACAAATTTCCTTTCATTACAATAACCCAACATACATTATTATGTCATATAAAAGTTCATTATACTAATTTGTAAGTGTAGGAGATATCATTGTTGAACATAAAATTGACTGCCTTACTCAAATCATATGAAACATGAAAAAAATATATTGGCAAGATGGTTATTGTGATAAATGATTTTTTTCTATACACATTACTTAGGCATATTGGTCCCAAGTTCACCTAAATGTGGTAGTTTTGATGTCTTTTGGTGCAATTTGAACTAATTAAAAAAAATCTTCAATTGCAAACATATGCATCACATGTGCTAGAAGGTTGAAAAGAATTAAAAAGGTTGCAATAAAAACAATTGAAACATTGGGAGGTGTAGTGTTAGAACTAATAGATTTTAACCTCCTAATAGTAATTTCTCCAACATTCTTGGTGTTTTTGCAATGTGAAACAACTTGATGGATAAAACCAATCTTCTTGTAACCAAGGTTAAAGACTACATCACCTATTAAATGCAAATAAAGTCCCAATTTCTTTCGTGATGCTCCACCATTATCTAATTTGCCCTCCTTCACCATTTTTCTTAGATCATGTTGTTTGGAAGTGCCATCCCAAAAATACAAAAGTTAACTTAGTCTTCTTGTCCAATTTCTTTGAATTATATTTGCCTTTATTTCTGGTTTTCTAAATTGAATCAAGTTGTTTGTGTGATTCCACCGCATCAATGTAATCTTGCATAATAACCTTTGAGGGATGCAAATGCTTTCAAACCAAATCCAATGTAATCTCCATTTGATGAACCATGGTGGGGGATGATGTCGTGTAGCAAACTTGAGACATGCATACCATTGTTTTCATTTATGGACGAAACAAAATTACTATGAATAATATTATGGCCACAATACATAGGTGTTAGTTACATATCTAATGAAAAACATTGGAAACAAAAGATGAAAAGTAAAAATTCACAATCTATTGACAACAGTGGAATGACCACAAGGGTCAACCATTCACCTTAACATTTTGATGAAGAACATGATTTGAATGTAAACAATCCAATGCCAAAATTAAATGTGCAAATGTATTAAATTCATTGTTTGATTCACCTTCACCAACTAAAGTATGAAGGTCCTCACTTTTCCTTAAGAGAAGATGGGATTTGGTGTATTTAATGCCACAATTGGAAGGATGTTTAAATAATAATTGTTTTTGTGTTCCAAGAGTTCTTGTCAACCTACACTTAAAAATTATTATACAAAGGGAAAGTATGCACACAATAACACATCCTTACAAAACCACAAATTAGTTCATGTGGATTTGGATGCAATCCACTTCTAGAATGAGGACTCAAGGTTTAGTGATTCAAAACACTACAAACACATTCCCAATATCATCCAACTGCACGTAATCAACCATGATCATGGAGAAGGCCATTTGATTGTGTGTTATTCCTTGTGCCTCCATTTCTTTGGTGACCTTTGATGCCTTGGTCATCTTACTAATTCAAGTTGCCATATATAGGTAATCATATTAAAAAAAGGAAAAGGTGGATCTTTAAAATAAACATGGGTCAATAAATAGTATTGAATAAAGGTATCTATGTGTAAAGATGGAGAAGGAAACCATAGGCAACGATTTTTAGAGACATTCCACTAGTTTGGTCCACCCATGACGCAACCAATTTGAACAAACATTAGAGAAACCTTTCAAAGTTTGTAAACAATTATTTTAACACTTTGGTACTTTATAATAATTAAGAACTACCATAAAACAACTACATTAATTTGAGAATTGCAATTATGCAAAAAAATATTGATAGAGTGGTATTAGAGTTAAAAGACTTATTGTTCACTTGCCTATAACTTATGAAAGAAATGAAAGCACTTTGATTCATCATGGTGTTGTGCATAGTCATCCATCATGGTGTTGTAAATACCAAGAGTAACCTTCAACCCTTTTGCCTCAATCTTTGCCACCAAATCTTCAACCTTTCCCATGTCACCTACTTTGCTACACCATTTCGAAAAGTTTTATTCACTTTTCTTGTAAATAATATCCTTTCTATTCTTGAAAAAAAACATTTTGAGGACATGAAGGTTCCAAAGGGAAAACATGATTACACTGGTTTGAAGATTGCCATCACATGAAAAAACTAGAAAGGAAATCACTACTAGGGCCAACAACATGATCACAAAGTAACAAAGGAAACTTGTCACTCCATTCAACCCTAACATTCATGTAACCACACCTCTAATGATGGGCAAAGAAATCAAACTACAACAAAAGAACCATGACTCCACAACCAACCACCATCACCACCAACAATTACACATTTTTTTAATGTTAGAAGGCACTATGCACAAATGGGTGGACCAATTTGCCATAGAACCAAAGTCCTTATTTACTTAATCTTGGTCAAAATTTGGAAATTACATTTAGTTTACATTGATTTCCTCCATATTTTTTCCATGTCATTAATGGCACATCTAAAGTTTCTATTTCTTGAAACATCAAAACAAAAAAAATCATAAAATAGTTCTTCCTCCAATATGATATGGACTTATGAAAAAATGTTTTTGATTAGCCCATTCAAAAGTCCATAAGTATAGTTTTAAAATTCAACTCATTATTTATTTTGTTCCTACATTTTTTTGATATGATGTCACCCCCCTAAACTCCTTGATGGACTCAACTACAAATCCAAAGGTGAAGACAACGGAAGAAAAATAAGTTGGGGGTCACTCCCTGGCTCGCAACATTTTGAAGGTAGAAGGGCGCGTTGGAGTTCTGAGATCGGGACTAGGAAGATTGACAAGCAAATCAATTATTTAGATAGACTTGCACAAACCAAATAACAAGTTGGTTAGTGCATAGTTGGAACACTTTTGGTGCGAAAACGAGCCACACGCAAACACGAACTCACAAGATTCACCACAATTCGGACTTGGGGGAAGCTATCACCTTCCCTCTTATATTATACTTTGTGCTTGGCCATAGGACGAGCACCCACATGTCATTTTGTCCCAGGACTCCCAAGTGGGAGTCATGAAATTCCCAAAGTTAGGACTTCTGTGACTTTGGCGGCCCATAATTTTGTGTGTAGACCTCCAATTGAGGTGAGGTCTAAAGCAAAGTTGTATCCCTTGT
>Ga0116228_10001442_pt1 | contig 19765 bp, 17 predicted proteins | sample S1TSphfallax_2_FD_89694 | JGI IMG/M metagenome (GOLD analysis project Ga0116228, IMG submission 89694) | Host-associated microbial communities from peat moss isolated from Minnesota, USA - S1T2_Fc - Sphagnum fallax MG | ecosystem: Host-associated > Plants > Peat moss > Unclassified | place... | reverse complement strand
TTTTTTTACAAATTGATTATGGGGGGAGGGGTCGGTTGAAACCCACCGGCCTGCAATAGACCTCACAGCAAAGACCAGACAAAGGGTGCACCTTGATTTTTATTTATTTTTATTTTTTATTGTTGAAGGGGAGGGGGGTGGAGGTATGGAGTTTTATTTTTCTGTACAGAGGAAGCCCACATGAAGACCAAAAACAAAAGCAAAAAAATCAGACAATAACAAAAGCATACGAACCAAATTCTTGGTCATATACTTGGAGAGAAAAATAATAGAAAACTTACTAATAGACATAAGAAAGGAAAGGAATACCAGCCTTCTTTTGGAATTTCTGTAGCCAAATATTTTGTGAGGATAAAGGTGAGGGACCACTTTATGATTTAGTTGCACATCATCAGGAGGGGAATTAGTCTCCTTGGAAACTGGCAAGGGAGGAGGAAAACTTATAGCAACAACATGAAAAACTTTAAAAGGAACCCAAACTTTGTTGTTAAGACGAGCAAATGAAGGTTTACTGCCCTTTCTCCACAACATTGCAGAATCTTGATGTACCCTAGGAGAACGTTTATTGTTTGACTTGCCTTCTAAGTTGTGACCTTTTGGAAAGAAAATGTGCAAAATATTCATCCATTCTCTTTCCAATTGAGAGGCAACGACCTTGAACAAGTCCACAGCAAAACAGCCTTCAAAATCTAAGAAATTCCCATCTACCTTTTTTGTAGGAAAAATTCTGAAGGAATGGAAACCCTGTTCGACAATGGCAGCATATAATGGCTCAAAATCAGAAGACGAACTAGCAAGAGCTTAAATAATCTTTTAACTTTTCTTAGATGCTCTTAGAATCTCTCAAAGGGAGACTTAAAAGTCCAACCAAGATATAGCATCCTACTATTATTTGCTAGTCCGATGCATCAAAAGTATGATGCCATGTCTATTAACGTGCGACAAAATTATGTACGAGAATTGGCATATGCGACCATCGACAGTTGCAATCTGGTCACGCATTCTATGGATGGTGGAATTCACGTCCACAACTAATTGACATTGGAATAAAGATTAGAGGCTCTAAAGACTTAATATTGGATCTGAATTTATTCTCTTCATGATGTAGCAGCCTGTTAGCATTTGACACCTCCTAATTGTCTTCAGAATATTGTTAATGTTGCCAAAGTGAGCATTGAACCAGGTCTTGAGAGGATGTAACAAATTCCCAAGGACACTCGGCGAGTTTATTGCATTTCACTGGGTGTAGTTCACTGTATGGAACACCAATATTGGCTGCAGTTTTGAGAGCAAGAGCTACTCTAGTCCCTTGTAGGTATGGCAGTTGAGCGGACCACACACGTGGAAGGAGTAAGTCATGTTGACCGGGGCTACGAGAAATTAGATCACAAGTTGCATCTTCTCGGTGCATCAATTCAGAGATTGCCTTGCCTACCATTTGACTCGATGATGTAGTACTTTCACCTTGAACGAGAACTTTGATTCATTGCTGGTTCTTTCCCACCTTGGTAAAATGTGAATGTGAGTCACGCCCTCGAACGTCCAATTTCAATAGAAGATGAAATGTTGAAGTTAACTTCAATCTTTTTGAATCAATAGGCTCCTTAAAAGAACGCACCTCAGACAATATTGCTACTTGTCGTGAAGCTGGCTCATCTTTTTGTTGTACGGTCTACTAATTCTTCGAGAATTCTATGAGGCTATCCTATCACAAGTCAAAATTGAAGTAGCATGAGCATTTCTTATCACAACACGGTTGTGGCATTCTACATAGTTAAGAATAACATAACCAGTAACGCCCTTTACAGTGCCAGTTATTCTGGTAACACTAACCAGCTTTTTTGAATAGTCAAGTTTGGAGTGCAGATGACACACTCCCAACTCCTTGAAGGACTCAAATGTGAGTCCAAGTGAGAGACAACGGAAGAGGGAGGAGTCGGGACGCGCTCCCTAGCTCACAACACTTTGAGGGGTAGAGGGGTGTGTTGGAGCTCCAGGATGGGACTAGGAAGAGTTGACAAGCTTATTCACTCACATGGGCCTGCACACAACCCACACAAAGGGGTTAATGCATAGTTGGAGCACCTTTGGTGCTAGGACGAGCCACGGGCAACACGGACACACAAGACTCACCACGGCCCGAACTTGGGGGAAGCCAGCACCTTCCCCCTTATAATATACTGTGGACCTCTCCACGGGGCCCACATCCAAATGGCTTTTCTCTCCCAGGACTCCCGTGGGACTCCCGCGTGGGAGTTCTGAAATCCCGCCAGCTAGACTCACGGGACTTTGAAGCCCCATAACTTTGCGAATAGACCTCGGAATGAAGCGCGGTTTGAAGCAAAGTTGTAGCTCTCATCGAGAGCTTTCCAATGGTATGTGGCAAATTGTCTGCAGCCAAGTAAATCGGGTGGATTCCTAATTTTTTCTGGTCGGGAGTCAAACTGCCTATTTGACTCCCGGCCTTTCTTTCGGCCATAACTTGTGTTTCAGATGTCGAAATGAGCAATGCGAGCCCATTTTAGATATCTACGTTCTAAGAACTTTCCAAGGATATAAAGAACGCCACAATCCATTGAGTTTTGACCCCTCAAATCGGTCTCTAAAGTTTTGAGAGTCCACCGGGACTCCATCTCCCAAAGTGGGAGTTGCCTTGCGAGTGTGAGGGCTCATTCCCTCACACTCTCCTACACTCCCGGGAGTCTATGATGTGACTCCCGGGCTTCCTCTTGGCTCGCACCCTTGCAACCCCTTTGCCTTAGTCGCGAGCCCAAAGCTAGGGTTGCGACACCCTCCCCCTCAATAGTAAAAAGAAAAAAGAAAAAAAATCAACGTGCACCCTTTCCCCCGTCGCATAATGAATAGAATATAAACCCTAGCCCTTTTCAATAGTAAAAAAATATTTATGAAAGTTATAAGCAGTAAAAAAAGTAACGAACCTTACCCCTTTGAACAGTAAAAAATAACTTACAAAAGTTACAAATAGTAAAAAAGTAACAAAAAGTAACAAAGGTTAACAAAAACATCCATGCATTACATTAAAACAGCCAGGCACTACAATGTATTTTTCCTAGTCAAACAGCCACCAGCCATCAGCATTACACTCGTAATGCCCGGATCATATAAATAAGCTTGTGACCATTTATAAATGATTCCTTAATAAAAGAACTACAATTCCTTGATTATTTTCATCCAATCATATGCCCTAAACTCCCATTGATCGTGTATATGGCCAACTCATAATGATGAAGGTGATGTGGATCAATTAGTGGGTCATTAATTATAACATCTATGAATGCATTGTCAATTGGACCACGATTTATTGTTATTATTATTATTTGCAATGAATATTAGTGCATGGAATTCCACATTTGCCATGTTGAATCTAACATAAACACATGTTTGCCAACTAAAATAACTTGGAATAAAATCTAGATGGAAAATGAATTAAATGTGTATAAAATATTTTATTTGTATTTGTCGAGGGACATTTAGTCAAGATGTCTTTCGTGTTCCAACTATTAAATAGTTAACAATATTAAAAAGAAAATTGGATACATCAACCCATAGTTTATGAATACAAAATACCATTTCATCTACAAAATCAACATGTATTTTAGGGAAATTTATAACATTGTTAAACATTTTACAAAAACATTGTTAAATTCAAAGCTACATATCCTAATTCAAATGAACTAGCATAATTCTTATTTTAATCCATTTAAGATTGACCATTCATTTCTTTGTTAGCCTTGCTTACAAAGGCAAGGATATTGTGTTTATATTCATTATAAAGTATAGTAGCTTAAGGGATTTTGGGATTTATAGTAGCAGGTCTATTTTTATATGAGGATTTTTGAAAGATGATATTTTGGCTTGTGTTGAAACTTGAGATTAGTTATAGAATTATGATATCTTCAAGGAGTTTGGTTTTTCTAGAGGATTTTTTTTACGATTATAGTTTTTGCATGGTGAAATGTTTCAATTTCCATCATTTTTCTTTTCCCTTAAGATACTTTTTAAGGTAAATGGCAAGGCCATAGTGTGACACACCCCTGGTTTTCACAAAATTTCATTTCCATATTTTGAGGATTATTTAATGACAAAATTGACCTAATGGTAAGGTATAGGTTACATTGGATTCATCCTTCACATGTTTACATATCCAGCACTTATATCATTCGTTTCAATGTGTAGATTCAATTTCACAAGAACATCTTAGTTTAGTTTCTAACTAAGTTTATCAAAACCTTGCAAAGTTTTATTTTTTTATAAAACACACCCTTCAAATTGGTATTAAAAAAAAGGGAGAATTTCAAGGATGTTTATAGTTTATACATTTGATAGGACCTTTGATGTGGTTTTCAAGAAGGCTTTGCAAAAATTTTAAAGCTCAAATTCTTATTTTTTGTAAGAAAATTTCACACCCAATTGGGTAAAGAAGTTAGTGTGGTTCCACATATATTAATATTTAATATTAGTATAGGTTAGTATAGGTTAGTATACATAGTTCAAGTTTGAAACTAACCTAGTACCAATATTAAATTTATGGAATAACTTCCTCGTACAACCAATTTTGTAATGTTGTTCAAATGGGGATCATCCATAAATGTATTTAGCCAAACTTGCCAATATTCACAGTATGAAAGTAGTAAATCTTAACCACCCTTACATATTGAAGCAATTGTGGCAATTTATTTTAAATTTTAAGGATTTTTTTATGATTTTTTATAAAACAAGGGATTTTTGATAAAATATTTTTTTACACGTGCAAGACCCCAATTAGTTTGTCCTAGAACCACCACATGTTAAGGTAGAAAAGCCCTAATTGAACTTGAAGAAATTATGAAGGCACATGTGAAAAAAGACGGGGACATATGCATAGAAATAATATTTGATAAAATGGAAAGGTTATTTACTAGATGATGCCACTTGGGAAGAAGAAAAGGAATTAAACAAAATTATCCCACGTTTTGTATTGAAAAAAAATATGTTACTTAAAATGGGGGAACATGTTACATCTTTCACGTGTTAATGGAAAGGAACACTTGATTGGTGAATGGCAAGGAGCATTTGATTAAGTGCAAGGAGTGGCAAAAAAAAAACAACATCACATGGTGGACTTTGAATATACCACCCCAAGAAGACTTGTAACTTTAGTAGATAAACATAGCAAGAAAGAAAATACAAGGGATGAACATTGGAAGGAAGGTAAAGAAGAAGATTCTTGAACAAACATGCATAGTTATGTTAAACATCACTAAATTAGAATAGAAATAATCGAAACTTTTAGATGTTGTGGTTGGATGGTAAATCTACACTTTTCACACAATCAATGTAAATCCTTATTGTAAATAGAGCAAGTGTGTAAATATTTTGAATTGTTATAAAATTTTGAAGCACTTGCCTTTATGCTTGTCGTAATTGGGGTTGTGGCAAAGAAATTATGTTTGCAAAGAGGGTCAAGATTAAAAGAAAGCTAGATTCAAGAAGGCTTTCTAGAAGCTTGGTTCTTAATTTTTTTTTTGTCATGGACCATTGAAGTGGCCTTTTGTGTCATAGAGCCATCAAATAGGAAAAAACATTAAAAATGGTTTATTACTAGTTTATTTACAATGATTAAAGGTTCAATAAATTGTGATGGGAGTTTTGTTTGCCTAACATTGTAGGTTAACTTTTGTTTTACTATGTTGTTTTGGAAGTTTTTAAAGGGCTTGAAGGGTGTGGAATTTGTATTTATTTTGTCCCCCTATTAAAAAAAGTGTTATGATGATATAATGTAATTTTGAACTAAGGTTTGAATTAGGTGTGAACTTTGCACGTGAATCCTCAACACATTGATGATGTGATTTGGTGTTTGAAACTATGGATGGGCTAGCCAACTAACAAGGTCACCCAATTAATCGTTAGGTTCCTATTATATTATTAGTGAATTCAAATAGTAATACAACCCTAAGAATTAAAGATGATATCGGGTGTTGTAGATAGCAACAAAAGACCCCATAGATCAAAGCCACAATCAAATAACATGGGTGTTGGTGTGGAAATGGAATTCAAGAGGTGTAAAATAGACAAGGAACTACAAAAAATGATGCACCTTTAAAAAATTTATGGTCACCTCAATGTTTCAATATTTGAGGTGTCAATGAGATCTAAAAGAAATATTTTTGTGAAATTTACATGGACGTCAATAAAATCCAAGCCATGTCTCTTTAGATGTGGGGGAAGATTAAAGAATGGCGGGTTTGAATGAAAGAGAAACCTAAAGAAATAATTTTGTGGGCAAAATTCCAACAAGTTTTTATAGAATTCAATACCCACCCTCAAGATTATGCTCATCAAAGGAGTTGGAATTGATGGAATTGACCCAAGGGTGTATGACCATAATAGAGTGTAATGTTAGATTTCATAAACATGCATCATATTTTTTTAGTTAGCATATGTCATTTTAGCTATCTTCTTCCTATTCCTTATTATAAACACTTCCATGGGGTTGATGTAGTTGCAAATTTGGACTAAGGCCCTAAAAATTCCTTCCACCCTTTTTTTTATTGCCCTTTCCAAATCTAGATGGTTGGAATGATTTCCTTGGCCAAAACCCGAGCTTTCACCAAAGGTTAAAAAAGATTATTTCACTTTTGCAAAGTAGCTAAGGGGGCCAATTGTGAAAATAATTTGGTGTAGAATTGGTTAAAATTTGAAGTTGTAACTTTGGATGGCACCATTGTTAAATTCATTATTACAATACACTAGTAGAAATAGGCCAATATGCGACTACTCCATTTACAATTATGTGTAATTAATTGTTGTTTGCAATTAACCATGGTAACATTTGCAACTATAAGTTAAATTATCAAAATTTTAAGTCACTTTTGCGATTTTGCAACAACTACTGGCTTATTCATCCTTTCAATGAAATGATTTTACCAATGATTTCATCCTAGAAGGTCGTTTATGGTCCATCAATCACAAATGTAATCAAAATTAATTGCAACTTTATGGGTATATAAAGGTGTATTGAAATCATATGTAGTTCATATTTAGAACATATTAAATTATATCAACCCCATAAAATGTGTTGCAACCCTAGCCTTGGGCTTGCGACCAATGGCAAAGGCTTGCAAGGGTGCGGGCCAAGACGAAAGGTTGAGAGTGTAAGAAATTGTGAGGGAATGAACCCTCACACTCCCAAGGGAGCTCCCATTTTGGGAGTTGGAGTCCCAGTGGACTCCCGAACCTTCAGAAAGAAATTTCAGGGGTTAAAATGTAATGGATTGAAGATTTCTTTATATTATTAAAAGCTTTTGGAACGTAGATGTCTAATATGGGCTTGCATGACCCATTTGGACACTTGAACCACAAGTTATGGCCAAAAGAAGGGCCAGGAGTCAAATTGACTATTTGATTTCTGACCATTAAAAGTTGGAAATCGCCCCAATTTCTTTTTGTGAAGATGGCTTGCGGCATACCGTTCAAAAGCTCTCGACAAGGGTTACAATTTTTTTTTAGACCTCATTTTAATCAAAGGTGTGCATGCAAAGTTATGAACCCCCAAAGTCACGAAATTTCTAGTTGTGGGAATTTTGGGACTCCCACTTGGGAGTTCCGGCATAAAATGACATTTGGGTGCTGGTCCGGTGGCCAGGCACAAAGTATACTATAAGAAAGAAGGTGGTGGCTTCCCTCAAGTCCAAGCTATGGTGAGTCTTGTGAGTTAGAATTTGCCTGTGGTGAATCTTAGCACCAAAAATGCAACAATTATGCATTAACCAACTTGTTTGATTTTGTGCAAGTTTGTGCGAGTGAGTGATTACTTACTTGTCATTCTTCCTAGTCCCATCCTAGAGCTCTAGCACGCCCTTTTATCCCAAAAATGTTGCAAGCCAAGGAGCGTGCCCCAACTCTTTACCTTTTCATTGTTTTCACCTTAGACTCACATTTGAGTCTATTAAAAAGCTTGGGAACGTTGGCATATGTGTATTACAAACATATTTTAAAAGTTCTAAAAATATTTATATATGGAATATAATGTCCATATAACATGTTTATCCAAGGTTTATATTATTAAATTAAATGATTTTGATATTAAGGTTCCAATAAATGTATATCAAGGGTTTGTAAAATTGTAATGGGGCTACATGTTTCAATACATATTATATTAATATGTAAATAATAATTATAAATTACATGTTAATTAATAAATAAATAATAGTGATTATATAGTAGTTATTTTGAATTCATTAAATATTTGATAATTGATGGTTAATCTATATTTATTTATAATAATTTATTATTTGTTTAATATTTATTAAATAAATAATTATGAACTATTAATTAATACCTTAAAAAGAATTAATTGGTTAACTTAATATTATTTTAATTACTAGTTAATTAATTAATTAATTCAATAATTATGGGTTACTTGACAACTACTAGCTAATAGGGGTAAAAACATGGTCAAAAGAGCCCCCTAAGTGAATGGAAATTTTTTTTAATTAAATTTTTTTATGTTTGAAAGATCTCAAGGGTCATTGAAATGTTTTGAAATATTTTCTAGTAATTGCAAAGTTCACATGCTCAAAGGTTGACACAAATCAAAAATATTTTCGCATGTTCAAAACATTCAAACCTTAATAATGGACAATCTTTGTTTTTTTCAAACATCAATATATTTTTTCCAATCAAATGTGCACTTATCCTTTTGAAAATTGGATGGGATTTTCAACATTGATAATTAAAAAGGGCAAAAGGATTTGAACACATTAGGCTCCAAAATGTTGTTGACCTTAACATTATGGATTTTGAAAATGTGACTTTAGCAAAAGATGTTTGTATTTATGTGATAAAGGGCATACCATATATGATATATAATCAATTTATAGTCAAAATTTATTTATATGTAACATGTAATGTTAAATTGGGTATCCGAAATACAAAATTTAAAGTTATAAAACCAACACAAAAGTGATGCATGTCATGTGCAATCCTTGGAAATGGATTTTTACCTTGGTATCCTTGGTTCCTTTTATTGTGTTTTCACCCATGGCTAATAATTATCAATGAATTATTATTTTAAATATCTATTTTTTTACTCATGAACTATTATTAATTGACAATTTTTTAATTTTTTAATTATATATAAATAAATTACTAAATATGTAATTATTTTATCATTAATAGTTAGTACTGAAGTTGATTAAATAATTAATTAATATTTAGTCAAAAAATTTAATAATCAATAATAATATGTGTTATTATTATTAATAACTAATTCATTGGTTGATAATGACTATTGATTGGTAATTATTGCTACTAATAGAAGTTATTATAACTAACAGAATAATAAGTAGGTTGATAAGTGGGTAGGTGAATAGTTAATCATTCACTTACCTACTTATTTATTCACTTGCAACCTAAAATTTTATCCATATTCTTTATCTTCCATTTTCATTTTAAACATTATATAAAGAAGGTGATTTGTATTACAATTTCATATTGAAATGTTGTGACATTTGGGATGAACCAATGAAAAAGGCTCAACCCAAGTGGACAATCCAAAATGAAATAATTATATTTATCTATTTACCCCTCAAGTATACATATTTTTAATTCACCCTATTGCCTAGGTACTTACTTAAGTAGGTATCTATTTTAGGTAAGACCTACCTACCGACCTACCTACTTACCTACCTACCCTAGGCTTACCAACCTACTTGTTTAGTTTGACCTATGGTATTACACCACATGACAAGTTTTTTTATTACACCACATGACATGATCTAAGACCAACCAAGCATATGAATCAGACATTTTTAATTATCCAAAATTATGATGGGTTAACTAATCAAATCTTGCCATGTGGTGAGATGAGGTTCCAATAAATGGTGTGGTTTTGGATGCCACCAAAATAGTTGCACCCTAGTTGTAAGTGCCCATACACATGTGGTATTTCATATAGTGGATATATATTTTTTTGGTACCTCCATCCAAATGATCACATTGTTGTGATGTCATCAAAATTGGAACTAATTTGTGCTTGGGATTAGTTTTAGGTGACTAAAGGGCCTTGTTGCCTATGACAAAAAAATAGTCACAAATAATACTCACAAGTTTGAATTTTTCTTTTAACTTGATTATGATTGCCACCAAAAACATCTCCTTTAACTTTAGAAGTGCTAACATATGGCTATCATAGAAAAATCTTAGAACTTTTTGGTTATTATAATATTGCACATGGGGTTTTTTTGGGTGAAATGTCACACTATTATTTTTGAATCTAGCATTTACTTGTGCTAAATTGTAGTGTTTAGGGGTTTTTTTTTTGGGTATGGATTTACATGTGCAAACAAAAATTAAGAAGATTGAATAAACAAATGAACCATCAAATTTCACAACCAAACCCAAGAAATTATGGGGGAATTAAACCCCTAGAAATAACCTTTCCAACACAAATGACTTGCAAAATCAAACCAAGTTAAACATACATTGACAACTTCATAAAACCTAACAAAAATAAAAAATTGCAATAAAACTATGGAGAGTGAAAAGACCATGCTAACAAAATGGAAACTAAGGTGTTTGGCTCGTAAAATCGACAATGAATTTAATAAAGATAGAAACATAAGCCATCAAGTTTTTGCATTTGATTAAATAACCTTAAGAAGCCCACAAAACACCCTAACCATCATAACAATATTCATGTCATGTTGCTCTCCATGTTGTTTAATGCATTCTTCATATTGGAGATTTTGCAAAGTATATAATCATTCTACAAACATGTGCACAAGTGGCAAATGGGTAGAAAACCTATTGCAAAGCTTTAATTTCATAAAGGCCAAAGTAGAGTAGCATATTTTGTCTTCCATGCCACCTATTATCTATGGCTTGCCCAATTCAACTAGTTTTAAATACTTTGGGAAGTTTAGCCAATATTATGCAAGGTTTTACCAAGGTTTGCCAAAGCTATTGAATATTGCTAAGTTTTGCCAAATTTTATTGAATATTGTGAAGTTTTGCCACTATTATGTGAGGTTTTGCCAAGATTTGCCAAAATTATTGAATATTTCCAAACGTTGTTAATGTTGTGCAAGGTTTTGCCAAGATTTGCCAAAATTATTGAATATTTCCAAACTTTGTTAATGTTGTGCAAGGTTTTGCCAAGTTTTGTCAAAGTTATCAAGTTGTGTGAGGTTTTGCCAAGATTTGCCAAAATTATTGAATATTTCCAAGTTTTGTTAATGTTGTGCAAGGTTTTGCCAAGTTTTGTCAAAGTTATCAAGTTGTGCAAGGTTTTGCCAAAGTTGTTTAGTTGTGCCAAGTTTTGTTAAAGGTTGTCAAATTTTGCCCAAAAAAAAAAAGTTATCAAAATTAGTTAAATTAAACCTAAATCATTTAACCATATTGAGATTCACCCAATTTATTTGATTTTAGTTCATTTTAATTTAATTTAGCCTAGTTTAGCCAAACTAATTATTGTAATAAAATCCAATTAAAGTGGCAATGGACGTGGATGGATGGATGAATAAATGAATCAATGTTTTATTATTGATGGTTAGACAATAAATAAAAAGGGTCAAATTTGAGTTACATGAATTTTAAAAAGTTACACAAAGTCACTTCAAACTTATTATAAAGAAGTTCAATTACCTTATATTGTCCTAGGGGACCCTGGGAGATATGGAATGGAGACCTTGGGAAAGACAACCCCTTTTTTAAGGGGTATAGGTGACTTGGACTCTAGAGATACGTCCATATTTCCCAAATCATAAAAATATGAATGTTTAACTACCCTAGGTCCCCCCTAAACCCTGCAAATAAAGGGGGATGAGCTTGAAGATAAAGCCCCTTTTATAGGGGGGGTAGGTGCATGAAAGCCTAGAGATGTGCCCACATCTCTTACATAGGATTTTGCAAGAAAGTTTACTTAATAAGAACTACTTGCAAATAAGAAAGAAAGCAAAAACTTTGCAATCCCTTTTAAATAGACTACTTGCGAACATAAATGTAAAATTTGAAATAATTTTTCCCTATGTGAAAATCAATAGTACCCACATGAAATCAAAAAAATCAATTGGCGTTGATGAAATTTAGTGTAGTGATTACTTTCATCCCTCAACTTACTCCATTTACTTAATGAGTATCACATAGATTAACATGTGGGATGAAAGAAATGACAATAGTTAGACACATCCAGTGCGATCAATTTCTAGATATTTGATATATATCCTTCGACCTATAGCAATCATGAACGTTGTCCACTACAAGGGCTTATATGAGATCCTATTTTAAAGCATTTATGGGTTCTCATGTGTGATGTTATGAAGTCTAGGAGTTGATAATGGTTCCTATGTATAAGCATTTCTTTTACTAACAACCTCACTCAAAATTTCTTATTTCTAGTTCATTCAACATTAAATGGGAATGACAAGGACACACATTGCCTATGGTTAATGAATCTTTTTGGTGTGACCATATTCATTGTTGTGTATAATTCATGTATCACGTTATTTTGGCACCGGTTAGGGTTAGGGATGAAAGCATTGAATGCATTGGTTTTCATCCACTATTGTTGACATATCTTCATTTGATATATAGTGATATATGAATCACCCATTAGGCATGACATTATTGCTATGTGCAATTTGTTATGAGGTTTCATTCTTGATGTTATTATGTCTAGCTATTGATGATCGTTGTTGTGTGTGTAGGACCTCTATGCTTGACAACACCTTGAGAGCCTATTCCTCACATAATATGCATTTATTCGATTCCATTTTAAGTTTCATAATTAAAATATTTGTTCATTTGTGAGGTGCTTTTTCCAATTTTGATTTAGATATCACATTTTCCATCTTTGATGTCTCTCCAAAGTTGCCCACTGCCTGTAATGATTTTAGATGATTATATGCTTCTTAATAATTCTTGTCCTTCTTACACAGTTCCCCATGCAACTATCATTTCTAGTGTTAATATTGTTCCAATCTTCAAAATCATGTTGTCTTTGGGGTTTTCCTAAATTGTCCATTTGGGGATTCTTTTCCCAAATTATCATTGAACACATCTCATTTCCATTATTTGACACACCTTCATGCAAATACCACCACCTAATCAATTTTTGTGTTTTTATATGTAGGGAGCTTAATGATGTATTCCCATTGCTATTAGACTTAAATTTGTGCACATTTGTGTCTGACAATCTCATGTGTTTTAAAATATTACAATAAATATTTTATTTAGATTTTATCTTCCTTTTGGCATGTTGTCCTTCTTTTGATCTTTATACACTCTTATTTTCAACTTCCTTTTGTAATCTTCAAATATTCCAACTATCATAAGACAATTTGACCTTAGTGTTTTCCTTTAAAAAGAATATTTGCTAATGCAGCTTACTTTCTAGTTGGCCAATAATTGGACCCCATAAGTTTTTTGTTTTATCTATTGGTCTACACCACTTTGTTTCCTTTCCCATAATTCCAAGTTGCAAGGTAAAATCATTGTTGGTCGTAATGTTTTCAATGCAAATTATGGTGCAAGACATCAATCATCTTTGCTTATGGGTTTTTAAGATATATTTAGCTAGATTAAACTCACTTTCCTAATTTAACTGACATGACTTGTAGTAGTTTCAAACTTTGATTATTAGTTAAGTCTAATCACAAAATAAGTGCAACGACTTGCAAATTTGGGAATCCCTTTGTATGGCCTTTGATAATTCATTCATCCAACAATTTCATTGTTTCATTTGTCACCTTAGTCTTCTGTTCAACAAGATCTAGATTTTTGTAAAGATCTTTTGGCCTACCCCTTGCATCTTGTGTGTGTCACTCTTTTCTTTTGCTTCATTTTATGTTTCTTAGGTATCCTTCAAAACAACTATAATTTCATAGAGATGTTGTTTTCAAACTTGTGTTGTGTTTGTGTTTAAATATTGTTGTAATAACTTTGTTGATAAAATGGCCACATTTCATGTTGATGGACATTTAAAACTTACAATATCAGTAGATGAGTTTGGAACCACTATTGTTTCTAAACAATATTTGGATTCCAATGCGGCTCACTGCATTTTTAGTTTTTAGTACATTGTACTAAATTTCCATGGTGTCGGTGCAAGGAAAGCAATGGGTTGTGACCTTTAGCCAATATAGGATTATTGATGATAATGTTAATAACAATTCACAAGACACCATCTTGATGCTAGGAATAGTTGCATTTGTTGTGAAAATCATAGTCCCTAACAAGATTACAAAAGAAAAATGTGAAGATATTGACGCTCGCATTTAGTTTTCAAACACTTTTCCATTTTGCATTTTCATTGAGTTGTTTAATTCCTCTTCCAATGGAAATATTACACCCCAAAAAAAACAATCTACCTTCTTGTTCATCCTGGCCATGGCCCCTTGGAACCTCAGTTGCAACCATTGTCTCCTAGCTTGTCAGAACTATTCTCCTCCTTTGCATCACACCCCTTGACATTGGACAACATTGTTCAATATGTTATTGAATGCCTACATTCAATGTTGTTAGTGAAACACACATCTAACAAGTTTTGGAATTTGGATTATGACAAAATCCCATTCATTATGTTCCTTTCTTGTCAACCTCCTCCAATGCAAATGTAACACTCAAATTGCCACCTCTTTTAACAAACATTCATAACACATCCCAGATGCAAGGCATGGATAGGAAATATGATGGCCATGTTTGGTGCAAGGTCATCATAACCAATATCAAGAATAGTTTTGGCTTGAACTTCAAAAAGGCATGTTGTTTAGGTCACCTACTATGCATGCAAGATGATTGTGAAAAGTTTGTCCACTTGGGGTCTTGCAATGAGATCTTCCAGTCTAACCAATTAGTTCACATTCTAATGAAAAGGCATATGGCATTGGATTTGCCTTCTTCTTCACTTGGAATCAAATTCTTTAATTTGCCACCCCTTTGTGTGGAGGATTACAATGGACGAGTATATTATGTTGCACATAGGCTGTAGTCCATTTGAAGAACCACCATTCACCTTGGTGATCACATCCACCCTATTGCAAATGGAAAGTGCAAAGAGTCCATTAAGGAGATGAAGATTTTGATAGAACATGCAGTGATTCACACACTGGATGCAAAAATATCTACAATTTCTTTAAGCACCAATAAGTCCTTATTTGATAAACATTTGTTCAATGACAATAACCATGGGAGTGTTAAACTTCTTCATGGAGAAGGACTAGAGCACGTCCAAGATAAATTCATTGAGTTGAGTTATTCCAACATTCACAATCTTGTTGCCTTTTTAACACATCATCCCTAGGGTGGTTACATTGACCACATTTTTGAATTGAAGTCGTGAAGTTGTTATGAATATATTTAGGAATGTTGTTTCCTAGGTCAAATTTTCGACTAGAAGGTTTTCATTTTCAAAATGTTGATACATGGGTTGGTTGTGGAACAAGTTTGATAACATGCATGTAGCCTAGGGGAAATTTTGGAAAATTCTTTGATGAAATGTGTTGTTGGGTGGACAACCATGGCTTGCCATGTAGATGATCCTTCCTATTACAAGGTCATGACAATTGTAATTTGTGACATGCAATTTGAGGAAATAGAAGTGCAACGAATCATGTGGGCAAAGTTAAATGTGACAATGATGAAACATAGATTTTAAAAACCAAACTTCCAAGGATTCATGGCATATAGTGCCCAAGTTAATTAGAATGTAGTAAAAATGGTTTATGGATTTGGTGATGCAACTATCAGAATGGTGGATAAGGAGCGAACATGCTTGTTCCATTGGACTCAATCACTGGACAAACACACTAAACAATTAATCAAGCATGAGTTGTAGAGTGGACACAAGGCAATGTGCTTTGAATACAAGAATGCAACATCCTTAGACGAAGCCAACACTTGTTATGTGGCAATTTGTTACTGGTGGCTTTCATATGATGTTACATCTAAGAATGGAATTCATGAGCTTGAAAATTAGCTTGGCTATTGGCATTTTCGTTTTAGACACAAATAATGGGGAAGTTTCATGGTGCATGTAAAAATACCTTGTGCATATTTATGCACGCCCAAACTCCTTGAAAAATTCAAATGGTCCCAAAATGAAAACAACAAAAGAAAAAGGAGTTGGGGGACGCTTTTTAACTCGCATCATTTATGGGGTAAAAAGGATGTGCTGAAGTTCCAAAATGGGGATTAAAAAAAATGATAAGCATGTCAATTATTTGTATCAATTTGCACAAACCAAACAACAAGTTGGTTAGCACATAATTGGAACATTTTTGGTGAACGGATGAACACGGGCATACATGGATTCACAAGATTCACCATGGCCTAGACTCATAATTCTTGAATTGGGATTGCCACCATTTTGGATGCCCATAACTTCTTACAAATGAAAACCTTCAATTAAGGTGAGGTCTGAAGTAAAGTTATAACCCTCATCGAAAGTTTTCCAATGATATGTAGCACACCTCTTGCACACACTTAACTTAGGGTAATTCCCAACTTTTAATGGTCGAAAGTCAAATTGACATTTTGACGCATGACTTTTCTTTCAAACATAATTTGTGTTGTAAGTATTTAAATGGATGACTCTAAATCAATTTAGACATATAGATTTTAAAAACTTTCCAATGGTATAAGGAAGTCCTCAATCTAATGATTTTTAACCCTTCAAATTGTTCTTTGAAGATTCAAAAAACCATTAGGACTCCAACTCCCAGAGTGGGAATCCACTTGGGAGTGTGGGTTAATTTCCTCACACTCTCTTGCACTCCTAGGAGTGTGAATGTGATTCCCGACCCACACCTTTCCATGCCCTTTCCTTGGTCGTGACAATATATTCTTGATCTCATTTTCTTATTTTTTATTTTCTATATGGCCCTAACTTCTCTTTTAAAACATCAATATTGTGGTGATTTTTATCTTTCTTGATTTTCTTTTCTTTCACATTTGCAAAAGTTTAATGACGTTGATTGGGTAGACATGCCTACTTGTAATTTGGTAGAAACTATGCATAACATTTGGTTGCAACAATTGGGAAAACATGGCACTTGCTTGTTCATAGCCACATCCGATGACTATGTATGAGCTTTTAAGTAATCCACACTTTATGGACAATATTTACAAGGTGGCCCATTTGGCCATGGTCCTAAGAATAATGAATTATTATTGAGAAGGGCCCAAATGTCACATGATCTTATTCAACTTGTAGCAATAGTTGCAAACTATAGGGACAAATTGTCATTCATGATTCAAATTCTATACCTTATGGGTGAAGAGGTTTTTGGTTTGGCCAAGCATTGTGCTGATTGTCTTCATGGGGTAAACAATGATTCCCATAGACCAAACAATGTGTTTTTTTCTCGTTCATGAATGGCCTCCCTTGCTACTAATTCCAATAATGTTCAAAATGTTCCCACCCACCCAACACCTTTCGCTTTACATTATATTCTTCCAATATTCCTTCAAGGTGGGTTGGAGTTAAAGGAGATTATTTCTATTAATGGCCAATGGCACATTGAACAATGTGTGACCAATTTTTTTATCCAATGTTTAACACTTCAAAATAACATAAGGGTCAAATGCATAACAAAAATCAATGATTTTAAAACAATAAATAGAACTTTAGCCCCATGTTATTTAGCTTTTTGGGTTGGATTATGAGGTGGAGCATTAGAACATCATAAGCATTGGTTTTTTGTTGACAATTTCAACTATTGTGTGGGTGGGATAGTGCGAAAATGTGTTGTTGCTAGGTTTCAAGTTCCAAGTTTTTGGCCAATTCAAGAAGATACTAACTTGACCCAAAAGGAGGTTACATGTTTGGAAGAAGCAAGGTTTTTCTTTGACCACTAGTGTAAGAATAATGCTTGTAGTTTGTTTAGAGGTGAACCTCGTAGGATAGGCAATTTCCAAGTGCTTGTTGTTTGTTAATAGAACCTTGTCAGGTTGGTAGATGCAACTTGTTGGCCCATGGCTCGTGGTGGTAAGAAAGTGAAACGACCTTCCAAACTTAATTTAACACAACAACACACCAACAATTGGGAGGTTAGAAAATTGTTTCCCATATACCATGTTCCCTTTTGTTGATGTCCTTCCACCAGGATATGGATGAATTTACAGTGTACTTTCCAATGAAAAATGTTACCACGTGATTATGGGAAATGACCTTAGTTGCTCATGTATAAATTTTGTCACAATGGCTACACATTCTTTGGGTGGTTGTGGGGCATGGGTGCAATGTAAGCACATCTATCATGTCATATAGACCATCATGCATTGTGGGTTCATAGAAGATTTCATTCACTATTGCACATGAAGTTGGGAGGAGGTTTTACATTTGTTGATGCACACTAAGGCTTTTGACAACTAATCACATTTATAGATTCATTTGTAGAGTTCAAGGGAATAGGTGTGGAAAAGCACAAAAGATAATGTCATCATTAGTATAGAAGTTCAAGGGAGTATGTACAAAAATTGGATAACGTGGCTATGTTGGCATCAATTTTTGTGATTTTTTCATTTGTAGAGTTTGAGGTTAGGTGTGCAATGTATAAAAGACTATGTCATCATTAGTAAAGAACTTCATGTAAAAACATAGTTCTAATTACACAAGCAAAGGTTTAATAATTATATCATCATTTTGACAAGATGTGCATTGTTGAAGTGAATGTATAATAATTATAACTAATTTGAATACACCACCTTAATGATACAATTTTGTTGGTAAAAAAACATGCTGAAAATGAAAGAACAATTATTGTTTCCATTAAAGATGTTGGGTGATGTGGATGAATATTTCCTTCCATGTCAAGGGAATATTATTCCACATCACAAAAATTATTTATGTGGAAAATGATTCGTTCAAAATATTCTTTGATGCGATACAAAAAATTCTTAAAAGATTCCTTCCTATTCACATGAGCATGCTCACCTACTCATTGCTCATTGCTTGTTTGTCGCAACCCCACTTTGGCCAAGTGTGGGGGTGAAGCTCAACACTCCCAAAATTGGGGATTTGGAGTCCTCTCGGACTCCCAAATGTTTAGAGTTCAACAGCAGGGGCCAAAACACCTCGCATTGGGTGCTCTTGGTGTCATTGGAAAGGTCTTGAAGCTTAGATGTCGAAAATGGCCTTGCATTGGTCATTTGGACATCTGCAGGCCAAGTTATGGGCAAAAGAAGGGCCGGGAGTCAAACTGGCAGTTTGACTCCCGACCACTAAAAGTCTGGAATCGACCTCTTCCCGACCTCCGAATGGAGAGTGCGATAGGGCGTTGAAAAGATCTCGACAAGGGCTACAAGTTTGGTTGAAACCTCGTTGCGATCAGACGTTGCAGTCGGGAGTTATGAGCTTCCAAAGTCCCAAGACTCCAACCGGGACAATTTCGGGGCAATTTCGGGACTCCAACTTGGGAGTCCCGGGAAAAAGAGCCATTTGGATGTAGCCTCAGCAGAGCGTTGTAGAGAATACTATATGGGGGAAGGTGGTGGCTTCCCTCGAGTCCGGGCCGTGGTGAATCTTGTGGTCCGAAGTGCCCGTGGCTTGTCCCAACACCCAAGGGTGTCCCGGAATGTGAACTAACCACGTTGTGGTTTGTTTTGGATGCAGATTGAAGCTTGATCTACTAGTCCCTCTTCGTAGTCTAATCCCAGGACTTCTAGCACGCCCCTCTACCCCTTTATAGTGCTGGAAGTCGAGAGCGCCTTCCGAGTCCCAACTTTCCGCAACTACACTTTGGTGAACCCTCAAGTGGGTTCACCC
>Ga0116228_10001441_pt1 | contig 19768 bp, 16 predicted proteins | sample S1TSphfallax_2_FD_89694 | JGI IMG/M metagenome (GOLD analysis project Ga0116228, IMG submission 89694) | Host-associated microbial communities from peat moss isolated from Minnesota, USA - S1T2_Fc - Sphagnum fallax MG | ecosystem: Host-associated > Plants > Peat moss > Unclassified | place... | reverse complement strand
GGATCAATTCCAACCACTCAGACTCACCTAGATATACACTGGTGAATTGCATTTATTGAGTATCCAAAATCCAGGCTTGCCTGGTCTCCTTTCCTGTGGAAGCTGCCATGCCTTCACTTCTTCAGTGAATGCTGGGCAACTTTCCACAAGAAGTGCAACCTGCCAAGTTCACTGGAATGATGGTTGTATCTAACAATACCTTGTCAGCACCAAAAAATCATAATTGCTCGTTCTCCATGGTTAGATGATATAAACTACTGTATGACACCAGTTGTGCACTAGATACCTTGTCCACATTCTCATGTTGCAAGGCGGCAATCTTGTGCTCTAGCTTGGTAACCTCCTGCAGATGGTCTTCATTAACCTGTATTCAGCAAAGACCAATGCTTCAGCTCAAAGTAAACAATCATTTAGGCCCTATTTGATCAACTGTTTCAAGAGGAGCATCATCGGAAGGTTGGGAAGGTGTTCACCTGGCTTGTGTGTGAGAGGTCCTAAAGCAAATCTGTGTCCTTGAATTGTCATGTGAAATGAGACATGCACCCAAATAGGTAAGCCTGTTGTTGGAAGTAGGGTCATGAAAGACTTGTCCTCACACTAGTGTTGTGTACCACCAATAACCTCAAAATTTCTTGGTGCTCCCATTCTTTCAAATATGTGTTGTAGCTAATTTATTATGTGTTTCAAAATTAGGGGATGCAGAGATTTGAGGGGCAAGTAATGGTCAGGGTGTATAGCTACCTGTTGTCTCTCTTGCACAAATGAATCTTGCATCTTTTGTGTTTCTAGCTTCAAATTTTCTCTCCATTCCCTTTTGGAATCCTCTAAACTTCCATGATGCTTCTCTGACATTTCCATCAGTTGCCTTATATGCTCCCTTTGCAAACCCTCTATTTCATACTTTGCTGCCTCTGAGACTTCAACCATTCTTGCTACCAATGCATTAGCATCTGCATGCTTGGATGCTTCCAGGTCTTCCTTTGCTCTCTCCCTTTCAATCTGGAGGATGCAATACATTCCCCATTCTTTTGATCCATTCATCTCATATAAGATTTGCAACCGTCAAGCATGTCATTCTAAATTTGACATTTTAACTTTCACTGCAAATAAATTTCTATTCATCCCTAGTGGCAGAATGGAGAATGGCCTTCATATTGTGCCAATTTCTCTACTGCATGACTTGCCCAGTGTGAATTGAAGGGGGGTACAGGCCTAACCTTCAAAGTAAGTTTCAGTGTAGTAATCTCATCCTTCTGACACTGCAGGGCTCGCTCATGCTCCAAGGAAAGTTGATGGCAATGGTTATGAAATTCATACTCACTATTTTGCTTGTATGCACCTAGCTTTTCTCCTAGCTCCAACACTGCAGCTTCCTACATCCCTCCTGCCACATAGTTACTTCTTCCTAGCTGACTACTTCATGGGTAACTATAGAATCAAACCAGGCCTTTGATAATTATTCTCTGTGCAAATGCTCCAATCATGTGATTCTTTAAATTATTGTTTCCAGTTCTAACAAGGAATCCAAAGATGAGTGGGCAGGAACCTCATACCCTTTCTGACTCCATCCTTGATTGCAGTTGGCGCCGTTCCAGCTACACATGATATTGTGCAGTTAGCAATGGAAAAAAGGAAAGGCAACTTTCAGTGGACACCTGAATACTTGAAAGATTTCAGTTATATGAATGATTTGAAGATTCATACAGAGATTAATCTCCCAGGAGGAGAATGTTCCATCTCATGCTGAGTTGAGCACATGTATACACACTGTTTTATCACTAATGCTAAGGGAGAGAGAACAACACTTGTTAGCCATATGTAAGATTGAACATGTTTGTAAAGTTACCTCATGAATTTGTATTGTTTCTGCCAGTGTTTGTCTATGCTCAGACTGTAGTTTTTGCAACTCATCAGCAAACCTGACATGTGAAGAGAAAGGCCAACGTCAGAGCACATATCAGTTCAGCAGCTTCTAAACACAAAAATAAGATCCATGTCAAAGTCATCAATAGGGCTTGTTCAAAGGACCAACAGGACCACATTTTTAGCAGCTCAACATTGGTTTTCAGTTAAAAAGGGTTCATTCCTTGCAAGGAAAACTTGAATTAGACAAACTTTTAGATCAGGGGCATAATCTCCTGTATAAAAAATCCTAACTGTTGAAGCTCAGCAGAAAACCTCTCCTGTGCTGAAGACATTGCCTCTTGGTATGCTCTCTCTTGCTCTGCAATCTTTTGTTTCACTCTTGAGACTTCATCCACCTGCTGGTTCTCTCTGGCCCAAGTCTTACACCCATCACAACCTCTAGAGTGATTATAACTGCCTGCTTAGATGATCAAGTTCTTTTGGGAAGAGAAATGAATGCTTTTACTGCTATGCAATGTCAAATCAAGAGGAGCTCTCATTGGGACCCTTCTCACTCGTGTCCTACCTGTAGTCTTATATATCATTTCAGTGGTTGCAAATCCTGGCAACAGAAGAAGCATAGGGATGATATATAAACTCATCCCAGATTCATCATAAATGAAAAATGCTCAACAACAAATGTATGCAGGCAACAGAATCCAAACACATACCTCCTCTTTGAGATGCTCCGCATATTGCTCAAGCTGCAAGTACCTACGATGAGACTCTTGTAGCTCTTCATTCAGTGCTGAACAAGCCTGGGAAGTTGCACAAAGTGAAGAAACTAAATGAGTTGCAGCCCAACAGTAAAATAAGAAATTCATGTGACTGAAATATCCCCAAAATGTCTGTTTGGGAATTATAGAAAGAGAAGACAAATACAAGACCAGAGCTGTTGCTGATACATGTATCAAGACATGCAGGGGAAAATTTGATGTGCTGCAACAAGAGTGACAAGGATCTAGAAATTGAACCTGCTCAGACTGCGCTGTGTGTCGATGTACTTCCTCTGACAATGCATGAAAGACATCTTCAAAGAGGGCTCCTGAGTTTTCTAGTGCCTCTATCCTTTTCTGAAGTTTCTCAACCTGGTGCAAGGTGACAAGATGAAGAATTGATGATTGGATAAGGATATTTAGTATGACCTCCTGAGCTTGGAATGCAGATTTTGTCCCAGACACAACAACAGTAGTTAGGAATTTCAGAATTATCAACTGCTTCCACTTTGCACCTCCTATACAAGATTTCTCCCTTTCTTTCAGTTTGCTCAGTATTGATGATTCCTGTAACCACAGGATTTTTTTCGCCAAAGGTAGTCTTAAACTTAACACAACTGTGGCAATGCAGTCTCAGGTATAGAGGAGTACTTTCTTCTCACTGGCCAATGCATAATTCAGGGACTTATTCTCCTGTTCCTGAAGCTTGGCATCCATCTCTTTGAGGACTGAAAGATGTCTTGAATGCAACTGGCTTTTGTGCTCTTCCTCATCCCCTGCATTGGAAATTCACACTTTTCATATGAAATTTGAGAATGGACTGTACCCATATAGAAGAGGGATAGAACAGAGCTGTCATGGATTTTTTTGTTCTTACGTCGTTGTCTCTGTAAGCTTTCCTCCATGGATGTCAGCTGCAGCCTTCCACCTTTCTTCTGGTCCTCCAACTGCAATGAATCACCAAGCTCAGGAACTAGTCAGAGTAAATCCTTCAATGGGGACCTGGAGAAGAGTTTGAAAATCAGCTGACAGATTGAAGTGAATGAATGCATTTGATTGGTGTATCAAGAGTAAGATCCTCTTTGGAGCAAAAGACCAAGTTCAAGGGATCATGTTGCCTGCAATACCTGCTAGTTGAAAATACATGAAAATTCTGAAGTTGAATGTTCTTTAATGAATCGCTTTTTAAAGAACAAAAAATATGTGACCTTGTGCAAGTTTCATGTACCTTGGCAGCAAATGCTCTGTGTAGGCTTTGAAGACTATCTTCATGGGCCTGAACCTGTTCTCGTAGACGTGATTCCATTATTGCTTTTACTTCTTGAACTGAAATCTCATTCTGCTTACTCACAGTTCATTACATGTAATTAGCTACTTCTCAACCCCCCATCCCAACTGACTTGAGACCAAACTTCCTCACCTTTCAGTCTCTCAGAAGCATGTAGAGGGTTCAGGAACAGGAGATATTTCCAGCTTTCCCACTCCCCCTGCACAGATTTATCCAGACATTACTGCCATTTCCACTTCAGTGGGTCAACTCAGAAGCACTAGAATCTTACTGCAGTCAACATGATAAGACAAAATTTGTGACTTGGCAGTGAATGTCTGGAGAACTTATAGCAAGACAAAAGGTGAGCAGAGAATGGATAATGTAACTGCATCTGCAAAATGAGACATTGACTCTGGCAATGCACAAATAAGCTCACCTGAGCATTACCCTCCATCTGTAGCTGGGATATCTTTGCAGTTGCTTGCTGTTGTTGCAAATCAAGCTCCATTCTGATCTGCCTTTCTTCTGCTTCCTTGACTTTAAACTTGGCATTTGAGTCAAGTAACTGTTTCAAAGCCACAACCCTGTGACTGCTATAATGTGTTGCAGCACAAACAATTGACCATCGACATGAAATACTGTTATCATAATGAACTTCAGGAGCATTCTTTAGACGAAGGAAAACAAACCAGAAAAGATTGAGCCAACAGGGGCCAGATTTGCTACCTCTTTTTCCAGTTGCTTGATATCCAATGACATCACCTGTAGGTCTTTGCGGGTGGTAGCAATATTGTATTGCAATTCATTCACCTACAATTAAGCACTTGAGATCACCAACATAAAGAATGAAAAAGAGTTCCTTGGCAAAATATTCAAACAAGAATTGCACATGCATCTGCAAGGAAAAAGTTTCAGCTTCTCATGATTTATTGTTCAAGCAGTATGATATCAAGCAGACAAGACCATGAAAAAGGTGCAGATCAAAACAAGGGAGAATTAATTTAGATATTAAGACTTGTGAAATAGCCTGATCCAGCGGTTTATGATGACCTACCATAGCTTTAGCATCTCTGCACAATGAGTAAACAGGAAAATCCATCCCCAAATGTGCTTAATTAATAAACTATCTATGAAGCAGACTTAGCTCAAATAAAACAAGCTGACAATTGCAAGAAATCAATTAGGTTCATTAATATTTGGGACAATCTTGAGTTAGGAGTCCTAGCAATCATTACTAGGTCAAATTGGGCCTGTGAGACAGTTCCTTATCGCCATTGTAAACAAAGATCTACCTTTCTTGGTGGGGAACAAATCACAAACAACTATTTTGATAAGGTAGTTGAATCCTTGAGTTGAATAAACAAGGAAATTGAAAGGTGGAGGTTTTCTTACTGCGCCTCCTGCTTCACTTCATTTAGGGCAGCTGAGAGATGGTCCCTCTCGTTTTGTGCCATTTGTAGACCGTCTCTCTGTATCAGAAGCAATAAGCATCATTGTTATTGATCTTTCATGGATCTGACTATAAGCTGGTGTCCTGAACTTGAGGTTTCATGCACCTATGGATGTTCATTTCGTTGTCCAAAAAAGTGAATTGTTCATCTGGAACTATGGAACCTCCAAGACCTCCAAATCCCTTTGCTATTAGCAAACTTCATGGGGACTCCTTACAAGTGGGATAGCTTACACTTCTCCACAGATAACCATATAAGAGTCATGAAATGTAATATGACATAAGGTGCAAGGTTGTAAGAGACAATTACAAATTTACCAGTTGCTTGACCTCTGATTGTGCAGATTCAAGGGCACCCTCCATGTCTGCTCTAGCTTGCTCTGCCTGAATCCCCATCTCAAGCAGTCCCTGATTGCTATTGGATCTCAAATTTTCCAGCACAAAGAACTTCCACACTGCAGCTAGCATCATCCCTTCCAATTTTTCCTACCCAGTTCTGCATTGTTGTGTTCAATCAAATTGGTTCTCTTGAGTTTTGCAGCATGTCAGGGTAGTGATTGCACAGGATAGAAATATAACAGATGGTATCCTTAAAGGGATCACTCTTTTTTTCCCTTCATTCTCTCCAAACAGTGGTGTCACGCACATTATTCAAGCTTCTTTCTGTGGATTTCAATAGATCCTCCAATTCTTGAACTTTCCTTTGCATACTCAACATCTCATGGAGGTGAGAATCCTTATCCTGGCCTGCAACTAATAGTTCTTTCTGGAGGCTCTGTTCCTGAGTGAAAACAATCACAGAGCAAGGTTTCAAATACTTTAGTGGTGGGCTGTGTTTGCTAAAATTTTGCGATTTTATGGGTTTTATGGGAAACAAGCCTCATAATGGAGACCATTAGAAAATGAGAAACATTTTCAGATTCCAATGATGTTGAGAATTTCTAAAAGCTTTTCAGCAAGAGTGCCAGAAGAGTAAATGCAATAGGCACCATATAGGCACATCACTGCATTGAAGCCACATAGGCTGATGAGTGAAAGCTGATGTCATCTGTATTTGCTACAAAGATTCAACAACAGGATACTATCAATGTCAAATTCAAGTGAGAAACTCATGAACTTTCAAGGATTCAAACCTGATGTCGCCACCCAAATTCAATTGAAGCATGCGTACGGCAACAATCGTTGACCGTGTTACTGTGGTCTACCTGTCAAAAAGTATACCAAAAGAAGATATGAGAAGCCTCTTCATTGTGTTTGACATCACATCAATGACAAACAGCACATCCCAGAATGAAATTCAGAATATCTTTTACCAGCATGTGCACAACACTGACCTGACTTGTTTTACTCATTTCCTACATTTAAAAGTGATAAGATGATACAGCAGGAATAGTAGAAGGACGTTGTCATGCTGTGCCTTACATTAGGATGGACTTCCACGAAATGTATTTATGCAAGCTATATTTCAAGAGGAGGATTGGGAGGCCCATGCAAACATACCTTTAGTCTATTTATCTCTTCTCTGTGAAGAGCCAGCATCCCCTAAATCCACCACATGCAAAAGCAAGCACAAAGTAGCATGCATTTAAATAGGACAATTCTTCAACAACGTTAATAACATTCTGGGCCTCCAAAACATGGGCCTCTTCTGAAAGACATTGACTACCAACATATTATCACCCTTGGAGATGACATACGCATCATCGCAGACACAAATCTAAAGGTTACAAAGAATGAATTAGCCCTGGAGAATTGATTGAAATCTATGATGTCAATATTGAACTAAGCATTCTGCTCGACACAAGGAAAGAAGCCACAAAATGGCCCACAAGCAAACTAATCTGTTGTAATTCCTCACACACCTCAACATACTTCTGGTGCGATATTCTTTCCTCTTCGTATATGTCCCTTATTTCCGACTCCCTCAATTGATGGTTCTGAGTTGCTATCATGAGCTCATTTTGACCTTTGTTAAGGCTGTTGGTGAGCATCTGCTCAGTATGGATCTTCTGTCTCTCAATCTGCTTCCCCATGATGCACAGGTTACAGTAGTCCTCCCTCCATCACAGTCCAGAGCTCACTATTATTTTCTCTCTGGAGATGTTGTGCACATATCACTAAAGAGCATATTGAGAATGCAATCTACTAGCACAAGTGTTGTAAAATTGAGACAGATGTTTGCAGACCTCCTCTTGATGCATTGATTTGAGCTCTTGATACTCCTGTTCAAGTGGATCAATGCAAGCAGACAGTGAATTTTCAGGTGCCACAATGTCACTTCCACCTCTCAAATTTTAGGTTGTGTAGGCTGTGACATATTTCTGTCACTGTAATCTTCCCTTATTAAAGTGGAGAAATGGCCCTTCCCAGGTTGACATAATCATGGCCTCAGATGGAAATTCCACTCAGGCTGTCATGGGATCCTAGAAGGCAGAATGTCAATCTCATATTGCACTTACAAACCCTTAATCTGAGCAACACAGGGTAGAGTCTCGCACAAAAGAAAAACAGAAATGATGGCAATGAAAGAGTGTGAACCTTAATAGTCTTCTTCAAAGAAGCAGAAACTGTCTCAAGCTCATGACTTTTTCCAGTAAGTTCCTTCTCCAGTTCTTCTACTTTCCTGAGATATCCAAGTGCAGCAAGTGCCATAGACTCAATCTCTTGCAGTCAAGGTTTATCATAATCAGTGCTGCATTTCCAGCTTGTTACTGTGATTTCTACTGAATTGCATGGGTGAAGAAGTCCTATTCGATCTCAAGCTCTGAGGCCATGAAATTCTAAGTTACCAGGAGTAGAATGCTGTGAGTGCTCTTATCCCCTAGATGCAATTGATAATGCAAAATTAGTCAAAGAGACCAAAGAAACAAGAATTTTACAGAAGAAGAAACCATTGCACGACAAAGAAAAAGTGGCTGCAAGATGTACTGAGCAAAGGTATGTGCGAGGGCATGGGTGCAGATGGACATGCTAAGAATTCTTCAAATGCTAGGAGGTCCAAACAGCAATTCCAGCATCAGACATCTCATCAGGAAATCCTCAATACATATGAAATCGATGATCAATCAAGTGGATGTTTAAAACCTTTGCAATGTCTGCACATGCTTGTTAAGTGCTGCAAAGGATCCATGAGTCTCTTTGAGGCGTTCCTCATTCTGTTTTTCCCTCTGCAGAAGCAATGCAGCTGTCAGCACAGGGAGGAGCTCCATAAACTGCATAAAGCAGCTGACTAAGGAGAGTTACTAATCAGTATGGTCAATGCACACATGCGTTGTTGATGGTTTGGAAATCCCTCAGCTGCACTTATTCATGCAATCTTTTCCATGTGAAGCAAGGGTTACAAAAAGATGAGAATTTTCTGGTGCACAAATTGAGCAAGCTGCCTTCATCTCTACAAATATTTCAGCTTTGCATGAGTCATGCATCCTAGGTCATAATCCATTGCAAGAAGTGTTATCTTCGAAACCACCAATGCATTAAATTGAGTTTTGATTCATATGAAAACAAACCGAATTAGCAGAATCAAGCTCCTTCTGCAATGCACGTTTCTCATTCTCATGTTGCTTCGCAAGTGCCTTCCTTGACATGGCCACAACATCACTTCAGCAAAATTGAGACTGATCAAAGGGAATTCTATGCCAAGACTGACAAGGAACTCACAGATCTGCTTTCCTGCACATGGTTATCTTCTACATTCTGAAATCACAGCTACTTCTTCTTCGAAAATGCTGGCATTCTCGAAATCTATTGACCAATCCCAGGTTGGAATTTATAGCAAGACCTCTACTGCCTCCTGGGTGCGGCATTCGTAAATCTCAAGAGTCATGGCATCCTTGAATGCCTTCACGCGCGAGGCTGTCTCTCGCAATATGTCTTGTATTTCACTCTCATGCTCCCCAGGGCTCTGTCCAATCAGGATGCCCTTCCACTGCACGTACTTTCTTGCACACATGCAAAGAAAGCGCCATCATGTATCAAATCAAGCGTTGCATTCATCTCCAACATAACAACGTGCTTCAGGAACAAGGCTTTTTTTCGGTCCTCAACGGGTTCAATACAGAGAGGGAAAAGGTAGGAGGTTGCAGGGAGGACCTCATCCGAGTTCTCCGATTGAGCATCGTGTTTAGAGACGTCGTTGAAATGTTGCAACAGGCGCATGAGTTGTGCTAGCTTGGTGGCCATGCGGTCTTCCAGCCCCGCCCATGCCTCCAGCGATTGCTCACTACTTCTGCTGCTCCTCCTCCCCGTGCCCTCCACTTCCATCTGCCGCACTTGACTTACTTCTCTTCAATTTTGATCTACTTCAATGTGCACCAAAAGGCTTATCACATCAGGTTGCCGCCACTCCTCACATCTGCACAGATCTCTGCTTCAGGTGCGGAGCTCCGTTTGCATGGCAAAACGGCATACACCGAGGGTGCTAAAAAAAGTGAAATGCCCCTTCCATTGCGCCATTGGCGTGGTGCACGATACCCGCTCCCTTTCATTCTTTTGTGCCAGGGATCGCAATTATTTTCTTGAAGAGACGGAACCCAGACGGAAGAGCTTAGTCTAACCAAAGCAAACAAGAAAATTTATGTCCTCTACAGACATTGTGATCGTAACAGAAAACGAGGACTTGGATTGACAAGGAAAGAACAAAAGAAACTAAGCAATCATCTCCGTCAACTCGACTCAGAATCGCTAGAAATCACAAATGATGCCGGAAGAATTGTACAATACAAAAGAAAACGCAATTAACAACAGATCTTACAACTTCGTTTCAGAATTTATGCATGGCAAAAGAAGCCATTCAAGAACGGCAAGATTTGAGCAACCTCATGTCTCCTTCATAGTGTAAGTATTCCGCATGGATTGCTGCCGAGTTGCATCTTATTAAACCATCCTTGTATAATAAAGACACAAGAGTATGATACTCTATGCGGAATGAGTGAGTGTTGCGTAAGTATTTCGTGCATGGAGTAGTAACGGCCAACTGCCTGGGCTGACGTTTCTCGTTCCCCGATCAAGCTTTTCTTCACACCAGGGCAAATTCGGCGAATCGAACGCAAATTTTTCGGAAGGAAGCGATCTAACGATTGTTGCAATTTAATGAAAATGCAGCTGCACTTGAATCGAGAATTCTGTAACCAAAAATCTTGTGCCAAAAAATTTGTACAAGACCACCCCAGGTACACACAGTTGCTTTTGAAGAAGCCATTCCATAGGCAGCTTTGGTAACTAACTATTGACACTGAAAGAGACCTACTCTGTTCTCTGGATTTATTCTGTGTCTATGGCTTCAAGCCATTCAAGATATGATTATGTTATAGTTTTTGTGTGCTCTAGAAATAAATCTTCCAAGCCTATCCTTAGCTCAGTCCCTTTCCCTGCCAATCTACATAAATGAACTTTTCCATTACCTTTATAACTATTTTTCAAATACCCTTTCAATGACTTTGGATGCTTTTTGAAAAATGATTAAAGACTAACTCACATTTCTCATTTATTTGTACACTATATAACATTGGATTGATCCAGACCTTTCTTCCCCAGCCATGGGGTTCTAGTCATCATAAATATGTGAGGAAAACAAACACCTCTAGAGTGTTTGTCCATCCACCGCATTTGATTCTCATCAAACTAGCTACAAAATTGGTGTTTTGTCTTTTGTCGAACACATCCAGAGGAGCTCAAAGGTTTTGCACATTTTTTCATTTGGACAAACCTCAGGGAGGGATTAGCAAGTGACCTACTCCTAGAAATTCATAGGCAAACTGATCATTATTTTTGGCCAGCATTGACTGGAGATCGCAACTTATCCCTCGATTGGCAATGACTCGTGCCCTGGGTGCAATTTTCTTCTCAAGAGAGTAGCTGAAGAAACGTGGATATGCCACGACCTCATCTACTGATCGCCCCATTTTTTCTACTAAAAAGTCAAGCTTTGGTTTCAGTACTGCATCAATTGTGTAACCCAGAATAGGTGGGAAGCGACCAACCATCAATACCACCTCCTTTCTGCTGAGTCCTCTCCTTTGCAAGTAATTCATCCTGGAGAAACAAATAGTCATCCAGAAGAGTAAAGAACATGAGGCAGCAATTACTGAGTTTGGAAACTTACCATTTGTAAAAACATATAAGCTTGCTCCTGAAGGTGCAGACTATCCAAGTTAATAATACCTTTTGCAACTTCAATCAATATCTGAGTTGTGTTTCTGTTTGTGGGTGCTGCTGGATTGAATTTCACTGCTTCCAAAAACCATGTCTAGAGTTTTGCATGTTGCATTTCATAGATGGAAAAAGACTGGGAACCAACCGGGGTTGTAATGCATCCTCCACACTCAAGGAGAGCATCTCTGGATACGCACGCAACACTCGCCAGATGTGCTCCTTCCTTACACCAAGATTTTGCAGGAACTCTACCTTCCTTTGGAGTGTTAATTTGACATTTGATGCAAACAATTCTGGTGACCTTCGCAACATACCACCCATGTCACTTCTCTCCACACCCAATTCCTCCAGAAATTCCACCACCTGCTTCTTCCACATACACAAACTCTTATGGTTAATTCCATCCAAAGTCTCAGTTGCTTTTGTCACAGTCAAGTAACTATCATATCACAACCCTACTAGATTTTCATTCTCCTTCTCAAAGAATGGAAGTGGACTCACAAACACTTTATGAACACTTTCTGACATCTGTATGTGGAAAAATCTGCAGTTTGAAATTTCTCACCTACCCCTTGTAAGCACCAAGAGAAAAGCATAGACTAAACAAAAATCACCTCATTCAACTCTCGAGGTGTGTGAAGAAGTAGTTGGGGGCTACGTGCAATAACTCGACCTAGTCGTTTACTCTTCACACCCAGAGTGTTAAGGCAGTGAACAACAGGTTGCATCGTCCTTGTAGCAGAACTTCCCACAAGTTGTGGACATCTTGTAATTGCTCGATCTACTTCACCCCCTGGAACCTGAATCATGCAACACATGAGACATCCTGTAAGCCACCTTCTGATAAGTCCTGTGCCAATCCCAAAACCAAAAGCAAGAGCAAACTGACTAATATAAATTAGTTCCCTCCAGACAATTGCAAGATGGTGCTTCCTTGAAGACGACTGAATGAAAATGTAGGCATACTACTACTGCGTCACTTTACTAAAGAACTTTCATCACTACCATTATGGATACTTGCATTGTACATTTTGAAAACTTTTAGGTATCATGGGAAGTATCCCTAGGCACCTTGATAGAGTTGAGGAATGTGACAGTATCATCAACGTTGGTCTGCACACTTTGGCTTAGTAGCCAAGGGTACCTCACAACCATCCTTCCCAGATCTCTTGCACGCACCCCTACCTAGAGCACAAAAAATTGAATTTATCAGTTTCTTCCCCTCAAAACCTCACATCTTTGTGATACTTCTGTGAGTTGTTCAACAGTCACAAACCAACCCATGTTTTGATAGTCCATCATGGGAAAGACCATCAACAGTGAAGAACAAAAGAGAAAGTGTTCAGGCTTCACAGTGAAAAACAACTATTTGATATGAACTCTCTATAACAGAGCAACAGTCCATTACAAGCCTCATGTGAACAAATGATGAAAAAATTCAAATCCCTGAGATTGCAAAGAAAATTGCACAATTATGATTTGAAGGTAACTGTTATGTTGGTTCCAGCAAAAGAAAAACTAACACAAGAAGGATGAACACAGTCAAAACCTTGTGAACATCACTCAAAGTATCAGACCATCACCATCATCATGAATAGCAGTGACCACTGAATTCATCTGCTCTTGACGGTGGGTGTGGTCAAGTGTATATAATCTGCCGAGGATTTTGAGCAACCAATTATTAAAAGAACAACAAAAAATAGGTAAGTAGGTAACAAAAATTTCAGACCTTCTTCAAGGTTCGAAGACGTGGTTTGAGGTCTTTTTCAATGTCACTCAAAAGGACTGGTGGGAAACCTAGCAAAACCTGCCCCACCGACTCCTTTGGCACTCCGAGAGTTTCCAGGTATTCAATCCTAGGCTTCAGCTCAGATTCCAAGTTGCAAAGAAAGATTTGCCAAAAGTCTTCAATCACTCGAGCAACAGCATTTGCTGCTGAATTGAGAGCACTGAGACCCTCTCGATGAGCCTCCATCTAGATGAGCAAATTTACCATCACCGAATACAACAGTCTCATGTCAGTAGACTTGTGAATCACTGCTGACAGATAAAAGAACTGTGAGTTCAAAAACAAAACTGCCAATTCAATTCCAGCAGCATGGTGGTGCAAACAATGCCCACTGCTTGAATGCATCTAAGCTTCAGCAAAAACCTTTTCAAAGAAAGATAGAGCACGCTGGAGATCTTCATCTGCAGGAACAGAGAGCCGCATCATCATGAGCCTTATTTTCCCCTCCAACCTCTGTCCCTTGTAGTCAATGCATGTCAATATCTCCTCCAAATATCTGACCTGCACATTACAATCACAGGCCCAACTCCTCAGAGGGTTAATCTCTCCAACCCCACCCATAAAATAAAAATTGGGACTGCAAAATAGATGGGAGATTGCTAATAGCAAACCACCTGGACCAATCATTATGACTAGCCAATCAGAAACAGGGAGTTGCAATTAGATCATATGTATTACACTTTTCTCTGGCTGGAGTTAGGCTTTGCCATACCTTTTACCAGCCTCAGCAAACTGTGCAAAAATGCTGGGTGAGCCTAACCGGCATGTTTGACTTTTCTACATCCAATTTTAATTTGCAGGGTCAAATATTAAGCACCGGTAGAATTGCTCTTACAGCAACAATTGAGATCGTAGTTTACAAGAGGAGTATTGTCACCGCGAGGAGTAACTTGGGCGGGACAACAAACCTTCTTGAAAAAATCTGGGAGCGGTAGAGTAGACAAAGAATGTGAGACTCGGTCTACATGCTGCTCCCGAACTCCTACACTCTCCAGCACTGCCCTCCATTGCTGCCGCCTACTCAATTCCTGAACCTCAAATCCAGACTTGAAAACTCCTCCCTCTCCATACGCAATCTCGAGTCCCTCAGCAGTCTCATTGCCCATCTGATCCACAAGCTTTTGAAGAAAGACGGGTGCGTTCTCAGACACGTGGATAGCATCTTCCTCTTCAACACCTGCATCCACCAGCGCTGCCACAACTGCAGCTCGGGCTTCCTGAACATAAAAACTTTCACCGGTCTCATCATTATCACCTGCTCCTGAGCGAATCCCGAGCCTGCAATCACGCCTGTACACTGGAAGCAGGTATTTATCACACACAGGGGCCGATCGACCAAGCACAATCAAAGACTTCAGGCTCTCCGGCAAGAAGATAACAACAGCTGCACAGGGTGAATATCTTCTCACGGCAATTCTTGGAACGCTCTTCAAGGTGGTGGCATTGAGAGAAAAAGTGCTATTGAGGGAAAACTCCAGGCGGCAGGAGATGACAGCATGTGGCCCCCACGCCATCGCCAGACAGAACAGACAGACAGCAACTCCAATCTAAACCCAGATCACTAAACCCAAATTGGTGTGCAACTTCTTTCTTGCACTCATCTTTCTACCATTCCTCTCGTGTGCGCAACAAACAACCCGCCCTCACACACAATCCACAAAAACCCCACTAAACCCTAAACCCTAACAACCAAATTCCAAGCGACTGAGGGGGGTGGACCGTGGTTTACAGGTTTACACTCGACCAGTTGGGCCTGGGCCCATAGAACCTCATGGCACCTGTTTTCAGCAAGCGGGATCTTGCTAGTGGTATAGAAGAACATGTTTTGCTAACCATTGACCCTACTTGCCCAAAGCCAAAAAAAACCTAGGAAGGCAGAATGGGAGTTCAACATCATGTTTCAAGATGTGTGGGTTGCAAACTACCTTGGGTTAAGGGTTGGCAAGATGTTCGTGCTTAAATGCAAAGTTTACACTTGTGTTGAGAGAAGAAAAGAGCTACAAGCTTGTCCCCAAGTTTAATGGCCTACAAAATCATGTTGGGTGATGCAAGGCTATTCTTGCATGGTTGGGTGTCAAAGTGGGACAATATTATATGAATGGCAATTGGGTATTTAATGCACACAACATGTTTTATACTTGACCAAATAATTAATATTGGATTGCACATTGAAAAAAGAAAAATTGAAACAAATTTACACCTCTTGAAACAAGGATCCCCAATTTTAGAAGTTATGAAAGCATGCAACAATTGTTTACATTTGTCCAAGAGTGTCAAACAACCTTTGACACCATCAGAGGAACTCAAGTGCTTGGATCATGACTAAAATGTATATGCATCAACTTGTGTTCACAAACACATGTTTGGCAATTCAAAAAGCAAGGTTTATTTCAATTTATGTTGATGAGGTAACCATTATGGATTGCCAATCTTGGTTTAGTTTTCATGTTCATGGTTGGAAGCACGTACAAATTTTATTGACTTTGGAACAAGTGGTGAATGGTGGTAGAGCAAATAACTTCAAAAAGGTTGTAATGGGCATTGTGCTCCAATTTGGGAACCTTTCAAAATCTAACCTTGCATCAAAACTTACGATTTGGCATAGTTGACATTTCAATTTTCTAAGGGACAAAAGTAATTGTCACAACACAATTTGGACGGAAAACCATGCTCCTTACATGTTAAGGGTACATTTACATTTGATTATTGGGGCTTTTACTTATATTTACATGTGATAACTTGTAAATTTGATAGTGATAAAAATCTTGTTGTAAATAAAAACATGATGAAATGACTCACCTTTGACATTTTGAAAAGTTTGCATTTGTTTGTTTTGTATACATGGTCCAAATATAATGTCATCATTTCAAAAGTCCATTATGAATTCACTTTTCTTTTGAATTCATTCATATTTTTTGATATGATTCCCATTGAAGTCTATTATAACATGGATAATTCGAGAATAAAAAGTTGATAATGTTAACATTGAATATGGCTTTATAGTTCAAAGTAGAAAATTTGTGATTGTGACAATCCAAATTAAACATGTGCGCTTTCATTCTTTCCAACAATTTTTTACAATCAAATTTCTAAAGTACCAATTTTTTTACCAAAAACTGAAATACCTACCTCTAGCAATATACCTCAAATTTTGAAAGGTTGCCCTTGTTACCCATGGGTTGGGAACATGTAGCCACCTTGGCCTCTTTTGAAAATCCTTTAAAATAGTTAAATGTGATAGTGAAGTTATTGTACATGTTAAAGTAAAGTTGTCTTATAAGGAAACAAGTTAAATTATCATTTGTCTAGAATTTGAATCAAATTGCCAATAGTCCAAAAAGTTCATGATTTATTGAAATCAAATAATTGAGAAGGGAAGCTCATTACTACCCTACATAACATCTACCAACTATGAAATTTGGAAAAAAAAGTAAAGTATGGTGAAAATCTAATCCTTAAGCATTATTGTCTTCATGAAGGTGATGCCAAATAAAACAAATGTAAATTATTCCTACTACCAAAAAAACTACCTTAATTATCTTTCATTAATTCTACTACAACTACTCAAGTAATAATCTAATTATATTCCATGTAAAAGGAAATGAAATATGAAGGGCCTACCCTTTGAAGATAGTCCTATTATTTCATCATAACATTATTCCAATTAGTGAAACCCATAACAAAGGAATTAAACAAAAGAGTACGTGAGAGGGGACTAAACGATAATTACCTTGCAAACCTTCTAAGGTATTTCTAGAGATGAATAATCAAACCAATGGGTTTATAGACTTCCAACACCTATTGTCTCCCTTCTATAACACATGTAGACCCTTATGGTTGTTGTTTACCATTTATAGTAGCTTTCCATTGCTTGTACACTTCAAATATGAATTCTACCTCCTTGTTGCCATTTAGTGCCAATTACTATCATGTGATAAAATGTATTCCCTATTCTATAAACTAAAATAAAGAGTAGATAATACTTTAATCTTATAGAAAAAGCATAAGACTAATACAAAAAAACAATGAAACTTATATAGTCTTAATATGAATTATTCTCTCTATCTCTCTATCATATTCTAAATAGAACAAAAAACACCAACAAGAAACATGAGGATCCATCAACCATTTTTCATTGCAAGAATAAGAATACAATTTGCTTCCATGTTCTCTTCTTTCTCTCCAATGTCACATACACTTCTCTTTCCATAGAGAAGATTCTTTAAACTTGTTACTCCCATCTAAAATACTATAGAATACTCATCCCAAGTCCTCCTTTCATCCTCCTAATCCCCTTCTTCATAAACCACACAAGGCCCATATCATCCTCATGAAAATAGGTCCTTATCCTAATCCTTCCTAAAAATCCACTAGGTGATTAGTGGATTACCACCAACTATTCAACTAACAAACCTTGTTAGCTTCATCCTTTGGTAGAGGACAATAAGTCACTACCACTAGCAAACTTGTAGTTACTAGGATGCCCATGGCACTAATTAGCTTAGGAATTTTTACTCGTAACAAAAACCATGCTTTTGGTTCCTACTATTATGTTGGATGATGAGATCTAAACATCACAATCTAAAAACTTGTAAATCTAAGGTTTAAGCCTCATGCTTGCCTTCTACTTTCAAATAGGCAAATTCTCATTTCTGAGACATCTAATGTTCTTCTCAATCTTTTTTTTTCTGCACTCTTGTTATGCACTCACACCCCATTCCAAGGTCATCAAGCTTGTGTGAACTAATCTTATATTACCCCTAAATTCTAGTATGTGTTGTTAATTAACTACACGTGTTGTTCAAGTTCATACACATTAACATGCATTATACATTATCCATAACCATAATGTTTATAAATTTGAACAAAAAACAAGACAATGAAATAAGAGTTTCCTCTAATTGTGTTAATTTCTTGATAGATGGAATTTTATTTTATTTTAAATTATATTCAGCACTTAATACAAAGATAGTTTGTATTTGTTGATGTTATGTAAACCATTAGTACATACACTACTACAAAAGTAGGTTTTTTTAATGAAAAATCCAATTAAAAAATACCCACAATGAGAAGTGTTAAAAAAAACACCTTGTCAAATTGAACAAGTTGATTTGGACCCATCAGTGTGAATAGGATGATGTTTTAGATTCAAAAAGTAAGAGATTATTTGATTGTTCATTTTGACTTAAGGACAATCATTGGGTTATTTGACTAATGGAATTTCTACTTAAATTTAAATCATTTTTTTGGGATTATTATAAAATTTAAATTTTTTAGGTAAGTAGATAATAAATAGGTTTAAATAAGTTATAAAAAAGCAAGTAGGCAAGTAGGTAAGTAGGTGGTAGCCTATTTTAACCTACCTAGCCTAACCTACTTAATTTAACCTACCTAGTTATGTTAATCTAGCCTACTTAATTGCTAAATGATCCTTAAGGCAGACACATAAATTACAAATATAAAGAATTGACCCACTCACTTAAGTAAAAGGTTATGTAAATGTAAGTAGGTTGGAAGCAAGTTAATGGGTAGGGAAAGGAAGTAAAAGGTAGGTACATAATAGGTAAAAGGTAGGAGATAAATAGGTATGTATAGGTATGTAGTTAGGATAAATAGATAAACCTAAGTATAATGTACATAAACCTAGGTAGGACTAAGCCTAGGTAGGTAAAAGAACCTATGTATAAAATATGTAGACCTAGGTAAACCTAGGTAGGTAGGTAGGTCAACAGGGTGTACCTAAACTACCTACCTAGTTTAAATAATAATTAATTATGTAAATAGGCCTAGGCTACCTACCCACTTACCTACCTAACCTAGGTAGTAATTAAATAGGTAATTAGGTAGGTAGGTAAACTTAAACTACCTACACTATTAGGAAATGCATCCTAGTTCATTTTGGGTTTCACTAAATTTTGAGTGAATTTGAACATTTTTACCTTGTGAAATTGTTTAACCCCCTAATGAATGGGGACCAGTTGCTACGGACAATGATTTGTTTCATTAATACCTAGTGAAACAAGGTTACTTTTAAGTGAACTATAAATTTACTAAACCATTCACTTGCTAGTTAATTAACTAATTAGTATGGAAATCAATTAAAATTTGATTATTTAATATATAATATTATTGATAATTTCATGATTTTTAAAACCTATTATTTATTGACATGTGTCATTCCTATGCTAAGTTTAAAACCTAACCTAGGTAGGTAGGCCACGTAATCAACCTAGGCACTTATTTAAGAAAATTCAATAGGAAAATATTCAATCAACATACCATTGTTGACCACACACACACACCACCCATGAAGTTTGATCCCTTGACCTTTAAAATGGGGGCAAACACCTTTACCATCAAACCACCCCACTTGTTATAATAATATGTTACATTACATTTTATTTATCAAATATTTCATTTTAAACATTACAAAAACATAAACTTTGAAAATTCATATCTTATTGAGATTTTATTCAAATGAGATT
>Ga0116228_10001440_pt1 | contig 19771 bp, 14 predicted proteins | sample S1TSphfallax_2_FD_89694 | JGI IMG/M metagenome (GOLD analysis project Ga0116228, IMG submission 89694) | Host-associated microbial communities from peat moss isolated from Minnesota, USA - S1T2_Fc - Sphagnum fallax MG | ecosystem: Host-associated > Plants > Peat moss > Unclassified | place... | reverse complement strand
GGTTGTTGTTTGATTGTTTATATTTTTGAACATTGAAACCTCAACTACTTATGCAATGACAAAACAAGTCGTTTGCTAATGATTTTGGAACTTGCGATAAAAATGCTTGTCATGTGCACAAAAAACAACTTTGGACCCAAGGAAGTCACTAATGGCACCTTGGGTCATGTCATTGGTTACCAATTGCCATAAACTGCAACTACACATCACTAAGTCATTAATGAAAGTTCCAAGTACACAATATTTGTTTCATCCACATTACTTGAAATAATGTTCTTAAAACTACTTGGCCATGACTAAGTTTTAGATCCCAAACTTTTGCTTGGCATTGTTGGCATCCACCCAATATTGGAAGGAGATGTATTCATCAAATTTCCAAACCAAAGTTTCATTATTTTTATTGAACAAATTCCCATTGTCCCTACTTTTGCTTTCACAATTGACAAATGCTAAGGACTCACCCTTTTCAAAGCTACCTTTGACTGCTCTTACATCCATCTTGATGAAACCCAAAGAAAAATAACATGTTGTATGTAGCTTTATCACAAGTGAAATATTTAATAGACTTGCAAGTTCTTGAACCCCTTCCCACAAATTTTCAAAATATTTCCAATCAAGAATTTTCGCCTTGCAAAAGACACACATTTACAAGCTTTAAAGCGCATAACTTGACGCACATGTTTGCATCTTGCATTATGGGAAAATAGTTCATACAATTTGGATTTGCAAATAACTAAAAATATACTTGTGGACAACTTATGAACTTTGATGAGTGATCCCCATATTTTAAAAAAATCTTTTTGTTGTAACTTTCACATAAATACTTTATGATACCTAGGTTAGTCCTCATATTTATGATTATCCTAACTACCTAAGTTAACCTACCTTATATATATAATTACCTTAAATTAACATAGGTAGTTTTTTGTACACCTTGCTATCTAGATGCCTGTAGGTAATTCAATCTACACTTTCCCATCATATGCTATCCAATCACATAATGTCCTAAACAACTACTATTGGATATAATAATGGATTTGGTTTTATTGGGCCATGACTTTAATCAATAATTATGCATTCACTTGGGTCTACAATACCTTTTATTGGGCTACAAGTAGCTTGCCCCTTATGGACAGAAATAGGTGATGTTTCAAGATTATAAAAGTACATCTATCAACAACATACTTATGAAAAGTAACCATAGATCAAAAGGGCATGATGAATAAATTAAGAAGAATATATGATTTTTTTTCAATTTGAAGAAGAGTGTTATTTATAGCACCATGCTCAAAACCATATCTTTTGCTCAAAGTAGCACATTATAAGTTTATATTGGGATAGGAAACTTATATTGTATCTTGAGAGTCTTGATTATAAACTTTGATAATTTACTTTAATGATGGGCCAATCAAAGAGGCTCATTGTTAAGATGTTTAGTTGTGATATATGCTTATGCTAAATGAATTGAAATACTTGCATGCAAAAACCATGACATGGCCTATATGTATTTTATATTTTATATTAGTATGATTTTCTTTCCAATCTAAAGCTCATGAGGCGAAAATTACAACCTCATGTAGACCTCCCACTAGTTCTTTTGAATCGTTATGTGCTTCAACCTCCATGCAAGATTCTTGAAGGTTTGTTTTTATCAACTAGAGGAATTTTGTCACATCTTCCATTATTGTCGGACTCTCCACAACTTTCAATTTGTACAAAATGTTTTGAATAACTTGAAAAACTTCATATAGTGGACCACCCCAATTCACCATTGCAAATAGGTTGTATATGGGAATACTTCCCAAAAAAAATTCATGAATCAAAAATAGAAAGCATCAAGACATAGATTATAGGATGTTTTCAATAAGGCTTTTGTTCAACCACTTGGTGTGGGTGGAGAATTTTTCATTGGTATTCTTGTTGGTAACATCTTCACCTTTGTGTACATTGAATTGAGGAAATTTAATGTTCTTGTGCTACCTTTTAGATTGACATTAGAAACCTTAGGCAATCAAATTGCATGGTAGGAACATCAAACTCGCATTTTCAATCAATCCACCATCATAGAGATATCAACTCCATTTTAATTTGGATTTGTGTTATTGAGTGTTCTTGTGTTAATGGTGAATTTGTGAAGTGTTTATGGGTTGCTTCCATTACACTGTATTTCTTTCACATCTATGAATTATGGTATTTAGACCTTGATTTTAGTTTTTTTGACTTTGGGGGAATCCATAGGTTTAGATATTTTAATCTTCATTATTTCCTTGTTTGAACTAATGAAATTAAAATTGGTTTTACTACTGCATGATTGAAAAACCAATTGGTTTTTCTTGCAATTGATTTTGAAGACATTGACACATTGATTAATAACTTTGGAATGTGTGCAAGAGGTTTAACTATGCATGGGGTAACCCTACATAGGGCATGAAGGACATTTGATTTATCTCATGCACAAAACAAATGGAAAAAGAATTTAATGTGAATGTAATTGAAATCAAAATCAAAATTAAACATGGACTTAACATAGATTGGACCATTGTATGAAACAGGATTCCTTAGTACTTAGAAGTAGGTCCCCATGGGGATTGCATCCCAATGGGGAATGTCGTAACCCTAGCCTCGGGCTTGTGACCAAAACAAGAGTTTGTAAGGTTGCGGGCCAAAAAGGAAGCCCTGGAGTCATGCCACATGCTCCCGGGAGTGTAGGAAAGTGTGAGGGAATGAACCCTCACACTTCCAAGGGAGCTTCCACTTTGGGAGTTGGAGTCCTGATGGACTTCCAAATCTTTAGAGAGCGATTACAGGGGTCAAAACTCAATGGATTGAAAAGTTCTTTATATCATTGACAAGATCTTGGAACATAGATGTTTAAAATGAGCTCGCATGACCCATTTGGACATCTCAAACAAACATTATGGCCAAAAGAAAGGTTGGGAGTCAAATTGGCAATTTGACTCCCGACCACTAAAAATCCAGAATCGCCCCAATTTCCTCATGTTTAAGTGGCATCTGACATACCCTTGGAAAGCTCTTGACAAAAGCTATAACTTTGCTTTAAACTTCATTTCAATCGGAGGTCTGCACGCAAAGTTATGGGCCCGCAAAATTGCGGGAGTCCTAGTTGTGAGAATTTGGGGACTCCCACTTAGGAGTCTCGGGACAAAATGCCATTTGGATGTGGGCCTCATGGAGAGGCACAAACTATACTATAAGGGGGAAAATGGTGGCTTCCCCCAAGTTCAAACCATGGTGAATCTTGTGAGTCTAAGTTTACTCGTGGCTTGTCCTAACACCAAAGGTGCTCCAATTATACATTAACCAACTTGTTGTTTGGTTTTGTGCAGGTCCGGGTGAGTGATTAAGTGCTTGTCATTCTTCCTATTCCCATCTCGGAGCTCCAGCATGCCCCTCTACCCCCAAAGTGTTGCAAGCCAAGGAGAGTGCCTCAACTCCTTGCTCTTTCGTTGTTTTCACCTCATACTCACATTTGAATCTATTAAGGAGCTTGGGATTGCGTTAGGGAAAATCAATAATTTTAAAGTCCTAAATTTTTTATTCATGAATATTTCATATCCAAAATTTCAAAACACCATAATTATAAAAAACCTTATATAATATATGAGCATTCCTATAGCCCTCATCAATAACTTTCCAACATTAAATTAAAACTTTTATTTGGATTAATTTGCTTATCCAAATTTTGCTCTAAATGTGTAAGACTTTTCAAATCACTATGTGTTCCACATATTCAAATAATTTTATTGCTTGCAATACAACTATACTTATGAATGGTAGCCCAAAATTGTATAACATTCTTTGAACTCTTTTTAGTAACATGTTAACAATTAGGCCACAAATGGTAATTATTCCAAAGAAATGAAATATGTCATTCTAGAGTTAATTTCTTCCTTTGCAAGGCTAGAACCAGTGAATTTTTTACTCAATGCATTTGTGGACATTAACTTGTAACATCATTGTTTGAAATAATCACTAGTGAAACTCAACTTGTCAAAGCGCCTATGGGCATTAACCAAGGATATTCAAAGGTTAAAGGCTATTAATAATAATCCCTCTAGTGCAAGGTTACTAGGTGGAAGTTTACAACATGCATTAACAATTTTTAGTTCGCCCAATTAAAAAAAAAAAAATGGATAATTTCAAGAGGCAAGAACATTTTTTTTCAATCCCATCTACTTGAACTAACAATCAAATTTGCCTTGGTGCAAATATTTATAACCTACCATGATCTCATGTAAACATGAGCTCCATTTTTCATTTCTTGTCTACCTTCAATCTTGCATGAGTATTTAGATGCCAACATGATATAAAAGGCCAATTCATCTCCATTGATTGAAAAGGCCCAAAAATTTGAAAACAAGTAAGATAGGTCAGCTAGTAATCGAACATTTAACAACTCAAAAGGTTGGGGTTTAGTGACCATGCATTTGATGGCCTTGATGTTTCAAGACTTTTGGTAGGGCACTAGTGTAACCACTAGTAGACTTTAACAAATTCCTTTTACAAATTCCAAATTGGCCAATAAATAATGCAAAAGTTGGAACCTCCCAAAGTTGATGGGGTTTCTAAAAACAATCTGCCATATAACACACTCCAATTTTATTAGTTGGTTTTACAACTATTAAAAAAATTGAAGGAAAAATATTTTTTGATACACATGTTTGCATCATGCATTACATCATATACAAAAATATCTAGTTTTACATCACATTATTTGTCATTTATCATTTTGATTTATTCAAATTTTTTTGAAGGAAGATAAAATGCAAATAGAATCATTACTTTCAATTATGAGATTATTGAATTGACATTAAATAACCTTTGATTAATGTAGAGCTTCTTTCCCCACCCATGTGGTTCTAATATTATGATTGCACCCTAGATTATTGTTATTTATTTACAAACTAATGTCAAAAGTTGTTAAAATCAATGTTTAACAATAATGCAAGTTTGTTTTTACTACTATGAACCTGATGGTATCACATATAGTGAACAACATTTGTAAGATTACTATTCATGTTACATTCAAATTGTTGTGTATAATTTTGTTTATGATTCTACCTAATTACATGTACATCTATCATGCAAGAAGATTATCGCCAAACAATGACTTGGTGAATCCACCAATTACATTTATAGATTTAGACATGATATTGTAGGTTAAGGCTTTGATTATTCCATTTTCCCCCAAATGTTGGATTTGCATGAATTGTTAATAATTTTCACAAATGATAGTGAAGGTAAACAACTACATTTTCTAAAAGTCATAATTGTAATTACATGAAATGGGAGAAAATGAAGAAGGAAGAAGATGTTATAAAACTCTAAAAAATTGTATATACATTGTTTGCATCAATAAGTGATCATTTTTCCTATTGATGTTATTTGACAATTTTCCATTTGTCATGATTCACACCTGGAAGGTATGCACTTGATTGAAATTCACGTGAACAATTAGTTCACACACATATTTGGTCTAAGTCCATACTCCATCCAATTATCTTTTATGGAATGTTAAATATTCATTATTTTGTAAACCTTGACAAAAGCCTTGTGACAACCCTCAATGAAAGACAAAGAAATGCAACATGTGCAACCATGAAACTTTTTACAACTCAAAACTAGCACTATAGTAAAACAACATAACCAATATAAGTAACTAGTATTTGCAAAACTCTTGCAAACCACACCATTGCACAAAAGGGCCATAAGTAAGAGAAAGGAAGAGGAAAAAAAAAGTTGTTTGAAGAATTGATAGTTGATGTTGCTAACACGTTAACCTTTTTACCAAAACCATGAACTACTAGAGTTGGTGTCAAGGCAAGGTTGAAAATTGAAGGTGCATGCCACACTCCCCCATCACCATAACTTTGAGTGTCATCATGATACTACTACAAGTGAAATTGGAGCATGCTCAATTGTTGTAAGTTTCTAAGTTCCAATTTCTCTTTGTGTTCCTATTCTTTCCCAAAAATTTGTACACAAAGTGCATGCATTCAAATGGAGGATTGATTTTTTTGTGTTCGCAAATAAAAAAACAAACTTGTGGTCAAATGATTTTCAAGGTTTGAACTATTTTGAACACTACATAAAATTTCTCAAATATTAAAGATGCTTTGGAAATACAATATAAATTAAGTCAATAGAGTGTGTTGTGTTTCAAACAATCATTTTGTGTCTCTCATTGAGCACCACCTTTTTAGTGTAGCAAGTACACAATTTTATTATATTGTTGCCCTAGGAAATGTACTTGCTACCCAATTCTTCATTGGATTTCTTTTCATATATTTGTAATCTACCTTCAAATTTGAAAAATGGTTCATTTGCATTAGCTAAATATATATTGGGTGCTAAAAACACAAATTTCATTTGGTTTATGATTTGATATGATGAAAAAGATGATGTGATGATGATGATATGAAAATGCAAATAGAATGATAAATGGAAAGTAGCAATTGGTGATATGATTGGGAATTATCAAATTGATGGTCAAGAGAATTTTTTTTAATGACAACATTGGAAATTGTAAAGGAAGACACACATGTACATTTATCTCAAGTAATCATTGCCCACATTTCCCATCACAACCACCACACTCCCAAAGTGTAGGTATCAATCATGTTGGAACAACTAAGAAATTGTCATCTCTATTTTATTTTTATATCCTTTTGTCTATATATGTTGTTTGATATACCTTTCCTTCTTTGATCTTCTTGTTGCCATATGTATTGGAATGCAAAAGTTGTTGTGCAAAAGTCATGAAGCGGGAACAAAGGCTTGGTGTTTATTTTCTATTTGTTTTTTTGAAGTGGTCTAATTTGTGATTGTAGTTTTGGTTTGTTTTTGGGTAGATGAAAAGTTTTCTTTGTGATCACAAAGAGAATTGAGTTTGCCTAAAGTGACAACAAGAGAGCTCCACATTGATGATGTTGGAAGAATCTCACATGTAGAAAGCACATTACTTCTATATGCTCACACTTTTAAAATGATATTATTAGGTTATTATTACTTTTTTGTTATTCAATTTATAATGTGAAAATGGAGATTTCTTTATATTGAAAAAAATTATCCTTTTGTGATGAAATATGTGCCTTTATGGAGTCTAGGGGAATCCAAAGCATGATAAGAAAATTGATCTTGTTAAAATTTGAAAAAAAATGGTTGCTAGCATATGAGAGATAAATTAACAACAATAATCTAGACTATGTGTTGTTGAATGTGCAATTATCTTCATATGAATGTCTTCTTGTATATGTTTCAATATAGTGACATTGTCTATTATATGCCAACAACAATGGCCAAATAATCATGAAGGTAGAAGGTACTTTAACATTCAATGTTACAAACCCTAAACAAATTTGGAGCTCTTTGTTTGAAAAATTACCATCATGTGTTGAAGCGTTCAACCATGCAATTGACTTAATATATGTTTAGGTAGCAATTGGCCACAATACTTGCAGTAGATACTTCCATATTACATTTCCATATTTAGACAAGGGCCACTTTAACTGTAACATTGTTTAATGTTCTAGATTTTGAAGATTTTTTTTTACTTGTCTATTTTCAGATAGTTATATATTGAGGGCATTTAATAAATCTAAGTAATAAACCTAATACTTTAGCCCGTGCACAGATGATTATACCTTATGCAACTGGAAAACTTGAAAGAACTTTCTTGTGATAAAAGGTAATCTTGTTGTTTATGGAAGTTTGAATTCATGAAACAACTTTAGGGCAAAAGAGTACCACGAATTCAAGGTTTTACTAAAAAGGAAAGTGACTACAAAAGGGGACCGAAATGGATGGAGGAAGCCCCAAACATTTTCCATCACTGCCCCACCCCTCTCTCGAAACATCATTTATCCTTTTATGTACATCCAAAATTTCACAGAACCAAAAAGTCTAACTAATTAAGAAATCATCTCTGGTTACTGACACTTGTTCATCCCATCAATGGGTACTGACACTTACATCACTGGTTACTTACTCATTAGACAGAGTAAGGGCTTGGTGATGGAGTACTATGCCAAACTTCGGTCAAGGTTAATGTGTCAAACTGAACATATCTTTCAAAAGGTTTCTTTATCCAGGCATCTTCATCTAATAATCCCCCTATGTTTGGAATGTTGGTTAAAAAGTAATTTTCCATTTGCTTGAATCTTGTATATATGGTGACAATATGAACTAGCTTCTGTCCTGGACCACCACTACAGACAAACTTAGTTCAATCTCCACAACAGGCTCATACTGGAACAATCTTGTGAGTAGGATCTGAGGCATCCTTATTAAATATGTTTGTGAAGGACTCAGTGCTGGATGACTCCAGAGAAAGAAGTTCAGGATGTCAGCCAAATCTAATGGTATGAAGAGGACCTTTAAGCAAAATATGAACTACCTTCTATCCTGGGCCACCACTAGAAACCTAGTTCAATCTGCACAGCAAGCTCATGCTGGAATAATCTTGTGAGTTATAATCTGAGGGATCCTGATTGAAGATGTGTGTGAAGGACTTAGTGCTGGATTACTCCAGAGACTGAAGTTCAGTATGTCAGCCAAATCTAATGGTATGGAGAGGACCATGTTGGTACTCATTCAAGTGACAATATTGATGTGCCTACTAGGATAACACAGCTAACTTTCATGGCATTCATGAGCTCAACAGGACAAAGTTCAACTCTGGCTGATTTGGATCTGATTGGACCAAACTGCTATTAAATCACAGCCTTGCACGGTGCCGTGCCCTCCCTTCACGCTCTTCAACAGGTAGCTGCAATTCCTCACCTTCTCCTAAGGGTGCAAATATTTGACTCACCATCTCTGGTGTGACCTCCTCCAGAGAAGGTGGATCCCACTATTTTGGACAAGAGAGACAAATAAAAAAGATCAGGTGGCATGCCTGACACCGGAATCATTTATGGCACATGATTTAAGCCACTGGACATCATGATGATCCCATCAACCATACATAGTGTCTGACAAGGGACTGCAACTGATTTGAGGCAAATGATGTCTTATCTTTTCACAGACAACAAAGCAAGATAGGTGTACCTTAGGGGTGTTGTCCTTGTCCACTAAAACTGCTCGACAACCCTGCAGGAATTTTGACAAACATGATCATCAGATTTTCCATCTTCCTCACTGTTGGAACTAACCAATGATGGCAAGTGGGTAATAAAAAGAGAAGAAATTTACAAGTACCTCATAAAAATCTGTGGAGACTTCTGCATTTACTGCATTCACACTAACCCGGTACTCATGCTCCAAGCATTGATGAAGAGACTGTTGTCTGCCTTCCCGTATCTGATATGTCAGCAAATCAACATGTAAGATCAAGCACTCTTAATGGCTAAAGCTACTGAGGAAATCATTGATCATATATCATCATATGTAAATATGAAGTTCTCCATACTTATGATTTAACTCAACCTGAATAGAACTGAGAAATGACCCAATACTAAGGTTATAGAAATTTCATAAATGGAAAAAAATGAGCATTTAGAAAAAAGATGAAACCAACCCAAAAGAGGAAACTGAGGATCAGTTTGAACAACACTGACAGTCACATGTTCAGAGACCTTCAATAGCAATATGTTTGGTAGTGACCAGCTACCAACCCCACTAATTTCATCAGCTCATGGCAGTGGGTACAGGTCAATGCCATACATTAACCAATGAATTGACTTTCTGCCACAAGACTAGCAGTAATGAGGAGACTCAACAATGATGCTAGCTAACTCAACAAAATCTAAAAGATTTTTAAAAACAAAGGAAATCAAGAAGAAAGAATACAAAAAGAAAAAGAACAAGAAAAACCTGTCTAAGAAAAGAGGGAAAAAGAGAAACAAGATGGAGAACTTCAAGAGAAAATTCACTGATTATCTGAAAATGACAAAAGGCTCTTGATCTGGCCATGTTTCCTTTGCATCCACATTTTCAAGGTATCAAGGGATCATTCCAGCTACACACCACCTGCCATGCTTTTAAACTGCAGCAGTCAATAACCACTAAGGGAGAACTTACAGATCTCAAAGTAACTTTTAGGCTGATAGGAGACATCTTCTTCAAGGAGTTCAGAGTGTTCTCATACCACTCATCAGCTGACTGTTGTGCTTCAGCCTCCTGCATGCAAGGAAATTTATGACAAAAGATCATTCAAGTCAGTGATTCATCATCCACCTTCAAACAAGCAATGTGAGATAAATGAGGTGTCCCTGCCCACAAATTAACAGTTCCCACAAACCTAATTATAACTTGAGAATCAAAGGAATAGAAACAGATGCACTTGGGGATGGAATACATAAATACTGGTCAACAAACAAACTTCATCAGAACTCACCAGCAAATATACATGAAGTTTACAGAAGTGGAAGCAAGCCAACTTCTTATCCATGTGTTCATGCAATCAAGTCAAGGCAAACAAACGACCGGTCTTGATAGGTAAATTAACTTACAACAGCATGCATGATCTCCTCCATGTTCTCCTTCTGAAAGCAACAGTCAATGGCCTCCCTCCTGTAACCCAAACATAAAACCAGCAAGATTTCACCAAAAGTCACTCTGGGTCTCCTGAGATTATTGGCACCAACTTCTGACCCAGTATGATTCCTGAGAGTTACAATTAAAAGTTCACAAGTTATTCTGGATCTGTCCAACTGTGCATGGTGTTAAACACAATCTGAGCTCAAAAAAAGAGCCCTTGTGGATAGAAGATATCCTGCAACATTTCATTAAAGGAAAATGGAGATGTACACATGCATCATCAGTACCAGTGCAAAGGGCTCTTTTCTCCAGGATAGACAACATCACAGAACTCATCAATAGCTGTTCCCACAGTCTCTGCATCTGAGGTGTTGAGAGACCCAAGACGCTCCTCCAAATCAGCCAGTCGCTGCCACCAGAAAACTTTGATGAGCTTAGGGAGTCACAAAAAGTAACCCACAAATGCTGAGAATACAATGAAAGAAGCCCACCTATCCAGCAAAACCGCAACAGATGCTCAAGAAAACCAAAAACCGTATGTGTACAATGTGCAGCTCTATCTCTCTGCAAACACTCACAAAGGCAGACAGTTCAACTATGGTAGTGGCACACCTGACTAGTAATCTGTAAGAATGAATCAATCACTGGCACTGTGAAGTGAAGTCAAACCTGGGATGGCACAAAGTGAGTAGCAAGGCCACACGAAAGCATTTCAGCTCCATTAAGTCGAGTCCCAGTGAGGCCTAGATACTCACCTGCATCACCCATGCAATTTAGACAGCCACACAGTTTGAGGGATGATGGACATGAAAATTGTTCTCAACAGTGACCCACATACATAAGAGAAAGTAAAAGATCCAATTTTCCAATATGGTCTGGTTTTCCAATTATGTAATTCTCAAGCCTGTGGGGACTGTAAATCCTCAACCATTTTGAGAAGGAACAACACCCAAACATTGTTGCTGAGTTTGAGGATGAAAGTTGCACAGGCTTATGACCTCACATGCTAGGCCTGCACACATCTTGCACACACAAATAGATTTCATGCAGCCTGGCTTCGAACACATCCCACATGGATAGATTTATTAGGAGAATGTGATCATACCCAAGTGCCCAGGTAGTCGTGATAGGAAGTATGAAGCCCCAACATCAGGATGAAGCCCAATAGCTGTCTCTGGCATGGCAAACAGCTGCTCCAAAATCCAGAGTTGACTGTCAGAAAGACTCTCTGACCCATAGTCCTCAACCAATTGCTTGCCTTCATCCAGCAACCTTATATCAGCCTTATATCACTGCTGCAACATGGTTTCAAACGTTTGATTGACATGCTCCAGCTCAGGCACTAACAAATAGCTGCATATTGTCTATTCAAGAGTGCAAAGGGAGAAAATGTACTGTATTTTCTGTGGCAACCCGAAACTTTCCATGAATGGAAATGCCATTACCCCCACCCATGACAATTCCATTCAACAAGGCAACCTGCCCATGACCAAACAACAAGAAACCAATTCACCCCCTATACCTTCAAATATGGGTTGCTAATATTCTCACAGTAATTCAAGCAGACAACAAGATGACCTTGGATGCAGCTTAGTCAATGTCAAACTTCATGACAGGTGTACTCACATGGATTTTCTTGTAAGTCCCCAGAATGTAATTAAGCAGATACTCCTTGGCAAAAAAGTCATTGGCCTCATTCTTCATCCCTGAATAGCAGAATGACCACAAACATGATTACTAAGCTCTGAAAGTAAAATCTGCACATTACTGGAAAAATAGCCATACACATAGCTACACGTGCTGCTCAACTACATTAGGAACTGGGTAACAACATCGTACCATAAGGTGCTCAGTGTTTCAAACTTATTGGAAATTTAGTAGCTTATATTTTCCACAAGTTGAACAAAACCAAAGGTGCACAAACTGCATAAATTGTCACACAATGTGACTCAAAATTTCAACACAGAAATTGCTACAGTAACAAACAGAAAAGTAAAATGAAATTATACTACGCCAGAAAAAAAAGAACTTTTCATAAGATCCACAGTAAATATCATCCATGGTTTTTTCTAGACATATATGTATGGCATCTGATCACTGATTTGAGTTTTCTAAAAGTTGGACAGATCTGCATGGAGAATGTCAACAATTTGACGAACCCAAAACTAGCTTGTCAACATTTGCATGTCTGAACAATTGAGCACCTTAGGTTATCATATGGGGTGTCCATTAATTAATCTCCAGAAGCAAGAGAGGATGCATACTGCCAACAACCAGGCTTGTTACTGATATGCATGTCTGTGCACACACTTCTGCAACTGTGGAAATATAACTGGAAGGACATGGACCCTGTCCATTCAACCAAGTCTTCACCCATTTCAAAGGATTGTAGATATTGAAACCCATATACCTGATTTTCCCAAATGATAAACTGTTGCCACATCACCACCTGCACAGAAGCCTCGCCCAGCACCCTTTTCCACAACACAACTCAGTATTTCAGAACTTGTATATAAAAGTTCTCTTACTATTTAAATGATTTCAACAGATCCATAAAATGATTCTCATAACACACTCATCTTCAAGATCTAAGCTATAATATCCAAACAATCTCCACAATTGTCAGCTTCTCTGAATCTTGGACAAAGATTTAGGTTACCATCACATACTAGTGTGGCCTGTGCCATTGAGCACACAAAATAATATTGAATGAATTTTGAGAGGCCAAATGGCACACCTTCTTTAGATTAGGTATGACATCCAATTTTCATTAAAATAGATCATTTTATTTAATTTCCAATGGCAAAATTTCTCAAAATTCAATATCTCCCACACCTTATGTCTACAGATTACAAAATCAGCTCCAAGAAATCCCTCATCAATGGCTTTCCAACAATACCAAGAGTGCACCCTAATTTCCATGAATTTCTAGTTTTTATTTTATTGAGGTTTTTTGACAAAATTGTTCAATATTAAAAAATTCCCACACCTTCTGTCTAAACATTACAAAAACATCTTACTTCACCCTATTCATTGAGGGCTTTCAAACAATATTAAGAGCACAGCAGGGAGCACCATGGTATGGAAAATCTCAACATGACAAACAAATGAAACAAACAATCTACCTTCCTTAATAGTAGGATTATGGTTAAAATGATCATATCAGGCCACTTTCTACCAAAAATTTCACATCAGTCATGAAACTGGTGCATGTGAGACCATGGCTGGCTAGTGAGTGTTGGGCTTTCCACATGAAGTTACAAAGGTGGAAGCAGGATATTACTGTGATAATCACCATGCGGACATGCCTGTCTTTCTCCCATTTCTCATATAACTCCCTCAATTTTTCCACCTGATTCACCAAGAAATGCACCTCACCATTTTCAAACTGTGCAGAGTGTCCTTCAAAGGCATACCGTTATATGCATCTTATTCTGGCAGACACACTTGCCAGTATTCTACAAGCAACATTCTTCATATTCCTTCTTGGAGTGTTTCTGTCATTTCTTCAAGCTACTTCAAGATCAGGTGAGAATTCAAATGAATAGATGCTAGTTAAAAAGTCGAAACCTAATGCAGGAGCATACCATTTTTGTAGTCAGCGCATTAAGCTTTTTGGGTCGGTTCAAGATGGCAACCTTTGCTGAAAATCCCTCCTCCACCAGAACCTGTACATCTCGGCCAGAAGCTAATAGAAGTTCACTAATTGCCCATTCAACTCGACATAAAAAATCTGAGTGTCCTAAGCTCAACCGGAGTTCGCTAAAAACAAGCTAAGACTCGATTACTGATGCATATGGACAGAATCGAGTCGTCAACAGCCTTCGTTATAGTACCGACCGCGGCCAGGAAAATAAGAGGGTCAGAAGCGCAGAGAGTACCTCGTCTTGAGATGGAGATGATGCTTTGCAACGGATAGCGGCCGCGAAGGAGCCAAAAGGAGCCATCCTCAAGTGAGGAACACCGCCAACTCCGCAGGTCCGCAATCCAGTCAGGCCACGCAACTTCATGATGCCAATGGCGAAGCCCAGTTTAGGGTTTGAAAACTCGTGAAGCATGCACTTTTCCTGTTTGTCTCGCGAAGGAAGAGCGGCAACCTCTTTTTCGCATTGTTGACCTAATTCTTAGTCTTTACCCCCCCTCGCTTTCGCCACCCGACTTCTCGTGTTTCTCTTTCTAGACTAGGCCAAAACAAAATGGTGGTCTTCAGCAGTAAAGGGTATAAACTAGATAAAATAGAGACCAAAAGATACAAACAAAACCTCATCCATTCGAAGTCAAGCACTTGCATGTGGTTGGATCTCATATCGTGTTTTCATTTTTGTCACAGTTTACTTTTCTGCTACCATTAACTTGAACTTTGCAATGCTTCACACTACCATTGATGATCAATTGACATAAGGTCAAAATAATAATATATTACATTTTTATTTAAATAAATTATTTAAAAGATGATTACTTGCCATGCATTGAAAATTCAAAATCATATAGATTTTTCATAAAATCATTTTCCCTTCCCTCAATTTTAGAAGATAAATTTAATTTTCACCTACTAAAACATTTACATTTATGGGACCCAGTATGCCTTTTTTTTGGGTTTTTTTTTGTTGCCTTCAAAAAAAAAAGTCTTTCCAATGTTTCCCGATGTTTTTTTTATCATGCTTTCCAGCAACCCCTAATATTTGAAGTCTTAAATATAATAAATTTAACCCTAATGCTTACAATGTCCATTATGTATTTCTTTGTGCCCTTCCAATTGGTGATTAGACATTAAGGTGGACCAATTTAGGCAAATGTGTAATCCTTAAACTGTCAAAACCTTGTTGGGGGAACAATTTAATTTGAATTTCTTGGTTTCCCACCTACCCGCATGGTGCTTTTAGAGGTGACAACTAATTTACCATGAGGTCATTATATTGTTGACATGTACAATTATGTCAAAGATCCTATTTTTAATGTGATCATACATCGTAGAAATGTTAGTAGTTCATTTTTTTGGTTTTCTACGTGGTTACCATGATGTATGGTGGTACACCATTCACAAGTTGGTTGCAGTGACATTAACAAGAAGATGTTGTCAACGAGTATTTAACACAACAACGACAACAAGAGAGTGAAAAAAGTAAATAATAGCCTTAGTCTTAGCAATTGAAGTTTTATAGAAGCTGTATATTTGTTGAGGTCCAAAGTTGCCACGACTTGTCAAAAGCCATTGTTTCAGTTGAAAAGAGTTTGCAAACAAGTATGACTTGTCCATATCTAGAAGGGTGGAGAATCTTTGGATGATTATCCATCAGAAGCCAAGTACATTTTGTCTTCTAGGATTATTACATTAAGGTTCGTTAAAAGATTTGTTTATGAATTGAAAAGAACCAATATGAATTATATGACATTTGTTGAATGGACAAATGGAGAATAAGTATTGGCATCAAAAGCTCATGAAAGGTTTTATTGTAGTTGATGATGATCACATGGATGTTGATGACAAAGTTAATTTTTACAACAATGATAGAGACTTGCTTGATGCAATTGACCTATCTATAATGTTTCATGCGCATTTATATGTGTATTTTAAGTTTTCCCAAACGTTGTTTGCAACCTCAAAGGAAGTGCAACAAACTCATAAGAAAGGTAAAAATGACATTGTTTTAACCAATGTCAAAGTTAGTTCTCAAATGGAGGATGAAAGAAATCAGCTTGGATTAGAAGAAAGACAACTTGAATTTCTTCTTTTGGAGTTGGAAAGAGAACAAGCTCTTGGACCCAACCCCCATGTTTCTATGGGTGGGAACATTTTCACCCATGCTTAGATTTCCATGGGTGAAAATGTTAAAACCCTCATTAATCATGTGGTTATTCAAAGAGGAATTAATAAATTACTTAAAGTTTGAAGTTGTAGCAAGTGAAACAAAGTATGTAAAGGTGCATAAATTGTTAAATGAGGTTGTTGGCAACATGTCTGCATTGGAGGATCAAGTAATGGTTTGTAAGAGGCGTGACAATGTGATTAAGGATTTGATTGGCAAATTTCAAAGGGGATGTGATACTCAAAGGAACTTGGTGCCACAACCTTTCTTTCCATTCAAAAGTCTTAATCTAATACCAAAAACTTGGATTGTTTTAGAAAAGTGCGTTTTTTGCAGTTTAAGGTTTGTTTATATTTGGGAAGTTTGTCTTACTTCTTACAAACATGCATATCATGAATGGTGTGCATTATATTTCTTTGGATTTCCCACTAAATGTGTTCAACAAGGATGTGGGGAGGAAATGCATGATTCATGATGGACTTTAATGGGTCAAAAAAAATGAGTTCCTTTGATTCATAGTGGCCAAGGAAGTAATAACTCGCCTAGGGCACAACAACCTTGAGTGCATCATAAAAGTATTATAAGTTTGAATTTTTTCTCACATGTTCATTGAATTTTCCTTTGAATGGAATGTTTGGTAACTTGATTTTGCTTTGATGTGCATGAAACTATGGAGTCCATCTACAATCCAATGAGAATTACATGTAGCCCTAGAATGACATTCCATTGAAACTTACCATTTAGATTCATCTTAGGGTTTGTGTGGGCTGAATTTTTTTAAACATATTGGAACTCTAAGAAGTCATCAATTTTAGATGTGTAATCCATATCACAATATGCTAGAAATAGCAATTTAGACAACAACCTATGTACATCCTGTTGTCCTCAATGTGTCCATCAAATGTTTAGGTGTATATGATATTTTCATTTATGTGTTGATCAAAGCCTAGGTGTACATAATATTTTCCTCAATGTGTCCATCAAAGCTTAGGTGTACATAATGTTTTCCTTAATGTGTCCATCAAGGGTCTTTTAATGGATCGAAATTAGTACAATTCCATATTTTGTCCATCAAAACTCCATCAAGTTTCAACATAAGTAGAAATTGTTTGTTGCTAGTATTCATCAATGGTGGTTTTACATTTATAGTCCTCACATTTTTTTGTTTTTCGTACATACTCCACTTGTAGTATGTATTGTCCAAAAATAGTCAATCTTTGGTCATAATTGCCCATGTCTTACACTAATAGTCCACTATAATAGTTTTAGCACACAATTTCAATGTTAAACATTTGTTCATTCAAAAATCCATAAATAGGATTAGTTTGTAGTTTAGATGTATGATGTATTTTATTGACTATCATGGTAGAATCTAAGTAATTTGACATCCATGGTTTGACTATAGAGTATGTACCAAAAAGATCATTTGTTTTTGTTTCAACTAGTCATCATGGGCATACATGGGCACCACTTTCAAACATTAACCATGTTGAAAGCCCAAATGTGCGGATCTTTTATGTGCAAGATCATTAGATGCAAGTTATTATGAATCTTGAAGTCACTAATCCTTGCAAAAAAGGTATTGATGTGCTAATTACTAAAGGTAGCAAACATGTTGTGGAAGGGAGCAAACATGTCAAAAAAAGACATTTGAAAGGAATTGGTGCTACCTAAAAGCTTGAATAATATGAAAATGGGTAAGAATGTACTAGCTGTAAATGATGGTGTGGATGGATTCATGGTTACAATTGGACAAAGTTGATGATGGGGAACCATAAAGTGATAATGGTGTTGCATGTTGAACCTAGTGGAAATGTAAGGCAGTCAACTAAAGATGCCTTACAAGTTGATAATTTGGCCAAAAAAATGTCACTGGGCATAAAAAAAAGTTCATTTCTCCTAAGAAAGGGGTGTTTGCACACTATGGTGACCTTATATATATGGATGTCACAATGGTAATTTTTCTTGTATTTATTAAATATAAGAAAATAAATAAAATAAAATTCATTGAAATAATAAAAAAATGATTCACTTTTCTAAAACTATCATAATCAACCTTCCAAGAATGAAAAAATCAAATCAAAATCATGAATAGCCAATAAGTAATGGACTTTTGAATTTTGCGCACATTTTTTGTCACACCTACAAAAGTAATGGATATGTATTTTTATTTTACATGTGTTAGTCTTAATGTGTTTGAAACTTTGGGATATTGGATGAATTATGTTTTAATAAATAAAGATCCATTGAATGAATGGAATGTGATTTTAATTTATTATGTTATGGACATAATAAATCCCAAAGATTGTAATGATTTTAAAAGCCCTTTTAAGCATTTAAAAACAATAATTTTGTGTTTTTTTAATATGTATTATAACATTATAATTTGAAATTGGAAATGGAAAAAAAAACTACTCTCAATATCATCTAAATATTCATATTTTAAGCTAGTTTTCAACTACAATAAAAAAGGACTTTGAAAAGGGACTTTAATCCGCCAAAATTAAGACACCTTAGTGTGCTTTCACCCAAAGGGGCAAAAAAGCCTACAATTCTAAGAAGTGGACATATATCCAATATTGTGACAAATACCCATTCATTTAATCAACTTGTTACTCATTCAAAAAAACATTTGAAGTAATCCTCCTTTTGTGTTTTCTACAAATGCCTTTGTGTGGTAGCTTCGGGTAGCTTTCTTACTTTTTCCATGCTCAAAATTCACTTTTAATGTCTATTGTTAATTGGTTGACTTCCCATTCTCTAATTCTATTATTGATTGATTTGGAAAACCTTGTGGAACATACTTGATTACAACCTTGGACTAATTTTTTCTAGCTTTTATAATTATGAATTTTGAACATTTTGAAGAATTGCACGATATTGGTTCATGAAAGCTTACATATATATAGGTGATCATAATTAAATACTCATGAAATGCTAGTCTTTGAGTACTTTCTTCCTTATGTAGGTAGTAGAGATACAAGTAAAAGGGTGATTGAAAGCTTAAAAGAGTTCTAGTGGAATTTTTTCAAATGACCTAAATACAATATGAATCTGGGTGTAAGCAAGATAAAGTGAACAACTTGATTACCTTGTCCAAATTGGAATAAGTAGATTTTAAATAACAACAAAATTCGTTATAAAATTGTGGAACATTAAAAAATTTCATTTCAATGATTAAATATACTATATGTTTACACCAATGTGCATTTATTTTCATATTTCAAGTTGTAAAAGTAGGTTTTAAATAGGTTTTTCAAAATACTAGTTTTTGACATTTATTTTTCACTATGAGCTTTTGGTTTCAAATAGGTGTCAAGTAGGTTATTACAAAAAAGAAATAGACTTTTTTTATGACTTATTAAAACCTATGTTGATCTTCATTTCCTAACTTATTACATATCAATTTCATTCATTTTCAATCGATTTCAAATGTATTTTTTATCTACTTTTTAAATTGATTT
>Ga0116228_10001436_pt1 | contig 19828 bp, 18 predicted proteins | sample S1TSphfallax_2_FD_89694 | JGI IMG/M metagenome (GOLD analysis project Ga0116228, IMG submission 89694) | Host-associated microbial communities from peat moss isolated from Minnesota, USA - S1T2_Fc - Sphagnum fallax MG | ecosystem: Host-associated > Plants > Peat moss > Unclassified | place... | reverse complement strand
GGCTGGCGTAGGCTCTTCGTGAACCAACCTGAAGGCGCGACTCAACTGCAGGGTTTTCAATACGAAATAAAATCCTGAATACTTATTATTCGAGCGATCACTCTCTGGAACCATTTCTTGTTCTACCTGCGTGTAGTTGATTGCTTTGGCATTAGCAGCAATAGGTCGGGGGAGCGGCTCGTAATCGATAATTACGCGTTCGCCTTTCTTCAGTCTCCCCGACCCACCGCCAGTGAAGGGTGCCGACCAGGAAGTGAGGTAGCTCACCTCGACGTCACTGGTAGCCTCGTACACATCTCCCCTCTTAGGAAACCTCGTTCCCGCTGGAATGAGACTGCGTTCGTAGTCTCTGGCCCATTCGACCTCGGGCGGCCCCACAGCCGACCCGTTTTTCTTTGATTCATCAAAGAGGTCGTCGATTGTCTTGTTCCAACCTGGGGGCGCGGGAGGCGCCTGTCTATTCATTGGAGCAAAATCCAACGCAGATGTCGCTCATGACCCACTACTGCCGATCGTGAGCGTCGGCTGTTGAACCGCCCAATCCCTGCCTCGGTTCACGCCAAAGTCGAATCGATATGTTTATGGCGACGATCGTCACCAGCATCATTATTGTTGAAACCAGCCTCGCGTGAGTTCCATACCAACCGAATTGAAAGTAATAGTTGGCTGCCGTCGCAACAAAGCAGGTTGTGACTATTCCGACGATAATTCTAAGAAACAAGTTCATCGCAGTGCGCCTGTGCCGCAAGACAGTGCCGGTAGGTCACCGGTTGGAAAGTGCGTGAAGTTGTTTACATGATATCGCGTTCTCCGAATGACAGCATTGCAGCGATAACTCTTTGTGCTCGAAGGTCTCCTGATGGCCGAACCCGGCCACCCTCCGGCCCGAAGCCGCCGAAATTCCGGTGTTGACCCACAACAGACTGACCCAGAACAGCGGCACCGGAGGCGTCGAGCGCTCCAATTTTGCGGTCTGGACACTGATGTAGTATATTGTAATACATGACCACTTTAACACTTCGTGTGCCAGATGAATTGGATAAGGCCCTCGAACGGCAAAGTGCCGCGCTTGGGATCTCCAAGAGTGATCTTGCGCGAGAGGCGCTGAAACGTTATCTGCGAGTCGCAGAATTTCGCACATTGCGGTCCAGACTGGTTACCCGCGCGCAGGCAGGTGGGATCAATACCGATGACGATGTTTTCGAAGTCCTACAGAAAAAGTGAGGATCGCGCTTGATTCTTCGGTGCTGATTGCCGCTCATATCAGCCGCGCAGGCGTGTGTGCCGAGTTGCTTGAAGACCTGCTGTTGCACCACGAGCTTGTGATATCCGAATTCATACTCGGAGAACTCGCACGAAAGCTGGTGGATAATTTCCGCTTTCCCCAGCGTGAGGCTAAGCAGGTTACCGCATTCCTTCGTCGCACGGCCGTGGTGGTTGAGCCGGCGGCTTTGCCACCGCATGTTTGTCGCGATCCCACGGATATACCCATCTTGGGCACCGCAGTTAGTGGCGAGTGCGCAATCCTAATCAGCGTCGATCGTGATTTGCTCGATATGCAGTTCATAATTGAGATCCCAATCATTCGACCCGGGGATTACTGGCGGCGCACAACTGAGAACAGTTGAGGTACAGCTGGTGTTGGTGGAGTCTGGATGTGGCGCGGTGATCGTAGGTTCGGGTTGTCTGTTGCCGCCCCTTTCGTCTGGCGGTGCCCAGTTACCCGGACCGTGACTCCGTTTCCACATCCCGCTCATCGAACAGGACTTGCAGATCTCCCGCATCCGGCTCTCGGACAGAACATCACGCCTACACCCACGACGGGCCACGGCCAAGTTGCACCAGGCGTACGAGTCCGATGTACCCGTACAAGTGCGAGAGGGGATAGCTCCCGCCGCGCTTTCGCCTGATATTGTGCTTGCGCCGCAGCCACCGACGTAACGCACAGCTGTGTACTGATCGAGCGCACGGTATGCGCCGCGGGTCGTGCCCACCTTGAGGTAGTTCGCCCAGCCGCGCAACGTGCGATTCAACTGTTTCACCAGCTCTGTGGTCGCTTGCCCGATTCCGGAGACCGAAGTCATCGCATGGATCTTCGCGACCATGCGGCGGATGCTTTTCTTCGACGGCCGCACGCCCACATAGACTGGCCCCGTCGTCCGTTTGTACATCCGCCCGAACGTGTAACCCAAGAAGTCGAACTCGCCTTCCGGCACCCTGCGATCCGTGTTTTCTCCTCGTTGACCGTCAGCTTCAGTCTGGTCATGATCTCGCGTAGGCGTTGCAGAGCCTCTTCGGCGTTGCCCCGCCGACACAGGATCACCAGATCGTCGGCATAGGTCACGATGCGTGAGCGGAGTCGTTTCTCCAACCCGCGCCGCTTCCATTCCAACACGAACCGGCGCATGTACAGATTTGCCAGCAGTGGGGAGATGGGAGAGCCCTGCGGGATACCGCGTCCGCTGTCCGTGGCTTCCGTCGTGCGCGTCTTCCGACCGCGATCATCGGTTTCTTCCACGGCACATTCCAGCCACATCTTGATCAGATGCAGTACACGCGAGTCCACGATGCGTCGCGCGAGCGAGCGCATGAGTTCTGGGTGTGAATGCTGGGGAAGTAGTCCGCGAAGTCGGCGTCAACGACGTCCAGATGGCCTTCGTACATGGTCTCTTGCTCGTCGATCACCTCCTGCTGGGCATTGCGGCCCGCGCGATAGGCGTACTGTTCGTCGGGAAGATCGGCCGCGAAGATCGGGTCCAGCACCAGCATCGCCGCTGTCATGCAGACCCGGTCCCGCACCGTCGATATCCCTAACGGCCTGAGTTTGCCGTTGGGCTTGGGGATGAGCACTCGTCTGATCGGTTCTGGTTGATAAGTCCTCTTTGAGCGCAATCGCCAGTTCGCCAAGCCGCCGCTCCTGACCGTACGCCTCGATATCGGGAAAGTCCTGTCCATCGACGCCCGGCGCCCCCTTGTTCGAGCGGCACTGAGCAAAGGCATGGGCCAGGATGTCCTCCCGGTAAATCTTGTCGTACAGCGCATAGACGCGGAACCCGGCTTCCGTCTTCGCTTTCGCGTGTAACGCCATCTGAAGTTTCTAAACACTTGCCGGAGTTGCTAGGTTGCCCCATCTCCGCTCCTTCACTCCGTATTGCGTTAGTCCTGAACCAAGGCCCCTTCCCTCCACCGGCATTACCCGGCTTCATCAGTACTACGAGCCTCTCTCACACCCCAGGACGCCCGGACCGTCCCCCACTGGCGTCCGGTTGTTCTCTCCGTCAAACACGCTCTGGGGCTTCCCGTGTTGCGTGCGTTTTCCTTGGTGTACATGCTGCCGCCACTAGCCCGGCGCAGCGACTGGGTTCCTACTCTGCTCAATCCCCAGCCGTATCAACCTTCCCCGAAAGGGTTACCGGGTCGGTCTGCGCATCGACATTTTCGAGGCTTGCTCAGCGTTCACTCACGTTGCGGCCCGCACACTCGCGCTGTCACCAATTCGTGACATGCATTTCCCGAAGGCTTCAACCGTTTCGTTACGTCCCCAGTTGCTCCGGTAGCTTCCGGCTGGAGCACTTGCCGGACGGGGCTCTCACCCGCTGGAAAACACCGCATTTGCACGGCGCACACCCATCCCTGCCGGTCGCCAATGACTGCTTGCTGTAGACCATTCGATTACTACCTAGCAATTGTTGGTAGCGCGTGCCGCGATTCCGTGTACTAGACGGTCCAACGAACGCATGTACAGTTTCTGAAACGTGGCGCGCGGCGCCGCGATCCGCCCTGATAAATACAACGTGATTAACCCATGCGCGTGCGCCCAAATGGTGAGCGCGGTTTCGGCGACGTCGTCCGTCCGAAGGACCTGGCGCTCCATCAATTCGGAAACGACACCGAGCAAGATATTGAAGGTTGGCGATTTGCTTTCTTTGAGGTCGTGCGGGAATGCGAAGGCGTCGGCACGATGGCTTGAAAACATGTATCTGAAGATCTGCGGGTGATCTAGCGCATAGTCCAGGTAACCAAGCATTCCCCGCATCCCTGGAACGTCAGTCCGAGCATTTGCACGGGCGAAGTAGCCTGCGATCCGCGGGTACTCGGCGGCCGTCGCGGCGCGCAACAGTGCGTCCCGATTCTGAAAGTGCTTATAGGTTGCCATCGTCGTAACGCCAGCTGCGGCGGCGACAGCTCGCATGGTGACGCCCGCAACACCGTCAGGACCTTCCATGAGTTGTAGCGCGACAGCGAGGAGTGTCTCGCGGGTCGACTGACTTTTTGGTTGGCGCATAAGGCGAATTCTGCAGTATTGCGCCGCTTTCCCTCGAAGTGTACATTGTACACTCCATGAAGCGCTACGTGAAACGAATTCTGTTATGGACTGTAGCCTCCGTACTGGTTTACGGCGCTATCGTCGCGGGGCTGGTTGCCTTTGGAACGGCGAAGCCACCGGCTATCGCCGCCGCCATTACCAAGCCGTTTGCGGACATCGACACCCAGGCGCTGCCAGCGCTGCTCCGCTATAAGGCCCGCGACGGAGTCCTGCTGTCCTACCGCGAATACCCGGCTTCGGGCAACAAAGTGGCGGTGCTGATCCACGGGTCAGCGGGCAGTGGCGTGGATATGCATCCGCTGGCGTTGGCTCTTCAGGCAGCAGGATTTGCCGTGCTCGTACCCGATGTCCGTGGCCACGGGGCAAACCGTCCTCACGGCGATATCGGCTATGTTGGTCAACTCGACGACGATCTAGTGGACCTCCTTGCGCTCAAGAAACCCAAGTTTCCAGACTCGACATGGACGATCATGGGATTCTCGTCGGGGGCGGCATTCGTGCTGCGATTCGCCGCCCAGTCGCCTGCCGGAACAATGGCTGACCGCTTCGTGCTGGTCTCACCTTATCTGCGCTACGACGCGCCTTCGGTCAGAAAGGCCGACCAAGGGTCCAAGCCAGCACAGTCCTGGGCGGCCGTATCGCTTGGCCGAATCGTTGGTCTCTCGATGCTCGGTCAATGGGGCGTGCATTACTGGGATGGATTGCCAGTGCTGGCTTTTCCCGTTCCCGCAAACATCGACGACGCGACGAATGTGTACTCGTGGCGCCTAACTCGGAATTTTGGCGCCGACGACGATTATCTGGGTGACATGCGTCGGGCCGGCCGCCCCATGGCGGTGCTCGTCGGCGGCGAAGACGAGCTCCTTGACGCCGGGAAGTTGAAGGCCGAGTTTCAATCACAGCGTCCCGAGGTGCCCGTGGTCATCGTGCCGGGAATGGGTCACTCGGATATGGTGACCCGGCCGGAGGGCATCCGCGCGATCGTGGCTGCGATGAGTTAGAGCACATTCGCCATAAGCCACTTTGTTTCGGGAATTCCCGCACCATGAACTTCCGAAGTTGACCCACTGAATCCCTCCGCGAACGACCGCTATCAGGTATCAACAATTGGCGAGCAGCGAAGGTGCCGGGAGTCGCCGTCAATCAAACACGATCCCGTTGTCTGTTTGACGCTTAATGTTAATCGTTATACGATAAACGAATGGTGAAGGGCTTCCGGTGCGCTGATACGCAGGCTTTGTTCGAAACCGGCAAAAGCAAACGCTTCTCGAGTGTGGCGAAGGTAGCAACCCGCAAACTGGCTCAATTGGATGCTGCGAATACGTTGGAGTTCTTGCGCTCGCCACCGGGCAACCGACTCGAAGCGCTCGCCGGGAATCGCAAGGGTCAATACAGCATCCGGGTCAATGATCAATTCCGTCTTTGTTTTCGCTGGACGACTGAAGGACCCACCGACGTCGAGATTGTGGACTGCCACTGAGGAGGATAGCGAGATGTTCAAGAATGGCATGCGACCCGTACATCCTGGTGAGGTGCTGCAGGAGGATTTTCTGAAGCCTCTTGGGTTGAGCGCCAATGCTTTGGCTAAAGCATTGAACGTACCGACACCTCGTATCAATGATGTCGTGCGTAAGCGGCGAGGCGTGAGTGCGGACACCGCCATGCGCCTGGCGCGCTATTTCGGGGGCGATGCGCGTTCGTGGCTAAATTTGCAGACGGCTTATGATTTGCGCATCGCGGAAATTAGCAATGCCAAACGCATCGTGCGAGAAGTCTCTCCGTCATCGACGGCGGACGTATCTCCCAGGGCACGCTGAACCGGTCAACGACTACGGCAACGTTCAGGAAATCGGTCACATACCCGCCATGGGTCAACCGGTCTATTAGATTGCCTAGACCGCCGCTACAGATCAGTGCGGCACCGACGGTTTGATACGTGTTCATGCGTCGAGCCCGAGCTGCCCAAAGCATTGCGCCGCACCGAGCGGAAAACCCTGACAAGGCCCCCGCCCTATCAAAGCGGCTTCGGTAGCTTTGGCAAGATCCTCGCCGACTGGCGGGTCACCAAGCACTCGGATATTCGATATCGGATCTAGTGTGAGCCGAAGCGCCAATCCAAGAGAAACTCTGCGTCGGCGGAAACCGGGGTACCTGCTCGCTCGGCTGGTACAAAGTGCCCGTGTTGAATTGCTTCCACGCACGCTTGATTCAGTGTTTCGAAGCCCGTGGATTTGAATACAGCAACATTACTTGGGGTTCCGGATTCCGAGATCTGCCCCTGGACAAGACAATATCCCTCTTGGTGCAATTGCAGTGCCTCCACCGGATAATGTTCCCATCCGACCTCTGGTCGATCATCATCGCTGAAGTGGGGCGTCGATTTAACATCCCCGGTGCTCAATGGGCGATGGTTGGCCGATAAAACCCACGTAATCGGAACATTCACCCATGTCGTAACAGGGACTCCATGCGACGTTGCCGGAAGCAGCCTAGCGTCGATGAATGCATCCCGACAAGCCGAATCAAGGCGCGCATAACCGCTCGTCGCAACGAGTTGCACAACAGGAATAGTTCCATCCGCACTCACCAAGAGCCGAACAGTACAGATGCCCTCCTCGCCAAGAAGCTTCGAATCCGGGGGGTAGAACACCTCTCCAAGTCTTAGAGGATATGACGGGTCTACCCTGACGTGCTTGTCCGGAGCGTTCGTCGAAGAGGATGGCCGCGGTGTTGATGGCGCAGATTGCGCCTCACCCGGCTGTGCGTCTGCAAGCGCAACGAAATTGACCTGGGGAACCAGCAATAACAGGAGGAGTAAAACAAGTGTCGGTAACGGCATGACCTAACCATTCATTCGAAGGTATCGCATAGCGTCCTGCCGGTTATTCGTCTGCGTGGGCATACTCTTACGGCCGGGAATCCATTGCAGACTACTAGATCACCGGCGCCCATCTGCGTCAATTCGGATGGGAAGTAAACGCGGGCTGACCAAAATATGGTCAATCGAAGATAAGGCACTGATTCCCTGTGTCAACACGGTGGCTTCGAACTGGTTATGCACAGGGTTTTCCACCGGAACGGGGGATTGCCGAGTCGATCGAAGCCAAGACCTGTTCAGGCGTCGTGTATACGGCAAGAAAGCTTACACTCGTGATGGCAATTGCGATCGATGCCGCCGCCGGTTTTTTAAAAAGGTGCATCTCGCCCTACCGACCCGAAGGGCGACTCAGCATCTGTCCGGTCTGCGGAATCATGGCTTTCGTTATTGCATCACGGATCATGGCCGCAGGCACCGTCACAACGTTGGATGTGATTGAATGAAAAAGATATCCCCCTGCAAGGCTCACGCACACATCGCGCGACCCGGTCGAAAGATCGAATGCAATTTGCGGCGGCTTTGACAGTGGCGATTCTTTGCGCGCCGCGTTAAGAAAAATGGTGTACGTAAGAATTCCTTGCATCCTGCTGGAAGCGCCTGTGGGTGTCCCGCTTTCCCACAAAGGTTGAAACCGCCCGTATTCGCCCCCCTCTCTCACGTATATCCCTCCTGAGAGAACAGCGTAGCCGCTTGGCTGATCGCAGAATTTCGCCTCTGCTCTAATCGTATCCGACCACCGGCGATGCAGCTGTTCGAGGTTGGTAGCACTGGTAACGTAGATTTCGACTAAGAGTCCGTCGTCCTGGATTGTTTGCCGGTCTACCGCAAGGGCGGTCATAGTCAGATCGCGGATGTTGCTAGTACATGCTGTCAGCAAAGCGAACATGCTAACAACAGCGACTGACCTGGGTTTGACTGGCCTGGTGGCTTGAGCATCCATGTATATCCGCTTCCAAAGGCCCGTGCTCTGGGCAGCTTACCTCGGGTTTAGACCGATCGCTTCCTGGCAATCCCTTGGAAGCCTCGAACGTCCGGTCATGGCTTGCTGCCCGAACCGGACCGGCGAATTAGCCCGGCGCCTTCGGGAACGCAACGCAGCCGGGACTCACGATTTCGCGGCGAGCGAAGCCGAGTTCGAGCAAGTCACCAGCTACTTCACGCCTCCAGCGACGAGGAAGGCTTCAGCGTGATTCGCCATTGACGCGTGACGGCGCGTCGGTCGCGCAAGCCTCACGCCCGCGGGTGAACTGCGGGTGGCCGTTGATTGCCTCCTGCCATGATGGATCTTCGGGGTCGGCGCCGAACGGCACGCGCGCGTCGCTGCGCCGCCATTTCGCGAGCCACTCCGCGCCCAATAACTCACGCCCGTGCTGGCCTGCTGCCGCGCGCGGCGAGAGCGCGATCGTGGTTTCCGCTTTGGGCCCCGTCGCCGAGCCCTTGGCAACAAAGAATCCCGCGGCCAGCATCGCAGCCCGTACGCTGGTCGAGTAGGTATAGGTGAACAACTCGGTCGCCGACGCCGCACACACTTGCGCGAGTTCGCGGAACGCAGCGAGCGACCAGAGACCGCTGTCCGTCTTGAACGAAAAGGGATCGAAGTAAATGATGTCCGGAGGCGGCGCCGCGAATTTCGATGCACTGAAGTCGTCGAGCAGCAGACGCCATTCGATACCCCCCAGCCGGGCGGCCCAGCGATGCTCCACGGCGAGTACGTGCGGCGCCGCGTGGCGCAGATACGGGAACAGGTCGATCTGCCGCAGGGCGAGCAGCAAGGAATCAAGATCGTTTTCGAAGCTGATCAAGAGCAAGGGTCGCAATGGGCGCGGAGCGGGAGCCGCCTGGGCGATGCGCGCCAGATCCTCGGCAGCGACGATCGTCGCCATGGCGTTCGCGGCTGCGCCGAGTCCGACGTCCCAGATGACCAGGGGAGCGGACTCCTCGACTTGCAGGCGCTCCACCAGGCGCGCCGGGCCGACGTACAGCGACCGCGCCTCTTCCTGCGGATCGTCGACCGGATGCATGATTTCACCGGAGCGCGTGTCGCGGATGTGGCCGACGCCGTCTCCCGCCACGATTTCGTAACGGCCGCGCCGCTCGGCGAGTTTGCGCCGCTGGGCCCGCGTGACATGCGTCACGGCGGGCCCGTAGCTGTCGCGCGCATCGAGCACGTCCCGCTGGGCACGGTAAAAATCCAGCCAGGTGCCGGCAAGGATATGCGCGCGCATACGCCGCATGAGTTCTTGATAGAAGTGAATGTTGTGCAGACCCAGCAGTTGCCAGCCTTGGGCTTCGTGTACGCGCTGCAAATGCCAGAGATAGGCGATCGAATACGTCGTGCAGGTGTAACAGTCGCAGGCGGGATCGATCGGCGCATCGACACCGCGATAAGCGGCGCGGCGCAGATCACGCCGGCCGAGGCTCGTGAAGGCGACTCCCTGCTTGGCGAGCGCCGTCGGCAGGATGCAATCGAACATGTCGACGCCGCGATGAACCGCTTCCAGGAGATCGCGCGTCGTACCGACGCCCATCAGATAGCGGGGCCGGTCGGCGGGCAGGGATTCCGTGACGATGCCGGTGCAATCCTCGCGCTCCGCCGCTGTCTCGCCCACCGCGAGGCCGCCGATCGCAAATCCGTCGAACGGCATGTCGCTGATCACGCGCGCGCTCTCGCGGCGCAGCTCCGGATAACTCGCGCCTTGCACGATGCCGAACAGGGCCTGGGCGGAGTCACCACGGGCCGCAAGACAGCGCTGCGCCCAGCGGTGGGTCAACTCCATGGCCGCTCTTGCGACCGAGTACTCGACCGTGGCGGGTACGCACTGGTCCAGGACCATCATGATGTCCGCGCCGATCGACTTCTGCGCGGCGATGCTGCGCTCTGGACTCAGGTGCACGGTCTGCTTGTCGACGTAACTGCGGAATTCGGCGCCTTCCTCGCGCATCGTGCGGCTGCCCGGCAGCGAGAAGATCTGGAAGCCGCCGGAATCCGTGAGCACCGATCGCGGCCAATTCATGAAGCCGTGAATGCCGCCGAATTTTTCGAAGATCTCGAGGCCCGGACGCAGAAGGAGATGATAGGTGTTGGCGAGCAGGACCTGCACGCCACTGCCCAGCAAGTCTTCACGGCGCTGGGCGCGAACCGCCGCATGCGTGCCCACCGGCATGAACGTCGGAGTCAGCACTTCATTGTGGGGCGTCGCAAATCGAGCGGCGCGCGCCCGAGACCCGGGCGCCGTCGCCTCCAGCCGAAATTCCAACCGCGGTCGGCCGCTCAGGCGGCGGCCGACAACGGCGAACGGATCAGATAATCGAACGCGCTCAGCGAAGCCTTCGCGCCCTCGCCGACGGCGATGACGATCTGCTTATAGGGCACGGTCGTGCAGTCGCCCGCGGCAAATACGCCCGGCACCGAGGTCTGGCCCCGCGCATCGACTTCCACTTCGCCGCGCGGCGTCAGTTTCACCGCACCCTTGAGCCAGTCCGTGTTCGGCACGAGGCCGATCTGCACGAACACACCCGCGAGTTCGACGTTGTGCAGTGTGCCGGAGACCCGGTCCTTGTAGACCAGGCCGTTGACCTTCTGGCCGTCGCCGAGCACCTCGGTGGTCTGCGCGCTCGTGATGACAGAGACGTTCGGCAGGCTGTGCAGCTTGCGCGTGAGCACCGCATCCGCACGCAGCTGGGAGTCGTATTCGATCAAAGTCACGTGGCTCACGATGCCGGCTAGATCGATCGCCGCCTCGACACCCGAGTTGCCGCCACCGACCACGGCGACATGCTTGTTCTTGAAGAGCGGGCCGTCGCAGTGCGGACAATACGCCACGCCGCGATTGCGATACTCCCGCTCGCCCGGCACATTGATCTCGCGCCAGCGCGCGCCGGTGGCGATCACGACCGAACGAGCCTTGAGCGAGGCGCCCGTGGCAAAGCGGACTTCGATGAGCTCACCCGGAATCAACACGTCGGCACGCTGCAGATTCATGATGTCGACGTCGTAGCTCTGCACGTGCTGCTCTAGGCCGGAGGCGAGACGGGGCCCGTCGGTCTCCTTGACCGAAATGAAATTCTCCACGCCGACCGTATCCAGCAATTGGCCGCCGAAGCGTTCCGCCGCGATGCCGGTGCGGATGCCTTTGCGGGCGGCATAGATCGCTGCGGCTGCGCCGGCCGGGCCGCCGCCGACGACGAGCACGTCGAAGGGCTTCTTGGCGCTGAGCTTGGCGACCTGGCGCTCGCCGGCGGTCGCATCAAGCTTCGCGACGATTTCCTCGAGTTCGAGGCGACCCTGACCGAAGGGCTGGCCGTTGAGAAACACGGTCGGCACGGCCATGACCTGCCGTTTCTCCACCTCCTCCTGGAACAGCGAGCCGTCGATCATGGTGTGCCGGACCTTCGGGTTGAGCACGGCCATGAGATTGAGCGCCTGCACGACGTCAGGGCAGAGCTGACAACTCAGGGAGATGAAGGTCTCGAACTTGAAGTCGCCTTCGAGTCCGCGGATCTGCTCGAGCAAGGCCGCATCGGCCTTCGGGGGGTAGCCGCCGACTTGCAGCAGCGCGAGCACGAGGGAAGTAAATTCGTGGCCCATGGGAATGCCGGCGAAGCGCACGCGCGACTCGCCGCCCGGTTCGCGGACCGTGAAAGAAGGTGTCAATTCGGCGTCGCCATGGACGACGTCGACCGTGACCAAGGGAGACAAGGCGGCGATATCGCCAAGCAATTCGAGCATTTCCCGCGAGCTGTCGCCGGTGTCGGCGGACGCGACGATTTCGATGGGCCGCGTGAGCCTTTCGAGATAGCCCTTGAGCTGCGTCTGCATGTTGGTATCGAGCATGATGTCACCCTGTTTTGATCGAATCAGAAGAGCGAGGCTGCCGACATCGGCAGCCTCGGGTCACGCGATCAGATCTTGCCGACCAGATCGAGCGACGGTGCCAGGGTCTTGGCACCCGGAGTCCACTTCGCCGGGCAGACCTCACCCGGATGCGACGCGACGTACTGAGCGGCCTGAACCTTGCGCAGCAGTTCCTTGGCGTCGCGGCCGATGCCGTTGTCGTGCACTTCGATGATCTTGATGTGGCCGCTGGGATCGATCACGAAGGTGCCGCGGTAGGCAAGACCTTCTTCTTCGATCAGCACTTCGAATGCGCGCGAGAGCGCGAGCGTCGGGTCGCCGATCAGCGGGTACTGGACCTTCTTGATCGTATCGGACGTGTCGTGCCAGGCCTTGTGCGTGAAATGCGTGTCGGTCGAAATGCCGTAGATCTCGACACCCAGTTTCTTGAATTCCGGGTACACGTCGGCGAGGTCGCCGAGTTCGGTCGGGCAGACGAACGTGAAGTCTGCCGGATAGAATACGAACACCGACCACTTGCCCTTGAGATCTTCGTTGCTGACCGGAACGAATTTGCCGTTGTGGTAAGCAGTGGCTTTGAACGGTTTGACTTCTGTATTGATGAGAGACATGGAGTTTCCTCGAGCGGGGGTTAAAACGAGGCATGATCATACTCCGTCTGGAATATCGGGGAAATGCATAGTTATGATCAATCCGATAGATGGTATCTATCACAATTCGGGCCCGCAGGGCACCCAGCCACGCGTTCGCCCACCGAGTCGCCTGTGCTACCGTTGCGCGCGGTTAGGGCGACGTGGCAAAAACGAGGCGACGATGCGAGTGACTCTGTTGATTGTGGGGGCGGCGTGGGCGGTCACGACCGCTTGGACTCCAGTCGCGGCATCGGCCGCGGAATCCCGTCGGCCCCTGCGCGCCGACGACTTCTATCGCAGCGCCCAACTCAGTGAACCCGCGGTGTCGCCCGACGGGGCCTGGGTCGCCTACGTGGTCACGAGCAATGATCGGGACAAGGACGAGCCACGGTCGGCAGTCTGGATGGTCAGCTGGGATGGCAAGCAACGACTGGCGCTCAGCAATCCGGCTAGCGGCACGCACACGCCGCGTTGGAGTCCGGATGGACGGTATCTGAGCTATCTCAGCAGTGCGAGCGACGCGTCGGGGGAAGCGCTGATGTTGCTCGACCGGCGGGGCGGGGAGGCGCGTAGCGTCTACGTCGCCAAGGGCGCGGTCGGCGACTATCGTTGGTCGCCCGACGGCTCGCGGCTCGTGCTCGTGCTCAAGGCCGCGACCGACGAGGAAAAAACGCCGCACCCGATCGTCGTCGATGATTTGCATTTCAAGCAGGACGAAGATGGCTATCTCGGCGTCGGCGGCGGCGGCCATTTGCTCCTGTTCGATCTCGCCGCGCAAAAGGCGGTGGCGCTGACCGACGATGCCGGCAGCGACGACGAACTGCCGGCCTGGTCGCCCGATGGGCGGCAGCTCGCGTTCGTGCGCACTCACTCCCCGGGAGTCGATGCGGACGGCCGCGAGGACATCGACGTCATCGACGTGCCGACCGCAATTTCGGCCGGCGACGCACCGCTGCAGACTGCCCCGCACCTGCTCATACGCCCGTTCGCGCCGAATAACCAGCGGCTCGAATGGAGCCCGGACGGTAAGTTACTGGCCTTTCTGCAAGGCCAGGCGCCGAAGCTCAACGCCTACATGCAGGACCGGGTTGCCGTGATCGCCGCCGCCGGCGGCGCGCCACGCGCGCTCAGCGACCCGCTCGATCGCGCGGTCTCGTCCTATGTCTTCACGGCCGATTCTGCGGCGCTGCTCGCGACGATCGAGGATGACGGCAGCGTCTACCCCGTGCGCCTCTCGCTCGCCGATGCCGGCGTGCAGCGGCTCGTTGCCGGCGCCTTCGTGGTGTCGGACTTGACGATGGCGGCTGGGCATACGGCACTCCTTTACTCCGACGACAGCGCCGCGGCCGAAGTCTACGCGCTCGAGGGCGGCACGCTGCGCAAACTCACGGATCACAACGATGCCTTGTTCGCCGAGCTGCGCCTCGGCGCCGTGCAGGAGCTGCGCTTCAAGAGCCGGGATGGCACCGAGGTGCACGGCTTCGCCGTGCTGCCGCCGGACTACGTTCCGGGTCGCCGCTATCCCAGCATTTTGTGGATCCACGGCGGCCCCAACGGCCAAGACGACCACTCGGTCGATTTCAATGCCTATAACTTCCGCCGTCAAATGCTCGCTGCCGCCGGCTACGTCGTCTTAGGGTTCAATTATCGCGGTAGCAGCGGCCGGGGTCATCGCTATGCGGAAGCGATCCTCGCCGACTGGGGTCACAAGGAAGTCGAGGATCTGCTCGCCGGCGTCGATGCGGCCGTGGCACGCGGTCTCGTCGACCCCGATCATCTCGGCATCGGCGGGTGGAGCTATGGCGGGATCCTGACCGATTACACGATCGCAAGCGATCATCGCTTCCAGGCGGCGGTCAGCGGCGCCGGCAGCGCCAACCAGCTGTCGATGTACGGTGCGGATCAATACATCCTGCAATACAACGCCGAACTGGGGACGCCATGGGAGCACACGGCGCTGTGGCTCAAGGTCTCCTATCCCTTTTTCCATGCTGACCGGATCCATACGCCGACGCTGTTCATGGGCGGCACCAAGGATTTCAACGTGCCGGTCGCGGGCGGTGAGCAAATGTACGAAGCCTTGCGAACGCTGGGGGTGCCGACCGAACTGGTCGTCTACCCTGGCGAGGCGCATGGTTTGCGACGACCGAGTTTTCTCGTCGATCGAGCGCAGCGGTTGACCGCGTGGTTCGACCGCTATTTGCACGGTGGAACGGCAACATCGGCAGGCAGCACCGCGGCGGCGGCGCCTTAGGGCGGCCGGCTCGGGCAGTCCCGCAGCGGCGGACATGGGCTCTCTGGATCAATTCGCTGCCGACAAGCTCGCCGCGCTTAGCGTCCGCTCACTCGCGCGCGAACTCGCGACGACGGAGCGCGGCGCCGGGCCCCGGGTGCTGCGCGAGGGCCGCGAATTGCTCTCGTTCTCCTGTAACGATTACCTCAATCTATCGACCCATCCGGAAATCATCGCCGCGGCGATCGCGGCGACGACGCGCTACGGCGTCGGCGCCGGTGGTTCGCGCGCTGTCACCGGCAATCACCCGCTCTACGCAGGGCTCGAGACGAGGCTCGCGGCACGCAAAGGTACCGCCGCAGCCTTGGTCTTCGGTTCGGGGTATCTCGCGAACACCGGTCTGATCCCCGCCTTGCTCGGCAAGGACGACCTGTTGCTCCTCGACGAGCTCGCGCACGCCTGCTTCTGGACGGGCGCCAAACTCGCATCGGCACGCGTCTTGAGCTTTGCGCACAACGATGTGGCGGCCCTCGCCGCGCTGCTCGCGGCGGAGCGCCACCGCCACCCGCGCGCGATGATCGCCACCGAAACCGTCTTTTCGATGGACGGCGACCTCGCACCGATCGGCGCAATTGCGGACCTGGCCGAGCGCTACGACGCCTGGATGCTCACCGATGATGCGCATGGCCTCGGCGTCGTGCCGCCCGATCCGGCGACCGCGCGCGTACCGCTGCAGATGGGCACGCTGTCGAAGGCGGTCGGCGCGTATGGAGGCTACCTCTGTGCCAGCGCCGAGGTCGTCGCACTGATGCGCAATCGCGCCCGCAGCTGGGTTTATACGACCGGGCTGCCGCCCGCGACAATTGCGGCGGCGTCCGCCGCCCTGGACTTCATGGCTGCGCACGCCGCGTATTGCGCGCGGCCGCTCGCGCTGGCGCAGCGCTGCACGCGGCTGCTGGGTCTACCGGAAGCCACGAGCCCGATCGTGCCCTTGATCGTGGGATCGGCAAGCGCGGCACTCACGCTGTCGCAGAAACTGGCCGACGAGGGCTTGCTGGTCACCGCGATTCGTCCGCCCACGGTCCCCGACGGGACCGCCCGGCTCCGCATGACCTTCTGTGCCGCGCACACCGAAACAGACGTCGACCGCCTCGCCGAGTCGCTCGCGCGACACCGTCCATAGCGGGTCGCGGCCGGGCGCGCGGGGTGCCACTACGACGAGGGATACGGCGTCCCGTCTTTATGCACAAATTTCCCGTCCGTATTGGCGCTCTTCATGTCGATATCGGAACACATGGTGAGGTCCAGCGGATTTCGCGAACCGACCTCCAGATAGACGGCAACTGCGGTGGATTTGTTGACCAGATGATGGCCGTTACCCGTGCCTTTCGGAAACGTTGCGCAATCCCCGGCGCGTAACACGGTCTCGCCGGCGTCTTCAACGAGCGCCAACTCGCCTTCGAGCACATACACGAACTCGTCTTCGTGGCTGTGCCAGTGGCGCTGACTAGACCAGCCACCGGGCGGCAAAGTCATCAGGTTAACGCCAAAATCGCGAAGCCCGCCCGCCTCGCCCAGGCGACGACGCGTGCGTGCGGCGCACGGTTCATCAAAAGGTCGCGGATAACCGGTACCGGTTCGTACCGGCACGGAACTGATGTCGACTTTGGGCACGCGCTCCTCCCCTTGCCGGAACCTCAGTGTAAAAAGAACAGCCGGTGTTTGGAAAGCCGTGTGGGAGCTCCAATCCAGGAGCGGCTGCGGACGCCGGCCGCACCATCATGGCAGTAGCGAGTCCTTCCAGTCTCTGATCCTGACCGATCTCACGATGCCCTCCAGGATAAAGGGATCTTCGTGCACGTACTCCTCCGCGGCGACTCGTGTCGCAAAGATCGCCATGTTCCCCAGGTCGTCGAAAGGACCGATGCCGACAACGACTCCCCTCGCGATGAACTTTTCGACGACTATTTTGTGTCGTGGAAAGACCTTCATGATCTCTTCCATGCTGACACCGGACGGTTCCCCAATAACGACGGTTTTCATCTGCCTCGCCCTCCGTTGTCCCCCTAAGGCCGCTCGCTCGAGTGACTTCGAGGCTCAGGTCAACGCCAGCGCCTCGATCTCGCTACGGTACGACGCAATCGACGGCGCCGTGAATCCCGCGATCTTCGCCATGTCGTCCCACCGGCGCAGGCGCACGGCATCGGCGTGGCAGGGTTCCGCCTCGAAAGCGGCGACCTCCGCGGGACTCATCGCCCCGCCCTGCAGCGCGAGCGTTTGCACCGAGGCCGCGCTCAATTGCGCCACATAGGTACTGTCGGTGGCGCACAAATACCGTTTCGCAGGCACGTGCAGCCGGACCGGATCGGCCACCGGGCTGCCGAAGCGTGCGGCGAGCCACCGTGCGCCGACTGACTCGTGGCGCGCATCGGCCTGCCACTCGGCCAAGTCCTCCGGTACGGCTTCGATGAGGTGCCCGATGTCGTGCAGCAGCGCGGCGATGAGCAGCGCGGTCGGAGCCCCGTCCTCGCGTGCGAACCAAGCCGCTTGGGCCGCGTGTTCGCTGACCGAGATCGGCTCGCCGATGTAGGCGCTGTCGCCACGGCGGCCATAAATCAACAAGATCTCGTCGACGATGCCCATCGGCGCGAGCCGCCGGCCTTCAGGCCGCCAGCAGTTTCTTGACGCGCGCCGCAGACAGCAGCCCGCGCAGCACACGCGCACCGTGAGCATCCGTCTCGACGACCGGAATGTGCGTGACGCCCGCTTCCGAGAAAAGCCGTGCGACCGCGGCGACCGTACTGCGTTCGAGATCCGCGTAGTCGACCACGGACCAATCGGCGATGCGCTGCATGATGTCGCGCACCAGCACCTGGCTGCGCGGCGTGTGTACGGACAACAGCAGCGGCTTTTCGCTGGTGATGTCGTAGGCGGTGATCAGACCGACGACGACATGCCGCTCTTCGTCGATCGCGAAGGCAGAACGGACGCCGGCATGTCGCATGTGCAGGAGCGCCGCATCGATGGTCACGGTTTCCGCGATCGTCACCGAGGCGCGTTCGCGAAAATCCGTCATGACGGTCACGGCCGGAGCCGAGGGCTCGGCATGCCAGGGATCGGTACCGGGAACGTTCAAGGTCTCGACGGCAAGTCTGTGCAGCGACAAATGACTCATGGCATCTCGTTTGATTGAGTTGTTACGTGTGGGCCGGCGTAGGGCCCACACGTCTTGGAAGCTACACCAGGCGACCGGCCGATGCCAGCGCCTCCGCCGGGCGGTCGGCCGGTGCGCTCGGCGCGCGTGGGCCGCACGCGTATAATCCGCGGTTTTGGCCAGTGGCGCGCGGAGATGACATGTCGGTAGATTCCCCCCTGGGCGCGGACCGGCACGCAGCCGTCACGGCCGGCGCCTCGACTGCGGAGCACTCCGCGGCGCGCCGCCTCATGCCCGTGTTGTTCGTCGGCGTGTTCATGGCGGCCTTGGACACGGCCGTCATCGGCCCGGCAATCCCGGCGCTGCGCGCCGCCTTTGGCGTCGACAACCGCGCGATCGGCTTGGTCATGAGCGTGTTCATCCTGTTCTCCCTGTGCAGCACGGCCTTGATGGCCAAGCTCAGCGATCGCTACGGCCGGCGCCCGATCTATCTGGCGAGCGTCGCCTGTTTCGCGCTGGGGTCGTTGTTGATCGCCCTGAGTCCGAGCTTTTGGTTGCTGGTGGTCAGCCGCGGGATCCAAGGCATCGGCGCGGGCGGCATCACGCCGACCGCGAGCGCCGTGGTCGGCGACACGTTTCCGCCGGCCGATCGCGGCCGGGCGCTCGGCCTGATCGGTGCGACCTATGGCATGGCCTTCGTGCTCGGACCACCGCTCGCCGCCCTGCTGCTCGTGACACTCAGTTGGCGCTGGATTTTCCTGATCAATTTGCCGATCGCGGCGCTGGTGATCCTAATGGGGGCACGCGTGTTGCCGAGCCTGCCCACCCGGGGCGAGCAGGCGCCGCTCGACCGGCGCGGTATCCTCGTGACCTTCCTGCTGCTGACCGCCCTGGTGCTCGGCATCACGCATGTCGTCGACGAATTCTCGGGGCTCCTGCTCTGGCCCGGATTCCTGGGCGCTGCGGCCGTATTGCTGGCGCTGCTGATCGGCGTCGAACGCCGCGCCGAACAGCCCTTGATCCCCTTGAATCTGTTCGCGAATCGCCAGCTCGCCGTGACTTATGCGCTCGCGCTCGCCGCCGGCTTCGGCATGGGCTCGATCATCTTCGTCTCGTCGATCGCGACCGCCGGCTACGGCGTCACGGCGAGTCACGTCGGCTTCGTGCTGCTGCCGCTCGTGCTCGGCTCCATGTTCGGCTCGATGGGGGCGGGCCGGCTGCTGAACCGCATCGGCGCCCGCGCGATCTTGGTTGTGGGCTTCGGCTTGTTGACTGGCGGCTACGCGGCGTTATCGATCACGCGCTTCGGCTTGGGAGCTTTCATCGCCGCCTCGATCCCCGTCGGCGTCGGGCTCGGTGTCGTCGTCGGGGGGGCCATGCGCTCGATCGCGATCGACGAGGCGCCGGCCGCGTTGCGCGGCTCGGCCCAGGGTCTGATCAACATCTGCAACGCGATCGGCACCCTGCTCGCGGCGGCGGTGATCAGCGCGATCGCCGATTTTTCCGGCAGCGGCATCGCCGGCTTCGCGCTCGCCTACCAGTGCGTGGCGGCGCTGATGCTGCTCGCGCTGGCCGTCACGCCGGCCCTGCGGAACGATCGGGCGCTGCCGGGCCACTCACGCGATTGAGCCAGGCATACAGACCGCCGACCGCGGCGATGAAAGCGATCCCGCCGATCCACAGCGCCGCGGTCGCAAAATCCGGTCCGACGACTGCGAGCGGCGCATCCTTGCCGGAAAACACGACGAT
>Ga0116228_10001435_pt1 | contig 19845 bp, 13 predicted proteins | sample S1TSphfallax_2_FD_89694 | JGI IMG/M metagenome (GOLD analysis project Ga0116228, IMG submission 89694) | Host-associated microbial communities from peat moss isolated from Minnesota, USA - S1T2_Fc - Sphagnum fallax MG | ecosystem: Host-associated > Plants > Peat moss > Unclassified | place... | reverse complement strand
GGGGGGGGGGGGGGGGGAGGAAAGGGGACGGGACATTTGTGGGAGGTTTGTTTTGGTGGGGTGTTTGGGGCGGGGGGGGGGGGGGGGGGGGGGGGGGGGGGGGGGGGGGGGGGGGGGAGGAACATGGCATAGGGAAACACATATTTAATTCAAACCAATACTAGAATTCCAAGTTTTTCAAAATAGATTTTCAAACCAAAAAATACCCCAAAGTGATAGGGGGTCAAAAAACCACTTTGGTTTTCTAGGACAACGATTTTAACAAGTCTAGTACAACTAGGATGGTTTTCTTTTACCAACCTTAAGGTGGTCCTTTTGACCAACCCTAATTTGGTGCTTTTGATTAAAATATTTGACTAGTGGTAAAATGTGACATGTTGTAAGGTCATTTCAATGCCCCCGTGTCATCATTTGATTGGTCAAATTTATAAGTCAATGGGTTAATAAATAAATTAAAAATGTAGGTAGGTAGGTGATGACCTAGCTTACCCTAGGTTAGTTTACCCTAGCCTAGCTTAACCTAACCTATTTGATCTACCTAGTCACCTTAGCCTCTAGACATACACATAGGTTGCAATTGTTAAGAATTGAACCTTTCACCTTCACCTTAACAAATCAAGTCTTTACTAATGGACTACACCATCAAAAGATGTTAAACTTTGTGAAGTTTTTTTATTTCACATGATTTAGAGAGTTCAACTTTTGTAGTTTCAATTGTAATTGCTAGGTTTATGGTTGACCAATGTGCCTTCCTTCTTAAAACCTTAACATAAGTCAACAACAACACCTCAAGGTGACATGTGATCTTTTATTGCCTCTAACATGCATGGGTATTTTTCCTTTTGAATAACTCATTAAGCAACAAATGGTTTGACTTCAAAATTCCATTTTGGAACATTTGTAACATCATACCCTTCCTAGCATGTTTTATGACAAAATACTTGAGGCCCATTGTGCCCAAATTTTATCATGTTCTAGCCTTGAGGTGAATATTTGGCCTATAGTTCGACCAATTTTCCCAACCTTTCAATTATCGTCCCCATTTTTTTCCACAACACTTTGGACATGATTAGTATTATCACATCTTTCAATTTTAGGCCTCCCCCAATGTGTGTGCACACATCCCATCAACCTTATGCATATCACGTTTTACGTTACACCCATGACAATGAGCACATGAGGACCCATAATGCAATTCACAACATTTTTGCTGCCATTACGCAAGATGTTGATTTCCACATGGGAGGAAAACAACTATATACACTCCCCTTAACCATGTTCAATTCTTCTCATCAACAAATTGACATTATGTTCACTAAAAATGAAATTCGCACCTTAGTTAACATTGTCATAGTTGATTTAACACATGTAGATTTACGTCCCTAATCTTGCACAATTCATATATGTGTTGTATTTTATACAATTTAAGCCAAAGAAAGGAACTGTTACGACTAACACCCCATTGAACAAATCCTCCCTTTAACAATTGAAATATTTGAATATTTATATAAATAAGTTGATGTATTCTTACACAATTGTGCAAATGCCATTTAGAATTTCAAAAGGTCAAAAGACCTTCCTCTTTTTGTTTTGCTTTTTTTTTTGTAAAACAATTTCAATTAGTTATAAAGGATGTAAACGTCTTCCATCTTAAATCAAGCAATAGTAAAAGGTCTAATTACTTCCTGACTTCCACCCCTTCCAAACACACCCCATCACCATGGCCGACCTATTATAAGCGGTCGATTGTTGAGATGGAGAGATTTTGACATCTAGATTGTGCTAATTTGATTTCCTTTATAAAAAAAATTCTAATACCTTTGTACATTTTCCAAATTATGTTTATAAATAAAATTTTGTAGGGTTTTGATCAATTCTTTAATTTTGGAGAACAATGATTACATATATTTAAAGGAACCACATGAGGACCACCATGTATTTAGGAATAAAAACACTCCCTAGTGGAGCTCATGAACTTGGTGTCAAGGATGTTGTGTACCCAAAAGAACGGGGAAGATTACAAGAATAAACTTAATTACATATAAAAGATTTAAACATAGTCAAAATTTCTAGCACCTTACAACCAATAACATTTTTTGATTTTGTGCTACTAATGTCAAGGAGGGATTCTGCTGATGTCCACTTATTCTAACAAAACCAACTCATGTACCTACAAATTGGCAAACTTCTTACAATTGTTTGAATCTTCATCATACATTTCCTTAGTGGCCATGGACTACTGACTACTAAACTCCAATTCATATTACTAAAAATCCAATTTTTTTTAATGTATGGCCTTTGAGGTCAAAACTTTCAAGGTTCACTCAATCCATATGAGTTGCTAACCATTTTCCCACAAAATGCAATAATGTAATGTGCCATCAAATCTCTTATCTAAAAACCTAAAAACTTGTAAACCTTCGAATTCAAATGTTTCTAAAAAACGTGATTTTGAGCAGAAGGTATTAGGTTCGTCTAAAACCACTCAAGAAGACAAATTCTCATGCAAGAATGTACTATAGATTCTTCTCTTCAAGTCCCCCCCCCACTCTTAACCTTGTTCATTTCATTCTGGCCAACCTAAGGACACCCCTTTTGAGGTTTCTAGCACTCACTCTGGTAGCTATTTACAATATGGATTCAAAGGATTACAACAAAAATTCCCCCTTCCTATATGCATTTTGATTTCTATATGCCCTTCAATTCTATAGCTCGGACCCCTTCATTCTTCATCATCCATGAACATCAACCCCTCATATTTATCTTTACTTTGATCCACACAAGTATTCTACTAAGTCATTGGCGTAGCGAAGTTCATCAACAACTAACCTAGTAGTCTAAAACTACATCAACAAGAAAATTTCATCACAGAAAGAACTTGCCGCCTCTCTCCCTCATTCTACCTCTTACCTTACCTTCCATCGTCAATTACGCAAACCTTTCTTCAGTGCAATTGCTCCCTCCATTACCCATCGCTCGATGTAACCCTTATTCTTCCATAACACACAAGCAAACAAGGTTTCCTTTTCATGCATTCCTTGTAGCAGCAATGGAATAATTTTCGCCACAAGCACGCAAAAAGTTGACGGCTATTGACAACAATCAACAAAAAAGACGAAACCCTAAAACCCGTTGTGTTCACACTATTAGAGTGACTTTTTGTCCGGTCACAGTTTCACATAACTTATTTGAGATCTTGATCCTGGTCCCCGAATTGGATTGAGACCCCGATCCATGTCCTGATCCCATTCTCTTGCGTTGGTTGCGGATCTCGTCTGGAGACAGGCCAAGCTGCCGGATGGGAAGCAAAGCTCCTTTAGCCGGAGGGGAAGCAAAGCTTGGCGGAGAACTTTTCGATGGCGAAGACAAGCGGGAGCGAGCAAGCGGTTCAAGCGACAAACGATGATGCAACAATCAGTAAATTGTACATGCTGCTACTCATTCCCTTACTTTCAGTTCTTGCACTTGAATTTTATGCACTCTGCTTGCTCTCTCTGTTCCATCATCTCCGGAACTAGGTCTTTCTCTTCGAACTCAGTTTGCGAAATGACGGGAGTGGTGATGATGGTAGGTCATGTGTGAAGAAAGGCTACATATCTGATGATTTTGTGCAGTTCTTTGTTCGGAGGCCTATCAAGCGCTCCCCTATCATTAACCGCGGTATGACTTCTCATCCGCCTTGCTCTATTAAAAATTTCTCCAACCACGTTTTCGACCCGTGAAGTGTTCTTGCAAGCCAATTCTTAAGAGGGTTAGTACAGTTCTGTACGAACTGCCCAAGCATTTGCGTATCTTTTTCACTATTGGTGATGGCTTCTTAAGCCCTTTTCCTCTGATTTGTGCCCCCCTTTTGTTGGAAGCACAGCTTTTTTGAGTTTGAATGTCTGAGCGAGCGTAACGATAACTACTCAGCAACTTTGGTCACGAACATGTCCTTACTTGGAAGACAATTGCTAATCCTTTGGCCCATAGAGTGAGATTGACAGTGAGGGCAGGTGTTCTGATGAGCTGCTTTGCTGAGATTGTTCAGTGTGTGTGGGGTTTGGTGCTGACCAGGTTATTATGCACGATGGGCTGTGATGCGCCAGCTATTATTCCAGTTTCTTGATGCTGATTTACCAGCTTTCAATGGTCCACCTCTTCAAAAACAAATTCTCTCTCTTGGAGCTGGTTTTGACACTTCCTTTTTCCAGCTGGTGGTAAGAGAATTGCACTGCAGATGTAGTTTAGGTATCCAAATAGAATATGGTTCACCCACGACTTGAGTACATAAGAAACAGTTGGCTCACAAAATGTTGAGGCTGATATTTCAGCCAGCAATGTTGTACAGCAGAGATTGACAAGAGCATCAAGGGCACACAAACGAGTTTGGCTCTTCATAGCTTGAGATTTGGGTATAGAACATGCAGCAAGTAACCCAGCCTCTGAAATTCTTTGCAGAAGATGGTTTGGGAAGTTTGTTACACAAAATTTACAAGCTAGTTGAGATAGGTTCTCTGCACAAGTTGTTTAGATAACCTTTGTCTTATGCACTCTGTAGGAGAGCTATCAGATAATCAGGACTTAGGCCTGAAAGGATGGTTTTTTGCACACAGAAAGAGGGAAGAATCCCACACATTTTTGTGGAGGTGGATTTTTCAGAGGTACCACATATCCACCTTCTTGTAGTTTTTGTACCTCTGATTGTCCACATGAAAATTGATGAACTTGTTGATGTTTGATTGGAGTAATGACTCACCATAAATAAATGGGAATATGCAGGTTACAAGAAAGAAAGCAATGCTCATTGCAGCCAAAGAATTGCTACTTACCAAGCTTGGTCTAGAACCCAAGATATCAATAGGTGCATCTTTCTTCTCCTCTTTGTTGCACAAGCTCATCCTCTGCTGACAAACTGATGTTATCTTGTGGTTTTCTTGTGGCACTCTTGACAGCTTAGTTTTCTGGTGTCTGATACCAGGCAGCAACAGCTTGCATCTCAATGATTAGTAGGGTGGGTGCTATGGTGTAGTGGAAGGGGAAATTATAAGTGAGCACTACAGACTTCTACCAGCTGATCTACGGGACCTTAAAGACTTGGACAGGGTCTTTCTCCAGGCCACGTTGGATCCAAAGTAAGTGTGTCTTCACATCTCCACGTCAGGCTGTTAGTATGCCTCTTGTGGTTGACCTTTTGTTACATATCACTAGCATGGTGCAGAAGTAGTACTAATCAGGGTGACAGGTTTACATTATTATATTTGCTGGTTTAGTATTCACTGGGGCAGTGACCTTATCTGGACAATGGCTAGGTCTTTAGTCAGAGAGCACATCTCAACATATTGTGGTGTGCACAGGCAACCAACACTGATAATTGCTGAATGTGTGCTAATCTACTTAGAGCCACATGTCAGTCGTGCTGTGGTTAAATGGGCAGCTGACAAGTTTGAAACAGCGGCATTTGTCATCTATGAGCAGGTTAGTTACCACTAGAACCCTCCAATGGCTTCTTTCCATTGTGTCCAAAGCATTCTCTAGTTAGAGCCTTTGCAACATCAATGTTTGCAGTAGAGTTAGTATCTATTTTTAAAGGTTGGGATTTATTTACATAATCTTTAGCTTTTGGTAGTGTATGCAATTCATGACGGCTTGAATTTTTAAAAAAATTAATAATATTACTGGACATAGTGTTATAATGGAAGATATATGGGCTCCTCAGTGCTGTGATTGCACCTGTTACCTCCAGAAAGGTTTGACTTCATTAGATGAGCTTGGCAGATTCATCCTAATGATGCATTTGGGCAGCAAATGTTGAGGAACCTTGAGGTATGAATCCTTTTGTCAGTTTTTCTTGACCTACTTGTTCACAAATTTATTTGAGTTGACATTATCACTGCAAGGGCAGTTTTTGAACAGAAACTATTTAAAAAGCCACAAGACATAGTCACACTTGTTATTTTTGTTTCTCTTCATTCTTGATCTCTTTCTTGGATTATGATCTCATTGAAACACCACCTAAAGATCTGAGTTTTTACCAGACACACTGATGACAACCATCATCCCATTCTACCAGAGCCATTTTGGTCTTAATTAATGTAACAATTTTCTACTTGATTTTATGCGTGCAGCCAATGGTGGCAAGAGTTATATTGGTAAAAGTTCAAGTTGCAGATGAAAGCAGTGGTGAAATGTACTAGACACTAATGGGTTCAATTTTGTGCATAGACTCTGTGAACTCTGGAATCTAGAGTTTGAGATTAGGGAGTTGTTCATGCAGAATGGTCTTTCCCTTTTCATTATGTAACCACAGAATAGGTGGAGGATTGGTGCTTTGAGATCCCCAAAGATTTCATGAAATATTGCTGATCATATTGGTTCACCCCTCATTTCTGCCAGCTATGCTCTGGTACTCAAATGTTGCAAGAGAATATCATGAATCTCATTTGATATTGATGTAATGGAACAGAGCCGGGGCTGCCCTTTGTTGGGGCTCCATGACACACCAACCCTTGAGTCAAAGGAGAAAAGATTCACAGAGCTTGGTTGGCAGGTCAGATTTTCAATGCTACTTGCATCATATGTGCACTGTTGTCCCTGCAATTGTTTGCTCCTCCCTGCAGTGTTGTATCATTGGTCCTCCAATAGGGACAACACAAGAGTGATATTAGTCTCCTGACTTATTTTAATTGCTCCAGTACACTTCTATCTTCATGGAGTAGGGTTTGGATTTCTAACAAGGATATAATGCAGAGTGCAGCTGCACTAGACATGGACTCAATTTATAATCAACAGGTTGATCCCCTTGATCGAAGAAGGTAAGCTTTCCAACAGTGTTTTTCTTCTTTCCACATAATTTGTCCATTAGATAGTGACCTTTAATATTGAGTTAGATGACCCCTTGTATAGGTTGAAAATGATCTCTATGTCATGCAGTTGTGAGCAATGAGTTGTTCTTTATATCGTAAAGAAACGGATTAGGAAATTTCAGGTGTCTGTTTTACCTGGTACTATTAACAGTTCACCCCTCATTCTATTGAGGTTGACTTAAATTGTAATTGTGTAGAAGTTCTCATGCTTATGAAGAGATTTTGTTTCACATGATTGACCCTGGACTTGTAGATCTTAAGTGGAAGTGTCTTGGAACTCAGTCCAGGGAAAATTGCCTCAATTGTTTCTGGTCATATATCTTCAGTTTAACTGTAATGAGTAAAATATTTGCATCTTAGATCTTATATATTATGTGGATGAATTGTTGTGCAGAATTGAGCAGCTTGAAATATTTGATGAGTTTGAGGAGTGGAATATCATGCAGGTATATTTGCCTTTCCTAGATTGCAGATGTGGCTACCCCAGAGTTTGGTAATGACAGTGGTGACAAGATGACGTCTGAGTAAACTTTGTCCTGGGCTTTTCATTGATCCTCTTGCAGGAACATTATTGTGTTGCTTATGGAGTGAAGGACAAGAACGTGAGTGCTACCTGCTTGAAGTTAATCATTTTGTGACATTTTCTCAACAATTGTGTAGTCAATGAAATCATTGAGGTGCCAAATTAACATTAGTGTTGGGAACTTTTCTCACCTTGGAATAGAGGCATATCATTCCTGTGATCTGACTTCACTACATGAGGTGATGAGGCAGTTATGATCTCAAGGCTGATTGGCTACCTGGATTGTGCAGGGTATTTTTCCTAAGTTTGGTTTCAATCACAGAGAGCACTCTGGAAGCAGCCAGAGATCTATTGTGCTATAATTGTTGATCTCTTTCTTATCAGTTATGTATGTTCTAAATGTTCCATCAAGGAAGGGAAGCATTCTTGCATGAAGGCACAGACACCCCATATCAGGTAAATGTAGCATGTAGAGTAATCTAGTGCAGTGACGTAACCTAACAGTATCACTGAATCTGTAATTCCTTGTCCTAAACAGTATGCACTCAAACCTCTTGTGAGTATTCACTTCTGGACAGTTCAGTTTGATGTTGTCCTTAAATACCTTGAATCACTTGGTTCCTGTAGAAGGGGGCTGTATCTTTGATGTGAGGTTCAGTAGTTTGGGTGCCAGTTTTCCTGGTTTCAAATCTCCTGGGTCTATGTAAGGGGTCACTTTCTGAAGCAAGCTAGCAAGATCCTATATGGTAGCTGCCTGATTAAATGAAAGAAAATACCACCTGTGGTCATTGTGGAGGGGAGTTTACAATCTCTTTCAGTTTCCAATAAATTCACATATGCTCTTGTTCAATTTTGGTGCAGTTTCCTATGGTAAGGCATTCTTCTCATTCCTTGTTATGCTAATGTAATGTAATGATGCAAGATTAGCTAGTCAAGTTCAAAATTTATGGGGCATGGTCTTAGCTTTGGTCACAGTTTGGTGGCATCTAGTAGTGGTGATTTAACTGCAAGTTATGCATTAAGCTGTACATTGATATTAACTAAAAGTGGATAATCTCATTGTGAAGGCAATTTCATGCAGTTGGGCGGTCATAAGATTTGCCTCATAATTGTTTAGTATATTAAGCATCTTATACCCCATATTATATCTACCTGGCATAGGTTAGACCTTTTGGGTGGTTTTGTGTAAGCTGATAGCATGTGCAGCTGCAGCAATATAATGTCCTATACAGTACATTTTGGATGAAGCAATGCAATAAAATAGGGAAATTCTCTTTGAGACTGGCAGAATCCCTTGTTTAATAGTCCTATAAGGGTGCCAATAAAACGAAATGATTGATATTGATTGGTCAACCATAGTGATTGGCCCAGGCAATGAGATTTAGATTGTCTTTTACTTCATGCAATTCACTTTTTGATGATAGCGGGTAGGAAAGTATTTAACATTCCATTTTGATGTGGTAATTATTGGTAAATGCAATAAGGGATGCTGATGGAGAAGCTCAAAGGCTCCCCACTGAGGGCATTATGGTTGTAAACTCCCTACACCTCAAGGGTACTCAAGTACTACCTCATGAATGGAGCTTAGAACATAATGCCTTCAATGAGGAGCTTTATCCTTTGTAATTTCTCTTTTGATGAAATTGTATGAGTATGAAAATGGACTTTGTGAATGAAAAGGCAATGTCAATGAAATTGATGACACGGATGGAATCAATCAAACTAGTTTTTTTGCAAGCTTGGATGAAAATCATCAACACCCATATAAAATATTTTCATCCATGTGACCAATAATATCAATGTGATCAATTTCATATTGAATGAACCCAATTTCATCAATGTAGTCCAATTTTCATTTGTCTGATAAATTACATCTTCACAATCAATTTCATGTACGTAGTATCTTTTATTAATGTCATCCACATGGTAACATTTCTTTTGTATCATCGATGTATATTATTACAACATTGTTCATATTGCCAAGTTTCTTCTATCTCATTAATATCACCCATGTTATCAATTTCATCTTTGTGATTCGCTTTGACATAAAAATCACAACAAGGAGTGGTGATTATGGTATGCAATGCACATTGTCAGGATGGATGGGGTTTTGTAGATTGTTTGTATATCAAGAAGCATTACAATATGATTGTAATAACCTTTGCATAGGGCACTTCACAAAAGGCATGCTTGTGTAGGGCAAGCCCATGCAATGGGAAATTACAAAGAATAATTTCCCACTATTTATGTTGGACGCCACTATATGGGCAAACTTGATTGATTACCTTGGATATTGTCTTGACAACAAGGCATTACATCTTGGACCTCAAGCTCCAACCTTGTTTCACATGGTGTATACATATTTGAAATAATTATTTTTTGTCAAGGTACCAAAGGTGGTAGCATGCACTCATGGAAACTCATCTAATTTTTCAACATAAAAAAGTTACATGTAATATTATTTTCATACTCATGACTTTGTTTGAAACCTAAATAAGTAAAGAAACAATTCAAAAAATGTTTGAAAAAACAACATTTTGAAAAATAGAAAGCTTGAAGGGTTTGTTTTCTTCTTGAATTTTCATTTTGCTCTTATATCTTTGAATTGTCTTCAATTACTTGCTAACACGTAGGAAGCACATGTTTATATTTAAATTAGGAATTTGTTTGTTAATATTTTAAAAAATTGAACAAGAGAAGGGAAAATGCAAAGGAAGAATGTCTTGGTGACCACCCCCATGAATGAATTTAAATGAAATGTACTTCAGATGCATAAGTTGTTAATTATCAAAATGTAGGATTTTTTTTCTAATGTTAGGAATGGACTTTCAAAAGGCCAAAAGTGAGCCACCTAACCATTCTTTCACTAGAATAATTACTTTAAATGATGAATTCCAATGAAGAAACAAATTCTCTCTAATTTGAAGGCAAACAAAATGTTATTAATGCACACATTGGATAATTAAAAGGAAGATGACCTTCACTTTCTAATAATCTTGATCATCATCATTATGACAAGATCATCTACCTCCAACATGTAAAGAATTTTTAAAAAGCACTTTCAAACATCCTATTCAATTAGAGCTTACATGGAAGGATTATAATGTAACTATGAAAGTTCTATGAATTCTCTAATCTAAAGGTTAGATTTGTTGTAGGTCATTCTTGTGTCTGCTCAAAGCTTGTACCCCATTCCTACTCTCATGTGCAACAATGAAAAAATGAACACAACAATATACATGAAGGTGTTAATCTCTTTACAAAAACAAATCATTGTTACTTTGGTGCAAGTACTTTAAGGTTTATTGGTAGGGCATGTGGGGGAGGTTATAATCTCAAAGGTGTTTGGTCGATATTCATGGTTTGATTTTCATGTGACATTTTAGAATATGGCTACAACACCCAACAATGTATAGAATTATGTACAAGGTTTGCTTTGAAACAAGTAGTTCACCAGAGAATGAATCAAAACTTCAACTAGAAATATGATAGGATAACATGATGTTCAATAAAATATTTTAGTACATTGCTTAATCTTAACAATAAGCTTTAAGTTTTGGAATTGGGCATGTAGTATTATGGGCCTTACAATGATATGTTGTCATCATATGTATCCCTTGCCCCATTCACAACTTGCTTTACATTTTAATTCAAGCAACATTTGGGTAGTTTGTGTGCACATTGGGCATACACAAGAAATCAATGAAATTTATAAAAAACATTTGACCTATATCCATGTTTGATGATCTATCTATTAATTTGGAATAATTAACACACATGCCTCTTAGTCTCCTTTTCATGGATATATGTTAGTAATGCTACCTCCTTGGGTACACTATAAATTGGATGCAACATTAAGCACTTGAAATAATGTTTAATGTGCCCCAAAGCTTGTCTTAATGCATTAGTGGTGATTCCCCAAATTGATAATAGTGAAAACAAAAAGATGTCATGGACAACAAACTATAAAGGAAGTTTATAGAAATTTCTAAAAAGATCCTTGAAAAACATGTTTAAAAGTTTTTTAAAGTTTTCAAAAAGATCTATGAATAATATGTTTGGAAGTTTCTAGAAGTCATATAAGTTTCCAAAAACATCCTTGAAACTAGTTGATCCCTTTTGGGACCTGGAGTGGAGGTAAGCCCAATATTATGAAAGGTATTAATATTTTTACTGTCGATGTAATTAAGGATTTTTCATATAATTATGACAGAATAATTCAAGTGCTATGAAAGAAAGGCAACAAGAAAAAAATTCCTTTACTTTGAAAGTGTTTGAAATGATGCCACATGGCATTCTGAAATTTCAGATTGCCTTTTGAGCCTTCAAGCCTACCTCCTCTAAAAATATGCTTGCAAGGTTTTTTAAATTTTCTAAAATTTCCACATGACTCATTCATGAATGTTGACTGATACCTCTCAATCTCCATCGCCCTTAATTGTGTTTCTATTATCACTTGATTTTTTTTATAGATGGTTGTACTTCCACCTCAATGATGTTTTCCTCCTTTGCGTCCATTTGCATTATCTATGCCTCCACAAATTGTTGTTCCACAATTTCATTTTCCTTTGATTCTTCAATGTTCACTAGATCAACTAATGTAATTCCTAGTCTTGTTTGCTCTCTTGCACATTTAACACTTTGTGCTTTTGCACAAAAACTCAATTAATGATGTTCTAGTTTTATATATACCACAAATTATCGTTTGCACAAATTGCATCTTCTCATTGTACATTTTTCCTTCTTCACATTCTGAAGATGATGATGAATGTGGTGGTGACCTTATAGCCAGTAGTTGAATATTTAGCACTCCTTTTTTTTTTCTTTTTCCTTTAATAATTTCACTTCCTCGTCCTGCTTTCATCTTTGCTCACTCTTTTGCACTTCCTTTTCCTTTGTTATTATTTGTAGTTTTTCAATTGCCCTATTTGCATTCATGTTTTTATGATCTCCAAAATTTTGAAAACGTTCACAACTTCCAACAACAAACGAAAACAACTTTCAATAGTCACCCCATTTTATTCATCCTTGAACTTCTTGTTCATTGCATTCATTTTTTGACATGCTTGCCATATTTTAATTAACATTTGATCCTTGAAATTAATATGACCCATCACCACCACTTTTTGTGTCCCTTATAAAACCACATGGAAGCATTTTGCGTCATAATTACGAATGAACATTTTAGATTTCACGTTTCAATTATTCCACATCCCTAATCTCCATACATTAGCTATATCGATTCCACCTCGTTTTCCTTATATGCCTTTTGTTGATTGTGCCCATTTATCTATTAACAATGTCAATTCATCTACTGACTCTGTCAATACATTTGTTAATTATATAATACTTTTGTTGATTGTGCCAACAAATTTGATGATTGTGCGAATACCCTTGATGATGGGTTGAATATTTTTGTTGAGTTAGCTGAAAGCCTTGATAGATCATCTTTAAATTTCTACATCCCAAATTTTTCATTTCTATAGTTATTACCCACAACTTGTTAGTCATATGTAATTCCAAAATCAATATTGTGTTGACCGCATGATCTTTTATTTGTTCTTCATTTTTATTACACCGCATCTTTGGTTTTTGTATCTCACATTCTTCATCTTCCATCTCCGTATCAAAATCTTCCACCTAAAGTTCACATGCACTATGTTCCCAATATACTGGCATCTTTTGTTCTTGTTTATGAACTTCATATTCCATGTATTTGTAAGGTTTGAGCTTATTCACATTGACCAACACAAGGTTAGTCTCAAGCTTCTCAATGGTCACCAGTAACACAATTTTTTTGGCAACACATATTGTACTTTGTATGGTCTGAACCATTTCCTAGTAAACTTCCCTAGGTGTGATTTATTGCCCTTTGGAAACCACAAAACATAATCCTCCTTTTGAATCTTTAGCATTTGTACTTTTATACCCTCCAACACTATGATGTCAGCCAAAATGCATGTTTCCATGTGTCTAATGGTCACCATCTTTGCATACCTTTCTTCATGTTGCGCTTGTCAACACCTAAATCCGAACAATACCTTTGCCACTTTTCCTAGGTTGTGATGATGAAGCAAGCATGCACACAATGGCCTTTGCATAATCAACTTGAATTGGCATTAATTTACAAGGTGAGTAGTGAGACCTTCTTTCAAATTGGCCAAAATCTCTTGGCTATTATTTAGGTTTATAACTTTTTAAGGTAAGGAGGCACAAAATCTTGCACAAGTGGATGACACAATAGGTTCTCCACAACTAATTGTTGATACTAGGGATTTCAACCTTTCAGTTGGTCAACCATAAATAATGCAATGCATCTAACATTCTCTACACTATTTATTTGGGCTTGTTGAAGACATGAACCTTCAAATGAGTTGGCTGTAGTTTGCCCTAGTCCAAGCAAAACATCATCTTTCTCTACATCCTTTTATGCTCTATGAACTTTACACCAATGCACCCTTTTTCTTGTAATTGCAAGCTTTTTCTACATGTAGAAAGATTGGTAATTTTCATCACCATTTACTTCTTCCTCCAAACTTGGAGTCGTTCCTCCTCTTTCGCCACTTTCCATTCCACTTGCAACACAATGAATATCATATTCAAACCTCAATTGACCTACAACTAATGTAGAATCAAATTAAATTATAGAAGAAGAATGACCTAACTAAATGAATACCTTCAAAACGAAAGGTGACCTTAAATCTTTATTTTCCCTTCTAACTCCTAAGGTAGTGGATGAGGTGCCAATTTGGAGTTCAAGAGGATGATGCACTTCAACTTCTTTGAACTTTGTTTTAGGAGGTCCAATATGAAGTGCTCACCAACCTCACGCTCGATTTAACAACTATAACACAATCTTATCATGTGTAGCAAGAAATCATGCAGATTTTTGCATATTGTGTTCTTCATTACATTTGTAATCATATTATGCACTTCTACATATAGCCTCCCCTAGACTTGGAGGTGGGGTTAGAAAAAACTTTGGGTTTGAATTGTCTAGATGTTTCTTCCTCTTCAATATCTTTAAGGATCTAAATGCGAATCAAGGTTTCCCATCTACGTTGCTCACTTTTTTGATTTAAGTGTTGGCCTAGTGATGCTCTTGACCCCTTTCAATTGCACTCAGCAATAGTCTTGATCGATTTAAGGTTGGGTGTGGTGATGTTCTTAATTATTTGACATGGTGATTCACCTAAACAAAAGAATTGCAAAAGTCAAATTTGCATCTCCCGTGAACGTGATGTCGCCCATAATTTGCACACAACACACAACAAAGTCAATGACAAACATAGTGTTAGAATGAACTTACCAATCTCGTTGAACCTTAAACCCTATAATGACATGAATTTTACTAATGTGTGTGAATGAAAAATATTGTTTGATCTCCATCGTTACTTTGAAAATGACATAAAAATTCATCCACAATCATTGGATGTTTCATCCATGGGACGAGTCTCCCAGATATTTAATCAAGATAATTTCAAAATTGCTAATGTATGATAAAAAAAAATTGTTAAAAATAATTCCAAATGAAAAAAAAAAAAAAATCCTAAATAAATTGACATAATAGTCCATGAAACCTGTAATCCAAGTTGAAATTTTGTTAAATATCTTGATTTTTTAATGTAAAATTTTCATATAATTTTTATTCAAATTTCATTTTTGGGTAAAATATGAAATGCTTGGACATCATTAAATTGAGTAGAAAATTTTAGGTTTCACATGTGTTTGGAGCAAAGTAATGACATTTGTCATTTTGCACTTTAAAATTCGCGAATTTACGTGGTAAAGCACCTTGTCAAAACATTCGGCATTCGTTAAAATTCGTGCTTCTTTGGGCTTCCATAACATTCCCGCACCAAGAATGTCATAACTATGGTTTGGAGAGGTCAAGTTCCATTTCAATTTTTTTGTAAATGAAATTGAAATACCTTTTTTTCATTGAATTCAAAACAACTCATGACAATATTTAACATGTTTTCATACTTTTCAAGATTTTAAAATCATTGGAAAATATCATCTTTTCATAAGTATTACTTACAAACATGATAAATGTTGTTTTGCTAAAAGTTGTAACATTTGTACATTTATGTTACAAAATGATCTAAAAAAAATTTCAAGTTCAAGAATGGTTACATTGGCTCTTCATAACATGATTGGACCCTATTATCTTTAATAATCAAAATATATGATCAAGATTCATAATTCTATTAGAAAACACAATAATTTAAAAACAATTTCATTATTTTTTCATCAATATCTACTACTTTCTTTGCTTAAAATTGAGCATTTCGAACATCTATAGTATAAAGTGTAGAAATCCAAAATGAAAAATAAGAAGATTTGTGGTTCACACCCAATAAAACTATCATGGGCATGAAAACAACCAAGTCTATATGATTTCTTAACTAAAACAAGAATAAAGCTTGGCCTAGTTTTAAATCCAAATCATGAAACAAGAAAAATTAGAATAAAAACATGACACATGTGAAATAAAAATCCAACAAAAAATTTATTACAAGAGAAAAAAAAAATTATGACAAGAAAATACACACAAAACTAATATTGAACATATCAAAGGTAATAGGGAATTATGCATCTATTTATACCTGTTGGGCACCTAGTTCAAAGAATGGCCCATGTGCGCCCATGTGCACCCCATGTGTGGCCATGTCCACCCATGTGTGAACTATGAGTGAATTAAGACTTAAATGAGGATGAACTAAAATTCAACTAAGAATGAACTGAAAGTTAATTAAGAATTAATTGGAAGTGAGCTAAAAGTTAATTAGAAATGAATTGAAAGTGTACTAAAAATTAATTATAAATGAATTGAAAGTAAACTAAAAGTTAATTAGAACTGAACTAGGACTTAATTAATAATGAATAAAAATTTAATTCGAAGTTATTGAAAGTGAATTGAAACTAAATTAGGAGTTAAGTACAAGTTCATTGCAAGTCATGGATAAACATTCATATGAATGAACTCCATGGCATTGGCATCCGTGATAAAAATTCTAAACTACATATTATGTCTCTATTATATTATTTAATAACTCTCCAATTTGTTGTGCGTGTAAAAACAATATGTCAATTTTCCTCAAAGTTTAAAACTACATCCTAAATCTTTTCCCTCCAAAGGTAATTTGAACATCAAAATTAATTAAATGTCTTCATCCTATCCAAATGATTAACCATCTTCATCCTACTTTATTGAATATTTGCCATTCACCTAGTAACATAACCTTCTTGTGCTATAGATATATGGTGATAATTAGAAAATATCCATCTAAATGCACCATGCCCTACAACTATATTCAAAACCTCATCTACGCAAGACAATGGGTATGGGTGTTTCTTTATGGCTACGTTCAGTTTTCTGAAACCTATTTTCTATTCTTCTTGGGAACTACCATTATTGGTGATAACCAAGTAGCTCCTTCTATAGGTTATATAAATCCAGTTACTAACAATTTGTCTATGTTTTATTTCAAAGTTGTAGCATAGTTTGGATTCATTTTATACTCGACTTGATGGGCCAATGGAATACAAATGTGGAAGATCAAACAACCAAAACAAAATCTCATAGTCTAAAATTTATGCACCCAATTCCAAAGTGATATTTTATTACACCTCTAAGATGGAGTTTCATAACCCAACATAACTATTGTGTGAGCATGTGAACATGAGTGGTGAATTGAATTTTTGTGAGCAACACAAAATCTTTAAAAAATATTCTTGCCACGTAAGCAAAATATTCTCCACATATATAAGAATATTCCATCCACATCAACATAATATTATATTGACATGGCAAGAATATTCTTTTAGTGATACAAAATAGTCATCAAAGTAGGCAGAATATGTTATTGGTGATAAGGATATCATAACTTTTGTTGTAATTGTGTGCAATTGAAACTTAAAATTTATTTCCCATAATCTTTCAAAATAATGTTTTTAATTATTCATGAACATTTAAATTAATATGATAACTAATTTCTATTTAACAATGTTTGATCATTCGTGCCAAACAAAATGTTGAATGAACAATTATGAAACCATTTATAAAACCATAGCGATAACATCTTTTGGAAGTTGTAGTTTAGGAACCAAACACATAACATCAAAACAAACATTACAACTAACAATTCAAAATAGTACTCCTATCCACACCAAAGTTACATTGCGATTCAACAAACGACGAACTTCATCACAACTCCAAGTTGGAAAATGGATGAAACTTTCAAACTACCCACAAAACACGACATGTTGTAAAACATAATACATGTGTTTACATGGCACCCACTTCCCTTGTTGACCTAACAAACTAAAAATCATTGCTACAAAATCCAAACAAATGCAAGTTGGGAAGTTCCCTATTATAACTTCATATTGCTATTTGTTTGGATTTTGACTATACTTAATCTTTATAAATTCGTCCATGTCCAAGAAGGGGAACCTCCAATGATGGGTTTATAGTCGCTTTAAGAAATTGACCAACCTCCCACTGATTGTAATGTAGATTTGACATCTTGAATGGCACATTGTATGATGAACAACCTTACCATTACATGATGTTGGCCATGATATTTCATCCATTATCCTATTTATAGGAATGGAAATTTCCCCTTCTAATAGGCTTCAAAGAAAGATCAAATGTTGTCTATTCAAAATTGTTTCCTCAAAAGACTAAACAGTTTCCTCAAAAGATTCGATTTCATCTTGGGTGAGATTGGTTTCAGTTTTAACATGCCAAATTTTTGAAACAATCAATTTGTCCAATGCATACTTGCATTTCATACTACCAATGCAATGATTCATGTCATTTGCACATAACCAAAACTTGTGCAGCTTTAAAGGTACACCAGGGAATTAAGACCACAACTTTGAATAAGTCATGGCAAGGACACTAATAAAGGTCTGCTTGATAATTATCCTTGTAGCACAAGAATGTTTGGTGGATTTTTGCAACGTGGAACATTGAACATGCAATGTAGGGGGGTATTTTTATTTATGCCAAACTCCATCTCCACATGGAGCCTCAAGGACCTCAACAGTTTTTTCAATTTGATCTACAACAGGTTTTTCAATGTTCACATTTGAACTAACAATTGTATGGTTTACATGAGGATGAGAGAAATTCACATGTTCATGCTTATGTGAATCCCCTTTTGATCTAAGGGCTAGGTTCACCTTTTGTTTGCAAAAGCCAAATATCTCTTCACCTTCCATATGTGTGATTTTAAATGTGCAATCCAAACTCAAAGAATATTTCAAAATTGCATCTACAAGTTATTTCAAATCTTCAGATTGGATTACTCTATGCAAGAGCAGCTCACTCTTATCAAGCCATCGACCTAGTCAACCATTTTGCTTGAATGAGAATATAATGTTAATTGTTTGAAAGTTCAAACATAATCATCCAATGTCGTAACATACAAGTATGTTCCCCTTTTCCCATATTGTTGAAGCTATACATTATGCATTATCTTTAAAAGGTTGCACATGGGCATGTTTATAAACTCTTCTAGAGAGAATTTATGCAGGACAAAATAAATGTTTGTTATGCTATTTTAAAATGTCAACTATCGTAAATGTGAAATTGTTAAGAATATGGGGTGAAATAAGAAATGTGTGGGAGGGTTGAAAATAATACATGTATCATAGACCCTCCCCATCATCTCACACAAAAATGCCAAAATTGAGCCAATTCTCTAACTCCTAAAGTCGAGTTTCATCAATTGGCCCTGAGGAATATCACCAACATTGAATTGTTGCTGCACACTGAACATTTGCCTCTTCCAAATAAATGGCATTTTTGTATTCATAACACAATGTCCTATGTTTTTTTCACAACGCCAACTTGATTTGTTATTTTGTGTATATATCCATGGATTAACTCTAGTGAAAAAAAGAAGTTCATTATTTATCAATCATCGGCTCATTTACATCTTCACTACCATAGACAAATCAAACAACATTCCAATTGGCCTAAACATTGTTAGCCATGAATCCTTTGAAGTTTGGATTAAAAACATCATTATTGGCCATCACCTTGTTTAGATTCTGCCACATTACACATCGAGCCTTTGTGTTTTTAGATTGCATATCACATATTGTAATCATCATGACCTTGCAGTAGAAAAAATCATACACATGGTAGGTGAATGTCATCCAACCTTCAACATGCTTTACACTAGTAGAAATCAGCCAAAATGTAATTAGTCCATTTACGACTACATGCGACTTGTAGTCATTTGTGACTAGATTTGGGAATATTGCAACTACAAGATCAAATTTCAACTATTTTGGTCATTCTCATAACTATGATGCAACTATTAGAAATTTCATCTCATTGGTTGGATTGATTTTACATTTATTTTCATCCATTAATAGGTTGATATGTCCCATTAGTCACAATAGTCACCAAATTAGTTACATCCTAAAGGTATTCTACAATGACATAGGGGTGTATTT
>Ga0116228_10001434_pt1 | contig 19847 bp, 15 predicted proteins | sample S1TSphfallax_2_FD_89694 | JGI IMG/M metagenome (GOLD analysis project Ga0116228, IMG submission 89694) | Host-associated microbial communities from peat moss isolated from Minnesota, USA - S1T2_Fc - Sphagnum fallax MG | ecosystem: Host-associated > Plants > Peat moss > Unclassified | place... | reverse complement strand
CGGTATTTGGCTCTCAGGACCTGGGTTTCAGGACCTCGAAAGCTCTCCATCCTACGGTCGTCTTATCTTTTTCCCGTCACTTTTCTCTGCGTCCACCGTCACTTTTCTCTGCGTCCAGTGGTCGCAGTCCACCGTCACTTTTCTCTGCGTCCAGTGGTCGCAGACAGACGACGAAGAAGAAGAAGAGTCGGAGAGGAGAACCGGCCTCTGCATTTTAATTCACCGGCAGGACCGGTTCTGCCATAGAAAATGCAGGCCCGGCCGGTTCTGCCGGCGAATTAAAGCGCGGAACTGTCGGGTCGGACGGACAGACAGACGCACGCACTACGTGAATTTATATATAAGATAGAAAAGAATTTGTTTCAGTGCCTGGATTTAGGGTTTAGTATTTAGAGCAAAGGTTATGAGTGCAAAACATGCTTGAATATCACTCAATTTTTTATAGAAAATATGAATGGGGCCAAGGGCAGAGTGGGGGAAAAAATCACAACCATGCTTTCGTACTTACTTCATTCAATTTCTTTGGTCGATTTAATATTTTCCCTACTTATGCTGGAGTGAATATTAGAGTCTCAAGTTACCAGCCAATTGAAATAGTCATGAGGTCCTATGACCCCATAGATAGGCAAGTTGCTTATTAATAGGTAATTTGATGCCAATGTGACTCCAACCAATAAGCATAAAATGTTACCTAGTTGATGGTTTGAAATTTCTTTTCCAAATTTGGAAAGATGTGTGAATTCAATTATAAGCAAACAATCATGACATTATTGCTCCATTGACCAAATACGAATTTACCAAACTATTTCATAATAAGATAATGTGTGGATTAAAAAATCCAGAAACCACCTTCTCTTCTGACATTCTCTTTTGACATGCAATTTAGTACTATAAGGCTAGATTTTGCTCCTAAATTGAAGGTTTTCACCGTTGAGTATGATGATTACAGTTGCACTTGGATTAGGGATACAAAGATTAGTTATACCCAAAACTCACTTTTTTTTTTTGCAATGTCATTAAAGTAATGAAATCCTGCCAAACTTTGAAAATGAAAAAGCATGCATCCTGAAGGTGAAAGGGAAGAACAAGAGGGGAGGACCAACATCAAAAGAAGGGACACCACTCAAGAACACCAAAGCACAAATCTGGGATAGTGAAAGCAAGTAACAGGCCCTGCCATAGGATGGCAATATAAAACAATCTTATGCCTTAAACCTCTCACTAGTTGTGTGAAGTGGATCACACAAAGAGATGAATGAGAATCTTGAAAGACCACAAAGCTTGGAAAAGACCTCCCCAACAATGAATGTCATCTCAAAGTTGAGGTGGTATGAACTCTTTGCAAAGCCACCAAAACCTTCTACCTATAAAATGAACACAAGACCAATAGAGGAGGGCTTTTTAAGCCCTTGATTGACCACACCATGTTAGAAGATCAATGAAAAAAACAGTCCACTTGTTGATGTAAACACCAAAACAACTCCCCAAGGTGTCAATCACAATATAATGTGTCCTTTGCATGAGTTGCAATCGTTGCAACCACTATTTAATAAATGACAACTTATGATTTTTTTGTTGCTTGGGTCAAATTAGCAATGGAAACAATATCAACCTAAACCCTAAACCCATAAAAACAATGAACTAGGTCAATAGTTATTGAATGAAGGAAACCCAAGTTGGTATGCAATGTTAAAAAGAAAATGTTTGAGACAATACAAAATGGTAGGATGATTAGGTGAATGAAAAGCCAAACATTCGAACCTAGGCTTGCGTAAGTTTTTAGGTGGGCATGATGAATATCAAAAGTCACATAAAAAATGATGTTGGACAATGAATGTTTTTGAAATTTCTCAAATGGTTTCTTCAAAACGATAAGCTCCCCTTTTAAAAAAATTGTTCAAAAAAAGAATGCAAGCCCATGCTACTAGAAGAAATTCATGAATTAACATCAAGTGGGCCTAGTTTTTTTTTCAAAATTCCCACATTTTGCATGACTTTTAAGGACATTTGTGAACGGTTGGTCCATTTTTTGGATTGAGATCATTTTGCTCAAATCTTGGTTAAAGGTTTAAAGTCAAACTTCTCCTAAGGTCCAAAATTAGACAAACATTAAATAATAACAATGAATTAAATATGACATAGTCTACAATGTGCCTTGACATTAAGGTTATGGACTTTGATGACTCGAACTTTGTCATTTTATCAAACCTAGCCTAGTTAATCAAACCTAGTTGGACCCCCCCCCCCACCACCACCACATGAAACCCACCCACCATTTCTTCAAGTTCTTACGCCAAAACCCAACCCCACCCTAACTCCCCCAAAGATAATTTTTCCCCTCTTACCCATAATTCCAAATCCCTTTCCCTAGTTCCCAAGATGCACCTTCTCTTTGAGGCTAAATCATCCTCCTTGGCCCATTTTTCACCCTTGAACCACACCTTTTCCTTGGGTTGATGCACAATCAAGTGGCTCATTTTTGGCAATTCTTACACTCCTTACAAGTTCATACAAGATTTTTTTAAATGATTTAAATGACCATGGTTTTTGTTTTTTAAAATATTATTCTTTGAATAATACATGTTCAATCCCCTACAAGCCTTCCGAAATCTATGTGAAAACTTGTATTCAAATGTAATTGATGTCATTTTTTAATTTGGAAGTCTTAAAAGGAAAACCCACAAAGTCCATAAAAACAATGCCCTATCTAAAAATTTCAAAAAATATGATTTTGGGACAAAAAATTTCAAAAAAACAAAAATTACAACTCATATGGACTTATGAAAATATGATCAAATTTTAACCATTCAAAAGTTCCTAGTTATTAACGATTAAGGTTTTCAAAGAAAAGATCTTTCATATGAATTTATCATCTTGTACCACATTATATATTGAGTCCCAGTAATAAAAAATGTGAATCAATATAATTTTTTTAACTTTTTGATGTTTCATTCAACGACCAATCCATAGTTTGCAACTTCAAAATTCCATTCTATAAACAAATGATTTTTTTAATCAATAAATAACCACACAATTATCCTCATAATGAACTTCATAATGAAATTATTAGTCTAAATCCAAGTCCTTTAAAGGATATATTAATCACCATATGCATTTGAATACATGGTGCCTAGGGCAAAAACATTGTTTCGTCACAAAAATGAACCACCATAGTTTGCATCTACCCCCTTGGGGACACATCTTCTCCCCGAACACACATTCTCTTTGACCATTGTCTATCTTCAAAGACATATCTTCTCCCTAGGCCCCATCATTTCCCCAAGCCCACCTTCTTCCCAAATAACATCTTCTCCTAGGGCCCCATCATTTCCTTGAGCCCACTTTCTCTTTAGGGAGCATCTTCTTCCTAATCCGCATCTTCTCCTCAACCCTATCTCTTCCTTGGGCTTCAAAAATTCCTTAGGCCCACCTTTTCCCCTACCATTATCCATCCCAAGGAACACATTTTTTTGTCAACACATCCTACCCTCCTTGGCGGTACTATGAATTAGGATTTTTATGAATTTTCATGAGTTTTTGAATTCGTTAAAAGAGGTAATGTTTGTGATCAATAGGGGTTTAGGGTTATAATTCCATGTCATTGATCTAAATTGAATCAACAAGCTTGTGAAAAAATTTCATTAGGCTACAATCATTAGATTCAACACCACATTATTTGACTAATTACAATAACATATGATGATGACATGAGCAGAATTTGCCTAACTTGTTTTGGTGCCCTTTTGGTTTAAAGTTTGTATGATCCATAACTAATGTTCACCTTCCTGGTTGATGTATTTTTAATGTTACCCAAGGATTTGAACAATTCAAGCTTGGAAAAGGCATGATTACACATGTCATATGCCTAGGGACGTTTTGCCTTCTCGTCCATGCCTAAGGACACCAAGTCAAAATTTCTTGGTTTGCAACGTGTGTTATTTCATCTTGTTCAATTTCAACATCATTTTCCATCACTAAACCCATGTCTAATGAGGAATTCATTTCAGAAACACATGAAGTGATGGGGGTGAGTTGTCAATGGTTTGCAGCCTTTGTGAATTGATTCCACCACTACCATAAAAAGGAATGTTGTGATGGTGGCACGAGGTGCGCGAAAAGGAAAAGGGCAAAACAATGTTTTCATTTACATGGTTTTTTTTTTGGTATACTATAAAGGAGTGGGCATATAAAGTTGTTAAAATCAATGGGTTGTTAAAGGCACAATCTACATTGTTGAAGGGCAAGCGCCATCCCAAATACAAATACCCATGTTGTGAAAATATGTGGGGAAACAAACTTAAGTTAAATCGACACTTCTTGGTAACACCATGCCCCAAGTGTGAGGGTTATTGATGATCACAAGTCATGGCCCCATGTTGTGAAAGCATTGCAAATTACAAACATGTTTGGGGTGACAAATATTTAAACATTTGTACCCAACAACCCCCAGGGAAAATGTGTTGTTTGCGTTTTCAAACTAAAACAAGGTGTGTCCCCACCAATTACAACCATTCAAGGTTCATTCGATGCCCGCATGTGATGTTCAAAAAGTAGTTTTGACTTTGGCATTGTAGCCCAACCTACCACACATAGAACTTTGTTTCATCCCAACATTGTTCAATTGTCAAAGGAAAACACACAAGTTACAAAATCATTTGCATTTGTGCAACAATGTCATATCACTAATAAGCTATTGTTCCAATGTCAAACTCCTTACTGATAGAGACGAAATGTTTGCCACAAACTTCTAATGCAAAGAGTTTTGAAAGCTTAGACCTTGATTATTGTCCACAATGCATGCGACAAATTGAAGATGTCGTCCATAGGTCCTTTCTTGGTTCATACAAGAAGAGGAGTTTTAATATAATCCTTCTTTTGATTAGCTTAATTGGCATGGGAAGGAAAGATTGTAGTTTGAAATTCTCCTTGTGATGGTAGGTGTGGGATAGAGTTGGAAACAACTACAACAATATCCTAGGGTTTACATTGCATTTGAACACTAGTGGGTGTAGACATTCAAAAACTTACCCATTGGAAAAACCAATTGTGATGAATTTGAGGTCATTGTTGATAATTGGTTAATAAGTCCTTAGTTCCTGATTCTAGGTTGGATTCCAAAAAACTTTCGTGAAAACTAGCATTTCCCTTGGAAAGCTTGTGTTATTAAGACCCCTAAGGAGAAAATGGGTTATCATGTTGGATTGTCATGGGTTTTAGGCATTTAAAGCTATTGGAGTTTCTTTTCCTGAGGAAAAAAAGGTATAGCTATAAGGTTCTTCCTGGGGAAATATCTATAGTGATGCATCAAGGAATTGTTTTTTGTCCTCGAAGTAGTTTCAAGGAGGAAAATAGTTCCTTGGGGAGACATCTATTATGATGCCTTGGGGAATTGTTTCCTCCTTGGAGCTACCATGGGGAGGAAAACAGTTCCTTAGGGAAACATATCTTGAGATGCATTAAGGAATTGTTTCCTCCCCGGAGCTACCCCAAGGAGGAAAATAGTTCCCAAGGGAGACATTTCCTATGATACCCTAAAGGACTATTTCTTTATCAGAACTACCACGAGGAGGAAAATAATTCCCTAGGGAGACATTTGTTGTGATGCCACGGGGAATTGTTTCTTGCCCAAAGCTACCCCATGGAGGAAAACAATTCCTTATGGGAGACCTAAGATGTTTATGGGGGAATCAAATGTTTGGATTAAATATATTTGTTTGTGTTCAATGTGATCTTGTTCGTTCTCATAGTATTGGGCATAAGAGTTCCACTACATTGTTGAGGATATCGCATATGTTTATCAAACATGATATTCATGGCGTATTTTAATTAGACTACAAGAAGAAATGGATAGATGTCTGGCCTAGCTAAAGTTATGTTGGTCAAGAAATTACTTGAATGGGACATTCATGATATTCCCTTGTGCCTTGCCTCCTATAACTTCAAAAGTACCAAGGACTACATTTCACAACATACAAATTGAGGATGAAAAATGGGTGAACCCACTTTATTCCATGGGTCAAAATTTCTAGGACTCTTGAAAAATCACAAAGACCTTGATGGGTGACTTCATTTACTCCTTGAAACATTCCTCCAAATGCCTCCATTGGAAACTCATTTTATGATGGCAATAATTTTGAAGCAATTGGATTCTAAAGCAATGACAGACCCTTGGGATGAATTCGATTATGTCGGGGTAAAATGTTTTGGTATAATGACTCCGATTACGTTCCAATTGCTACAAGCCAAACACCCTTGCAACTTTTGGTAGGTGTAGAGATCATGTGGACTTTGTTGTTAATTTACGATGGTTTTCCACAATCATCAAATTATAATCATATGCAAGGAAACTATAGTGGGAGTGAATGGAATTGTTTTTTTGTTTAATCCAACTACAAGCAATTTGGCAATGGGCATGACAACACAAAGACACGTGGTGCATTTTGTGGTCAAGGAAACCATTTGAGGATCAAGCCATGGTTGCAAAATCCTTAAAGAAGGTCATGGTTGAAAGAGGAAATCTAGATTTGTGCCACATGTTTGCATTCGACAATAAGTTGTTAACCTTCATTACTCAAGCAATTTGACTTCAAAAATATATTTGCATTGTAATAACCCAAAGACTTATATTATTTTCAAAAAGTTTGATGCCATTTGCAACACTACATATGGGATGGAATGAACACCCTCATTGCTATCATGACCATGATTTTTAGTCATCTTATGGAGATGGATGAAAATGTGTGTGAATTGAAAACCCCACCACAATCACCATGCTTTTAGTTACAAGATTCGCATCTTGCATCATCTCACCTTGAAATAAACCCATACATTGCCTTATTCCAAGAGTTAAACCAAGGTGAATGGTCCATTTTTAGCAATGACATTTTGGGTTACTCGGCCAAGGGCAAGATGGACATGACGTTGAAGCTAGCAATAATGCGATGGCAATTGATATGCAAGGCCAAGAAGTTGGGGATTGTGCATCACATCAATTATCTCCTTCCAAGGAAGACTTTCACATACAACCCTGAATCATCAAAATTCTAGATCTACCTATTCGGACAAAAAATTACCCTAGGGAAGTGAATCCTCACATGGGAGTCGAAGAGAGTGGTAACAAAGAACATTTCTCTACCAATGTCGACATGGATGGTGGAAAGGACATCAAGATGGAACGCATTGTTTTACCCCTAACAAGAGATGTGGTCATGGTGGACACCAATGAGAGCATCAATGACACCATCATGATTGTGATTTGAGTTGGAAAGACTACAACAATTGAAGTTGTTAAAAATACTTACCTGCTTTCAAAATTGTTTGAATCTAATCTATAGGGCACGTGCATCCTAGATGTGTTGAATGTTGCAACATGAACACTATCAACATCCACATTAGCAAATAAGACGAGGGATTATTGTGGGACTAGGGACGTGGAAAAATAACATATATTTCCAACATGACAATATGTTCCATTTAAGCACTATTATATAGTGGAAGAGTTACTAGGGTTTAAAGAAATCACGGGCACATTTTTTAGCAGTTTTTTGGGAGTTGATGGGAACGTTGCTTAGAAGGAGGTTCCCAACAAACTTGGGGAGCTAGCAAAGGAGGGAATTAGGGAAAATAATGTCAAGGAAACAATTGGGGAGAGGCCAAGGAGAGGAACACCATGGAAAAAGCTAGGGAGACGACTGAGGACAAAAGCACTATAGAAAGAGTTGAAGAGATGGGCAAGGACAAAGGTGCTGAAGACATGGTCGAGGAAAAGAATGCCAGGGAAAGTGTAAAAAAAACAACACCTAGGAAAGTGTTAGGGAGATGGTTAGGGAGAACAACTTCAAGGAAATGGTCGGGGAATGAATTGAAAAAAATAACAATAAATAAACAATTGGGGAAATAGTTGGGGAGACAATTAGGAAAATAACTAAGTAGATGGTTGGGGATACAATTGGGGGGAAGGTTGTGCAAATTATTATTGAGAGGACTGAGGAGAAGAGACTTAGGGAAATGGTTTTGAATGTACCCAACGATATTCCCAAGGACACCACCTAAATGTAATATGGGGGTGGGGGGTAATGATATAAAAGGAAAGATGTAAAAAAATTACATGTGATAATTTATGCTCTCATAAAGGAGGAAGTGATGAAAAAGTGGAATTTTTTTTCCTGTGATGAAAGACATTAGGCTCCCTTCAAATTTAATAGTAGATTTATACTTCTAAAATTTTCCATTGAAATGTGCACCCACATTGGGAGCACCATTATGTACCTTGTTTGTGAAATTTTATTTTTTTTTAAAAACAAATTGTTCTCCCTTCTACAAACTTGTTCTTGTTCTTTGCATGTGACTTTTTTTATGACACACACCTAACATGTTGTCAAAGAGAGGTTCTAAGCAATTTTTCTAAGCATTTGTAAGTGGGGAGGCAACCATACTTAAGGTTTTTTTAATGTTAATGTCAAGCTTACTACATTGAACTTCCACTTATGTTTCAACATGTAATTTGATAATATGCATGTTCTGACTTTTGAACTCTCCCATAGGAAGGACAAAAGTACCTTGGGGAAGGCTTTCAACTCTCCTTTGGGAATGTTAATAGTTCCTTGACGAGGGCTTTAAATTCTCCCAAGGAAAACCAATGATTCGTCAAGGAGGGATCTAAGCTTTCCTTAGGCATTGCTAAAAGTTCATCGAGAAGGTTTTCAAGTCTTATTGGGGATTGCCAAAAGTTCCCTTGGGAGGGTTCTTAGTCCTCTTTAAAAAAAAACCAAAACTTCCCAAAGGAGAACTTTTAGTTCTCCCTGAGGAACGTTAAAAGTTTGTCAAGAAGGTTTTCAAGTCTTTCCAAAGAAAGCAAAAAGTTCCCTCAAGAAGATTATCAATCCTCTTGAAGGGTGACCAAGACTTTCTTGAGGAGGGTTCTCAACTCTCATCAAGAAATGTTAAGAGTTGTTCAGGGAAAACTCTCAGTTCTCCCTAGGGAATGCCAAGAGATCCTAGGGAGGTCTTAAGTTTTCCATGCGGAATGCCAAAAGTTCTTTGAAAAAAGTTGAAAGCCTTTTTCAAACAACTCCTAGCATTCATTGAGGAAAACTAAAATCCATCCTTAGGGGACTTTTGGCATTCCCTAGGAGAGTTGAAAGCACTCCTCAAGGAACTATTGGTTTTCTTTGGGGAAAGTTTAAAACCTTCTTAGGGAATTTTTGGCATTCTTCAAGGTGAGCTTAAAAGCCCTTCTTGAAATAACTTTTGGCATTCTTTAGGGAGAGCTCGAAGTTTTCACTACACCAAAATGTGTCATAGTTCACTATGGGTTTCATTAGATTTTGAATGAATTTGAACATTTTTACCATGGTGAAACTAGTCAACCCCCTAATGAACGAGGACCAGTTGTTACAAATAGGTGAACTAGCCATTCACTTGTTAATTAATTAATTAGGCATCATGAAAATCAATTAAATTTAAATTATTTAATATATAATATTATTGTATTTCATGATTTTCAACGTATAAGTTATTGACACATGTCACTACCTAGGTTAGGTTACGTTGTAGGCCACGTAATCAACATAGGCTTATTATAGGGAAATAGATAGGAAAAAAATTGATCAATTTACCATTGTTAACCATGCACACACCATTTGTGATGTTTGATCCTTTGACCCTTAGAATGGAAGCAAACAACCTTACCATCAAGCCACCTCATTTGTTGTGATAATATATTACATTGCATTTTATTTATCAAATATTTCATTTTAAACGTTACAAAAACATAAACTTTAAAATTTATATCTTATTAAAATTTTGTCCAAGTGAAATGATTCGAGTTTACTTTTTTTTTAAAATTCAATAATGTACATAATTACATTTATTTCATTTTGAAAATGTAAAATCATTTGAAATTTTTTTTTAAAAAAATCACTATTCAATAACATTTCAATGACCATTCATTTGGGGATTTTTAAAAAAAATAAATGGATAAATGTTTTGCTAATTTATTATTACCTATGTTAAGCTACTTTTAGCTATTATGGGGCTCCTTTCCATTAATCAAAATTATTTGACCCTACATTATTTACAACTATTTATGGTTATTCTATAAAAAAATGGTTATTTTAAATTATCTTTGGTTATTTAAACCTATTTCCACCATAGGTTATTTTTTTTATTCTAAATTACTTTTGATTATTTTAGCTTATTTCATCTTAGGCTATTTTTGGCTATTGTAAGTTTTTTTGGCTATTATATGATATTTCATTTTAGGTTATTTGTGACTATTATAAGTTATTTTTTATTATTCTAAATTGTTTCACGATAGGCTATTTTCAATTTAATGAAGCTATTGTTGGTTTTTTTTTGTTGTTGTTGAAGGTTATTTCATTATTGGCAATTGTAGGTTATTGTTGGTTTTTTAAAGTTATATTACAATTATTGATTATTATTTTACTATAAATTATTGTTAGATATTTTAATTTATATTATCTTAGGTTATTGGTAGTTATTCTATTATAAGTTATTCTATTATTTTCATATGCTATTATTGGTTATTTTAGGTTATTTTACCTTAGTTCATTATATTATATTTTAGATTATTTTAAGTTATTATACTTAAGATAAAATAACTTATAATAACATAAAATAGAATGATATTGAATAACCAAAAAGTGTGACTTGAAATAACATATATTAACTTAAAATAAAATAATTTTAAGTATAGCCTAAGGTTAATTGAATAATTTAATTTAAAATAACTTTAAAACCTATAATAAGCTAGTTAGGATACTTTAAGGTATAATAACGTATATTATTTTATAATAATTTATAATAACCCATAATAATTTATAATAGTGTAGGGTATAATTTATATTAAGTAAGGTAACCTAAAATAATATAAAATATATCATAAAATAACATATATAAGGTATTTAAAACAACATAAAAATAAACCTATTTACCACAATGAATTATGTCAACTATTAGTGAAACACAATGTTTACATGGTAATATTATAGTGAAATTATTTTAACTAGGGTGAAATCACTACAATGTAGTGAAATTATTTCACTTTTAAGGTCCTATAATTATTTAGGCTAATGAACTACGCCCCATTTTTGTAGTAGTGTTTCTTTGAAAAATTATTGACATTATTTGAGGAAAGCTTGGAACATTGTTTCTATGATGTGTTCCTTAGGGAATGGCAATAATTTCATGAGGAAAACAATCAATTCTGCTTGGGTAACAACAAGAATTCCTTGAGGAATGTTTTCGTATTTCCCTTAGGAATGAAAATGGTTCTTTAGGTCAATATATGTCTTGTTCCTCGATATGCCAAATTAAGCTTTCAAAATGAATTGTTTATTAGAGGAACGTACAACCATTCCCTCAAGAGGTTGAATATGTTTTCCTTGGGGGGGTTCTTATTCATAACTGAAAGTTTAATGTTGGTTAAAATGTGTGGGGTTGCAAGTTTCAATTTCACGCCATCAACAAAGTCACATTTCCATTTGAGGCCAAGGGAACTTTGACTTGTGACAATGTATTGAAAGACTGGTCAAGGGAGTGGCACATGCCAACCTCTAATCAAAACTTCAAGGCTTCCATCTTTCCACATATGTGTTTGAATTTTGCCAAATTTTGAAATTGCATTTAGTCATTATTTCCCACAACATCAAATATAACACCAATAACTTGTAGGATTTCACTAGGGATAGATCACAAAGGGGTTGAAGGAATTGATGGTGTGTGTATGATGAGACTTTTTGATGCCTTGGATGCCTAGGGGACGCTAAATCCCTTATTAGTTTTGTTGTGGGCTTGGGAAAAAAGAATGCCTCATAATGTAACAAGACCACCTCCCATTGTCCCAAGTCGTGAACTACATGTCAAAATAATAGTTTCAAGTAGAAGGTTAGGCCTCATGTTCATGAGCACAACAATATGGTGTTCGCATATTGGGTAATCACAAGACATCCATTTAGAGTGGGGATTCCTAATTGTATATTATATACCTTTGTGCGACTATGACCACACATTTGTTAGTTTTGTGTTCTCGGACATGGGGAGATGGATGTGCGAACATGGGGTTCTTTACGCCAACCACCATGCGTTAGACAAGTACTTTTCTAAGCGTTAATTGACCTCCCAGTTTACACATGCCCACATAGAACAACCACATTGGAGACCAATTGGTGAAATCAACTAGTCTAATCTCCAACCTTCCAACCTACACATCATGTTTTTCAACCTTTCCTTCAAGTTTCCATGATAAGCCTCTATAGTTGCATTAATGTGTTTGTTGGCATACCATATATTCCTCACACCTATGCACCACATACCAACTTTTGGCGCCCAATATGCATTGATGTAATCAAAAAATGGCTTAGTTGATAGATACTTAGTGTGGAGTTGGCAAATCTTATGCAAGGCCTCTCTTTCAACTTTGTCTTGTGTTAGACATGCTTTCAGGTGTATTGAAACCCTTTTTAGATACATGACATCCCCCATTTCAGCAAAGGCTTGCGAACAAACCATGGGGTCAATAACTTTCTTGAAATAATGCTTATCCAAGTTCAACAAATGTGCCAAAGCTAAAAGAACATAGTTGAATGTGGAAAACATGCCTTGCACATGAAAATGACCAAGCATTATCCTTGGGACCATTTGAAACTTCCAAAGAAAATTGAACCTTGCCATTCATTTCCTTGCAAAATTGATTTTCCTCGCTAGATTGAATTTACCCAACCCCTACTCCTTTGGAGTTCTATCCTTGGAACCTAACTCCTTGGATTACATTTATGGGAACTTTCCCCTTGGGGGTAGAAAATGGAATCACGGGGGAGAGGATGGTGGTGAACTATATCTTCAGGAATTTTTGGGAACACTAACGGATAAATACCTATAATTACTTTCCCCATGGGAGTTCATTTCAATACATATATTGCTTTCTCAGGGGAGGAACATCCACCCCTCTTCATAATCATCACAAGGATATGTAGGAGTTATATTTACTAAATTGTGTTTATTTCTGCACTAATGTCATGAACAATAAACACATTTGGATTCCATTCAAGAAAATCATGTTGGATTTTGGCCTTTGATGCTATTAACCATTGCTAAATGTCCACATTCTTGTTCCAAACGAATATGGTTTAAGCCACAAGAATTCCATTTTGTCATTCTTGGAAGACCATGAGCATATACAACAAGATTTGTGACAAACAAAATGTTAATAACTATGAAGACCATGTTGATCCTGAAAAGATGACGCATTGACAAAAAACATTTCAACAATACCTTCTTGTCATTTGTTCCAAAAGTTGCATCACAACATCAACATTTTCATACCTAAGATCCAACATTAGTTTTATTTAGTAAAAAATCTAAATGTTGAAAATAAATTCGAGGTCAAAAAATTCCGAACCAAGTGGTTATTATTAGAAAAAAAAAGTTTTTGAGATTTGCATTCACTTAGAGCTTGACACTAGTTGTGACGTCCCTATGGCATTTGTATTCCAAATTAACATACAAATCCATAGCATTGCAAATATCATGTGGAAGGACAAAATGACTATGAGTTTATGATTATTTGGTGGGATCTTCATCAAAGCAGTGTCACTCATGCTTCACCATGATTTGTGCAATGGATAGACCAAGCCTAACATTATCCATGATCCAATCTTTCATGGCTTGCCCCAATTGTGGCACATATTCTAGGCGCATACCCTTAAACACGTGGCTTGATAGTTGTGACAAGGAGCACCTTGGTTGTCAACATGCTCCATGCAATAATAGGTCCAAGGTCAAGTGCCCAACCCTAAAGCCACATTGATAACCAATTTTGATGGATTCTTCGTGTGCTTGTTTTGCATTTCTTAGGGCTAGCTTCTTACCCAATCCACTCCCGGATTTTCCACATGTTTGTCCTTAGGTCCACATGCACAATGATATGAAAACATTGTGAAACAATTATTGATTCTAGGCACTTCAAATGAACCAAGAGGAATTGACATACATTTCTTTGAAACAAATGACATTTCTTCTCCAAATCAATTACATTCGCCATTTAGAAAGTCGGGTAATTTCAAGCACGGGGTCCAAGCATGGTAAATTAAATCACAAATGTTCTTTACAACATAAATGAAAAGTAGCCAACAAGTAGGCTTTGATTTGTTGAACTTAAAAATATTATTTAGTTCAAGGATTAATCTGAACATTTTTTTTCATATTTGTTAAAATTTTAAATTAAAATTACATATTTAAAGTAGGTTTAAATAGATTCATGAAAATTCAAGCAAAGCTCACAATATATTTTATAGCCTTTAAGTAGGTTGTAAGTAGATGAAATATTACATTTTTATTTTGTTAAATTAAAGGGGCCCTAAATGGTTTTTCATCTTTTTCACATCTTAATCAAAATATATTTAACTTGGAGGGTAAAAGTAGGTTTGAAAAAAATATTTGCTGATCAATTTAAAACATACTTGTCACCTAACTTTATTATACTAAAGTTCTTCGAAATTTACACTCAACTTACCATAAGGCTAATGGAGGCATAGATGTTTTCAAAATGAAACATAAAAAATGTTCTAATATACTTTCTAGTGTTTTTGTAGAAATTTTTCATATTTTAAAATGGAATTTTAAGCAATGGTATTTTTTAGTCTAATTTACCATGTTTGGACCCCATGAATGACAACATATGAACGATGCATGTGGAAGCCATGCCCACTTGTTTACCTTTCCACCCATTGAGGTTCATGGTAACCTAGGGGAAGGTGTTGTAATTCAATGTACAAACATGCAAAGTTTCCCCTTGGTGTATTAACTGGACCAACAAACTTCACATATATAACATCAATTTTAGAATTTTTCATTCTTATAACAACACTAAACAAAACAAAACTACAAATGTGCAATGTGTAAAAACAAAAAAGGAAGAACTTCCACTAAGATGGTGACAAGGATCAAAGTACAACAAATACAAGTGGAATGAATTTAAAGAGATTGTGCCTTGCCTAAAAGGCATAGATTCCTTCTATCCACAAGGTTTAAAAAGATTTTATGTTGTTGTCAATTTTGTATCGATCATAATGAAATCAAACATTGTCATTTCACATATTTTAATTTTCTTCCCCAAAAATGGATGGGTTGTAAATCCCCTACTAGTTTGGACAGATTGATCTTTGTCAGAAAATCTTTGACATCCCCTACTAGTTTGGATAAATTGGGCCAATTTTTTGACAAAGATCAATTTGTCCAATTTTTTTGATTGTAAACAACATTTACTAATAAAGATTCTAGCTAATGAATTTTTTTTTTGGGTCTCAATTTGAGATCCAACTATTCCTAAGATTTGTTTAGCACATAAACTAACTATAGGAAACATGCTTTCATGTTTTTCCCACCATTGCAATGGACACTTGATGTTTTTAACATCCACTTAATAATGCTTGAAAATCAGAAGCTCTTTATTGACCAATTCTATTGTTGGCTCCCTTGTGCTAGTTGTTGTCATTTCAAAGATATCCAAACTCATGTCCTCTTCAACCTTTTGATCAACAACACCCTTTCATATTCAACCAATGGATGACAATGATAATAACATTTAAGAAGCATAGGAAATTAAAAAATTCGATCATATTCTTCAACAATTTTTTTACCTTGTTCACAACCAATAAGTGAGGACACAAGATGAAGAGTTTTAAACCTAGGGTCCAACATTAAAGAAAACATATTATGGACTTTTTTTCTTTCATGCTTTTTAAGAAAGAAAGAAAATAATCCAAAACTTGAACATATTCTTCTTATTTTGGAGGCCAAACATGATAATTCATAAACAACATTTCCATTTTTTTCCATTAAATTGTCAAAGGTTGAGGTTGAAGAATCAATTTCATCCATGAATTTTAGACTCATGGACAAAATTTAATGTATCACTTAACAACCAATGACCCCTAAATTGATTCAAAATACGAGCTAACACAACATGGCAAAGATAATGAACAATAATGCAACGTATGTGCCATGTCAAAGGAGGTGGTATTCTTGCATTCTTCCTCACAAAATTTTGCTTGTTGTAACATAATATAATTATTCCTTTGAATGGAAAAGCTTCCTAAAAGATGATAACTTTGATCGCAAATCTACAACAACAAAAGAAAATGTTAGAATATGGACAATAAAAGTTGAATTATTTTTTGAAGAAAATGATGGAGTATGCAAAGTAAAAATTGAAAAAAATGTGCACATAAATTTTTTTTAAAAAAAGTTTTTTTTCGTTGTCTTCATTAGAGTATTCAATTTCCTTTGGGGAAGACTTTAATTCACACTTGCCTTTTTCCATTTTTGCTTACCCTTTCCAGATTTTTTGAACCAAATTATGAATTTTTGTAAATCTTCTTAAGCAGCTTTGATTGACACATATCATAAATCTTTGCAAACTTTTTCCTTTGTATAGCATATTGGAAAGCTTTAAAAAATGCATGACCATATAAATGCCTTAAAAACTTTCTTCCAAACCCAACATATCACAACTTACAATTGATTTTAAGGGGATAGTCATAGTGTTAAGATTAAATCCCTCATCCTTGACATAAGTAATAATTTTTCTCCTCAATGCATAACTATCTAACAATTTTGTCAATTTTATAGCTAAGGTCTGTCCAATAGTATCTATTGGCTCAAAAAGACCAAGGGTAATGTGCTTTCATTGTTAAAGTTGATCACGAACACAAAAATACCATGTCCAACTTTGACATTCACATATCAAAGCTTGCAATTGCAAAACAACATTATGTTAAAGTTGGTAAAACATATAAATGTTTAGTTTTTCCCACTAATTTGGGCAATAATTCATTAAATTTTTTTTTGGAAAAAATAAATAATTTTGGACACAAATGCATACTAAACCTTTTCAACCATATGTTAAAGTTGGTAAAACATATAAATGTTTAGTTTTTCCCACTAATTTGGGCAATAATTCATTAAATTTTTTTTTTGGAAAAAATAAATAATTTTGGACACAAATGCATACTAAACCTTTTCAACCAACTACTTTTCACAAATTGTAAAAGAAGATGGTTTTTGACAATTAAAAGACCTAAGTCTTTTAAAAATTGCTTTTGCTATTCTTTTGTAGCAAAAAAACTAGAGATGGAATTAGAAGAAATGTTTGGTTTCTTTTTGGAAGGTTGTCTTTCATTTTCCCTCCAAGGACAATTAACTTCTTCGTCAACCTTCTTAAAACTATTACAATGATTTGAATTAACATGTTTTTTCAATACATTTATAACATTAGTTGTGTTATATATAATTAATCCTTTCCTAGCTTGAGTTTTTTTATTACATTTAGTATTGAATTACTATGACAAAAAATACAACGCATAGTTTGAAGAATTGTTACATCAACCTTTTTGTTATCATTAACACAATAAAATGTCTAACACAATGCATTTTTGTTGTTTGTTCTCCAAAATACTTTTTATGCATGCAACTTCTTTAAATTATTATCATTCATTTTTTGAATTCCTACTTCCTTTTGTTTGAAAACTTCCATTTTCTTTAGGTTTTGGCAAAGGTTCATCTTCCATCTTTATTTCATTCATAAATACATCACATGAATTCTCATTTTTAGAATATTGTTCCATCTTTAATTTGATTTGAGATTAAAAATTATTACCCTAATGAGTATTGATTTTTTAAATAAATGATTTTATAAAAAATAAAAAATTTACACATACAAGCAATTACACAATGCAATCTACCTTGTAAACAACAAGATACATATATTTTCTAAACTTTCAAAAAAAAGTTATGGGGTTTATAGGCAAGAAAAAGTTTATAGTTTATATGTAAGTTTAGAAAATCCCACAAAATTCAATAAAAAAGAAAAAATAAATTGACACATTATGAAAATAAATAACTCAAAAAAACTCAAAACTAAAAATTAAAAAAACTAAAAAAATGAAAATAATTCACCTTTAATGCTTGAGAGTTGGTGTTAAAGCTTCAAGCTCCAACTTGCACATAGCAAGGGAAGGGGAAGTACCATATCAACCAAGGAAACATAGTGGCAACAATGTAAGAAAAACAATAATAGTTGGGCTAATAAGTACTTGAAGTGAAAGAAGAGCAATAGTGAAGGAAGAGCTGCAATGACAACACAACAAGAGCAATAGGGGTAGTGTGAAAAAAGCGACAATGGCATCACAAGAAAACTAAAAAGGGCAATGTGAGAAGGCAACCCGAGAAGAATAGCAATGACAAAGTGAGAAAAATAACAACAATAGTAACAACACGAGAATAGTAGCAACAAAACTATGAGAAGGTAGTGTGAAAAGGCAACACGAATAGCAACGATAATGCGAACATGTAGCATGAACAACAACAATAATGTGAGAAGGCATTGTGAGTAACAATAACAGTGTGAGAAGAACAACAAGGGCAACACGAGAAGAACAACAAGAGTAGCACAAGATAAACATAACCAACAAGAGCACACAAAGAGCATAACCAACAACAACACTACCACACCAAAAAAAAAATCATTGTGAAGAGAAATGAAGCTTGAGCTTCATTTTTATATAGTTCCTATATCCCTAACCCTAAACAATGTCTTGCCTCCCTAGGTGGTGGCAACTATTTAGGAACCATAAACTATTGAGAACCGGATGGAAGTTCTATGAGAGAACCTGTCCAGTCCTTCTTCAAAAAAGGAACCAATTTTCATAATCGATTTTCGTTCATGTGAGAACCGGAACTGGTTTTCCCAATTGATTTTCGTTCATGTGAGAACTGAAAGTCGGTTGTCAATCTGGTTTTCACAAGCAGCTATGTCAACCGGTCACGATGAGAGCCGGTCTGAGAACTGGGTCAAAACTGAGTCACGATTCGAGAACCGCCCAATACTGGTTTTTACCCATTGCTGTACTTAAAAAATCTGGGGCGCAACCGCAGCAGGCGCTGCAGCCTAGGCTGTGAGCCACAGCCCGTGAGGCATCACATCCACGCCAGGGGCTTCAGCAAGGGGCAAAGGGGGAGGTTGCTGCTCTAGCCCCCATTTGTCCTTTTGAGCTGTGCATGTGCCCAGCCTAACAATTGGTCAGACATGAGTTAGAAATACAATGTATAAAAACTAGTTGGAACCCCGTGCCTAATGCACAGGTGTGTGTGTATTTGACAGTACATATTACAAAATTACAATTACAAACTACATTTCCAAAACCTCTCTATATATCACATTGCTAAGTCCTTTTTGGGGGAATTTATTTTCATTGTTTCAACCTGAAATTTATTTTTTCTACACATTCTAACATTTTTTGTGAAAAGGAATGGCCCTAATCGCCAAATTTAGAAAAAATCATTTAAATTCGCCAAATACATATAAAGCATAAATATTCTTAAGTGTTTTATTCACTGTCATTTATATGATCTATATCCTAATTTGGCTAAATCCTCTTTGTGGGATAACTAATCACAAAAATTGAAAGAAAGCAAACCCTGTATAATAGGGTTTTTTTTTTTTCAAATTCCTTAGGTAGGTGCAATGGCGAGGATCCCCAGCTTTAATACAGCAGCGTTTTTTTTTTTTTTTTTGGGCGAAATTTTGCCAACTGGCGACAAAAAAAACCCAATGCGACCTCCAGGAAGGAATTAAAAAAAAGAACTTCCAGAACATTCGCCATATTTCTTAGAAGAAAAAAGAAAAAAAGGAAGAATTTGCCAGATTAGACAGTGAGTCCGTGTAGCTCGCCTAGATTTAGGCAGGATTGCAGAAAAAACTCTACTGTCCGCCTAGGACAGTCGCCATTTAATGTAAATGGATGGATGAAGGGATGGACGGATGGATG
>Ga0116228_10001432_pt1 | contig 19851 bp, 8 predicted proteins | sample S1TSphfallax_2_FD_89694 | JGI IMG/M metagenome (GOLD analysis project Ga0116228, IMG submission 89694) | Host-associated microbial communities from peat moss isolated from Minnesota, USA - S1T2_Fc - Sphagnum fallax MG | ecosystem: Host-associated > Plants > Peat moss > Unclassified | place: USA... | reverse complement strand
TTCAAAAAAAATTAATTTTATGGACAGATGAAATAGAGGATGTAATCTTTGAGTAATTTCCTCAAGCTAGTTGTCACAAGAAGACAAAGGAGTTACAACTTCCCTGAGGAGGGAGGACTTGTTTTCCCCTTGACCAAGTTGTTCAATGAAAATTCTGTGAAAAGTGCACAATAATTCATCCATTTTGTAAATTTTTGTCTACATTATGCAACATTTGAGAATGAAAAATTGAAAAAAATGTTGCATAATATGGATGAAAAGTTTATATAAAAACAGTTGCATTGTATGGATGATAAGTTACATATTGAATGAAAACTTGAAAAAAAATTGCATCCTATGAATGAAAGATATCCATTTGCCCCAAGTGGTTCCTTCAAAACTTGAGCCCATTTCCCCCCACAGAACCAATGTTTCCCCATAACCTTGGGTCCATTTCCTAGAGAAGCATGCTCCCTTGGGAACTTAGGCCCATTTGTCGTAGGGAATCATGTTTCCTTAGAACTTAGCCCATTTGCTCCAGGAATCATGGTCCTGCGAACGCATTGTCCATAAAAAGCAGTTAGTTTTTAAAAATTAGTTTACAGGGGTAAAACTTAAAACTCCATAAGAGAAGGCAAATAATTTGATACTTCATTTACATCAAAGATCTATCCTGGTCAATATATTAGCAAGGTATCTCACTTGTTTCCTTTGTGTGCAATTTTTGGTCGAATTGTAATTTTAATATATTTTATATTATATATATATATATAATCAGTGGGTTTTTTGTTTCAATTTTCTCATGTTGATCCAAAAGTGGAGATCATCTGCAAGAGGATTTAGCAAATCTGGCAAATCGAGAAATAGAAAATCTTGTAATCCTATCACATGTTGGGGAATCTAATAACTAAATATGACAATTTCAAAAGAAGAAAGCTAAAAATCTGCCCAAATCCTCCAAAAATCTTCATGATTTCATAATTTTCTTTCCAAAAATATGGTGATTTTTCGAAAATTTTCCAAAGAGTTCCCTTGAGCATGTTGCTTGGGACTTCTTTTTTTAGCAAAGAATTTTCCCAACGAAAATATTCACTGTTTATAATCCAAAGTGCAATTATAATAAAACTAACTGAAATAATGCAAATGTCATCTCATGGCTCTGACGTATTTTACATCTTCATCTTATTAAATTATGTCAAATTTCCGGCACCAACAGTTGGGGTTAATGTTTTTTTTAATATATAAATTATGTTGCAGCATGGACTCATCTGAGGGCATCCGAAGAAAGATCTAGCAAATGGTGATAGATTGGCAGAACCTGTACACCAGGGTTTTTTTCAACTTTGTGAAGTTGGTGGACTGCGTACATCCAAAGGAGGACGCAGAGAAATTTGGCTAGAGGTCAGACAACAGAGTCAAACTTTTAAAGAATCCTACCTAGTTCTAGCGACCTTAAAGAACTCATTGTCTAAATGTGGCGACTCCTACCTTTTTTTCTCTCAAAATATGGTGACTTAGGAGTAACTGATTTAGTTCATGAATAGGAGTAAGTGGGTCGGGCTATTTTATAAAACAAATGAACAACTAAATGTATCCTGTTTCACAAGAAAACCTTCAAGCCTGAAATCTTGTGTCACCCACAACATATGGAATGCAAACCTACAACAATTGACTGCTTCCAAAAGCCATGGCAAATTGGGCAAAACACAAAGTTAGAATTTTTTTTGAACCAAGGAGGAGCAAGAGAATAAAAGTTCAAAATGACGTACCTTTTGGATATGCAATTGAAAATATTATTTAAGTGAATTTGACCAAGGCACAATGTTGAATCCTCTTGTTCATAAGTAATCTCAAGTGCTAAAATTCACCATTGCCATTGAAATTCAAGCTAACACTCCACCTATTCAACATTACCATCAAGGTGCCAAAAAATACCATTGTTGTCCAAAGGATGTTGTAGGCAATTGTTCTTGGAAAATTAAGTGCAACATTTGAGTGTAGAGTGTAAACATGTCAATGAAGTGGCATAGGTTTTAAGGTTCGGTTTCCTAAATCATAAACTAAGAACCAACTTGGATGCATGGATGTTGTCCTTACCCAAAGAGGACCTTTAGGTCAAGGATCTATTTTAACATCTTTATACTAGGGCGGGAGGGTATTAGCAAGGTATCCCAAACCTCAATACCAAACTTCAGTTGGTTCCTTGGTTTGGTATTTTGAAATTTGACACCAAGCATGTAGGGTATTAAGACTTGGACCCAGAAATGGGTTAATAACTACATGCATTCTCAACAATTGACCAACACTAGTCTGTACATCATAATGCATGGAATATTTTTGCCACAAAATCAACCCAAAAAAAAGAATGAAGCTCTAAAGTTCCAAGGGTTAAAGTGGTATATACCTTTTTTCTCATTGTGTAGTACACAAATGTTCTAACTGTACCCATTGCCCAACTATTTTGTTCTTTAAAATACACAATGGGCACGTGAAATTTGTCCTTTCTATGCAAACATCTCATTAAGTCATGTTATTCTTCTTTGAGCCAATTGTTATGATTTCCTTGATAAAGAAATATTGTGAATCATGACCCAATGTCATGTCATTCTTTGCAAGTGGCCGAATAAGTTGCTTGAATCTTCTATTTGTCTTTCTTATTTAGTTTTTTTCTCTCATTTTGAATCTTCACAACTAGTTGAAACTTCTTTTTTAAATTGTAATCTCATAAAGGTTAATAAAAGATAGACATGCCCTTTGGATGTTAGTTCTTTCCATTTTATTATTGATTCCATGTCTTGAAAAATTGTTATGTTTCATATGTTATGTTTCACACCTATTGTGCAATGCTTTTGTTTGTGTCTGGATATTTAAATATATAGAACGAATGGATTTTTTGATTGCAACATGGCAATATTTCGAACTAAAATATATTTGGTAAGGTAGTTTATTTGTTGGTTTTGTCCTTTAAAAGCATTGTGAGAATTCCTAAGCAAATATAGGGGGTAGAGAATCAAAAGTAGGCTAAGGGTACAAGTTTAGATGTAGGTTTTTCCTTATTTAAAGTTGGTTTGGGCGAAGTGGAGGAAGTGGGATAAGGTTATGGGTGGAAATTTAGGGAGAGAGGAAAGGGAGGGTTGGGCATTTTATTTTTTCTCTTGTGCAAAGGGGTTGTTATTGGGTATGGGGGTTTGAATGGATATAAAGGGTAGGTAATAAAAGTAGGTTGAATGGATAACGTTACAAGTTATAAGTGGAGTTTCAAGAAGAAAGGAAAGGTTTGGGATTTTTCTTTTTTTCTAAAAATTTTAAAAGGACTATTTTTTGGGTGGGGAAAGGAGGAGGTGACTTCCCCCCAGCCAAGGGTTGTTTCTTGAGTAAGATGGGGTATTTTTCTTTTTCTACCCCTTTGGAAAAGGGGATGGGAATGGTGTTTTTTTTTAAAGGGAAGGGACCTTTTCAAGGGGTTGTTTCTTGGGTGGCTTGGAAGGGAGGAGGTTGGGCTGTTTCTAAAGGTAAGGGGGTGCTTTTCTTTCCCTTTTTTTCCCCCTTTTTGAAAGGGGTTAAATGATAAGGAAATAAGTTTAGTTTTCTTGAGGTGCAAAAAAACCTTTAAATTGGATGTAATTATTTGTGTTCAAGGTCAATTTGGTGCAATTTTATAACTTTTTTTTAAAATGTTTTTGCTTTGCCCCTCCTTGTAAAGCCAACAAGCTCTAAATACGGTAATTTCGTTTTATTTAGAACATTATTTTAGAACATAACCTCTTGTGGAAGAACCTTTTGTTACACATCCTTAAAAAATATTAATTAAGTGGTTGTAAAAATTTAATTATTTTCAAGTAAACTTTGGTTATAATGTATGAAGTAAGTACAATAACTTCAAATGGTTTTTTAAAGTTTAGAAACACAAGAATGCAATGTTATAATCTTGTTGTTGTGCTCTTGTGAAATTAGTAAGTGTGCTTGTATTGATCACAATTTTAGATTTCAATGGTGCTAATTGGATTTTTTTTGTGCGAATGATGATGCCATCAAGTGGTGTTGTCTTCTAGCTAAACATTGAAAACATGTTAAAGGACTCACCTAAGTGGTTGGACACTTCTTAAATTTGTATTTTTGAACAATTAAAACAAGAATACAATAGTTTGGATTTCCAAATTATTTTTGGAATATGATCCATTATTTGCAAAGTTTCAAGTCTCCAAATTTGATGCAAATCAAAAGTCCTTAAATTGCATGTTTAACACACTCAAACCTCTAAAATGGATTTTTTTTGTTTTTTTCAAATATTTTTTCCTTATCAAATGTGTACCATTCCTTTTCTAAGTTGGAGAGGATCTTAACATTGATGATTTTTATGAAAAATCAAATTGAAAAATTAAAAATCAAATTTACAACATATTTGAGTATATTTGGTTCAAATATGTTTTTGGCCCTAAAACTTTGAGAATGTGCATTTAACAAAAGCTATTCATTTTTATGTGGGTAAAAATATTACTACATAATGTACATGACATAGTACCAAGATGTAGTGAAAAATATTTATGTCTAACACACAATGGTAAATTTTATATGAAAAATATAGAATCATGATTTTAAATCAACATAAGAATGTCATGTCATGTAATCCTTGGAAAAATATTTTTACCTTAGCAAAATTGGCTCCTTTGATTGTGTTTTCACCTTTGGATTTCCTTGACTTTTTAATTAATTCTTTGATGTGGTTGTTACCGCCTTCCCTTCTCAAGGTTCCCTATAAAATTGTTGATGGCACAAAGGAGTGCATGAATATGGAGTTTGGTGGTTATAAGACCTAGGACATGCACTTTATATGTAATCATTTAGGGTTCTCAACATGAATGTTATAGCTATAAATGGAGAAAAAATGGCATTTAAAATTTTTATTATTGAATGATTATTGCCCTTGACATGAAAGGGGGCAATTTTTTGTTTTTTTTCCCAGCATTTTTTTCTTCATGTTTTAATGATTAGGCTATATGTACCCAATGGGTCCAACCACACCCACGCCCTTAAACATGTATGCTTTTCCATTGCTTTCTTCAAGAATATTCTTGAAATATTTTCAATACTTCATTTAAATTCTTAGAAAAATATCCAAAGTTTTTTAATAGTATTATGTTAAATGTTTTCCAAAGCTACGCCATTTTAAAATTTAAATTTTTTTTTGTGCTTTTAATATTTAATTTTCATTTTAAAACACTAGTTATATAGCATTAAAAAGATTTTTTTTTTAATCCATTAGATTAATTCCATTTTTTTGGATATGTACAACATTATATAAAAACAAGTTCATTTGTAGTTTTTTTTTCATTTTTTACAATTCAAAATACACAAAATAAAGTAATGATTACGATTACTAATGGAAGGTGTTAGTGTGATTGCACCTTAATAGGATTTTGTTTTTGAAAATTTGCAAGTATGGTGGTATATTTACGTTTCAATTCATTGAATAAGAGGTGCTTCCCAAGTTCTTTCTTTTGGTTTTTGCAATGAGCCATTTTGATTGGCACATCACAAATTTTTTTTGAAACCTTTGCAAAATAGTTTTTATTGAAAAATAGATTAGTTTTCCTTAAGCCCATCTATGTGGGTGAAAAAGGGGAGAACTTTGGGTGAAACACATGGGATAAAAATGTGTTGCTATTGGGAACATATTGGGGAACCCCATGGGAACTTTATAGGAACTCTAAAATAAGATGGTAAAAGGTATGGTTTTAGGATAGTAGCAAACAAGGAAAACATTAATTTATTGCAAAAAACATTTGTAAAATTGGGTACCTAGGTAATATTTTTCTAATGAAAGGCTAAAACAATTCATGATGAAACCCTAGCAAGCTCCATTAAACAAAACACTGAACAAAGAGGGAAAAGAAGAATAAATAGAGGACCCAAGTCCAAGCCATAGAACAAAACCCGAATAGGGTCACAATGGGGCAAAGGAACAAATTATGTTTCAAAACCTTTACCAACCATAATAAGCATATCAATAAAGGAAAGGGGTTTAAGGAAAATTAAAAGAGTAATGAGCCTAAAAGAACCTTCATTTGCAACAATGGCACGTTTCAAAATAGAAATGGCTTGCATTCTCTACAAAACTATCAACACCCTTTAAGTGTCGTCAAAGTAAATAGACAATTTTTTGCTCCTTATCACACAAAAAAACAAGTAGCCATAAACAAGTTTTAATGTATTCAAAGTAGAAATGTTTTTCTATTTAATGATTAACATGAGAATAATATTTAATTTTATCACAATGTCATAAAAACATGGTCAAAGGAACCACCCAAGTGAGTGGACATTATTTAAAATTACATTTTTGTACATTTGAAAGATCACAAGTGAAGCATAATAGTTTAGATTGTCATAATATTTTTAAGAATACTTTCCATTAATTGCAAAGTTTACATACTCATGGCTTGACACAATAAAAAATGTTTTTGCATGTTTAAAGCACTTAAACCTCAAGAGTGTGTAATCTTTATTTTTTTAAAACATCTTTATTTTGTACCAAATGTGCACCATTCCTTTTGAAAATTGGAGAGGATTTGAACATTGACGATTAAAAAGAAAAAATGACTAGAATTGATGAAAATTGTTTTTATAATCCTTTTGAACACATTTAGTTCAAAAGTGCTTTTAACCCTAAAAAATATGGATTTTGAAAATGTGCCTTTAACAAAATTTGCTCATATTTATGTGATAGAAGGCATGAATGCATAACATACATGATATAAAATCAATTTGTAGTCTAAATGTATTTATATCTAAAATGCAATGTTAAATGGGGTATTCGAAATACAAAATTATAAATTATAAACCAACACAAAAATTACATGTGTAAGGAAAAGGACTTTTACCTTGGTGCCCTTGGCTCCTTCAACTAAATGTTTTAACCCCGCAATGATGTTGATTAATCACTTAATGTGCATTCAATTAGATTTCAAAAAAATAATTATATATATTTTTCCTACTTTTTGAGTTGTCCAAACTTGTATGAGTAGGTGAAAAGTAGATGAATTATTTGAATATTTTTCATTTTCAACATGATGTAGCTTTAAAATGTTTTCAATGTTTAAATATTATAGTAAAATACCTCAAAATTCTAATGGAAAAATATGTTTAAACTCAATTTCACTAATTATTTTCAAACATACTTGTTATTTACTCTTATTGTGTTAAAGTTTTCAAAATTTTGTAATCACCTCACTATAACTCAAAGAAAAACACCATGCTTTCATTATGTTATTATAAGTTGTTTTCAATCTACTTTCTTCTACTTGTGTTAAAAACTGGACCATTTTTTGACTACTTTTTTTAATTACTTTTTTTTGTATATTTTACCATGCTTTCACCCTTTTGCCTAGAAGGAATGTAGAATTGCAAAAAGATAGCCACTAGTGCCTTTTGCCGACCATGCCATGTTAGCACATTAATGAAAACAATCGTTTGTTTATTGGTATAAACAACCAAAAACCTTTGTGGCAAGGGGAAGAAATTCATTTGGTGTAGATTGTGGTAAAGTCCTTGTTTTGTTTGAGTCACCATTATTGCAACCACCCTATGAAATAAGTAGCATGTGAAACCAATATGCTTGGGTGGGATTGAGGATGACCATATAAATCAAAGTGCATATGCCATTAGCCGATAGGTGCAACGAATGCTTAGCTCCTTAAATAGGCCATGTATGTAATGAACTTTGTGTAAATGAAGTTAACCTTACACAAAAAATGGGGGGGAAAGCTTAATAGTGAATTAAAAGGGCATGCTAACAATCCAAAGAACTTGAGCTTTGAGATGCACTACTACAAAATGTGGGTGTAGTTCATTAGTCCTTATTCACTAGACTAATCAATTCACTACTTCTTCATTGGTCTTCGTTCATTAGACCAATTAATTCACTACTTCTTCACTAGTCCCCATTCACTATAACTAGCGAATTCACTCAAAATCCAATGAAATCACTTGGCATACAGGAACACATTTTCTTGTAGTGATGGTTCTTTATGGTACCACCCAAGGATGGGTTTGTCCATGTGTTCTACTAAAAAGAAAAAATCAATTCCATTTGTTCTATTAAAATGAAAAAATCAATGCAAATCCAGAAAAAAACCCAAAACCTTATACCATCCAAAGGAGAACTTAAAAGGTGTTGCTCATTACTAGTTTAACCCCATTATAGGTGCACGTAATTGTTGTTGTAGGCAAAAGTACTAGACGTTATTTATTCTACTAAAAAACCTTAAATTGGGTGACATACAATGTTATCCTAGGGTTGGAATGACTGAACCCCATGACTACACCAGTTCCATTTGGGATGAACTAATGTTCATCCTAGTTATTCAACCTCCTATACTCAAAAAGGTTGAGTCAAAAAAGTTTTTTGCTCACCCTTCGACAATGAATTTTTTTTTCACCTCGTACCACCCTACTCACCCAACTACCCCATTTACCCACCTACCCTCCTCATTTTGCAATGGCAAAACCTATACCTCTTCTAAACTAAACTTATAATTATTGGGGAAATTTATATCTCTTCTTGGTTAAACTTTTCAAATTATATATTATTTAAATAGAAATTTATTTCAATTTTGAAAAGTAAATCAGATTTTATTTTCTGCATTTATTTAATAAAATGTTAAAAAAAGTTTATAACAAAACAAAATAAAAAATCAATATTTTTTAGCATAAAAATATATAATAAGTATTTTATAATAGATTATATGTATAGAAGATATATATATACTAAATATTATTTTATTGTGGGCCTCACTTGATACAAATGTAAAACATAATATTCATCCATGACATTTATTTATTTTGATTCAATGGTTTTATCATATAAGATCAATTATATATAATATACGAAAAGAATTATTTATTATACACTATATTAATAAAAAAAATTCTGAATAAAATGCATATAATGTAAAAATTATTTATAATTTATAATAAAAATTTCAATTCTTTAAGCATTTATATTTTCAAATTAATCTATATTTTATAATTATATAATAAAATTCATATATTATAATATAAAATTAATGTGTATGTATTTAATATATTTTATTTAAATGTATTATATTTTTAAATACACAATGAAACATTGAATGGTTTTGAGAATAACATTTTGAGAATGGTTTTGATGATTGTTTTTTAAAAATTTCCTATTGAAATGTATTGAAATGAATGATTCACATGCAATTTTTTTCAATTCAAGTATTATTTTAATTATATATATAATTTTAGTGTGTAGATTTGTGAAAAAATGTCAAAATGCAGTATAAGTCATTTCATTTGGACATAATATGAAAAAGATATTATTAACTAAAGTTAGCTTTTTAAAAATTATTAGTTCCATCTCAATTTAAAACTAAAATGCAAGTAAAAGGTTTAACCTATATGTTTTATCTTTGAATCTCATCTCATAAGCTATATAAAGAACATGTTTTCCCTTGATTTTTCATTGTGAAATGAATATGCGAATTTGGGATGAATGAGGAAATGCTTGACCTTAAATGGAAATTACAACATAAATGAAATATTTTTTTGCTATTCATTTCATTTATGATTTCCCTTTCCTACTTATTTCCCTACCTACACAAGTAAGTAGGTGCTACTTTTCTACCTACCTAGTTAGATAGGTTTGAATATTTTTGAAACTTTCAATTTTAAAAAAAAGAATGAATAAATAATTAATATTAGATAATTTGGATTAAATAATTAAAATATTCAAAATTTCTTAATTGTTCATATGTTGATGAATTTACTTGTCCATATCAACTCGTTGCCAATCACTAAGCAATTGACAAATTTGTGAAGAATTCATTTTATTCATTACAAAACTAGTGAATTCATTAATGGATTTGACTTTTTATGTACTAGTAACACCATATTATTTCAAACAATTAATGTACAATAGTTTAAGGTTAGTGAGCAAACATTTTCATAATGCATAGAATTTCACATATTACATGGGACACAATGACATTTTGTTGTGATATATGAGGGTATTGCCCATCCCATAACCTTTCTAGTGGGGGATTTCCCATTTTGATGTAGATATTGTCTCTTTTGTTGTTTACATAATGAAGACTTTCTTTAGTGGATATAGGTAATGTAACATGGGGTTATAGTGAAAGTTTTAGATTCAAGTATTGCCAATGAGTTCATTTTCACAACAAGGAAGTTCGTTTTTGGATGAAGGTAATGCAATATCAACACGTTTAAAAATATGATGAAGGTATTTTTTTTGTTGATGTACATAGTAAATAATCATAATTGAGTGTGTAGGAATTATATTCACTCATATTTTGACATTTGTATTGGATATTGACAATGTAGGTATTGTAGTTTTCTAAACTTTCTAGTAACCTTCACCTAAGTGATGGAAGGCCAAGTATTTGCAATACATACATATCAAAACCTATACAAAAATGAAATATAATTGGTAGTAGAAATTATGTGGGAATTGCATGGACTTGGTTTTTTTTTCATTTCAATTCCAATGGGGCCCCAATTATATCACGAAGGTATTGCAAAATCTAGGTCCATTTTCATTCAAGCTCCACCACAATATGATTGGTCCATTGTATGTAATACTTTCATTTTCCGTTTTTGACGTTGTGATGAGAAATATTTAAAAGAAAAAAAAGTAAAATAAAATTGTGTAATACTCACATTTTAGGCATATAATGTTGGCTAATTTTTTTCGTGTTTTGCATAATACCCAAATTTTTGGCATAAAGTATGCATATTTAATGATAAACAAAAACTAAGGAAGATAGTTTTGAATTTTTTTAAAAAATTTTAAAATAAAGAAATTTTAAAAATTATGAAAAAAATAGAAAAAAAAATATTGAACAAGAAAAAAGATAATATAATTTTAGAATGAGAAATAAAATTTTTAAAAATTAGAAAAATAATGTAAAAGAAGCAAAAAAATTAAAAATTAAAATTTCATTTTGATAAAAAAAATGGCATTGCTTTCATATGTGGGCATTGCATGTTGGGATTAAATTTTCAAGTACTATTAATATTTGCCATAATAAGCAATACCTACATACTACCCATACAATAGGTGTTAATTTTGTGAATTCCAAACCATTATAAACATGGTGTTAAACCTTAAAGTTGACACAACTATTGTAATGTCCAAAACCTAAACCTTCAACCTCTATATGTAAATTTAACCCTCTTTTAAAAACCATATGTTTTACAATAAATTTGTAATGATTTAATTGATCGAATTAGATAATCAAATACAAGATTTTTTTTTCTTACCTCTTTAATTATTTGTTCTAATTAAAATCAACATTATTTTTTATGTCCTTGATTGATTTTTGTAAAAATACATATTCAAGTTCATTTTAACCTTGTGGATTCCTTTATTATTTTTCCCCTTTAGAAAAGTAGAGGTTTAACTATGAAATAAAGAGGTTTACCCAAAATATAAAAAGGTTTCGTTGAAAGGTAAAAGTTCACCTAATATGTGAAAAGATTGTATTGAGAGGTAAGGGTTTAGCCAAAAAGAGATAAAGGTTTTGTTGAAAGGTATAAGTTTTGCCAAGAGTTAAAAGTTTAACTAAGAAGATATATAAGTTTAGCCAAGAAAAGATATAATTTTTGCCAATAGTTAGAAATTTTAACCAATAATAAATATAGGTTCTACCAAAAGAGAAAAGTTTAACCAATAAGAAATATAAGTTTTCCAAGAGAAAAACATTTAACCTAGAAGGGATATAGGTTTCACCAAGAAATAAAAACCAATAAGAGATATAGGTTTTGCCAAAAGATAAAAGTTTAGTCGAGAAAAAATATAGTTTTTGCCAAGAGATAAAAATTTAGCCATGAAGGGACATAGGTTCTACTTAGAGAGAAAATTTTAACCAAAAAGATATATAAATTTTTCCAAGAGAGAATATTTTAACTAAGAAAATATATAGGTTTTGCTGATTTTTAAAAAAAAAACTAAGAATAGATATAGGTTTTACCAAAAAAAAATTAGCCAAGAAAAGATATAGCTTTCACCAAAAGAAAAAAGTTTAACAAAGAAAAGATATAAGTTTTGACAATAGAAAAAAACCTTGCCAAAATAAAGAGTTTTGCCAAGAAAGAAAAACTTAGCCAAGAAAATATATAGGTTTTGTGAAGAAATAAAATTTTAGCCAAGAAGAAATATTTTTTTGCCAAGAAAAATAAGTTTACCCAAAAAAAGATATAAGTTTTGCTGAGAGATATAAGTCTAACCAAGAATAGATATAGGTATAGCCAAGAAGAAATATAAGTTTTGCCAGGAAAAGATAGAAAGGGTAGGTAAGGGTTTAGGGTTTTGGTTGTTAGTTGGTTTGGTTTAGGGCTTAGGCTAAGAGGTAGGTCAGTAGAGTAGGTAGGTTAGTAGGGCAACTAGGTGGGAGGGTAGAATGGAGGGCAAGGGTTGGGAAAAGTTGGACCCCAAAAAAAAGGTCAAAGGTCAGCAGGCAAAAAAATTGACTATGATAAAATGTTGGTTAATGTAGGGTGAAGAGGCAGATGAAAAACATAGCCCATCCTGTGGACAGAACGGCCAACTGGTGCAGTCATGGAGGTTGGTTCAGTATGGCTGGTGCTAGTTCACTCTAGGCGCAACTTTGTATGCCGTTCTTTCCAAACCAACAACTATTCAAATAGGAAATACTCCTGGAAATGGGATCCCAAATGAACTCGGCATGCTTCTGTAGTCTCCCCTTAAGAGGAGGAGCCATTCAAAACAGAGAGATTGCATGGGATGTACGTGTGACCGGACAGTACTGGGCCCAAGCGCAATGTCAGCCAAACATGAGTAACTAACCATTACAAGTGAATCTTTACCGATGACACTGTATTTTCAAGGTAATTTTGGAGGGGGGAACAAGTCTATGGTCTTATAGTTCAAAAGCCAAACTCTCACAAGTCAGGGTTTATAGCAACTCCAAAGGCATTAAGGTCTAAGGTGGCAGATTGTGTCATCTTCTTGACCACCTTACATTTCACAATCTATGGATGATGATCATACACTTACAATAGTGACCTAAATGTGACTCTCGAACCCACCCCATACCTTAATGTCATGAAATGCCCTTTGCCCTTGCACATTATGTTGGCTGCATCACCTGGCTTGCTCTAATGGGCAGGGGCTTGACCATTCGGGGTCACATGCTAGCTTCAACTATTATGCCAGAATGCAATGAAATTAATATTGGCTAGTGAAGAGACATGACAAAGCCCTGTATTGTGGGACCCTGTATCTGAGTACTTATATTCCCATCTTGTGCTGTGATCTTCTTAACATCACTGGAAACTTTGGAGCTTGTGGGAATTCTCAAGACAATCGAACTCAGTTTTCACCTTTGGGTTGGCCAAAGAAAGTACTAATTATGTTCCCTGCAACGTTCTCACTTCTGTTCTATTGATTCAGATGACTCAATTGAGACAAAAATATTTATAGATTCCTCCTACATTTTCTCCCTATTCTTGAACTCATCCCTTACTCCTCCAATTCCCGGTTCAAGTTCCTGGTTCGTACCTAAATTGAAGTCAGAAGGTGCTTGTTGTCCACCAGCACGGAATCCATTGGATGCCAATTATGACTATGTTGTCGATGAACCGCAACTGAGTTATTATCTGGTTCCACCTTGGTGACCTAGTCTGAATGAAATTGGTCTTATGTACCTACATAGGTAGGGAAAATAGGTGACTGCTAGGTAAGTAGCTGGTTTATAGCAGTGTCGGTTTGGTATCAACCGTTTGATATACCAGCTCGGTCTTGGTATATAGGTCTGTCCTAAAATGAGGTACCAGACGGGTACCATTACCAGAGTATTTCTCAAACTCATATATCATTCTGGTATCAACAATTCAAAGTATTCAATTTCATGAGGCAATGGTATCAATATCAATATGACCAATATGATACCAACTGGTATAAATATTCAACTTTGGTATAAATCCAGTGTCTCATTAGGGTTGAATTTTTAGAGTTTCATCCACTCTATGTTGTGCATAATCAAGTCAATTAGGGTTAAAATATGAAAACCAGATTGCAACCATTGGAAAAGAGGAAGCAACAAAAGACATGTTCAAGAAGGTTCAGCAAGGGAGCAACGAACATCACTCATGAAAGGTTAAGTGCAAATTGAAAATTAAAAAATCGGTACAACTTGAACCCATAATCATAACAAGATTGATACCAAGGGAAATGGCAACCCTAAATGTGCAACATTGGTATGCACTCTGATATTTGAACCCTAAAACTAGGTTGGTCAAGTCTTTGGTTGTTTTTGGTTAAATATGTATTTGGGGTTGTGAACGGGGTTTTCTATATTCCCATCAAAGTTTTGAAATTTATGCTATTATCAATAATAGGTTTTAAAAAATAGCAATAGGTACATTCAAAGTAAAAAATCTAAATCCTACATACAATTTTAAAGCAAATGTGGATGAAAGAACATTACACCCCTTCAACATTGTAGTCACAAACATAAAAATTTTGCATTCAAATTTTTTGGGTACATATGGACATCACATTGTGGATTGTTTTTGTTCATTTCAAGTATATTGTATTAGCTTTAGACTTAAGCTAGTTTACTTAAAAAGAAACTCAACCAAACATTTACAAATTTGTACATACAAAGTATTTTGTATCAAAATAAATGTTAAAAAATCCAAATATACTTCAAAACTAAAGTTATGAGTGGAGTTTCATAGTGAATTTATTTGTGGGGAATGATATTGATATACATCAACTAAATCTAGGTCCATTCAAAGGTTTTTTTGGTTGAAAATAAATTAAAATTTTGATATTTCCTTTATTTTTAACAATAAAGGTGAAATAATTTGTTTGTTTTAAGGAAAAACCACTATCATATAAAAGTGGAAGAGATTTTACATGTGGGCATGGTTTTATTTTTCCATTTCACTTTCTTTTTATAATGTTTGTTGAAGGTTGAAATGAAAGTCCTCCATTTTTGGGACCAAACGAATCCAATATGTACATTATAAATATTTTGAATATGTTGCTTATACAAATATCTTTAGATCTCTAGATCTAGGCCATTGGATTGAAATGATTCATTCAAAATAATAAAAAATAGTTGGAAATTTAATATGCTTTTATTATTTTTCAGCCACCAAATGTCACAATCATGCGCTTTCATCAAATTATTTCCATTGAAACATACTTGGCTTAATTTCATGCAATGCCATTAGGTTGCACCATCTACAACTAATTATTTTCTTGTAGTGTTGTGAACTTGATGCATTTCAAGAAATCTGTGAAACTTTAAAGAATGATGGTGTGCCATTGACCATGTGCTCTTGAGCATATTAGAGTGAGGGTTACAAGTGCTAAGGGGACCATATGCATTACAACTTTTCGAGGTGATTGTGCACATTGGAACTTAAGGCAACATGTGTGATCACATGTGTTTAAGTGTGCCAAAATGGCTATGTGTATTGATTTTCTCTCCCCTTGTTAACATTTTTTCACATGTCATTGATGTTTGTATGCTTCCAAAGTTTTGCAAATTAAAATTCTAATTGGGCATTATATGGAAGTTTTTTAAGGTCATCTTTGGATTTGTCCTTCGTCACTTGGAAGAAACAAGTTATAGCAATTGTATCAAATAACATTCTAGTTATTGTGTCAAACATTTTGACAAACGAATTGGCAAGCAACACCACAACAACTATCCCAAAGTAACGACAACATATCTTGACACCTATGCCATCTTCATTCAACCAAGGGATGTAGTTCAAGGGAAAGAAGTTCAATGCACATAACCACATTGACATAAGACCATAACAAAACAATTTTTTTATGTAAGTAATATTTGAACTCCAATGATCTTGAGAATTCAAAATTTTGTATTCAATGGTAATTGCACCATATTTCACTCCCAAGTTATGACCTTCCACATTGTTGCAACTAAAGTGTTTGGCATGCAAATTTAAGTTGTTTCATGATATTTTCTTTGACAAACATTTGAAGGTATGGTTAAAATGCCATAAAAACAAGACATGAAAGAGATCTATGTGCCAAATAAAACATCTGATGTCATTGATCAAACTTGTGTATTGATGAACCGAATCATTTGAAAAATTAAGACCTTAAACTAGAATGTTCAAAACATCAAGTCACTAGCCTAGATTGTTCAAATCATCAAATATATGGACCATTCTTTAAAGTGCCACATCAATGGACCACTATCCACTATTTTGTAGTCCTATACCACATTATCATTCAAAATATTTTTTGCTTACTTGAATGGATTTAATCCTGTTGAAATCAAGAGTCCTTAGTTATAATTATTTTTCTAATATATTTCAGAGTTCATCTAGGTACAACCATTTTTTTAGCTTGTTTGAAATATATTGTGTTGATTGTTTTTCCATAACCAAGAGCTAGCATGTCTTATAAGGAATGTTGGAATTTTTTTTTTGTTGTCATGTCCTGTTTTCACAAGTTGAAGCTCAAAATAATTGAAAACTAGTAACTTGGAATTCTAATTGATTACCTTTTGTATGCAATTTTACACTAATAGTGGAAGGTCATGAATATGCAATGGGGATTTTTTTTGCAATTCTACCAAATAAAATAATTACAAACAACATATGGACCCAAATATGTAAAATTATTTCAAGGGAGGATCAAATGCTCTTATTTTTTTATGTTGCATTGCACTAACAAAGCATGGAAAAACTTGGTTCATGGTATTGAGGAATGGGTCTATTATATATTTTACTTTTCTTAACTTTAGTTCCAAGAACAAACAATGTTGGAGTTCACAAACTAATGAAAAAATATATATATAAACCTAAAAGTTGTAATGCTCAATTGAGATGACTACATAACAAACTTCATGGGTCACAATTTGATAATAATAGTTGTGCAAAATTTGTTTTTCAAAGGTTTGTATGGAGTAAACACATATGTCATTCACCTATTTGTATTGTTTGAACATCGATGTCATGTGCATTGTTTAAACATAACTATCATATGCATATTTATATTATTTAAACACAATTGTTGTATGTTTATTTGTGTTATTTACACATAAAAGTTGTGCACATGATTTCTATGTTTAAATAATGCACGACATTCATGTTGAAACAATATGAACCTTAAAAACAATATATTTTGCATAGATTTGGAATGAACTTATGAAACCTATAAATTTGTGATGTGTAATAAGAAACCCAAAATAGAAGTTTCATGAATTGAAAGTAAGTGCCTAGGCTATGTGCATAACATTTGTTTTTTGGATTGAATAGAATAAGTGTTCTCTTTTTAAAATGTGGTTCAATGAAATGAATGGATTTTGTAGACCATACACCTTTTAATAAATAGTTCTTTTAAAATTTTTGTTTAATTATGTTGTAGGTGATTTTCCTTATGATAATAGAAGTGGCCAAATTATATAAATGTCTTTTTATTAACTCCTAATGTTTTCATGTATTTTGAAGCAACCCCCATTAAATGCACAATAATCTTGGAGGCAAGAAATGTACTCAATGCATGACACATAAAGAAGGGAAGCAAACACAAAAGAATGCCATGTAACTACACCCCTTTATTTTTGAAGTTATGATTTTTGTTATGTGGCATTATGTTTATAAGAACTCCAATTACAATTATGCCACCCTCGAGCTCAATATAAAAACTCCATTTGAAGTTTAGTTGCATGTATTGTACCTAATATTTTACCTTCAAAAACTTGAGTTACAATACTTAGCCATTGATCCCCCACAAAGTTTTTATTGTTCATGCTTTGCAATAAGGATGCTAAATGGTGAGTGTGGGAGCATGATGTGAACAAGTGAGCGGGAGCAAGTGAGCAAGACCAAATCTTTTCTAGAATATTTTATTGACATCGAAGGAATATCAAAAAAATATTCCTTGACACATGGCATATGATATATCATGATGTGGAGGAATATTTTGCCACATGTACATGGATGAAACATAATAATGGATGAAAAGCTAAAATGAAAGAGCAAAATAAAATGGATGAACACAACTTGTTCACAACCAAGAGTTATGTACCACTGTAAACTCTAGCTCTTTACAACTAAGAGGTTTGTGTACATGTTCATTTTTAAGAGTTATGTTCCCATTGGGAATTGAAACAATATGAGGCCACACATTCTCAATACCATTTCACACTGTTTTTTATTTGAATTCATTTTATCAAACTTGTTACGTCTAAGATCATTATTGCCACTTGAAGAAAAAAATTGCATTCTTTCCCTTTCTCAAAACTTTCATTTGGGGACTTTGTTTTTTGTTTTTTTGTGTGTGTGTCTCACACATGGTTTAAAAAAATAAAAATTGCGAAGTAGGTGGGTTGGCTATCTCCCACAAGAGGACTTAGCCAAATTTGGCGAAATTAAAAGAGGAAAGTAGAAAATTTTGGGATTCTGCATATGAAGTGGTGACATCAAAAGAGCCCGCTTTCTAAATATGGCCACATGGGCCCATTTTTAATAATAAAAAAACCCTTTTGTATTTGTCACACCACCACTTTGTTTTGTTGTCACAGTGTGAAAATTTGCCAAGAAAACACAATGCTGGTCTTGCAGAGTGGCGAATTTTCAAAACAATAAAAAAAACAAAACAGCTTCAGTGATGTTGGCACCTTCATTATCCCTTGGGTGAACCAGTACTCACACTAGGTTATAGGTTTTGTTTGGACATGGGCCTAGTTACCCTAGTATGATCATAAAATCCCAATAACCTTTTAAAATTTGTTTCTAGACATGGTAAATATCCCCCTCTCAGACTAAATTAGAGTCTTTGAGTCCAAATCTAACATTTCTTGAGCTTGATATGGGCATTAAGACGCCTCACCTTCAAAGTTACCAGGGTACCAGTGTGGGTGCTGATTCATGGTAGGCATGATAACAGAGCTATAAGCTCTATGTGTTACAAAATTCAAATAGGTAAATGAGTGGGTAAGAGACTTGTTGCGGGCTAGGGTATCTAATTGATTGGTTGATATGTTCTGTTATAGGCATTTGTGGACCTACCCTAGTACCTTGCCAATTCCACACTGTTTATATTATTTTCAGAAATGTTGATTTTTAATTTTTTTTTCAAGTAAAAAAATTATGCAAAAGAAAATTTTGAATCTTCACAAATATTATATGTTAAAATGAATATTTCAAAATTAATTAATTATTCGACAGACATGTGTCGAATTGGCCAAAGTATTACGATATTTCTCAATGGGGTGGGGCTAAGAAATGTCTTTTGGGGGACGGCTGAGGAGTTGGGCTCTTGAGTCTGTGTTTTGGTCTGGCGTTGGTGGCCATTTATAGGTTCCACATGTTTGGAAAAAGGATTTAGGATGAGCCAATCAAAATGAGTCTTAATAAAGAAAATTGGGTTCCCCTGAACTAATTGATGTTTGAGAACATGGTGTGAAGAGCAAATGAAAGTGGGTCTATTAAAAAGAAGAAAAAAAAGTTAGGATGGCCTCATGTAATTATTGAACAAGTACCTCACTCTCTACCCAAATCACTGAAACGTGCACACGTTGAAGTTAAAAAGGCCAGGATTTCTTCTGGGTAGAATAGTTGGATTGAGCCAATGGGAAGGCAACATCTGCCTCTTTATTTTGGGTTGGGGGAGGGGGTCGGGAGATTTTTTAAAAACTTTATGCTTCTTCTTTGTGTGGGCTGGTATTTTTGGTTTGGACTGTCCTACTTGTGCAAGAAAAATACTTAATGCATTAATCATAGTTCAGGCAGAACAATTAAAATATTGAATAGCGTTCTTATTGAACAGGAACTTGCAACTGCATTGAGCTTGGTGCTGCATTTAATATATGAGTGCTG
>Ga0116228_10001431_pt1 | contig 19853 bp, 13 predicted proteins | sample S1TSphfallax_2_FD_89694 | JGI IMG/M metagenome (GOLD analysis project Ga0116228, IMG submission 89694) | Host-associated microbial communities from peat moss isolated from Minnesota, USA - S1T2_Fc - Sphagnum fallax MG | ecosystem: Host-associated > Plants > Peat moss > Unclassified | place... | reverse complement strand
TGTTTTTTTGTTGTTTTTGTTTGTGGGGGGGGGGGGGGGGGGGGGGGTGGGGGGGGGGGGGGGGGGTGGGGGGGGGGGGGGGGGGGGGGTTTGTCTTTATCTTTACTTGTCAAAGGCCTCCATTTGCTCTCAGCCACAAAACTTGGGTTTCTTCTTCTTCTTCTTCTTCTCCTACCCAAGACTAACTTACAAGGCCCCATGCCACCACCCTTATGTGCAATGCATTGAGCTCCAAGTTTCATTACCACATTGGTGGAGTGGGTTTTGTCAGATCTTGCTATGCTCTTTTTCAGAGCTGCTTCTCTCATACCTACCCATCTTTTGTAAAGTCAGCTTCAGCATCTCTCTCTCTCTCTCTCTCTTTCTTTGTGGAAAAAAATGGCTGACTCTGCTCCTCCTCCTCCTCCTCCCCATCCCCCCTTATCCTGACTACTGTTTAAATACTCTTCCTTCTCATATAGAGTCAGCTTCAGCAAGTTTCATTTGATTTGGATTGGATAACTTTGCAATCAAATGAGTTGCCCCCTTTTTTTTTCTTTGGGCAAACCAAAACATCAACCTGATTGTACAATATCACCTTGCTAAATGTTAATTGGCAATTGGTTTACCCTAAACCCTTCTTCACCTGTTGAATAATTAATTAAATTTTAAATCTTAATTTTGGGCACTTGGTTTTTTAATTCTCAAATTTTCAGCAGATAATGATTATAAAAAATAATAAACATATTCTTTTCTAAGTTTGTGTGGCAGTCTAATAATGTGTCTAGACTATCTCAGTTTTAGGATTCTTGAATTTTGGCACAAATTTTAAATAAATTATCAAAAAAATGACAGAACAAAAAATAATTTAAGTTATGCCAAAATCATTTAGGTACTACGATATTACATTTTCCCAATAAAATGCTTGAGTATATAAGACCCCCCCCCCATAGAGTAATAATAATCCCTCTCTCACCCCCAAATTTTGCCATTTGGTGACCATTACTCAGAGGATTTTTATTTTTATTTTTTAAAATTGCCATATTTTGATCATAAGGTCTACTAGCCCATAAAAAGGGTGGCTTTTAGAAACAGCAGTCCATTTGCACCTCTCATATAATAGGCCACTTAGTTGTATGTCTTATGTGGTCCTAAAACAGTGGCTCAGCTACTAAAAATAGCATCATTTTGCACGGTGCACCTGTCGTTCGTAACAGGCCACTTAGGTGTATGTCTTATGTTTTTTGTGCAGCATAACAAGGGTCCAAAATTGTGGCTTTTTACAAACAAAAGCAGTTCTTTTCACCTCTCAAAATAATAGGCCACTTAGATGTGTCTCCTCTTTAGAAACAGCAGTTGTCCATTTGCAGGGCCTCATGATAAAAGGCCACTTAGGTGTATGCCTTATGTTTTTGTCCACGCATAAAAAGCGTCCTCAAACTGCTGCTGCTTTTGGAAACAGTTGAAGAACGCAAGGAAGACGCACCTCGATAGAGATAGAGAGAGCGAGCGAGCGAGCGATAGAGAGAGAGAGAGAGAGAGAGGGAGAGATGGGAAGCGCGAGCGAGAGAGATGGGTTGCGATGATGAATGGTAAGTGAGAACAGGAAGCAACCGCAGCAGCAGCGGGATCTGCACAAACAACTACTTGTACTGCTAAACAACAGCTGATCAACAACAGGTAGGAAGAAGGGTGTGTGTGTGTGTGTTTGTGATTCATTAGTGTTCTATTTGTGTTTTGTTTTCTCAAACCGCTGTTGCTGCTGCTGATCATCATGATCATCATGTGTTGCTGGAGTTTGACATTTGTGTCTGGGATGATCCTAAGTTGTGTGATGTTAAGAAGACGAAGAAGAAGAGGACAGGGGAGTTTTCTTGATTGATTGATTCATGATGGTGATTTGTAGTTGTGAACTAGAGGGACTTTGGAGAGTCACTCACACTTCCAGGAACCCTAATTTTGGTACTTCTTGTCTGCTGCTGAATAGAGCTAGAACAAGTAGTAAGGTATAGAGGACAGAAGAGAGAGGGGCGGGGGTGGTGGAGAAGGACAAGAAGAAGAAACTAGGCTTTGTGAGGATAGAGAGGATTCGGGTTTTGTGAGGTATGGGAGGCAATATAGGTGTCGGTCACATGAGAGAGACAGAGAGAAGAAGAAGAAGAAGAAGAAGAAGAAGGAGAAGGGCGAGTTAGCAAGAAGGCATTATAGGTTGGCTGCTGATGGGTGAGAGATTTTCTTACACTTTCAGAGAGACAATACAGACAGACCATCAAAGGATAGCCACACAAAGGAAGGCCCACTTCATGTGGGATGGTGTCTCTTGAGCTTCTTCCAGCTTTGCCATCATGATCAAGGAGCCATGCAATACCTGAGGGTTTGCAATCTTTTGTGCAGGTGTGGAGAAGAGATTATTCTTGTTGGGTTGAAGAACAGCAGGAAAGTGGATCAGGAGCAACAGGAATGGTTTGTACTGGAATCATCTTCAGTTGCTTATTTTTGTAAATCTGTCTCCTTGCAGAGTGTGTGCTAGCTAGCTAGCTAACATCATGATTGAGTCTTGTGGTTGCCTTCCAGAATTGCTACAGAAAACCAAGGACACAGATTTTTGTATTATTGTTTTGCTCAGAATTTTGGTATGGTGAGGCTGTAGACACTATATTCTGTTGACTTGAATGTCTGCATCTTGCAGCAGTGAACCCTAAAGAGCACTGAGGGAGGGAGGAAGGCAATTGAAGGAAGCACAAGCAGGGTGAAGCTTTTTATGAGCAATTCTTTGCTCTTCATCTTCTTTTGCTCAGAACAGAACTGCAATAGTGGGTGATGAGTGATGATGTTGCTGCTGCTGAATGCAAGTGTATGGTGGTCAAGCATGCCAGAGGTGCAGACTGGGGGAGGAGGAGGAGAAGACCCAGCTGGTAAGCCAAGTTGTCAGACTTGGAGCTACGAGTTCAACACCCTAATATGGGCCATTCTCATAGTTGTGACATCTGTGTTGCTGAAGAAAGTGGGGCAGCTGCTTCGCCTGTGGGTTATGGGTTCCTGTCTCCCAGGCCCTGGCTTGCAGGCCTTAGTGGCCAGGTCTGTCATTCGTGCAAAAGCTGATGGACCACTTAAGCTTTTGGGTATATATACTTTCCTGTTTCTCTCCCCACACTACTGTTTTTCTTTTTTGGTTGCAAGGAATTCATGGGTGCCCAAGAAATTTTGATCTCTAAATCCAGTGCTTGAATGAGCATCTGAGCTGTAGTACCCATTGCCAATAATGATTCTTATTTTTTTGTGGCAGTTCCAATTGTTGTTATTTGTTGATTTCTCCTCTGGTACCACCAATTGGGAACACACCACTAACAATAGTTTTTTTGGTTGTCAATGATCCAGAGCTCTTCTCTTCTCTTCATAAACAGCATGGGTCAGTGCTGAAAATATGGATGGGACCCACACAGTTGCTGGTCTCAATATTTGATGTGAGAATTGTGAATGAGCTCTTGGAGAAAGCACATGACCGTGTCCCAGCTCCCCGAATGGCACTGCAACTCGCCTTTGGGAAAGGGAGTCTTTTTTTCGCCCCATTTTCCAAGGTCTGCTTATACCCTTCTATTAACTGGCACACACCCCCAAGGGCATAGTCAGAGTGTTATTATCTTTTTGGAAGACATGCAGTTGGAAGGTTTCAAAGGAGTCTCCTCCTGTTCACTGGAGATTTTCACAGTTAGCTGAAGGAAGTCTAGACCACTTTATTTTCCTCCAAAATTGGCAGTTCTCTGATTCCGAAATATTTGTTTATTAAAAAAACTGGGAACCAGCACAACAGTGCCAGTCAGTTCCTGTTTGTGACATATATTAACTACTAGGTTCTCTGCAGGTAGAAGGGCGACGCACCATATGCGATAGAGAGTTTAATGGAAAAAATTTAGGACAGGTGCATGCAATCGCTCTCAAGGTAATCCAGAAACTGGGCTTGTGGGCAACACTCGACCAGGATGGAAACTGGCATACTGATTCCAAGTCATTCTCTCAGAGCATTGCTTTTGCGGTTTTAGGCATATCAATTTTTGGGGAAGGTTATGTTGAGTGGGCAGCTGCACGAGAGTTTGAAAAGCTTCTCATATCGATTGCTGATGAAATTTCCGGGTGGGTCCGCTATACTGTGCCCCCAGTTTGGAGGCCTTCATTCATTCATTTTTGGAGGAAATGCAATCAGCTGAAGCATTTGACCTGGAATTTGGTGGCTGAGGCTCACAAAAATTTGCAAACTACAGTGTGTCCAATTGACAACACAAAGGACAACATGGTCCATAGTGATGATGCCACCCCTGAAACCCAAAGTGAAGGAGCCACTCTAAATGGCAAAGACAATTACAAAGTGAAAGTCTTTGAGATTGTTGAGACTTTGAAATCAAATTTGGTGACTGGAAAAGTTCTGGGAGATGGGCGAGTCAGTGGGATGATGTATCATGGTGGATGTACAACTGCTGGAATTTTAAGTGGCATTCTTACACGGCTTGCCCATCATCCAGACATCCAAGCAAAGGTGTGCATAATTTAAGATTAAGAGTATCTTGGCATTACACCTGGATTGTTTCCCAGACAGTGGATGTTTTGTGTGCTCATATATATATATATATATTTTAAATCACAGTCTCAGATCAGCAATCATACATGTGTTTTTTTTTGTATATGTATTGCAGGTGTATGCTGAAATTAAAGAAGTGTGTGGCTCAAATCTGGCACCGAGTCAAAGTGATGTGAAGCAGCTGCATTATCTGATGGCAAGCTTACATGAGTCTGCTCGCCTCTTACCAACCGCCCCGTTTTTGCAACGCTGTAGCCTTCAATCTGGTAAAACCATACAGATGTCCCTCAAAAAGTTTCACATTACCCTAAACCTTTGATATTTCGTGTAGAAGTCGTAGCAGATTGGAATGTGGGGAGACATGCAGGTGACTATGGATGAATCAAAGGAAATGAAGTGTAGTGGGTTTGTTGGCACTTTGGTATTTCTGTAGCTTATGCAAACCAGATTCTGTGCAGATTTCCAGCTGGCACCAGGACTGATTGTGCCAGCAGGGGCAATAATGGCAGTACCAGTTCACTTACTACACTTGAATCCTGTCTGCTGGGGCAACGATTCTGCTGATTTCAACCCAGAACGGTTTCTCAAACCAAAATCAGAATTTTGTCTGAATGTGAAATCAAATTCTTCACATATCCACAATGAACTCAACCAAACTCAGAAAGACACCAACATGTCAGAGAAGCGTGTGTTTCAGGCTCCACCACTGGATTCAGGGTTCCTTCTTTTTGGCACTGGTGCACGCTCATGTATAGGCGCAAACTTTGCACTGACAGAAATTTTGTCACTTGTTGCAGCTCTTGTCCAAGGCTATGAGGTATTATGGCAGTTGCCACATCTCAGTGATATTATCTTCTGTAGAATAGCTGAGCAAACCCTGTACAAGTTGTAGTGAACAATTTACATCATAAATTTACATAGGCAGAAATGCTTGTTGTGAATTTGGGTATGTTCAAAAGGTGTATGTTGCAGACCCATATGGATGTGACAATCAATTCAAGTTTTGACAGGTTTTTATTTTGTGCAGCTGAAGCTGGCTCCAGGAAGTCCCAAAGATTTGACACCTAAACTGGAAAACTGCGTACTGCAATACTCCCCAAGTGCAAGGCTGATTTTGATACCTCGCCGTACCCAAATCTAAAGTCTTTGTTTCCAGCACCAGAAACAAAGAAATTATGACCTGTAAGAGAATTTGGTCCAATTGTCAGCACCTATTTGAGCTGAAAACTTGAGGCTTGGTTCCAGGTCATCTCCAGGGGCAACTTTTTACAACCAAAAAGCTACTACAACAACAACAAACGACCAATGATTTTCAAATTCTTTATTCTTTTACTTTGAATTTTCCCTAAACACATAAAATTTTCCTGCAAATGGACAGAATCCAAATCTGTCACAGAAGTGCGTTTTGCAGTGTTGGCTATTGCAAATGGTTGAGATGGGTGGCTTTCCAAATGAAGTATCATCAAATGTGAAAGCCTAAAAATCAGCTTTGTCCTGATTTTTTATTTCCCTCAACTGATGTTTTCTTGGAGGCAGGAGGATTGAACCGCAAGACATCTGCCTTCAGTGATGTATGGGTGAGCCTTCATGCAAGAAGAGCTTATCATCTTTGGAGTACCAAAACTGCAATATTGTTTTGGCACATTTTTTCCTTCATCATAGGACCTGCTGGTGAAGCTGAAGCTGTATACACTGATGTTTTTTTCCTTGTAATTGTTGTTTTTCACAAGATTGTGGTTAGCCAAACTTTCATAGCAGCTTTATTTTGGTATCATAGAGACCAATTCCTGAAATTGGTCTGTTTTTTTCCCCCCTCCCCTCATCAGGAGAACACTACCAGGGATAACAAACAGTTTTCCACCAGAGTTTTCTCTGCTGTGGGTTGTCTGTGTTTTCAGTTTCAAACAGATCTTGCCTAAGAGTTACCCATATCTTTAGTACTCATGTAGCATTCTGGTATGTATATAAGCATTGGCAATTATTTTTGCTCTGCTGCATAAATCTGGTTTAAGTCTCTCACCCTCTGTTTTTCCTTGTATGTTCCCACATGGTTGCCAATAGTTCATCATTATTTATATTTTAGTCTTTTCATGTCCATGTAAATCTCTAAGGGAAAGAGGTTAAGTAGACAGGCTTGGTAAAGGTAGGTTGTTCAACTATTTTTAAATACATAACCTGGACTCAAAAGGGGACATGTTCATTCGCCTTTTCATATCCACGTAGGAGAAAGTAGTGAGTGAGGTAGGCTTTGGAAGAGGTAGGTATGAACAACATACATAGATACACACAATATTTTTATCATGTACCCTATCTCCTTGTGAGATTTGATGAAAGCAAGAGACTTCATCACTTCCGACCTTTGACCCCATTACCATCAGTATTGGTGTGGCCTCCATTAACAAAAACACAACTGTAGTAACAAGAACACCAAGCATGAAGGTAATAACTTTGTCTATAATGCACCAAGAACCTGTTAGATATCAACTTCCTACCAAGTTACTTGAAATATTTGTATTACATGCACAAACTTTTGAGACTATGAAATATGTTAAGTTAAATCAATAGCCTTGTGCATGTGCATGCACTTCTAAGGTAGGTAAGATCTACATGAAAGTGTTCATCTTCTATTTAGATTAAGATAGAGCTTAGGGTGGATCATAGGTTTGTAACAACATCTATGTGATCTTAAGGTTGGGTGAAGAGCTCATGATAAAAATCAATGTTTTTATCATCTCTATTCTCTCATCGATCCATTTTCAATTTCCAACACAATCATTGATAGAAACTATTCTCCTTTCATAGGGTGATTGTGGCATCAATTCTAATGAGTCAAGTTGTTCATAAAATGTGAAGGATTTTGCACCCCTCCACCATCAAAAAACTCAAAGCACACCTTGAAGATTGTTTGGTATTTATGATTATTTGATGATGTTTTAAAGGAAATTCTTTGAAGAGGGCTCGAATGTGGAAATCACATCCTATCAAAATTTGATAAGTTAATTTTTCTTTTCTTTTCTTTCAATAAAATGCATTTTTCTCTATTCTATATTGGTAACCTTTCCAATTTTATTTTTTTTCAGTTTGCTATTGTAACAAATTGTCAATATTTTTTGCTTGTGTTTGATTTTGTCATGTAGCAAATTGTGTATTGATCATATTTTGAGGGGTATTGTTCAATGTTTTCTTGGTGGAAAAATTTCACAACTTGGCAAACTTTTCTTTCAAAAAATGAAAACATAGAAATTGTGATTTTAATGGACTTTTTCGTTATTCTTTTAAATAAAATGATTAAATAAATTACATCTAGACCTAACCACCTCTTAGGTCGACGCTTGTAGCAACATAATTATAAAATAACACAACCTACCTAGAACAATCACCATTTAATGTTAATTGGGTGTAAGCATGGTAAATTGTACATACTTTTTACCTTCTCAAAGTTGGATGAAAGTAGACATAAAATAGCAATGAAACCCATGAAGAATTTAGTTTACAATGAATTCTTCTATTAAAAATAAAATATAAACATAGTTATTCATTTTTGTGCATTGATTTTCAACTTTCAAATTGTTTCAATTAGATTTTGGTCTATTTTTTTCAAATGCAAGTAGGTTCAAACTCTATTTTATGCAATGAAGGACTTTTGTAAAATATGTGGTAAAGAGGTTTTAATAGATAGATTTTTTACTTTTTATTATGGTCACACCTCAAAATTATAACGATATTTATATCCCCAAAAGTAATAGAACAACTAAATTTTAAAAGTAAACAAAAAGTAACCCCATTTACAAATTTACCACCTAGCAAATGGGGATATTTTTTATCTACTTTAAAAATTCGTTTGGTCCTAATTTTTTTGGAAATGAATTCTTATAGTAATAATAGAGGTGTGGGATGGTTTACAATTATATTTTTAGCCATTTTTATGTTACTTGTTTGATTTTATATGCATGATAAATGGTAAATCTATAAACACTCTCTTTTGTTTTTGTATATTTCACCATGTTTCTACCCAATTAACGTTGGGAATCCTCACCAATGAACATACTTGAAGAATTTAAAAGAAAAACCTTGGTCTTGTTTAGGTTCAAAGAAACAAGTCAAAACGTGACATGTGATTACTAAAAATAATCTATAGACAATACTTGTGAAACATTTGACTAGATGCTACATTGGTTTCCCCTACAACTTACCAATAAACAAACCAATCCTTGGGCATAAAAACAAGAAATGGGATAACCTTTTAAGCCCTTGTTGACCAATTTTTTTTTTCTTTTTTTTTGGGTATCAATCAAGGACATGTCCATTATTGTCTCCTTTTTGTCTAGGGATTTTTATGAGCTTCACAACTTATATGCTAGTGTTATGGCTGCAAATGATGCCTTGTTATTACTACATGCCATTGAAACAACTATTATTACTATAAAAGAAAGTTGAAAATTGGAATAATGAATTTTGAGTATTAAGATTTTAATTTTTGTGGAGGTAACTCACATGAACTTTGTTATGTTCCATACTTGAAAATTTTGATGAAAGAACATGGATGGTAGAAAAGATTTTTTTTTAATGGAAGGGTTGCATAAGAAGATGAAAAGATACGTGTAATTGGACAAGGTTAGAGTTTAATTCAATGACTCATAGCCAAAACTATGAACTATAAACTTTCAAGAAAAATCAAACAATATTTTCCTATACTTTGGCAACCCTATTTGTTGCAACAAATAGTAGAAAAGTTGGGAATAGGATGCATTAGAATTTCTTGGAAGCTAATTTATTTATTTATTATAACTTTGGTTTACAATTCAATTTTTGATTTTTTTTCAAAAAAATAGACATGTGACTTGTGTAGCTAATTTTTTTATTCTTTTCTACCAAAACTTGAACTCTTTTGTCCTTAACACTTGAATTTCATATTTTCAAAACACAATTAGTCCCTAATTTAATGGAACATTCACTTAATTCTATATCTTGGTGATTTGGATCACATGGTTACAAGGTGATGGAAGAAATTATAATGCCAATTAAGGTCCATTTTAAACTTGGTGATAGTGGGGTCATTAAAAATGTTAATAGTTATCAATGTTCAAACATGCAAAAAAAATGTCAATAACTAGGTGACATGGTAGTCTACATGGCAAACTAACATTCACTTTAACTTTTTATGTTAACACCAAAATTAGGTAATGATGTTGTATTAAAAATCTTGATAAATCATAGATTTCAATGATTATGACATCATTAAACTAACACCACAAAATCTTGTATAATAGCCTATTGACATGATGACCTTCTCTCGCGCGGACACATGCATGCTTCACCATCACATGAAGAGTGAAAGGGAAAACATGCAAAGGTAGTTCACATCACTACCATGGCAACTAGAATTTAGATAAGATTTTTGTATTGATTGATTGTAAGCAAAAATAACATATCGATTAAAAGAAAATTGTGGATCCTTGAGGAAACATGGTTCCTATAGCCTCAAAGTGGAACAAGATTGTGAAGTACATGTAAGGAAGAACAAAATCCAAAACAACAAGAAATGGCAAGATGTGTAGGGATAAATGGAATTCCATCAACAATGATTACAAAAAGATTTTTGATTACCACAAAGGTATGGGCCACAACACCTCCTACTAGATCTATCACTAGAAGATCAAGATAAATTTCACTTATTGAGATAATTCAATGAAGATTATTACGATGCCATTGAAAGGTGCAAATGGGAGACAATGAGCCAACGGGATTATTGTAAAAAAAGACTACATGTTTTTTTTGCCAAAACATTTTTTTTCATATGAATGAATTTTGGGACAATCGTTTTTGCAATTTGTTGTATTAAATGTTTATAGATGTCCAAATACATGACATGTTTTTTTCTTCATCATTTTTGAATAAATATGAATTTTTTAAGTGTTTTTATTTTTTGTAAATTCATTGTTTTGTTTTTAAAAATGATAATAATTTCAAATCATAACCAATTTTTTTTATAGAAATTTTTATGTTTTCTTGTATGATACACTACAACTGTTTTTAACACATCATGTACATTTTACCCCATTTATGTGTGGTAAATTTTTTTTGAAGTTTTAAAAATTTTGATCAATTTTGGAAGGTTCTTTCAATTTTTAAAGTTTTATAATTTCACATATCTTAGGGCATGAGTGTTTTTTTAATGTAGTTAATATTTTTTTAAATCTTTTTAATTATTTTCCCATCAAATGTGATTTATTATATGAGTCCTTTTGATAGTCCTTTGCAAAATTGATTCTTGTTCGACATGTTCTTATTCACTTTTAAAGTTCCTAAATTTAAATTTAAATTAAAAATTCCATCAAATAGATTTTTGGTTTGAATTCCTTGACATTCATATGAATGAAAAAACAATAATTTACCATGATTCCCATGGCTTTAAATGGAAAAACATAAATATTTATCCAATTTTGAATTTTTTTTTGTATTTCAACACCTTTTTTTGTTCATTGGATTGTAATTGCACCCTAAATGTTACAACCCAAGCCTTGGGCTCATGACCAAGGCAAGGGCTTGCGAAGGTGCGGGCCAAGTATGAAGCCCCAGAGTCACATTTCATGCTCCTGAGAGTGCAAGAGAGTGTGAGGGAATGAACCTTCACACTCCCAAGTGAGCTCCCACTTTGGGAGTTGGAGTCCTAGTAAACTCTCGAATTTTCATAAGAGCGATTGTAGGGGTCAAAACCCATTGGATGGAGGAGTTCTTTATATCATTGAATTTTTTTTAGAACGTAGATGTCAAAAATGAGCTCGCATGACCCATTTGGACACTTAACACACAAGTTATAGCTAAAAGAAGGGTCGGGAGTCAAATTGGCAATTTGACTCCCGACCATTAAAAGTCAAGAATCACCTCGATTTCCTTAGGTGCAGGTGGCGTGCAACATACCATTGGAAAGCTTTCGACAAGGGCTACAACTTTGCTTTAAACCTCATCTCAATTGAAGATTTGCACGCAAAGTTATGGGCCCTCAAAGTTGCGAGAGTCTTAGTTCTGGGAATTTCGGGACTCCCATTTGGGAGTCCTGGGACAAAATGACATTTGGGTGCTGGTCATGTGGGCAAGCACATATTATACTATAAGGGGGAATGTGGTGGCTTCCCCCCAAGTCCAAGCCGTGGTGAGTCTTGTGATTCCAAGTTTGCCCGTGGCTTATCCTAGCACTAAAAATGCTCTAGCTATGCACTAACCAACTTGTTTGATTTTGTGCAGGTCCGTGTGAGTGAGTGATTGCTTGTTATTTTTCCTAGTCCCATCTTGAAGTTCCAACACGCCCCTTTACCTTCAAAGTGCTGCGAGTCAGGGAGCGTGCCCCAACTCCTTATTTTTCCATTGTTTTCACCTCAAACTCACATTTGAGTTTATCAAAGATTTTTGGAGCGCGTCACTAAAACTTTTCAAGGTGAGAAGAACATCAATGTTTCATTACACGTGAAAGATCTAAATGCACTAGGAGATGGAGTTTTTCATGGCTAATTAATGGGAGAAGAATTGGAAAAAAATTACTTGCATGTCCATCAAGTTTGTTCATGGAAGAATTTTGTGGAGATGACTTTGTTCGAAAGGAAAGTCATGATCTTCAAGAATTCAATCAAGGTCCTAATGCAAGACTTAATCCAAACAACATGATCAATTTATAAATAGTCATAGTCAGTTTAACCAACTCAGCCTCAATATCATGTAATGATCAACCTTTCAAAATTTCTGATTCACAAGACACCAATCAAAGGAAATAGACAACCAACAAGTGTTGCCAAGGAACAACTCCCTAAAGCATAGGAATTAAAAGGAAAAGATCATGAATTTTTACATATGTCATTAAGGCCGTAGACCAAAACAACAAATCGTTATGAAAGCCATGGATCGGATTAATTTTATGTAATTAAGCTTTGACAAACAAGACAAAGTCTTAGGAGAAAGCTTTTAAGCAACATTTGTAATATTTGAAGAAGTGAGATAAAAAAAACTCACAAAATGCATAAGAACATGGTTAATGTTCTATCCAACCTTAACACGACAATGCGCCATGTTTTCATGAAAGACAAAAATCTTGTACCACTGCCAATACAACTACTGGAATTTGATGAAGATGAACAACCAAGACATATGAGCTAAAGAGTAAACATTATGATCTAAAGGACAACATGTAAATGAAATTGATGAAATATAATTGATTTTGATTTGAAAGATAATAATTGATGTCGATGAGATACATTACCAGTTAATTTTGACCTAAAGGATAACATGCAACTAAAATTGATGATAAATGTTTCGAATTGTTTTTAACTCGAAGGACAACATCAAATCAAATTGATGATTATCTTTTTGAATCTTTTTTGACATAAAGCATAACATAACATTGATTGAAATCTAACTTGCAACAACATTGCATTGGAAGTGAAAATCATTTTGAAACTTTAGGATTTCAAATCTAATATGTGGTAACATTACATTGGAATTAATAATCATTTTAAACTATTTGAATTTGAATCTTACTTGCAACAACATTGTAGTGGAACTAAAAATTATTCAAAACCTTTACGATTTGGATATGATTTACATCAACATAACATTGGAACTAAAAATATGAACCTTTAGGATTTGAATATAACTCACAACAACATAACATTGGAATTGAAAATCATCTTGAACCTTTAGGATTTGAATATGACCCACAATAACATGACATTGGAATTAGAAATCATTTTGAACCTTTAGGATTTGAATATGACCCACAATAACATGACATTGGAATTAGAAATCATTTTGAACCTTTAGGATTTGAATATGACTTATAGCAACATAACATCGGAATTGAAAATCATTATGAACATTTAAGATTTGAATCTAGCCTACAACAACATATTATAATTGGAACTTAAATCTTTTTGAACCTTTAGGATTTGAATATGACCCACATTAACATAACATTGGAATTAAAAATCATTTTGAACCTTTGGGATTTGAATATGACCTATAACAACATAACATTGGAATTGAAAATCATTATGAACATTTAAGATTTGAATATGGCCTACAACAACATATCATAATTGGAACTTAAAATCTTTTTGAACATTTAGGATTTGAATATGACCCACATTAACATAACATTGGAATTAAAAATCATTTTGAACCTTTAAGATTTGAATATGACTTGTAGCAACATAACATTGGAATTGAAAATCATTCTAAACCTTTAAGATTTGAATTTGACCTACAACAACATATCATAATTGGAACCTAAAATCTTTTTGAACCTTGAGGATTTGACTCTAATCTAAAACATAATATTGGAAGTGAATTTGATAGAATCATTTGAAACTATAACTTATTAATAGTGGGAGCTTAGATATGATTTCAATGGAGTTCATGAAGACAATTTTGTTGATTTTCTTGTTTTCTTATTCCCAAGGTAAGTTTCAAGTAAGAATATTTGGTTAGATTTAAAATTTTCTTTACCTTCAAAAGGAGATTTATGTTCCATATTTATTAAATTTTCCATATTGCTATGTCATTTTTTTGCTACAACAACATTAAGATCGTGTTGAGTTTCTTGCTCCAATTGCACCACAATGCATTACACCATAAGAAAAACATGTTTTTTGAATAGTCTTTGTGACTAAATTTTAGTTGCAAGCGACATTTGCAACTAAAATTTTGTTAGTTGCCTAAAACAAGTCACATGCGATAAATTAGTCACAAATGACAAAGGGTATTTGATGAAAAAAAAAGTCAACTAGTACAAATTCGTCCTTTGATTCCATTGTATACGTATTATTACATGTGACTAAAATGCAACTATTTTGGTCATAATTGAAGGCAAATGATGTGTTGCCACGTGTCCCAATATTTGATTATTTAAAATGTAATAATAATTGTATTAATCTAAGACGTTTAATACAAATGTTTGGATGATATTATATTATGACACATGGCCCAATATAAATATGCCATGTGGCACTTTTAAAAATGAATTGAATAAAAATTTAACATTAAGTTGTAAGTACCTAGGTAGGTACATAAATAGGTGCATAGAAACCTAGGTTACATACCTATTACCTACTTAGGTAAAAAGGTAAGTAGGTAGTTTTTACCTTCTTGAGTTAAATACCTATTCATATATATAAGTACTTAAATAAGTAGGTACATAGGTCAACCTAGGTGAGTACGTCAAACTAGGTGCCTACCTAACTAGGTAGATAAGTAGGTTGGGGAGGTAAATATTATGCATAATTTGTTTTACTGTTTTGGGTTAAGCCTTTTGATTTCCTCATCCCATGTGCACAAATTTTTTAATGTGAAATTGGACGACCACACTTTTTGTTTATATAATGTCCAAAATAGGAATGAAGAATAAACAATATGGGGTAGGTTTTGAAGTTGCAACTCTTTCACAAACTAAGTTGTAATTTCAAAAAAAAGTTACATGCCTAATTTTCTTAGTTTTAAAATTTTTTAACAATTCAAATACATGGTTCACTAGATAATTAGATAATCATTTCATTAATAATGATTAAATTTTTATATATTTAAATTATAAATTATAAATTATAAATTACAAATACTAAGTATTCATTATCATTTATTTAAACAAGTATTAGCTTTTTAATATTTAACAAACTAGTTAGCTAGTTATTCACAAGTTGTTAATACATAACTCATAAATAAGTAAAATATTTAAAAATATTTTATTAATTGTTAAAATTTGGTCAAATTATAGATAATATAATTGATTTTAAAGTAATTTAATTACTATAGTTTAAAAACTAGCTATTTTAAATATTTATTTTCAAATCATAACTAATGAACTAACAATTGTTATTAGAAAGTAAATTCTTACATGAAAAATTTAAAATATTAGTATTAAATTAACTACATTAATTATTATATAGTTAGATTTATTGTTGCAAAAACTTTTATAGGTAAAATAATATTTTTTTCTTGGTAATTATTAACTATAAATAATATATGAATTTAATGTAACTTATAATTAAATTAATGTTATAATAATAAAAATTTAGTGTAACTTATAATACACAAACATGTACATCATGTTCAAATGGTGTCAAAACATTTTTGTTGACAAAATTCCAATTAAAACCTTTTAAATTTTGTTCATGGCATGTCATGACAAAAATGTAATCCGTGATTCCACAATCTAAGAAAAAAAAAAGAAAAAAAAAAGAAAAAAGAAGTTATATCATGATGTGGTGTGTTATTCCATGTCACATTAACTTGGGACCTCATATATCCATGCCATAAATTTTTAATTAAAAATTATCTAGTGCAACATGCAACCATCCAAAACGACTAAAAAACATTTCATTAAAAATGTCATAATCAATTAATCTTTTTTTTTTATCAAAACCATACAAGTTGCATATTAGTCAATTTTGTCATATTTCATTAAAAACCTGATGAATTTGGGTAGTGAAAGAGACAAGAGTTCTTCTTTTGATGATAATAAAAAGATTCAATACATATAGAGAGTGTCCTTCATCATTTTAGCATGCTTGCACTAAACTATCCAAAAACTAGCCATTATTTCTTGAGGCTTCTTCAAAGCTCCAAATTAAAAAAACTTCCATAACCATCCATAAATAGCAACACACACAGACCAAGCAACAACAAGTGCATGGCAAGTAGGAAAGATCACCAATATTCCTTAATTATAGTATGGAGTAAGGTGATGTAAAGTTAACAAACCTTTGCAAATTCATAAACTAGTGCACATACGAAAGATATTAGAAAAAGTTTTGTTATTGATGCTAGATTCCATGATTTCTTTCATGCTACATATGTGCTTACTTGTAACATGGGACACAAACAACCCTAATATCAACTAAATTTCAACACAACATCTTTTGTTTCCATGGTTATATGAGTATAGAATGCACAATGTTGTTTTAACTTTGACAACCTATAAGGAACAATTAAGCCATTCTTGTTAACATGTTGCCTTTCACAAAACAACACTTTTGTTATAAATTAAAATCTAGTTATGTAATTGTTTCAAAGTGGAATTACATTGACCTCTTCATTTTCGCAAATTGCCTTTCTTTTTGGATGTAGTCCTAAGACCACTATTGCCCATGTTTTTATGAATAGTCTTCCCCTTTGCATCCAAGATACGTTGTGTTGCACAACTTATGTAATGAATGGTAGCATTGACCTTGTGTTGTCTCTAGGCCCATATTCATTGTGATACTTGTAAACAACAATGGAAAACATGATTGTTCATGATTGCAAAACTTCAAGTCCTTTAAATCTCATAGTTAATACACAATATTGGTAATTTTTAAAAAAGTTGTCCAATTTACTTATAGTTTTCAAAGTAGTTGTTCCACCAAAGCATTTTCAACATCCCAAGCTTGTTGACAAACAACATCTATGCAATTGAAACTGCATTTCACATCTTGTTAAATGTCTTTTTTGCACAACTCCACATTTTGTTGGTTGCACTCTCCATGCAAAACATCGTGTAATCTCTCACCATATATATGCCACAACCATCTTCATTGGTTTGCTATCATTTTTCAAGGCACCCATGTCTTTATGCACCACAATCAATGTTTTTGAGCAAATGGTCTTACAAGTGACTCTTGCAACAATAAACATGAAACTCATCCATGTACATCTCATCATAATCTTGGTCCATGTCACCCATAATTCAAGAACGATAACAACTTGACTAACTAACAAGACTAATAGTCCTTTGTGTATTATAAGATTAACATAAAAATCTAAATGATTTCTAAGGTGAACTTGAGTTTCAGTATGATCTTTGGGCTTCATAATTATGATATAATTGCAACTCCTTGCAAATGGAAGTCCCCATTAAATTTGTTTATGATGCACTCCATATGGCATATCAGGTGTGGCATGCCCACCATGGCATGGCATTTGAATGCCCATGTTATTTGTTAACAAGGCGAGAAGTGTATTACTTGGAATTAGAATCATTACATAACTAAAGCTTACCCTTATTTGTTAACAAGGAAACCTTGGTGGGTAGGGTAGTTTCTAGTAGTTGAAGCTAGACAAGAGGTTCACAATAAATTACCCTAAAGAAGAAGTAACACATGACATGGAATTATTTTCAAGATTTTGACAACATTTAGATTGGTAGATTACATTTTGTACCTTGGGAACATTCAATGTCGAGGCACTTTATCTAATTTGATTTTTAGAATTATGGATGGGGATGAGAAAATAATCAACATTTCATGTTGGATGTGGTAAACCCATGTAGAGACCTAAACATGTGGCGTGGGTGGACATGGTCATACAACAAATCCATTAGGCCCAAATAGGAGGCATGGGTGGATATGTTCTTAGAGCAAATCCACTTGCAATAATGCCATAGCTTGTGAATAAACATGGACCAATTTTCACATTTTCATTACTCCAATTTGAAACTGTTAGAATATTCATCTATACGATTATCAATTTGTATATGATTAAAATTCTCATTAAATTTTTAAGAATTATTTTCATCTAAATTTAGAATTAATTTAAGTTATTTTTATTGTAATTCCTGTAGAACACAAGTGCATGGGTGCAAAGCCTTTTTTTAAGGGCACATCAATTGAATAATGTGAGATAAGGCAGTGGGAACAACTTGTTCAAGGGGAACAAATCTTGTTCTACTTGGTTTCTTTTATTTTTTTGTTACATAAAATGTGTTTTATTATTAGATTTTGTCATGTCAACATGAATTGAAACTCTTGCATCAATCAATCAATTTGAATGCATACATAAAATTCTTGCACAATGGTCACACAAAGCTTCATGTGTGTGAGCCTTTTCACAAGTTGTTTTGGAATGGGTGGGACAATATACATCATGGCAAATACATAATATGCTTTACCACCAAGGTTTGGTGTGTAATAATTCTTATTTTTTTGAAATTTTTTTCGAAAAAATGTTATTAAAATGAAAATGTTGTCTATCACCAAAAAATTGACAAATTTTCAAATTCAAATATTTTGGGAGAAAAAAATCCCATTTCCATCAACCCTAGACATAAAGCTCTTGAATTTACTAAGTTTACAACACATATTTTGAAATTTTAAATATTCAATTTGAGGTTGTTGGATGCAATTTTTTTATTTTTTACAATTCAATTTTGTGACGTAGCTACATTGGCAATCATTCCCAAGAGGAATTAGCCAAATTTGGCTATAGGTCAAAGAAAAAAAGTAGAATATTTAAGAGTGATGCTATATTTTGGTGACATGCTCTAACCTATTGCTTGAATATGCTGATTTCACACAAAAAAAGTCCTTGAAATGTGGACCACTTTGTTGCATTTTTTTCACAAAAATCCTATGTATGAATCACATTGGAATTTTTTTCCCCACAAAGTGGCAAAAATTCACCAAAGAAAAAACCATGAGTTTGTACCACTTTTTTCAACATTCAATTAATTAAAAAATTTGTGTTGAACATGGGCATCATTTTGTAATCATGTAACTATTTTGGTTATGTTTAGTTGGTATAGTTAAGTCTAATGAAATATGCTAGAGGCATTTCTACCTTCATGTTAACAATTTTCATGAGGTGCACCGAGGTGGTTTGGTGGTGTTTAAACCTATGGTGCATAGGTGTTATAGAAAATTGAAAGCTTTTGTCAAAGAAAATTCAACAAAATCAAAATCAAAACATTTTTGAAAAATTGGTGCCCACTCTTGGTACTATTGGAATGCTTCTTCATTAAGTAAGGTTTAATAGAGGCATACTTTTTGGACCTAAGAGCGTCCCCACCGGTGCTCAGTATGTGACCCTGCACATTAAAATTGGCTGAAGACGAGTCAACATATCTTTGGCTCAGGAAAATGGTTTTTCTCTGACGGATTTGCTCCGTTTGCTGAGGCTGGTAAAAACCGCAGCAAAGCTGTGCACCTGCAAGAGAAGAGTGTAACAAATATAATTGACTGTTGATCCCTGGATTTTGATTGGCCGATCATAATGAATGGTCCAGGTGGTTTGCTGTTAGTACCTAGCTCCCATCCTATTTGCAGCCCTCGTTTCAGATTTATGGGCAGGGTTGCAAAAAAGTAAATAACTAAACTTGGATGTGAGAAATATTTTGGCAGGTTCACATCCTGAGCACAGGTGGGGATGCTCAAAGTTGTGGGAGATATTGAATTTTGAGTAAATTATGTGGCTGAAATTTTTTTTTTTTTTTTTTTTTTTTTTTTTTTTTTTTTTTTTTTTTTTTTTTTTTTTTTTTTTTTTTTTTTTTTTTTTTTTTTTCTTTTTT
>Ga0116228_10001430_pt1 | contig 19855 bp, 13 predicted proteins | sample S1TSphfallax_2_FD_89694 | JGI IMG/M metagenome (GOLD analysis project Ga0116228, IMG submission 89694) | Host-associated microbial communities from peat moss isolated from Minnesota, USA - S1T2_Fc - Sphagnum fallax MG | ecosystem: Host-associated > Plants > Peat moss > Unclassified | place... | reverse complement strand
TGTCATGGCCTAGGATATTTTGGGATACTTTTGGCAATATCATGACCTAGGATATGTTGGGATACTTTTGGCAATATCATGGCCTAGGATATTTTTGGATACTTTTGGCAATATCATGGCCTAGGATATTTTTGGATACTTTTGGCAATATCATGGCCTAGGATATTTTGGGACTAATATGGTTCAGGGTTATAAAAGGAGATAGTTTGGGGAACAACTCTTCAGCAAATCAAACTGTTATGGACCGGCTACAACCATGATATTGCCAAAAGTATCCCAACATATCCTAGGTCATGATATTGCCAAAAGTATCCCAAAATATCCTAGGCCATGACAAGTTTATTTTGTTTCCTAGATTACTGGATTAGTTTTGCTATGTTTCCCAAAATGTTGGATTAATTTGACCAATCATCATTATACTTTTTACTTCCAGTTTTAGAATTGTCAAAGAATCAACAATTTGTAATGTTTTGTTTTGAACTTTTATTGCCTTTTAAGCTTTTTAATAGGCTAAGGGGGATGAAAGTTGTGGTTTTTATGAGTTGGGATGATCTGTTTAGGGTGGACGTTTAACTTCATCAACTAATCTAACACATGGGTAAAGTCCAAGAACAGACAATTAATGAGTGGGACAAAATGGATGAATTATAGGTTTTGCCCTCATTACAAATATTATAACCATTTCTAAATCCTTGTCAACAAAGCCAAGAATATAGCAACACCAATGGTCTTTCAATCACAAGATTCTATCCTGAATCCAATGTTTAGTTCATACATGAAAACCTAGTGCAATGTTAAACCATTAATTCCTACCACTCAATGTGGGAACAAGTTTGTAAGCCCATGGCCCCACTCTTGAAAGTTATTGAAGTTTTGTAATAGCCACTTTGACATTGGCATTTGGTCATCAACAACACTTGCAAATTTGGGACCTATAGTTAATTTTTTGTTAGGGGGTCAATCAGGGTTGAAACCCTTGTTTCTACGGGGTGTTGACAAATGTTTAAACACACACATTGCCCATCCATTAAATCCACAATTGCATACTAGTTCTAAAACACATGGATAGGGTTTAAAAGGAAATCAATCCAGGGTTTAGGGGGTTGGGTCCTACAAATATTTCATTAATAGACAATTGTTGCTAGAAGTGCTTGGGAAATGTCCCGCATTCCTATATTTTGCTTCATCATTTTGATAGTGAAAAAGATGACAACTACTTGATGGACACACTATGGCCTTACTTACTTGGATTATATGAGGCTCCAAGTTGTGTAAAGTATGTTGGGTTCGATCCACACATGTAATAATGAATTACAAGACGAGACCCGCACTAGGAAGCCCTAAAGGCTTTTGCATGGTTTGCTTCACCTTAGGTGATTGGCTTAACAACCTATAACCTAAGAACCTTTATGTTACATGCATTTGCACTTGTATTTTTTTATTTGCAAGTGTATCATTACCTAATGTTTCAAATGTGAAAGTGTGTTTGATACCATGCTTGGGAATTTCTAGAACAAAAGGGTTATGGGAAGTGTACAGAGGGTAGCAAGGCCTTCAATTTTGGTGAAGAAAATCGGATCAGTCTAAGACTCTATTATGTATAAGCATGTTGAAAGGATCCAAGAAAAGGAAACAACCGATGCAACTACTAGAGTCAATGAATAGACCCACCTAAATGTAAGTCTTTTAATTTTGCCCTCACACTATTTTTTCCTCTAAGTCATATAATGTTTGAACCAAATTCAGTATTCTCATTGTTTTTTCTTTTATCTTCTAATAAGGTCTTTGTATTTAGTTTGTGTTAGTGGGATGTTTATAGAAGAAAAATATTTTTTTTATTATGTTCTGACTTATTATATTTGCATTTGTTTTGTAATACCAAAAAGGTAATTGTCTTGTCCTCCTTTCAAATGGAGGTAAGGATTGTGCAATTGGAGATTTTGTGAAGTTTGGTGGTGGAGCAGTTCATCATCACTTTCAATGATGGAACATTGTTTTCCTGTTGGCATTACATCATGTTTGATAAAAGGTGCCCATTTGCTGATTCTAGATTTAAAACATGATCCTCTTCTCTGCACTGTTGTAGATGCAATTGGCTATTTTGTACTTTGGCCTTGGAAGTAAACAACTTCATTTTATTAAACATCTAGATATGTTTGTTGTAAATTGATTATGGGGTTTGTAAACCTCATATGTCTCAATGCTTTGTGCCTTTTTAATCTACTTGTAATACTAATATATCCATGATATGAAATTGTGTTTTTGTTTATGTTGTTGTAACTTTAAAAGTAAAATTGGGTCTATTTGTTTATGATCCATGCATGTTTATTGTAGGATTTGGATTTGCAACTCCAAAATATATGGCATGTGTGTGCAATGTATATTTATATGTTGTATGTGTAGCACCATAATGTAAGGTTTAATTTATAGGCTAGATCAAAATGTTGCAAGTATTTAATTAATTAGTACCAATAAACATAGGTGGAAGACCAATTGGCATGTTACTAATCATGTACACATAATCAACATTAGTCAAAATGTCAATCACAATAGATAGCCATATGGCACCTGAATATGGGTTGATTTTATTAGTTAGTTAAATCACAAAGGCATGACATTTGTCACCTATATATAAGTAATCTTATTAGTCATATCAATTAGGATGACAAGACATGTGTCACCCAAATATAGGCCACCATTTCAATCACCTTAGTTACAACAGACAAGCCATGTGGCATCCACATCAATTAGGAACTTAGTTAGGTTTGTCAAAATAAACACTAGACACTTTAGTCAAATTAGACACATAGGTAGTCACTTGGTCAAAATAGACTCAGTCAGATTCTTGTTTTAAACAACTTGTATGTTCTGAGTGAGGACATTTTTTTCCATTGTCCATAATGACTGAAATTTTAATCATAAAAGCTAGCATAAAAACAACATTCTCTAGTAGTGGTAACAAAGGGCCTTATGTTGATCCTGTAGTTCATGTTTAATTAGTTTTTTGCTATGCATGTCAAGTAATTGAATCTAATGGAATAAACATGTATGCTCTTTGTTAACCATCTTGACACTTGCATCCCCATAACCATAAATGATTTTGATAACATTTCAATTTGATTGCGCACTATCTACCATGAATCCCTTGAAGTTTGGTTTGGGATACTTGTGCTTGACCATTGTGTCATTGAACTTTGTCCACATGATATGTTGCATTTTTTTGTCTTTAAATTGCATGTCACAAACAACAATGGTCATAACTTTGCAATAAATCAAATCATATATAAGGCAAGCCATTATTGTCTAATTGGTGACACACTTGACATGTTCAAGCATGTTCTAATTTTTTTCCAAATCTCCCCCAAGCTACATTCATGTAACAAGGCTCACTCTATTCCCAACCCCATCAACCAACATTTTGAAGATGAAAACACAATTTTTTCTTGGAAAACAACATTATTAGATGTAATTATGATGACTCATGGACTTCAATTCAAGGATGTTGTCAATGTAGCCTCCCTTTGGATGATGCTTGAATGAAACAACAAGATTATGAACATTTGGAGAATTCAATTCAATGAACTTGTCCTACATTTGTTCCAATTGTTCACCCTTAAGAAGCTCAAGGTTGTCGCCAATGTTATCAGTGAACAAATGTTTAGCTAAGAAATATTTGCTTGCGTGCAAGGAAATTGCAAATGTTTTTGCATCAGGTGCCTGATTGACCTCCTCCTCAATCAACATTTTCATTTCTTCCACAACCTCTTTACACTTACCATCTCCAACAAGGTGGAGATGCACACTAAGGTGAATCATCATTCTTGAAATGGATTGGAGTCTATGGACAACATAATAAATTTGACCTTTGCAATTATTGACATAGAATTGAAGGGAATTGTAGAATTAACATTCGAATGAAAAAAAAGGAAGACCTAGCACCATTTGCCCTTCGACCAAAATGTGGGTCAATTCTTTGCTCCAAACAATCTCATTGCCATCACCTAAATGAATTAATCAATTGTAGTCATCTTACACACAACACAAGTGACCCACATAGTAAGCTTTTACGAACTTCAAGCCAAAACTATTTTAAATATTGTTTGTGATCACCTTGGACCAAGCATGGCCATCATACTTTCTATCCATGCCTTGCATCTATGATGAACAATGATTGCTTTTGGATAGGGGAAGCATCTTTGACAAAATGTCTTCATCGAATGTCATTAGTAGGAAAGAAACATTCTAAATAGTAATTTCATTGTAATCTAAATTCTATAATTCATTAGAAGTATGTTCTATTAGCGACATTGTGCAAAGGTGATTCAACTACCAATGAACACTCATGAGCAATGTGGAAAGGTGCGATGTGGTTTGAAAAAACGTTGGCTATAAAAGAATATATGAACCATGGCCTTGACATGATGTGGTATTTTGCAGTTGGGGAGGTGGCTCTTTTATTGACGACAAATCAAATAAATCAATGAACATAAATAACGGAAAAATGTATAGAATTAACAATCAATATCAATATCTTCAATTTCTTGCTTCGTATTTCCACCCATAATTGTTGTTTGACTACAAATATAACAATTCTTGGCCATCAAAATGATTTCATGCAAATGAATAGGCACATTGTTACCAACAACCTTGTATTGTGTAAAGCTCACCACCAAGTGTTTTCCTTATGTTGTGTTTCGGATTTGGTACATTGAACTTGAAACATTGTCGTTCACATCATATGCTACATCCTTGGAGATATGCAAAGAACCTAGTTGGAACCCAAAGCACACAAGCATTGTTCATAGACAACAATTATATCAAATTCAACAACCAAGATGGTTAGTTCAAATTGTCTTTCAACACAAAAATTGGCTATATTGTTGATGTTTTTGGTGGGATTCAAACGAGTTATGGGGAAAACACATGAATTTTTACATAAGTTGGAGATGCAAAACACCTTGGAATATGATGCAAACTATTATGAAAACCAAGGTTGGCAAACATTGAATAAAGGGGAATTAAAAAATGAACAAGATAATAAGAGTTAGAGTTGAATGTCCAACTATTATATAACCTTTAAAAAAGTTGTTGGGTATAAATTGAAAAACAATTCATTCACTACCCCAAATAAATAAAAATTTGAAGATATTGATTTATCTCAAATTTTTATTTCAAGAAGATCTTGGAGGGAAAAATGCCACATGAAAAAAAATAAAAATTGTTTGGCCAATTGGTAAATAATTATTATTTAAAAAACAAAGAAAAAAGGACTAATGTTAAGCAAAGTGTAAAAGAAGGGCCATAATGTAGAGGATCAAAGTTTAAATTTAACAAAACTTTAGACATAAAACAATGTAAATTATGGTGTGGGTAGTTGATGAAAATATAAAATTTAATTTTAGGAAATTTATGGGTTTCAGAATTTTTTTTTCTAATGTTAATGGGTCATTATTGGGTCCATAAAACTATGTTATTTAAGGAAAATCCCTTTAGGTTGAACTACATTAGTGGAGGAGATAGTTTTGTAACTTCCAAAGTGCGGAAGGAATCTACAAAAAAAATGAGGTGGACAAAAGGTGACCAAGAAACAACTATGGAGTTGGTTTTATGAAAGCAAATTTACATAGTCACCAACACCCCTTCATCGTAAAAGTAACCCAACAACCAAGGTTATAGTCCTTGTGAACTTAAATGAAACAAACAACAAAATGAAATCTAATTGGGTTGGGAAAAATATTGTGTTCATTCATACAATTTTAATTATATATATAATGCATAGATATAAGTGTGACCATATGATCAATATTCAAGATGGAAATGGATCTCAAAATGTACCATAGCATTATCAATTGGTTATCAAAAGGCTATAAACCATTGTGATAATGTGGGAAAGAACAAATGAAGCTAAACATCCCTTATGATTTGATTTGATAAAATCATCAATGCAAACCTATACTAAAACTAGGTTATATCCAAAGCATTAAAAGGCCAAGATTAGAGTATGAGTCACAGCTCAAAAACCCTTGGTCCAACTTTGAGCATTTTGAGTTGTTTTTGGGCCCCAACTTACTAAAACATGCTAGAACATCGACGTCATGATATTGATAAATGCTAAAACAATGACCCCAAGGGTTGCAAATTGGTTTCCCAAATTTGTTGGTATCATTTTTTTCCTTGCGGGCAATAAAAAGCAATAAAGCTCAATATTGAATAATAATTTCAAGCATATTGAAAAGATTTTTTCTATTTTAGCCTTGACTCTAATGTCACTAATAGAAAAGCCCCCTTGTGCAACTACCTTTCCAACTAAAAAACATAGTTGAACTTGGAACACATACAATTGCAAAGTATTTTCAAATTAATAATCTACCTAGCCTAGGTCTAATTGGTTATGTTAATTACTTGTAGTATTAATTCGTCAACCATTTTTAGTTGTATAGTTCTATACTTAATCAATTAAATATTATATTATCATTTACTATTTTAAAAAATAGATAAAATTTAATTTTGAATGATTAATTATAATTGTGTATTAAATAACTTTAAAAAAATAATCAATATTTTAAAATAAATATCAACTCATTAAAACTTCTTATCAAAATTTCATTAAAAAAAATTAACTAAAAAAATTTAAAATCAGTAATTATTATAATGTAGTGATAATTAATAAATAAGCTAGAATTACATTAACAACATTAAAATAATATTGTAGTTAGTAGCTAGGGTAGGTTAGTTATTTAATTATTATTATTCATATTGTTACTTAACTTGTTATAACTATTATGAACTACTATAGTAAATATTTTAAAAAAGTTTGTAAGTGTGGTAAATAATAATTTTTGCAAGTATATAATCATTTATTGAATATCCTTATCAACTATTTCCAAAAAATTATGATTTAGTAAGATATAATAATAAATAGATTTTTTAAATTATATTAATTTATTAAAAAAATTGGAACTAATAGCCAACATTAGAATAAAAATTATAAATCCAGGAAATATTAATTATGTTTCATCACTTGATATGTTGTAAACTAAAATTGAATCTACATAAAAATAATAAAGTACACATGTTTTGAACATACACATTAAATTACATTGACTTATATTTCAAAATTTCCTTAAATTTTATTTCAAATTATAATGTAGTATTTATATGCAAAACAATCATCATATATAACCATTTGTTTATACAAAAAAAATTACATGTAGCTTAATAATTAATGAATTTTTATCATAATTTAAAAAAAACCCATCATATGTATAAAAATGAATAAACATTAAAGTTCCACAAAATTTTATGTTGTAAACTAAAATTCGATCTACATAAAAATAATAAATTAGATATATTGAACATACACATTATCACAAAATTATATTTCATAATTTTAAAAAATCTATTATTTATATGCACCAAAATAAGAATTCATTTATACCCCCAAAAAAAAGTAATGTTATCATAATTTAATTAAATATTAAAATATTAATGTATAAAATTGAAATCACCTACTAGTTGTCTAACCTAGTTGAAAGGTATAGTTGCAATAAAATTACAAACAAGATTGCATTTCATCCATCTTCTAGTACATTTTATCATGGACATACATGCGTGTTGATGGTGACACCAAAATAATTGAACACAAATCAATGTCTTGATTATATGCCAATTAGAAAATGCCAAGAGTATTTCAAAAATGGCCCCTTAGTCAAAACATGCTTCACATTGTTTATCAACATAATTGGGCATTCAATTTGGACACATTGTTGATGCTGGGAATATTTGGCAAATGAACCCCTAATTGAAAAATGCTTTCAACTATAAAAGAATATAATGGATGATTCAACTTAATTGATAATTGCCATAAAAACAAATCCCAATTACAACATAGTTGCAAATGATGTGCAATTGAAAACATTTTGGTGTAGAAAGGGGGTTTTCTACTAGTGTGTAAAGCCCTTGGGGCTAATTTCAACTTTTGCACTAATAGGAATGTTTGATTTAAGTTGAAAATTGAACTTAACTCATGTAAAATGGGCCTATTAATCACAAATTTAACATGTCACAAATGAATAATGAAAATCATGCGAAGTTCGTTCATGAACATAGGTTCGTACATTTTACACATGAATATCATGTGTTGAAAACACATTTGATACATGGATAAATGTGTTGATGAATAAAGTATGAATGAATGAATGAATGAATGTCACATGTATCAAATGTGTTTTCAATGCACAATATTAATGTGTGAAACGTATGAATTATGAATGAACGATTATTGCACAATTTCCATTATTAAGTCATGAGATGCTAAGTTTGTGATTTAAAGATGAAGACTAAATAAAATGACAACAAAGGAAGCAAGTGGCAATTAAAAAATGTAACATTAACTTTATTCCAATTCACAAAGTTAATAATAATTTAAAAACTAACATGGGATTTAATGGTGGACATTAGGAACAATTGGAAAAGATCCTACTCACATTAAAATTTGATTATATCCAAAAAATATTAAAATTACATTTGAGATGTACAATGTAGCATTTAGATCCATTATGATCATTAACACATGAAGGTTATACAAAGGCTGATCTACCTTTAACTTAATCAATTATGAATAGGATGTTATATTTTGGCAAGAAAACCCTAAATGATATAAAAGCCAATCATCACTTTTAACACAAAGATGAGATATGCCATTCAAATTTCTTTTGGGTAACCATATATCTAGACATTGTGAATCCCCACAAGCACAATCATAACACTTTTTACATTTGTAGACAATATTAAAATATAAATACCTTAAAAGTAAGGTGAAGGAGCCATTTCCCAAATGTAAAGGCTAAGCATAGCAACAAAATGTAAAATGTTTTGTGTACTAATGAATTATTACCAACTTGAACTATGAAGAAAGTTTATAAATCGGAAGGGGGAAGGTAGACTAATTTCTTCGAAGGAAGGGAGGCAAGTGAGGAGGTATGAATGACTTGATTTTTGTGAAAGAGTAGCATATCTTGGTATGTCAATCCCAAAAAAGTTGTAATGATTCTTGAATTTTTCCATGAATAATTATTTGCAATAGTAGCTCATGCATGTCTTTTCCATATTAGGAGGTATTTAGAAAGGATTATGGCCAAAGCTCTAAGGATGATGGGGCCAACATAGAATGAACAAGCCTTCAACATTCAATATGGCAAACAAAAAATCAGGGTTTCAATTCACTTTCTACTTTAAGGGCTTGGGAGGATATATGTAGTCTTTGTGAGTATAGTTCCTTTTCATTGTGAACTTGTTTGTGTAGGAAGAGATAGAAGGCAAAAAGACCTCAAAGGTGTTGGAAATCATTCAAGAGGAAAGCTTCACCTCCAAGGTAAACTTCCCAAATGCTTATTTCTTTCTTTCTTTCTTTATTGCTTGCTTTTAGTTTGCAAGTAAAAAAAGTCAAGCTAGAGCTTCAAGTTGAGCCCAGGCTCGGCCTTGTTGAGATTGTTTAAAAATATCCAAGCATAAGCTCAAATTTGAGCTTGGACAAAGAGCTCAAATCCAACCTCAAGCTCAATTATTTTAAAGTGGTTAAGCTACTCTCAGCATTGAGAGTAGCTCAACAACAATAAAAAAAACATGGGATTTCTTGAGAAATTATAATAAACAATTCAAAACAATGTGTACTTTGGTGAAAATTGATTCAAATGGATACCCTATTCATGCTAGAACCTAATCAATTTTTGTATCAAGTTAGTATGTATCATAAGTAAGCAGGTAATGAATGTAAGTGGTTAAAATTTAGGTAGGAACACAACTTGATATCTTCTAGGTAGGTAGATGCATGTGGATGGTAGTTATGTGACAAGAATACAACAAGAAAGTGTCTATTGTCTCCACACCATCTATCCTACATGGTGAGCAACCAGGTGCTGGTTCATTCTGGCCAGTCCAGAGGAGGTTTTGTTGTTTCAGAGCATGGGAGCTATGGGGGTAGATTGAGTTCACAGTGTGCCTGAGTTTACTTTCCAACACTTTCCGTTTATGCCAACAGGACTGATATTTTACTCACAAAATACAGTCCATGCTCCTGTTGGCATGGACTGTTTACAGTCAACAATTTCCATTCATGCCAGAATCTGATCCAACAAACAGATCTCCAGATACATCTTAACTTTGGTCAAAATGGTCAGTCATTGTGAACTGGAGCATTCTAGCCCCAATAATTGGCTAGTGTGTTCAGAGATTCATTTGTAAGGAAGTATTTGGTCTCCTTCACATTTTATATATGAGTTGCCTTGCAAACTTGGTGGAGAATGTTAGTTGTTGCAGGTGGGGAATTCATCCAATATCTCGCTCTCGCTCTCTCTCTAAGGTTTCAAGTGTCAGGTAAGGCCCCATGGTGGACCCAGCATTGCCGAAATAAGGTGCCTATGATGAGGTGGTAGCCTAGTCCAACCCCACACGCTTGGGAATATCACCCACCCATGGGCCTTACCCATCATAAAAACACAAGCAGAACATTATGTGTAGGTTAAAGCCCAAGGCATTTGACTTTACCAAAATAAGGGCACATGTGTGTGAGATGGAGCTAAGCGCAAGCCTGAAACCAGTAAATCCCATTGCCAAGGGCTTCATCACACATAAAGACCAGCTCATTTTTTAAATTTTCTCCTGTGATACTTGCTGGGTATTATGGGAAAAATAAAAATGAAGGTGGCCATTACATGTTTTGAGATGCCCACGCTTTGCAGAAGAAAGATTATGCGCAGTAAGGCAACCTCTAACTACACTAAAAAACTTCAAGCAGGTCTTCACAATGAGGTGGATCGCCCTAAACATGAATCATGAGGTGGTAGAACCGAGCAGGAATCAACTTACACCTAACAAGAGCTGCATTATTCATAAATATAAGGTGCTATCAAAATGCTGTAGGAATTTTCTACCAGTGTGCTTTAGGGGGAGTCTTGTGTAATTTATGAGACAGTTGAGAGGGTTTCTGATAATAAAATCCAGTTTATCGACTAGGTACACAAAAGTGCAAACAAGTTCAGCAACAACACCGCCTCGCATGCTAATTGTAACTGTTGATTTAGGGAAGGATTTGTGCTGACAATCACCTCCATTTCTAAGACAAGATCCCCCGCAACATGACCCCCGCTACTGTCCTAGTATGGACTAAGTTAGTACTGTCTAGAATCTGTGACTTCAAGATCACAAATTAGTCTGGACGTCCTCCCTAGATTGAGAGAGTACATTTCTCAAAGATTTATTTTGAGTATTGACTGGCACTTGGTACAAACTACTGCAAAGTTGCAAACAGTTTCCACAAAAGCCTGAGAGGGAAGTCTCTCACTGTTGTGTGTGTGTGTGATATGTACAACAACATGATCTTTTGATTTTGAAACTTCTCAGGTGTTCCACCTGCAGGCACACGCCACAGCTCCTCTAAAAATTTAAAACTTGACCAGGACATTACAATCTACATCAATCAAATAATATAATATATCAAGGTAAAGGAATCTAATGAATTGTTTACAACTATAGTCTATGCATGAAGTTTGGTGATGTAGAAAACCAACCAAAAAACACCCTTTTTTTTCCCCAGTTTGAAAAAACATTTAGGTCAGAGCAAAGGTATAAATTGACTGGATTGGATATTACAATTGCACAACCCTTATCTGAGGAAATAGTAGACCAAATCTGGTTTTCCTCTCTTATTCCCAGCTTCCCAAGTTTTATGTATTGAAATTGACCTATTACTGTATAGATATGGAAACACTTGGGATAGAGGCACATTACAAGAAAATTTACAATTTGCGTAATTCTTGCGTGAGTTAATTAGTATAACAAAACACAATTATCTAGGAGTATGGATATCTACAAGCTGCCAAGCTCACTTGGATTATAATGTATCCATTAACAAAATAGAAAATTCACCCAATTTTTTAAATATGGCAAATAAACAAATAAATTGATTAGTTGCAGGAGTCCAAAAAAAGAACAAGGTGTGTTAAACACAATGGCCTTGTCATTAATTTAATATCAACAATTGATATTTATGATAAATTGGTCATAGCTAGGGGGAAAATAAAAAATAAATCTACTTTAATGTGCCTCATGTTCTTGTAAAAGAAAAAAAATTCATGAATTTTTTTTCATTCTTTTACATCACATTAGTTATGAGGAACCCAAAAGGGATCTCACATTAAATGATGACATGTTCTAGGAACCTATTTAAATATTTAAAATTTTTGTTACCAAACCAAAACCATTATAGAAATGTCACAACATGATTTTATTTTTTTTGCAAATCTAATGACTTCTTTCTCAAAAAAAAAAGTGACCAGATATTCTCTTTTCATATTTAGTTTTCACATTTGTGCAAAATTTCAAACCAAAAAAAAAGGCTCATGATGGCATGTGTATTTGATTGTTTTCACTTGTCACATTTTGAAATATTTTTTTGTGTATGATGGGTGCCATAGCCATTTTTGGAGAAAGCAGTTTCATACTTAGTTTTGTGGTTATGGGTTGGTGACAAAGTCACTTGGGCTAGGTGCACATTTGAAAAGGTGGCAAAAAAAAAATGTCAAAAGATGAATGTGAAATTTCTTACAACCAAATTAGGATGAATCATCTCACGTAGTTGATGAGCATATGGCCATTCATGTTGTAAGTAGACCTCGTATTAATCCCTTCCATATTGAGCTTTGTGATTTCAAAGTTGTTTAGCAACTAGTTGCTCATTGTTGCCTTCAAGGTTGTAAAGTATTTTAAAGGTACTCTACCACTTTAAGCTTTCGAGACTTAAACATCCCACTTTCAACTTTCTATTGCCTTTCGATCTAAATTTAATCTTTATGTCACATCATATGATGTTTAAGGTTAGCATGTTAAAAGCAAGAGGTTATTTGTGAATTGCATCTGTGTTGCAAGTTGCAACAACTTTTCAAATAGATTTTGTGTGAATATTAGCTCAAATTTTGATTTTTGGGTGTAATTTGTAACTTTAGAATTTACATTGTACAATGCACCATGCAAGATGCACCAAGGATATAAATGGTGGATCAAGGTTTTGAGAATCAAAGATTCAATGTTGGGACTTGCCTCTAGTGACTTACAAGTTGGGGTGCTTCGAGTCTTGGATCTTCATTTTGATTTTTGAACTTAAGTCTTGGACTTTGGATTGGTGTCAACATTCAAGAGTCAATTATAGATTCTCATCATTCGTGCATCACAATGATCAAAGGGAGTCCAATCACAATTCCCATAATTATTTCACATATCTTGAAAGTTTACCACCTACATTAATGATGTTACAAAATGACATTTCACAATTTCGGTGGTTTGACATAAGCTAAGGTACCCAACCGATTGCTATGTTTTGTTGTTAATGGTGTGAGTAAATTTTAGGGTTTTAACATGGGGTTGTGATTGGAATCCAATACTTGCATGCCTTCTTTTTTTTCAGGGTCCATTGTATGACACTTAAGACAAATTTGGCAATCCACAACACAAATTTAACATGCTTAAAGGACTTGCTCCAACCCATATCGCAGATATATTTTCTTTTGCAAGTCTAGATATATAAAACACTACTTCGAATTTGTCAAACTAGCCTAGATCATGTGGAAACAAAGGTGACATTGATATGTACTTTGTAATTGAAGACTAAATACATTAGCATATTGAGTTCAATGAAGTGTGTACATGAAGAATACCACCTAGTGTTGATGAAAATGGCAATTGATTCAACAACTTTGGCCTAAGCTTGAATGCCTCAACATCATGTATAGACATCCAACATAACTTGGATCAACCATGTGTGATGTCTAAGTGATGCTTGGACTAGCTTGCTTTTGTCTATGTTGAATACAATTTAGTCCCTCATCAAATTGGCCCGTTTTTAGGATGTTTTTGTCTATTATTTCATTTCAATAATTTCAATATATAAGGTGGATTTGTTTAAGATGCATTTTTATGAAACATTTGGGTTCAAGGGAAACATTTTCAAACTTTTCAATGGCTTTGTGAATTGCAACCATTTGCACAAAAAAATGAGCCCCTTGATTATGAGTTTAATGGGTTACACATATGGGAAAAATTCAAGGACTAGGTCATTAATGATGTTTTTTTTAATCATTAAAGAGGTTTATTCCAAGGCAGTTGTAAAGGTCAAATGTTAATGATGTTTATAGTTGAAAACTTAATATATCTAAATTAAGCAATCATTTCACTTTCTCACAAATTAATGGATGTTCTTGGGGTGATTTACCCTAATATTAGTTGGGTCTTGAACTTAAAACAACAAATTTCAATTGCATTTAAACTCAATCAAAGCTAATTTTTTTGTGTACCCATGAAATGTGGCACTTGCCTTTTGTAGGTATGGATTTCACCTATATTGGACCCTGCAACCCTTGATATGCAATGTTTTTCTTTAAAGCAATTTAAAGAATAACTTGAAGATTGTTATGGGTGACCTTGCACTTGTAAGCCTTTAACACATTTGTGAAGGAAATTGATTTGAAACCATGTAACCCTAATGGTTGTGCACAAGATGTTGGAATATATCAAATTAGTTAAAATTGTAATTGTGCAACTTGGTTAAGTGGAAGACAAGCAATGCTTTAGTACATTCAATTTTATGAAGACAAATCTAACAAATAGGTTAGTAACCCATCTTGACTTGGTCATTTGAATGTTTGACAAAAAGTTTTATATTCTTAAAAAAATTCCTTGAATAACTAAACCATTGAGGAATGGAAGGTTGTTCAAACATGTTATGCATGAATGGTTTTTTTTGGCAATATTAATATTTTTTTGGTATGTAAGTACACCTAACTTTTTAGTTCTTGAATGTTAAATTTTGTGCAATTATTGTCATATTTAAATTCTAAAGATGTTCTTTGGTTTGTTGGCTTTTTGTTTAGGTCTATCATGTGCTAAAGCTTCATGTCATGCAATATTGACAAGCTCATAGTGCTTATTCAATTATATGTGCATTACAAACTCTTTTGCATGGCAAAAACATTCAATATTCCATATTCTTGGGCCCTAGGGTGTTGAACCTTTAAATTTTGGTGATAGTTTTAGTATTCATAAAACTTTTGTTTCCATGATCATGGTCATTTTGCCTTGCTCAATTTTATAACTACATTCAAATTGTTTACTAGACATTGTTACAAACGGGTTTGGGGTCAAAATGAGATTAAAGGAGCCACAAGCATTACTTCACATTAGTCTTGCATGTCATTTTTCCCCAAAATAACTTTTTCATATGATTTTTTTTTCAATGATTTTTTTTGCAATTTTTTTGGGAAAATGATTAGAGTTGCCCCAACAAGTCAGATTAATAGTAATTAATATTTTTGGATAAATATGAATTTGAAAAATGTATAGATTCCTTGCAAACTTTATGTTTCATCTTGAAAAATGATGATAATTTAAATTCATACCAGAAAGTTTTAATTTTTAAAAGTTAAATTTAATGTAATATAAACTACAACTTTGCTTAATACATCACATACATTATACCCCATTTATATGTGGTAAAACATTTTTAAAATTTTGAAATCTTGAATTTTCAAATGTACATAATTTGAATTTTCAAAGTTTTAAAATTCCACATTTATGAAATTATGATGTTTTTTTAATGTGTCTAATAGATTATTATTATTTCATTTTTTTTACCATCAACTTATTTTTATTATATGAGTCCTTTGAAAGTCCTTTGTAAAAATGTCATTTTTTAATAACAAAAATTTTCACTTTCTAAAGTCTTAACAAAACCAAAATTCAAAATTGGATTAAATGGATTTTTAATTTGAGTTTCTTGACATTCATGTGTGTTAAAAAGAAAATGTGCCATGATTACCATGGTTTCAAATGGCCAAAAAAAAAATCTCTAATTTTCTTTGACAAAATCTAACATCCAATGCCCTTTATGGCTCCTTTGACTATATTTTGACCCTTTGATGTTCCTTTTTGTTTATTACTAATCTTATTTGTGGTTCTACTAAGGTTACTTGTTTGTGTAGGTTTGTGGTTTGTTGCAATGGACAAGATCATTTTGGTCAAGGTTCAATTCCCGTAAAAGGCTCATTTTTCATCTTTGAGATCAAAGAGATTAGTAAGTTGCATATACATTTAAGAAAATTAATGCCAGCTTAGGGTGGATGCATGGTAGGTGGACCAATTTGGAAATAACATAGTTCACCTTTATGTTATTTAGATGTGATTTTTATTGCCACATTTTTTTGTACGTATTGGAATTTTAAATGGGACCCATTTTGAAGTTATAGACTTTGATATCTACACCAAGCATTATGCAATTGATTGATATGAAAAACATATAAAATTATAAGAATTATGGACTTTTGAAATTGAAAATCACAGTTGGTAATGATATCAACAATTAATGAATGGACTTTGGTTTAATTCTATGACTGACCTTTAAACTTGTTAGGGACTTGGCTTTAGTTGAAAAAATAATAATGAAAATAATATTGAAAGGTTTTGATTCATATTTAATGAATTTTATTACCTATGAACTTTTATCTAGTGAAAAAACTCAAATAATTTTCAAATTCTCAATTTTTATAAAACAAAAACCTGAATTGGGTTGAGATCTTACAGACGTGTATTAATCAAATGTGTTCTAAAGGGGCAAAAAAAATTATGGGAAAAAATTGCTTAGAATTGATGCATTGTTACTACTTAACTACAAAAAACCTCTTGAGGTTAAAAAAACATACAAAGGAAATGGACTTTTAAATTATAGAAGTCTTGTTGCTTTTTAGACCACCTTGCCATGCACTTACCCTTCACCAAATAAGAGCTAGGTAATAGTAAGCTAGGGTGCATCATTTTTTGTGTTGTAATCAAACTTTCTACAAGGATGTTGTAATTATGGTTGTAACAAAATGAAAAGTTAGGAAGAAAAGATGATGATTGAGCTATAGATTTTTGGAGGTGGTGAAGACCATGTAAACTTTACATGTGGACTATATTAATGAGGTGAACATCATATGTGGCTGACTGTAGATTCAGTGCTGCTTATGGGACCCACCAGATCACCAGCCAGGCCACTGGTAGAGTTTGGGATAAAAGAAAACACTGAATCCAACCATTGTCCAAATTAACAAGATTGGCACTCTCATGATCAGTGCACCTAAGATGGAATTAAAACACAACAGTGTCATTTGCTTACAAACAAACTTTCAAGGAACACATGGTTGATCAAAGCAATTATTGTGATTAATGCATGATCATGTGGACTCTGGAGTTTCCCATAATAGGGTCAATTGCTGTTAGTTCATATTCTCCTGGCCAGAGTGAACCAGCATCCATGAACACTCCAGCATGAATGGATTGTATGTTGACAGGACACTATTTTTCATTGGGTTCTTGTTCTCAGCTACCCTTCCCTTAGCCGAGGGTTCTAAAAGTGTATATGGATTCCAAAATTGGGGTTCATCGAACCAGATGGCCTCAAACCAGGATAATGGGGGCGGTGCATTTGTGGGTACTCAGTCCTACCAGCCATATATTCTCCATTATTGATGACCGAATTATCATGCTGAATGGGTTCAGCATGTGTGTTGATTCTGTAGCCTGAGAGTAGACCTAAGCAACTGTTAGCCAGGAGCCACGATCAACTTAAACCCTCACTGGCTAGCTGTTCATTGAATTCGGCCAATTCTGGCTCCTAGCTTACTCTCTACTACGTTAAAACACTTCAGATTGCAGACCTCTAAATCCGGGGAGGGGGGGGGGGAGGGGGATTTTCAATTTGATTATCACAAAAGCATCTTCTCTGTAGATTCAAGGACACTTAAATGCTGGCTTCTTAAGTTGTGCACTATATATTATATACCACTGTTAGTCATCAATAACAATGTGAAACATTACAAATCAATCATGCTAATCTTGCGGCATATAAAATCTATGTCCACAACCTGCACAGTAACCCAAAAATATGTGGGCGATGACCATTTCCTTAAAATGTTGTTGAAGTTCCTAATTACTGTGGGTCTGGAGTCTGGACTCACCAGGTACATACGCAATTTTGGGTCTTGGAAATTGTGGCGCTTCTTCTTCTTCATCTGAAGGATCTAGAATCATCAAAGATCAGCAACTAATTTATATATACATATATATATATTGGGTACTAGGTACAACTGTTTAATTTGTATTCCGTGGGATTCGGGAAAACTCTCACGGTTGCAGAGATCAGACTTTCGATTTCCTTAATCTCGTGTTCGCCAATGAGGATCAGAAGGCTTTGACTCCAAAATCAGTCTGCACATGGATAGATTTGTTCAATGAGCAAACCCAGTGATTCTGATCATGTAACCCTGCCAGATTTTATTAATAAAGGCACTAATCCCCAGAGGAAGTGAAAGTACAAAAGGAGAGAATCTAAGTCCAAGTTGAATTGCTACAAATCAGACACAGCCTGCTTTTTTTATTACTTTTGATGATTTTTTTTACTTTTGAAAGAAGGTAAATTCTTTCTATAAAAAAAACCATTGATCACCACTTTAGCCATCACAAAATTGGTAAAATAAGCACTGGTCAGATTTGGAAGTCTAGGGACTATAGTGGAGATCCCAAATCTACTACCAATAACTAGTGAGTGACTCCTGATAAAACCCTGCAAAACTTTATTTATAAACACAACGTAGATTTGGAAAATGTACAAAGGAATAAGGAAAATGAAAATGGAGAAGTTACAGGCCGTCAAGTTAGCACAAATTAGATGTCAAAATCTCTCCTTGACATGGAGAGCCTCCTGGTTTAATTAGCTGTTCTCCTCTTCTTTAGGAAGTTCGAAGGCACCTACTTTAACGGCTAACTAACGAGTACTTGACTTTTAATTTTGACCTTCAATAGTCTGCAATCTATCTTACCTTTGACATTGATAAGTGTGCAATTTCCACATGTTGGCTTGTTTCAGCCTATGTTTGGGGCATGGGACTTCTTCAAATCTTTCTCTATATGTGAGTGATTTCCTGATTGTAGTCTACCACCACCACCCTATGAAAATGTTGATAGTTGACTTCTGAACAGATTCTCCAAAAGTTTTTTGCATTGCTCAATGCTCATAAATCAAAGTCTCTGATCTCGATGAAAACCTGCCAAACAAACGTCAATAAAACTAAGCACCCCGAAAAAAAGAGGGGGAGAAAAAAGATACATACAAAGAAGATGGAAGGATTCTGATCTCTCCAGAGTCCAATGTCCATTATATTTTAAACTTTGGATCATTTTGTTGGGAGGGAGACTAGGGAACTATGTAGTATGATGGGTTTAATGTTGAGTGTTCAACAGCAGTAACTGTGACAAACTGTGATTTATTATTATTATTATTATTTTGTGTGGGCAGGGAGGGACTTCATTGAAATTTTTCCTATTTTATTTCTAAGGTAGAACTGCCCATTGCCGATCAGCAGCTGATGACCAAGTGGCAATTTAGTGAATTAGATTACCCGTGTCAGATCTGTTCTGTGTGTTGTTGACAACCGTTTGAAAATGTCACTCATGGATGAACATTTGGTCAACATTCTTTTGTTAGAAAATTTTAGGGTTTAAAATCAGATTGGTAGATACCGTGTTTGGGAATAGAGGTTGGACAATTAGCCTTTAAAATGGGGCATTTTAAAGCCCACCCATCTGTGATCAATTTTGTGAAATTTTTTGTTTGGTAATGGGGTCCAAGGTGACATCAACCAACATGGAGGTGATTGCAAATTTGAGGCCTTGGGCACATAAAATTGTAAGTAAGTGACTAGAAATTAGCCTCTACGTGTACTAAAAAAACACATACAAGTGATTAGAAATTTGATCCCTTGTGCAAATTTTA
>Ga0116228_10001428_pt1 | contig 19862 bp, 9 predicted proteins | sample S1TSphfallax_2_FD_89694 | JGI IMG/M metagenome (GOLD analysis project Ga0116228, IMG submission 89694) | Host-associated microbial communities from peat moss isolated from Minnesota, USA - S1T2_Fc - Sphagnum fallax MG | ecosystem: Host-associated > Plants > Peat moss > Unclassified | place: USA... | reverse complement strand
TGGAAAATGCGAAGGAGGGGGGGTCGACGGGGTAAAGAACCGGAATGGGCAATGGGAAGGACCGGGCGGGGGGGGGGGAGCTCGACAGGTGCATTATGCACCGGGTACCCACTAGTGTACCTAAAACCAAATGGTATGGTTTACAATTCAAGAAATTTGATAATTAGGTTGGTTTTCATGTCTATGGGTATTCACATGAATTGGAATCCACGGTGTATGGTTTATAACTTTAATTTTGTTGAAAATTCTATTGGCTTTGATGTGTATGGGTACTTAAATGCACTTGAAATCTGTTTTTGGGGTTTGCAATTCAATAAACTTTGAAATTTTGTTGAATTTGATTTGAATGGCTACTCATATGCCCTTGAAATCCCTTTCTAGGTCTACATGTACACTTCAATTATCTTGAAAATTTTGGTGGCTTTGATGTGTATGGCTATTCAAAAACATCAAAAACCAAGTGGTATGGTGTGCAACTAAAAAAAATTGATGATTAGGTTAATTTTGATGAGTATGGGTATTCACATGAACTACAAAACCCTTCTTGTGGGATTGTAGCTCATCAATCCTAGAAATAACCATTTCATTATGGTTGTATGGGTTTTCATTTGAACCAAAATCTTAACCTTAACCCAAAAATTTCATGAAAGTATTCAATTAGGGCGGTTTTAACCACTATGGGTTTAAGGTGAAGCTCAAAACCAAGTTGTAGGGTTTATAATTCAAGAAACTTATTTGAACCAATTGGATTTATTGTCTATGGCTATTCAAATGCACTTGAAACTAAGTGGTAGCTCAATAAACTCCTTAATATTGATGTGTATTGGTTTTCATATGCATATGAACCCAAAATTTTAAATTTGTAACATTTAAAACAACATAATTTTGTTTACATTGGTGAGTATGGATATTCAATTAACTATAAACCTCTTCCTTATGGTATGTAGTTCAAGAGACAATCCTTATTTATGCACAAATGTAGTTGGTGATCATGGTCTTGATTATGCATTAGCCACTATTATTAGTGATCTTCCTTTAGATTCTAGTGAAATAGTCCTTAGTCATAGTGGTTTTCATTATGTCATATTTTGCTTATTGTCAATCATCTTCTTTTAAATTTAAGTGAACCATTCCTTATTTAGCCCCTACTATTGGTGATCTTCATTTGTGTAGTAGTAAAACAATGGTCAACTTCTAATCAAAATTGCAAATGGTTATCCAATTTGCTCTTGGTCTATTTTGGTTTAAAATCCAATGAATCATACTATTTCTTATGATTGTGTTGGTTTGAAATCAAGTGTTTCTTTTTTATGTCTATAATTTGATAACTATCTTTAATGATTAAAATCTACTAAATTTTCTTCATAATTTTGTCTAATGATTGAAATACATTGAGTTTTTTTAGGCATTGTTTTGGTCTTAAGTCCAATGATTTTTTTTGTCACTGAAATTTAGTGCTTATGGTGCCATCTTGTTTGGTTTTGATTATGTCCAATGATTGTTAAACTAATGATTGTGGTTTTAGCTTGAGTGTGAATGATCCTTTTGTCTTATGTGCATGTTTATGAGGATGGTTGAATTTTAGTCAAGCACAAAATTGGAGACTAGTTGTACTAAAGATGCAACAATCTAAATATGTTGCCTTACACAAAACCAAGGCCCTTTGGGAAAAAAACATACCAAGGCAAATTGTGGAGTTTATCCAACTTAGCACCATGGTTACTTCCTACAATTTATATTTTGAGAACTATAGCATAGGTAAGAAGCAAATGATTTGGCTTATTTTCATTGCTATGTGGGAGCAAATTTACATCAACTATCAAGTAATTTATCTTAATTCAATTTTTGTAGAAGAAACTTTGAAGGACTACTTAGGAGACACCTTGAAGGAATTAAAAATAGGAACTTCAAATGAGGAGGTCTTGGAGAAAAAAAATTACAATGTGATCAAGTGCTAGAGTGATGGAAGGTTATAAATGGGGATGCAACAAGGAACATCTAGAAGAGACATCAAAGTCTGATCGATGGGGCACCTATACCTAGTCCATCAGCCTTGTCGTCTAGCTTTCAAGAACATGTAGGTCTTGCATCTAACCCTAATCCACTTTGGATTCTACACCATTTAGAAGTGACAATGGGAAATTAATGTAAAAACATAAATGTTGTAAAGCTAGGCATGAAATGTGGAACAAGGTGTAGTCACAATTAAACAAATCAAAAACCATGTCGAATGATTGCCAAAATTCTTTCAAAACTATAACTTTGTTAGATATATTTTTATGGTGCCACTTAAATGCTAGGTTAATCATGGGAAGTTGTGTTAAATGATTAATATGAGTGTTTAGGAATTCAGAATAAATATTCAACTAATTTTATTTTAGGTATTGGTCTTAATAAAAAGCCTTTGAACTTGAACAACAATTGCATCAAAATCAATCAATTTTGTATATTGTTAAACTAAAGATTTTTAAAAAAAATAATTACTGGGAAAAAATTGAGATGATGCTAATTTTTTGCCCACATTCCAAAAAACTCATAGTTTGAAAGTTGTGGAATTTCAAATTTTGAAAATTTAAAAATTTAATGAATATGACTTAAAAATTTCAAAAGTGCTTTACCACATGTAAATGGGGTGTAATGTCCATGACATTAAAACAAAGTTGTAGTTTATGATACAAGAAAAAAAATCATTAAATGCAAAATTTGGTAGATGTTGTAGATTTGTAGAAAAAATTTAGTTATCAGCCAAAGTACCCAATGTCTATGAACAACTTATGATGGTTCAAAATGATAATGTTGTTGATTGCATAAACTTTTTTCCACTAATTAAACCATGTATGGTGTGCTTCATTCTACCAAGGTTTATAGACCTTGATCAATGTGTCATCAATGAACTTAATAGATTTTGGCAACTCTAACCAAGGTAACCTTTTGTATCAAATGTGCACCATTAGATTTCATTTGCAAGTGCATGGTTGATGCATGATGTGATGAACAATGCACCATCACATAATGCAAATTTCAATTAGTTCCACATGAAGGCATCATACATATTGATGTTGTCATGTTTCATGAAAGAACAAAGTTGAGGAAATGTTATTCAAACATCAACTTTGATGGCATATTCAATACAATTGGAACCTCACCTATGATGATGCAAAAAAAAAAAATCAAACTTGAAACTTAAAATTGAAAACCTAAGTTTTAACACTAAATGACAAAAGTGAAACTTAAGCCCTAAAATTCAGACCTTAAAACCCTAACCTTAATGCCAAAAAACTAAACCCTAACTTTAAGAACCAAAAGTCAAACCTAAAAACCTTAACCCTAAAGCTTAAATCCCAAAACCTAATTTTAAATGAAAAAAATCAAATTTCAACCATAAATTTCTAACTTGAAAACCCTAACCCTAAAAATTAGATTTTAACCCTAAGCAACAAAAGTCAATCCCAAACCCTAAAATTCAGACTTGAAAACCCTAACCAGCCTAAAGCCTAAACCCTAATGCCAAGCAACAAAAATAAAACCTAAACCTTCAAATTCAAACTTGAAAACCCTAACCCTAAGTGACAAAAATCAGATTTAAACCTTAACATTAAGTTTAATTTTTTTTTTAAAACCTAAAAATGTGAACCTTGACACTTAAACCCATTCATTTAATGTATGGATGAGAAATGGGCATATTCACAATTAGGGTACCCCTTTTTGAACATAAGACTCAAGGACTTTTTTTGGCTATCTTCCAAATATAATATTTAAATGGAATAAATTTAAGTGAAAAATATTGGATAATCCAAATTATGATAATTTGCATGGTGGTGGTGATTTTTCACATGCAAATGTAATTATGCATAAATATTTTGGTAAAAAACTAAAAATGCAAAAAATGAGTACATAAGTTTTTATATAGAACTTAACACATTTTCTTGCATGAAAATTTCTTGCACATTTTGTCGACACTTGGGGCCAAAATTTTAAGCCTAGTGAATATAAAAAAATAAATTAAATTGCAAATAAAAAGGAATCATTTTGTTTGTTACCCTTTCAGAATGGATTTTGTAGCCTTCAAATTTCTTTTTCCTATATTATTTAATCAAATGCATTATATGAACATTTCCAAACATAAATGTATGGATTACTTATACATGAAAAAAATTGAAATCAATTGCATTGTTTAATACTTTTTTTTAATATTCCTTTAAGATGAAAATTACAGTATTACTACAGAACTTGTCCTTGTTCCATTTGACATTCCACCCAACATTGAGTGGGAAAGACCCAATTTCACCCATGTGGATTCTTAGTGGAAGTCACGAGTGATTTGGAATTAGTGGCAAGGTGTCCACTATGATTCCACCATGCACCATTCCCATCCATTCAAGTCCATTATGAATCCATTAAAAGTTCAATATGAAATCCACTAATAATCCACTATGCACACATTCAAGTGGAAATGGTCCATTAAACAACCATGGGTTAGTGGTTTGGATGAACTCTTTTCCACTTGGCCTAACTTGGGTGGAAGTGCATAGTGGTTTCGAGATAGGTTCTATACTAGTTAAAACAAGAATTCAATTTTTTTAAAAAGACTCAAAAGGACATCTATATTACATCCAATCTATTCTTGGATTTTTTATTAGATTAACATGACATCATTTTAATTACAATCATGTATCATCTTGAAATAGTATATGTAATAAAAATTCAAAATAATCCATTGCAATCCTTTTTTTGTTAGACCATCCTTTTGGGTACCCTAATTGAGAATATTCCCAAATAATAATTGAATTTTTTTTAATAAATAAAATTTCCATCAAAATTATGGATGAATGTTTTATTTTATCATTAATTAGTTTTTATTGATGATTCCCCCCCCCATAATTTTAATTAATTAAGACTTCATGAAATACAATTTAATTTTATATGATATAACACTTGTTGAATAATATAATTTTAAAATTCCATTATCAATTTACTTCATCACTATGGTCTTAAATGCCATTATTTTCAATACATTTTAGCTATATTACCATTTTATGTTAACTCCATGGTCATTGTTTATTTTTTAAGTTTTAAAAAAATACAATATTTTTATATTATTTTTTCCAAGCAGTTGTCCCAATGTCATTGACAATAATCAAAGGTTTTTTTTGCTTCTCCCAAGGTGCCACAACTTCCCTCAAACCTATTTATAAATGTTATTGATGACAATGGGGTTTTTTTCATATTTTCCTGGGGATGCCAAAACTTTTTCCAAATGTAACTAGTGTTGTTGAGGATGATGGGTTTTAAATGTTTATATATCTTTAAACTACCTAATGTCATTGATGACAATGGGGTTTTTTTTTATAATTATTTATTTTGAAGGTGCCCTAGTTTTCCACAAACTACATATATAATGTCATTGACAACAATTGGAGGGGGGGGGGGAAGAAACATTCATCCCATGAAAATATTTAAAATTTTTATTTAACATTGTTGATGAAAACGATTTTTTTAGAAAATAAAAACTATTTTGGTCCCAATATCATATTTTCCCCTACTATCACAATTTCAATATCCATCATTATTAAATGAGATTCAAGTTTGAGATATCAATTGGAAAACAAATGAAAATGGATATAAATCATTTTGAATTTATTTATTTTTTAATCATGGATTTATTGCATCTCATGATTTATTTATATAATCCAAATCATAAATGAAATTCATCCATGCAAAAATGACATTCATCCATATGAAATTAGAGTGTAAGTACGTAGATAAAAACCAACGATATTACTTTACAAAAAGACTATGAATCATTTTTAGTGAATTTTCAAGTTTTCATATGAAAGAATTTTTGAATGAAATCTTTTGCAACTTGTTTATTAAAAATACATATAGTTGCCCCAATAGATCACATGTTTTGTGTTAATCATTGTTGAATAAATATGAATTTTTCAAAGTGTGTAAATTTTGGTGGATTTTGCATTTCATCTTGAAAATTTATTATAATTTTGAATCATATCAAAATATGTTAATTACTTTATGATTTGTTTTTTAATATCATAAGCTACAACTTTTTTTTGTATGTCATGCACATTACACCCCATTTACATGTGGTAAAGGGCTTTTAAAATTTTTAAAAATTGGAAAATACTTTGAATTTAAATTTTTTAAAAATTCCATATCTTTTAAATTGTGAATGTTTTTTGAACTTTTTTTACCATCAAAATTATGTTATTACAATAGTACTTTACCTAGTCCTTTGCAAAATTAACCACATTTGATGCAACACCTATTCAAGTTCAAACATCCTTTTTAAAACCCAAAACCCAAAATTTAATTGAATGAATTTTTAATTTGAATTCTTCAACTTTCATAGTGGTCATTTAACACAACTTGGAATGATTAACATATTTTAAAATGTCAAAAAAATAACATATGTAAAAAAGTTCATAGTTTTCACCACTATTTGACATGGTTTTTGGCTCCTATTTCTGCACTTGCACCCATTATTCATCTATGGACATATTCATGCATGTAGGTAGTTTAAAATCATATTAAGCTTTAAGCCCCAAATTTATATTTATGCTCATGCACAAGCCATCCTCCCTAGTTTGGGGGTCCATATTGGGTTTCCTTTATTTTGGTCCTTTATTTGGGCCCTTTACAAATGACATAATTTAGAGGATGAAATCAAAAAGAGGTGGTCAGAATGGGGCCTAATAAAACTCCACTTCATAGATAATTTATTGTGGTTGAAAAGAATAGATGAAGATGTAGAAAATTATTTATGGATATAGATATGTCATGTTTGTTATATAACTTATCAAATTCCTCTACGTGTTAAGTATGACAAGTGGAGAACTTCTCTAATGTATAATGGAGAATATCCACAAATGAAATTGCCCATTAATAAGTTCATGAGTACTGTTGAAAAATAACTATCAAATTTGCACATAATCTCGTTTTTGGGCCATTTTACCACTTATGAAATAATGTGTGCAAAAAGGATCAAGAAAAGGTTAATGATAATTGATTTTGAAAGTCAGTTTTGCAAGAAAGGTATGTAATGTGCACACCACACACAACAAACATTCATAAATAGATAATTATTAATTTCATCCATAAGATAACTTTTCCTTTTCCATGTTGTCCACTTTATAAATATAATGATTTTCACTCACACAATTCATTTTCATCTACATGGTAATTTCACAAACATAGATATCAAGAAAATGGCTTAGTATAATAAATGTAAGACAATTCAACAATGCACACATCTTAGACATGTAGATAACTTTTGCCTATGGATGAATAGTTAATTTCATTCAATGTTGCCCATTAGGATTGAGGAGTAGGGTTTTAAATATAAATATATATACACATACACACACAAAATTGAAATTTTTTGGGAATTTTTTTCCCCTACTATGAATTCTACTATTATATTCTGTTTTTGGAAATTTTTTCCAATTTTTTGATATCACAAAGTTGCAAATAAAAACCTTTCTAAGTAGCTGAAAAGGAGTCTAGGATGGGGGTACCCTTTTTGATGCGCTCCCAAGTCCCAAGTTAGGCCCAAGATGGGCCTTGGTTTTTAAAACAACGGAATTGTGGGGACTTGAGGGCACGCTCCCAACTCTTAGCACTAAAAGGGGTAGAGGGGTGTGCTGAAGCTTCGGGATGGGACTAGGAAGAGGATAAACTTTAGTTACTTACTTGAACCTGCATTTTGGAGCACCCTTGGTGCTAGGATAAGCCATGGACAACTTTGGATTCACAAGATTCACCACGGCCTGGACTCGGGGGAAGCCACCACCTTCCCCCATATAATATTCTCTGCGTTACTCCGCGACACCCACATCTGAATGGCTTTTTGTCCCGGGACTCCTAAGGAGGAGTCCCAAAATTGTCCTGGTTTGGACTCTTGGGACTTTGTGAATTCATAACTCTTTGTTCAAACCTCCGATTGGGATGAGGTCTAAAGCAAAATTATATCTCTCCTTGAGAGCTTTCCAACGGTGTGTCGCACTCCACCTGCACACACCGGGGTTGGGTCGATTCCCGACTTTTAGTGGTCGGGAGTGAAACTGCTAGTTTGACTCCCAACCTTTCTTTTTGCCATAACTTGTGTTGCAGATGTCCAAATGGCTCATGCAAGGCCATTTTCGACATCTACACTTCAATAGCTTTCCAATGACATGAAGAACGCTTCAAGGAGAGGTGTTTTGACCCCTGCAATTGAATTCTGAAATTTTGAGAGTCCCGGAGGACTCCCAAGTCCCCATTTTGGGAGTGTAAGTGTCATCTTCACACTCTTCCAAAAGTGGGGTTGCGACACTTTTTCACATTTAACAATATAAAATAAGTAATGTGTTCTAGCAATTTAAACCTTCCCTTGTCTCCAAATTTTGATGCAATATGGCCAAAAGGGCAACAAGATGAATGTGGGATTGTATGACACATTTACTAATACAAGTTTGGAAATACTTAGATCTAAAACTTCTAGTTCTAACACTTAGATTCGAATACCCACACAACATTGGTTGGAACACTAATGTTTGTATAAAATATTGGTGTAATTTGGTGGTTGGACCTTTCCACTTTAAGTGGGATATATATCATGTGTTCAAATTCTTTTACCATTTCCATCTTTATTCTACATTACTTTCATTCAAGAAAGAAGAATAATCCATCTTGAACTATATTATTTTTTGGGAAATGCTGGTGTTCTTTGAGGGAATGGTTATGTTCCTAAGGGAACATGGTTGTGTTCTTGGGGAAATAAATAAGGAATTGGTTGTGTTGCCCCCAAGAATGGCCTTTTTTCAAGTTAATTAAAGATAGAATTTGAAACATTAGAAGGTAAACCCCATTTTTTCAACTATGCTTTTAATTATTTTGCTATTGTCATTTTAGTTGAACAAAAAAATTTCATTTGATTTTTTATTTTTCAACTCAAAGCTATTTTTTTCAACTATTTATGAATTTTTTTGATAATTTTGAGTTGAATCTAACACCTTGTTGAAAATGAGATGTACATGTGTCATTTTTTGGGCCAATGTTGAAGTGCCAATATTTTAGTTGAAAATGGTAGACCATTTTAATCGATGAAACACTTTCAACTTTTGAATGAACTTCATTTGCCTTCATTGGGTGGCATGGACTAGACTATGTTAGACTAGGTAGCTAGGCTAGATAGGTAGGCATTGTGAATTGGCATGTGTCACATGGGCATTGGTGGGCTTCCAAAAAACAAAATAACTTGATGTGTGCCACATGTATGGTAGGGAGTTTTTTTAATTATACATATTGATAATACATGTGGCACAATTTCAACATTCAATTTAAATATCATGCAACCATTTTTTACTTTACACTTGTCAAAATATCATTACTTTTATTAACAAGATTGAAACAATTTGATAATGCTAAGTTCACAACATATTCAAGACCACGACAAATTGTTTGTTGCCACATGGTGTTTAAGGATATGTTGATTGTGTAATGCATAGTTAATCAAAATTTAGCCAACAAAAAGTCAAATTACAATCACAATTCTAATACTACTAAGCAAAGTATTAAAGGTTCCCCATACTATAATCATTCCAATTTTGAAGTAAGTTTAAACTTTAGTTTTTTATGGAACCTTGCTAAATTTTATTTATTTAATTATTTAATTAATTTTCAAAGATTATAATCATTCTATAGGCAATAACTTTTGCTCCATTAGCTTAAAAATTGTGAAACAACCAATGTGTACATTGGCTTCTCATTAAGGGTTTTTTAGTTATACCGAAAGCGGAATGTGGGGCTTGTAGTTTGCAAGGTCATAATGTGGTCACATCTAAACAAAAAAATGCCCATATTTATTATTATATAGATGCATGTGATGAATCATTTATTCATGGGCCTTGAAGCTTGAATGTTATAAAGTTTCTTTATTTTTTACAAATTTTTGAATCATAACACCCCCAAAATCTTCCTATAGTCTTTCCCACTTCATAGACTATGCCTGTCCAAGTATTCCCACATTAGAGCTATGTAACCAAAAAAGAAAGGAATGCGAATAATTTGGATCCTCTATCGCCATCAATTGATCAACCCAATCCACAAACATATTCTTGCATCACTTCTAAATTATTGCACATCTAAACTTCATAGAATTAAGGTCAAACATGCATAAACACCCAACATATATTAAATAACACAAACTACCGTATGGATCCTTTAGTTTTGTGGATCATGTTTGAATTAGATCATCACAACTTATTCCTTCTTGAGTTTCCAATACTTGTGTGCATTACATCCCCAACTTTTCTTAAACATTGTAGAAACTCAAGACAACACATTTGAAAATAATTACTAACCACATAAAAATACAAATAAGACTCAACAATAGTTTAACATTTTATATGACATTATTACATTATATGAATTTCATGAATAGATTGTTAGTGACCATAATATAATGAACTTTCAAAAGCAATCATATTCTTCAAATACAATGTGAGTATGGATTCAACATGATTAGTAGAATGCCCACATTGATGAAGAATTGGAATATGATATGATTGCATTGATACAAAAAAGGACAATGAGTAAAAGAATACATGTCAAATTACATCTCAATATTTTGGTCTTGAACATCCTTCAAATGTAAGATTTCATATGTTATGCTAGGGTGTATGAAGTCCAAAAAAAAGAAAAGCACTTGTTTTTAACCTTGCCATATGGCTTGTGTAATATAACAAGTCTTACCTACAATGTAATTTTATTTTGGCAATTTTTGGCCTTGGTATAGCTTGCACATGTGCCATAAAATATTACACCATAGTGTGCTTTCACCCCTAATCTTTGATGATCTTGTTACAAGACCCACTTTCTCCCTCCTAACATAAACAACAAAACATGGTAGATGTCTAGACTTGTAATCTAAGAGGTGACATTAGCAAACATCAAAATCAATAACAAATTTAAAACTTAACTTCTCCGTGCTAGCACACACTCAAAAAGACTCATAAATTAAAAAAGTTCCAATCCATGCAAGACATTTAAAAGCTTCTAACAAGATTGTCATTCAATTTTTGCCATCTTGAACGTTTTCTTGTTTATCAATGATTTGTCCTTCATTTGAAAAGTCCCACCACAAGCTTGACCAAATAAACACCTCTTGCTCAAAAACCTTCTCATTAAATTTGTTTATCCATACCCCCACAAAACAACTCCAAAACACAATGGGCACCACAAATGCATGAATTTGATCTTGCTATAAGTGGTTCAACTCTTCCTTATGATTGGACTTCCATTTGCTTTCAAGTGAACTAAACAACACACAAAATCATAATGACTAGAGGCATGAGGCCTTTCTATTCCTCAGTTCTAGGTCCATCTCATCATCCTGCTCCATCCTCAAATTGTTTTCACACCTCATTCCATTCATCCTTATTTTACTCCACAACTTGAGGATGAAAATAGATGCGAAGTTTTCTCAGGGGCTTAGGTAGCAAGTTGAGAAATAGGGCATTATGACATAGAATCTTCTAAAGACAGTAAAACACTCTGCGTTTTGTGGCTGTGCAAACAGATGGTGCCTTATACAGCATAATAGGGCCGTCCACATTCCTCATGAAATCGGAAGATAATAAGAAATAAAAATCTGTAAGATTCATCCTTCAATATTTTTGGTTACACACTGAAAACGAAATATAGAAATCTGGTGATTTGTACTAATTTTTTTTGTTTTCCCTCACTTGTAACAATTAAAAACATCCAAAATCACTTCATTTTTGGAATTTTGAATTTCTCATTTGGCAAGATTTTCGCAAATTAAAAAAAAAAAGGTTAGTAACTGACTAGCCACCTCAGGAACACAAAAGCAACACAAAAGTCACTTGAGAACCATTCCCACAAAAGTGACCCAATAATTAATAACAATTGTTTTCCAGACTCAAGGAGTCACCACAGTGACTCAGATAGGCAAAACCCCCTCCGGACAATGATAGCAATTGGGGTGTGATGGCTTCTTTTCTTTAGGATGGGGGAGCGTTTTTTTTCCCCTTCTTTGGCGTCGCTTGCTGTCGCTACATTTTTGCCAAAAAAAAAAACCGAGTGACGGGAAGTCTGGAACCAACCAACAAATGCCGTGCAACAATATGAAATCCCATACAACATATGCAAGTCACATATCAGCAGTCAGTCACTGAAACCTAGTGCATGTGCATTCTCCGATTTCCTCGGCATACTTTATTTTAGATGCCATTTGTCTTGTCTTCTACAATAGTCCTTCTGAAAGTGATGGGCATTATTATTTCTTTGATGCCCAAACTTTACAAGCAAATTATATCAGTAATCTATCTTTCACATGTGCATCTCCACTTCTCTGCAAAGAATTCCCAAAAAACTGGTCTAATTTGTGGATCCACTTTACCCCCAAAAGCAAACCCCTCTACAGAACTGGCCAAGAGCCCAGGGTTGGTGCAGTAGACCTGCCAAACTTTATTACAAGATAGCAAAAAAAGTGAAGGAAGGGGGAAAATAATCATGGTACGACTAGATCCCCCACCCACCCTCCTTTCCTTCAAGCCTCACCATCTACCGGTCAATGTCCATGGGCTCTGGATCCAACGGTCCAGATCTGTTCCACCGCTTCCAACAATGCAAGTTTGGGTGGTGTTTGTTGTACTCTCCTATGGTGATCACAATGCCTCTTGCTGAGTCAAGGCAGAAAGAAAGCCATGGCCAACAGAAGCGGCAACAGCAGCAAGGCGGAAGCTCCTCGGGCCATGGTTTCTTGCAGCGAAGAAGCATAAGAACCCCACAATCTCCCTATCCATCTCCACCCATCTCGCATTCTGTCTGAACTAACGTGAGCTATCCAAATTCTTAAACTCTCTAAAGCTCTAAAAGCTCTTGCCTTCTGGCTTGTGTTCTCTACAAACCAATCTAGTGCTCTCCTTTCTTTAGGAGGGATGCAAGGACTTCTCGATCTATCTTACTTTGCAGTGAAGCTCATATCTCTGATCAGTCCAGTATCTTTGATTTCTGTCGCCTTTTTCTCCGTGTTGGAGTTGGTCTCTTTTTTCTTCTCTGGTTGGCTGCATCATGTGGACTACTGTGGTGCAACCCTTGTTGGCACAATGCTACAAAAGTTTGAGTATAACTAGCGGAACTCGGACTCATCATGTGTTTGGCAGTAGTACCGGGGAGTCCTTGTTGATCATGCGGCGACCGGTCTACATCCCTCTTAAAGACTCTGAAGTGTTTGCCCTGCAACAGATTTCTTAACTTGGTCTTCGGTCGTAACAAATGTGATGATTATCCAGTTTCTACTGATTTACAGTCCGATTGAGTTTTGCATCGTACTACTAATATAAATCGAGCATGACGTAGCTACGGATCTGCATGGATCACAGCAGTGCATTTCTCAAAAAAATTGTGCTGCCATGCCACTTGGTCTTAAACTCTCGGGCGCACAAAAGGGCGTTGTCGTCGTGATGAAGGATCGCGATCGGTGTGCAAGGAAGGAGCTGTGCAGCTCGAGATCAACCGCAGCAGCCCATGTCATGGGTTCTTTGTCGGAAGGATTTGAAGCTTCAGGGTACGGGTTGCCTTCGCTGCTTCATGTCTGATCACATATAGATCTGCACATGCAATGTTTTTTAGTGTAAAAACACTTCAGACAAGGAGAAAAAGCTGTCCAATGGATCAACCATTCCAAGACTTATAAACACGACTGTATATAAAATAAAATTAGATCAACATAACCCATTTTCTCCATCACTGTGTCTCCAGCCATTATACCTCAGGAGAAAAAATACATGTCCGGGAAGGGAGATTCTTCTCTTCGTCAAAATCTTAGGCAAGGGAGATATCTTCTCTTAGTCAAGATCTTAGACTGTAGGCTCTCCAGAAGACAGCTCAATTCATGCAATGTGTGAAACTTCATTTTCATCTGTCTAGGAGCACCCTTTCCTCCATTGTTCATACAATACTCAAGTAGCTGAGGTGAAATTTTACAAGGTACCGCTTGGATGCTGGATTGATGTACTTTACATTGCTGATCAGTTGCTGCCAAATTGTTTTTGGTATTGCATGGATTGCACAGTAAATATTTATTATCATCTTGTGAGATGTTGTGTTCATCCATTCTGAAGCTCTATTCCCAAATAAATATTCATAAACTTCTAAACATGAGACCCCATGGCTGTCAAAATCCAGATGAAAATATATGTTATAATACATATCATGTATATGTAAATAATCTATAAATTTTTTTATCTAACCATTGGATAAGTGAACTTTAAAGTTCAAAAAGTTATCATGCATATTCCAAAAACAATTCTTGAATTTAGGAATCCCAAAAAATGATCACCAACATTTAATGTTGTTGTGCACTATAGTACTAGTTATACATCAATTTTTTTATAAAAAAAGTGGGATGATCCTAGTGTGCTTTTATTCACTTGGTGTAAGGTAACACCTGAGGAGTGAGGAACTCTCTAAATAATGACTTTATACTCCCGCCTTAAGGGCAATTATTTTGGGAACTCCCTGCTCCAAGGGAGTTAATTCACAGATCATGAAGACAAATTCTGTTTGTTTTTCGTTTTTTCCTGTGATATTTGACGAGTACCCACTTGGTATCCCAAATGGCGTCAGGTTTTACCAAAAAATGTAATTCCCACTACTGTGGGTATCAAAAGAAAGAAGTGAAAAAATGATGTTGAGCTTTACGAAAAATGAATGCCCACTATTGTGAGTATCACAAGAAAAAAGTGAAAAATGTGCCGCCTGCTATTGCAGACATTACATTTTTGAAATGCTCAAGCATTTTTATGCTCTACAATGGAGCCTCTAGATCCACTAGGAAATTTGGCGCACTACACTAGGAAATGGAGGCTGGCAGAGACCAGAGGTGGGCTCTGAGGAAGTTTAAGCTATTGAAGAAATGAAGTCAGATTTATTGGGTCATCTTTAAAAGTTTATTTCTTATTTTGAGATGACAGATCCCCGGTTCTACCTTACAAACTAAATTATTTGCAGCTTGATATAGCTAGGGTATTTTCAGGGGGATTTATGCATGAGGACATGAGAGAAGCGGGCAAAATATTTTGGTAACAAAAGCAAAGGCAGTGGCCAGGTATCTAAAATATTGTTGAACTTGAAGGTTGGTTAAAGAAATCCAATCTTGCACAATATTAGAGAAGAATCTTACTGGACTAAGGAGTGGGCAGGGTTCGGCTGATACTGGCTCCCAGCCCCAGTAGCCTCACCCTGCTCCCCTGCCGGGTTTTGGCCACATGCCCCCAGTGAGCATCAGCTGGACCCTGCCCACTCCCTGACTTTAAAGTCAGGGAACTAGGCTAATATGAAGGAACCACCAACAAAAAAAAAGCTCAGGGAGGTTGGAGGAGCAAAGCAAAATGGATTGCCTGCACAATCAGCAAAGCAGGCTGATTCAGTCAAATTAATCATGCTGAAAAACAGCTACTATTACCCCCTTGACTTTAAGGTCCTTGCTAGAGCTGGTTCAACTTGCCTGAAGGGTTTTGAGGGCAAATTGTGCCACTTTTGAGGCACCTTAAGGGTCATTCAAATTGCAGACCCGATGCTAGGGTTTACAGTGTTAATCAACATAACATTTAGATAATATTTTTTATAAAAAAAATTATGTTAAAATTAGCACTAACCTAAAATATTACTCAACAATTTACCCTAATCCCTTGCACATCTAGGTTAGTGTTAAGCTAAATTAGGGTATCAAAAGACAATGCAATGTATCTTCGACATGATAGATTCAAAGCATCACGTTGAATGTTAGTGGTCACAATCAAGATTATTACAATTAGAGTTAAATATATATAATAAATATTGACTTAAACCTCACAATCAAAATTGTGCTATGTAACATGGAGTTAAAGACCTCAAAACTTAAGCTTTTGTTTAAGCTTGGATGTTAACTATCACCAATGCTAACACCACCTACCAAGGTTGCCACATCATTGACAATGCTACCTAACAACACTCCAAGATTAAGAAAATCTAGCACTAGGTGTGAATGATGTAGAATGTGAAATTTGAACCTCTTGTAAGAATCCATATTTTGCTTTGGGACAAGCCATTGTTTTGGGGATAGAACTAAAGTGCAATTTAAAATAGTTACTGTCGTAAAAAAATCCTTTAGGTCAAAGAAAGCAACCCTAGGCACATTCTACACCTAGTGCACCTTAAAGGTGATGCTGGTGCCTTTCTTGGTCATTGGCCTACCTGTCTCACCCTAAAGGCTCACCAAGTTGTGTTCTCTAGTACATATAAACATTTACATTTTCCAATATTCACACCTGGAGACAGCCCTTTCCAAATTTCCACCCTTCCCGCATTCACTTCTACATGCACACAACTCAGTTCCCTGTTCTTACACTTTTCATTTTCCATGTTTCACATGATTACAATGTACTACATTCTTACTTTCACATTTTGATCAATAAAGAGAGAAAGAACCAGTGTGGGGTAGGTATTAGAATCAAAATTGGGTATTAGGTAGTTATTAGATTAGGTGTATGGGCTTATTTTTGCATGAACTTGGACTCTCCCCCACTACAACAAGAGGTGTCCATGTATGCCAAGTGATTTCATTAGATTTTGAGTGAAGTCCATAGTTTTAGTAAACATGGACTAGTTGAAAAGTAGTGAATTCACTAGTCTAGTGAATAGGACTAATGAACTGCATCCACATTAGGCCCATATTTAGGATTTTTTGACCAAAATTCACAAGCAGAAGCACCTAACTTGGGTTGTAGTTGTCCTTTGTCTTGTGTCTTGTTTCATTTTCTTATTTTCTCTTGTCTTTTTCACTTTTTGCAATTATCATTTTTTTTTATATTTGTAATGTTCACAATGTGTCGTTGAATTTTGCAATGATGTCATATCAATGTGACCTACTAGTTACTTGAAGGTAAATTTGGATGTTGAAGATGAATCAAGCTTTAGGGGAGGATGGACCATGCATTTGTTAATGCTAAAATAAAGTATGTTACTTAATTATGTTTGATTTGTGTTTCTTTTTGCATTTTGCTCCTTGTTTGTGTGCTTAGAATTGTGTGATGTGCTTTTGAAGCAATGAAGGTCAATGGGATCTTTTTGCAATTATTGCACATGTTTTATTACTTTTCACCTCTTCTCAAGTCATGAGCTTCTAATTTTTTGTTGTTTATCATTGTTCCATCGTTTCATTTCTTTGTTGCTCCATTGTTCCATCATCTTATCATTTTATCATTCTATCATTCCATCATTTTTTTGTTTTGTCACTACATCATTCTATTGTTTTTTCACTCCATTTTGCTACTTCATCATGTTGTTGCTTCATGATTTTGGCATTATTCTCATGTTTTGTTGCCTATTGTGCCTCTCATTAAGCTAGTAGCATTGATGGCCTTTTGTTCGCACCTGATCCCTTAAGCCATTGTTGTAAAGTTCAAGCAAGAAGTTGCACAATTGGAGAGATAGTTTCAAGAAGTAATTATTGGTGTGTTGCCATCATGAAATTACAATATCTAAACTTTAAACATCTAAACCTTCAAACTTCATTGAAATTCTACCATTATTACAAAAACAATTATTTTGACGAGAAAATCTAATCAAGAAGGACCCCATTTGGATGGGCGTAAAAAAAACCATCATGTCAACCTTGACAAGTCAATTTGGACCTATCCTCCGTGTCTGTGTTGATCTTTTTGATTAATAAACTATTGGACTATTTGACTGGTCATTTTGACTAATAGATGGTGGATCATTTGACTAGTTAAATTTTACGCAAAAAAATTGGGTTATTACCATTTTAATTGTTTTTGTGTATGTAGATAGGTAGTGGTATATAAGTTTAAGTAGGTCGTAAAAAGGCAAGTATGTAGGTGGTGGGTGGTTGCACACTAGACAATCCTTTTTATGGTGTCACAAGGGTAGTTTTTATGGGGTACCTTTAAATTTAGTATAATATGTGTTGAGGTTTGATTGAAATTTTAAAAAGGGACTCATTCAATTAAACTAAAACAATTGAGAAATCAAATTAAAAAAATTGAAAATAAATTCCATTATTTCATTACAAGGTGGACTTTTCAAGTGATATAATTTTTTTGTCACAATCCAAAAAAAATGTTATGGACTTTTATTACATAATAAACATGTTTCAATTGTTGATTTTTTTCCCTAGTATGATAATGAGGCTATTGTAATGGTAAGAAGTTCAACCCTAACTTGGTTAAATCCAAAATAAATTTAAATAATTTATAAAATGTCCTCAGACTTACTTATAACCCACCTACTTCAACCTACTTACTAACTTCACAACGAGTTCACTATGGACTATGGTTAAGTGATTGATATTCAATGAGTTATTAAGTTGCATTTGTAATGCAATGACTTTGATAAGAAAGGAAGAACACACATTCACAATGATATGAATTAGGACTGTCATAAAAGAATAATTTGATTAAGGCCAAGAAAGTTCACCCATTTGCAATTTGTTGTGATAAATCAAGTATATTCTTTTATTTCCAATGATGTCGGCTTCACTTCACCCATTCAAAACCATCAAGAATAGGCTTGTTGGAAAACTAACACTATGAAAAATTGTGTCCGTGGAGACTAGATTATCATGAAAACTACTATGCAACTAGGGTATAACTACGATATGGAAATACGATGAATTAATAATTAAAATGCCACCTCATAATATTTCATAGTTGTAATTTAATTGCACGTTAGTTGTAACTTGGACTCTAACATGCATATGTATGTAAAGTATATATTGTGATAATCAATTATAGTTTCACCATGATCACAAGTTGTAGTGAAGTGGTTAATTTCAACTTTGTTGCAACTGGTGTAGTTTTAGTGTTGAATGAGTAACTACTTTACAATTGGCATATGGCATTGATGGGTACGATCATGTCACATGTACGGTTAGGTAAAAGTCCATAACATCTAGAAATTACAACTTGTTTGCAATTAAAAGTCAACTAAGTTGACTATTTTACAACTAAGTTACAATTAAATGTGTCACTATGGTTCACTACATAACTACTACTTGTCCATTATTTTGGAACTAGAATGTTTAATTCATCTAAAATTAGTTGTCAATTATGTGGCAATTCATACTATTAAAAGATTTATAAATTATGCAATTCATTGAAAGTGTAAATGCAAGCCTTTAATTAGATTGGAATGGTGTATTAAAGTGTTTATGAGTATGCACATATAGATATCATTTATACGCTTAAAATGTTTTCTGGACCAGATTATTAAATGTTTCATTGATACGAGCCGATTCCTTTTATTGAATTAATTAATTAAAATAATTCATTTTCATAATTATTTAAATAATTAAAACTTAAATAATGTAATAAATATTATAGTCCTATTTTTTGTGATTGATGTTCAATTGTTGTGTTAATAATATTTCACTACATTGGAGTTCACAATATTATGTTGGTATACATACATATCAAACCATAGAATTTTGTGAAAGGTGGAAGTCTATTTGTGAATTGAAACTAAAAGCAATGTGTATATTTTATTAAACATTCAATAAAGGTGTACATATGAATATGTCTTTACGTACTTCAATGTCTTCTACTCAAATTCGTGTTTATTATTTAATATTTTAAAATGAATTATTTGTTAATTATTTTTAAATATGTAATATACTTAATTATGATGAACTAATTAAATAAAGTAAATAATAAACTATTCATATGAATTCATTAATGAAATTTTAATAATTAGTATTTAATTAATTTAGAGAATAAATAAATAATTATTTTACAGTTATTTAAATAATTAATCATCTAATATTTATTTTGATAATTAATTAT
>Ga0116228_10001427_pt1 | contig 19862 bp, 21 predicted proteins | sample S1TSphfallax_2_FD_89694 | JGI IMG/M metagenome (GOLD analysis project Ga0116228, IMG submission 89694) | Host-associated microbial communities from peat moss isolated from Minnesota, USA - S1T2_Fc - Sphagnum fallax MG | ecosystem: Host-associated > Plants > Peat moss > Unclassified | place... | reverse complement strand
TTGCTCATTTTGGGGGAAAACAAAGAGAGCCCTCCATTTCCATACCTACTAACTTTTTTCCCTCCATTTGGAGAGGAAAAAGAAAGAGAAAGTCAAGAAAGTTACAACTGATTATTAGCTAGTGTTGACTCTTACCTAGATGTTAAATTTCACAATTTAACATGATAAAAATGGGATACCATAGTACCTTCGTAGCTTTCACACTGATTAAACATATATGTATTAAAAATGTTAAGAATTTCAAGAATTTTTAGAAGCAAAGAGATTATATATATAAAAAAAGAATCTTTTGAAATATTAAAAAAATTATTTTCCAACATGGAATCTTCAAAATTAATTAATCATTAAACAAACATGTGTCAAAGGTGTCTATGCTCTAGCGATGGTATTTCTCTTATGCCAACAAAACCACTCGATTACTTGGTGAAAGAAGTGAAAATTAAACTTCCACAAACCAACCCCAAAAAAACAAAAAAAGGAGGTCAATGACTTGAAATGCAAGTGAAAGTATAAATTTAAGTAACTTAATTAAGTAAAGCACTTACCCACATAAGTAAAGAGGCCCACAAAACGCCAATGCGAAATCGGACAGCTCCGAATCGTAGTGCGGGGGCATCGTACGGCGCACGAACGTCGAGTGCCCTAACAGAGAGCGTGCACCCAAAACACTGTTTTCCGCTGCCTGAGGGCTTGCGCCTAAACGAATCGGAGCCGATGAATCCAGGATCCGACGGTCATGATCCACTCCGCGAGGCCCCGCAGTGACAAGCAGCGCTGCTTTCCGCAACCCGCCATCGCCAGCGGCAGCAGCCCCTGTGCTGCGCTACCTTTCCCTGCCTCTCCTGCCTCTTTTGTCCTCGTTGGTGTGTGTGGGGTTTGCCTCTTTTTCCCTATTCCTTGTTTTGCAGCAAAGCTGCGGAGGTCACAACCTTTGTGGGGGTGTGGCCTTGGCTGGGTTGCTGCAGCAAAAGTGGGATAGCTTCGTTGGAGAGACGAACGCTGGGGTTTTGGGTGCAGCAGCGGAGGAGGAAGAGGAAGAGGAGAAAGAGGAGAAAGTGGAAGATTAGGAAGGAAAAGAAAAGAAAAGAAAGAGGAAAAGGGATATGTGGGGCAATGCGTAAATCTTAGATGCTTTTGGAAGCTGGTTGCAGTGGTGGAGGTGAAGGGAGAGCGAGAAAAACATGGCGACAGAGAGCCCGGTGAGAATGTTACCAGGTGGGGGAATGAGAGGGGGCATTGGTGAAGTTTCTCTCGGGGATGGTCCACGGGGAACTGCCGTTTTGGGTAGTGGTGGTGTTGGTGGTGGTGTTGGAGCTCATCATAGCTCTTTGTTGCCGACTCAAGATGGAGCAGAGGAGTTGGGTTTGTTGCTCAACAGACACACGCGGTTCGAATTTAGTGAGAAGGGTGTACCGCAACGGAGTGGGAGTGCGCCACCCAGTGTGGAGGGGTCGTTTGCGGCGATGGGGGGTTTGTTTTCTCACCTTGCTACCACCACAAGCCCTAAGTCTGGGGGTCGTGTTTCCAAGACGCAACTCGGGGAAGGAGATATGCTGGACGCTGAACAGGAGCAACGATCCGACCCTGCGTACCTCGTCTATTACTACAACAACATTAACCTCAACCCTAGGCTACCCCCGCCGCTAATCTCTTGGGATAATTACCGGCTGGCGCAGAGATTGCAATCAGGTATGGGGGTTGGAGGCATTGGAGACAAAAGGAAGTTGAGGTCTATGGATGACAGCAACAGCAAATCTTTGTTTTCCACACAACCTGTGCTACCCACCCATACAGAGGAGCCGGAGCCCTTGGATGAGGATAATTCCTCGCCCATAGGCAACCTTGTAAGACAAACCTCCAGCGACTGGGCCGATAGAAGAGTAGATCGTTTGATGGGTCTTGCTTCCACAGGGCTGGGAGCCCGTCCCAAAAGTCTTGTAGACCTTATTCAGGTGCAGCAGCTCTTCCATGCTTTTGGCATTTCGAATTTCCTTTCTTTACCCTCTGAATTGCATAGGGTTCCTGCGCACGCACTGGAATTGGACTAAATTTCTCAACTTTATCATTCTTTGTTGAACCTGAGTTCACATTTTGGCATTTGCAGAATAATCCAGTGATTGTGCACATGTGCATTGTGTTACATCTGTCCAGCAAATTCAGGGTTTTACAGAGCCACTTAGAAGAGATGTGATGTGAAACTTTTTGAAAGAGAAACCACCACTCTGGCACTCATGTGCTTTCTTTTGTCTTATCAACTGCAGGAGGACTTTCCTCGAACTCCTTCACCCGTATACCAACTTTCCAGGTCTTCAAGCAGAGCAGCAACTGAAGAAGGTGCAGATGCAGCCCCAACACTCGACATGCAGCTCACACATTTGCGTGATGCTTCACAGACCTCTGCAACTACTGCTGAACTTAATGTAGCAGCAGCTGGACTTGGCTCACGCACCTCTACTCCAATTCCAGGGGTTGCCAGCATGCATGGGCAATCTTCAGGGCCAGCAGCCCCTGTGCCAAGAACAGCCTCTCTGGATTCTCCTGTTCCTCATACTCGATCTCCCAGTCCTGGAGTAGCAATGATGGGGGCAGTTCCTGGGCTTTCTGGTGGAACTATGAATCTGACAAGTGCTGAAGCAAGAAGTGTGGCCCTCAACAGGGCAGCAAGTGCAAGTGCTGCAGAATTTGCAGCAGCATTGCAAGGGAGCACTGCATCAAGTGGTAGTGTTATGGATCTTGCAGCATCATTACAGGGGATGAGTATGTCAGATGTGCAAGGGGCTGCTGCAGCAATAGAAGACCGGGAGCTCCTGCAGCAGCAACAGTTGCGTCTGCAGCAACAGCAGCAGCGCCAACAGCAGCAGCAGCAGCAGCAGCAGCAACAACAACAACAACGCGTCCAGATTGCTGCCCAAGCACAAGCTGCACAGGTTGCTTTCTGTCTGTTGTTTGCTTTTGTGTCCTCAAGGTGTTTTGTGTGATATCTTTGTTGAGGATTCTTCCGAATGAGTTTGTATAGAGTCTTGTAAGTGGAGACCTTTTTAAAGTCCACTTGGTCCTTGCTTTTCTATTCTTTTCTGTTCTTTTCTTCCTATTGTGTGTCCTCTTTTGTTTTTTGTTTTTTTCCCTTTGTGTGTTTCTCTATGTTTTCCCTTCTGTGGTGTTGGGTGCTATCTAGTATCATGGCTGAGTCTTCCTGTTGCTCCTGGTCTTGTGACACGAACTCAGTACACAGGCTAGTGTTACACTAGCCTATACCCACTGTACGAAGCCCATGAAGTCAGTGGGTAGGTTGTGATAGATAAGGCAGTATCATACATGTTACTGTTGATGGTCCCTGAATAAGTGAGAGACTCTCACTCCTGCTATTCGTACTGCTAGTTTTATTGTTTGTGTTCAAGTTCTTCCCTTCTGTGTTTTTTTTCCTTCCCAGTTCTTCAGTCCTTATCTGGAAGTTTTTCTTTGACTTGAAGGAAAAGTTTTGCACCTTGTCCTGGTTTACTTATGTGAATATGGAGATTTCTTGATACTCGTGAGAGTTAGTATGTTATTTGCTTTAGTGTCAGTACAGTTGTCTGTCCTAGGGTTCCCATGCCCTCACTGCATTAAAGATAACTTGGGTTCGTATTAGCGTAGGAATACATAGTATGTTTTTGGTGCCTTTTTCCCCATTTTTATCTTCTTTATATATGTTTTTACCTTCTTTTGCAGGCAGTGCAGTTGCAGCAGGCACTAGCATACAATCAGGCTCTACAGCAGCAGCAGCAGCAGCAACAACAACAGCAACAACAGTTGTATTCTGGGTTTGACTCGGGCTACAGGGGTCAGGTGAAGTTCAGTGTCCCTGGACTGGCTAGCCAGCAGGCACAGGCTTCTGCACTTCAACCCACACTCCATGCAGGTGCCACTGCTCCTAATATGTATGCAGCAGCAGCTGCAGCCATGTACATGGCTGGGAACCCTTATTACTCCAATCTAAACTCCGCAGCTGTTTATGCCCCGCAGTATGGAATTGGTGGATATCCTGTAAATCCAGCTGTGCTGGCCCCGATGATGACTGGCTATCCACCTCAAGTGACCTTTGATGCTGCAACAGCAGCAGCTGTGGCAGCTAGTATGGGGGTGCGGACAGGGGTTCCAGGGTCTCCTGGTCAAGCAGCTGTTGATATGCAGCACCTTTACAAGTTTACCGGGCAAGCTGGCTCAGGGATTTCACCCCAGATACATGATCCAATCTACCTGCAACAGTACATGCAACGTGCTGCAGATGAGGCCCGTGCATTGAATGATCCTGCCCTGTACAGGACCTATAATGTTGGAGGGGGTAATGTTGATCTGATGGAGCTTCAAAAGAGCCAGTTAGGGGTGATGTTAGGGTATACAGGAGAGCAAAAATCACAGTATGCAAGGACTGGATCGATAGGGGTGCCAATAGTGTCAAACAAGAGTGGGTCAGTCAGTCCAGCCTATTATGGCAGCCCTCCAGGAGTAGGAATGGCGATGCCATATAACAATTCACCCCTTACCAGTCCTGTGCTGCCAGGTTCACCTGTTGGGCCAGGAAGTCTGTCTGTGAGACGGGATGATCGGAACCTACGTCTCTCTTCAGGAACTGGCAGATCTAGTGCCACTGCAGCTGGAACAAGTTACTCTGGGTGGCAATCTCAAAGAAGCTCAGAGACCACTGAGGAGATACGAGGATCCACTCTTCTTGAGGAATACAAAAACAGTAAGACGCGGCGTTTTGAACTGTCTGACATTACAGGTCATGTTGTTGAGTTCAGGTATGTCTGACTCTGTTCAACCTGAGGCTCCATGTTCCTGAAGAGAGATGTTATTAACACTCAGAGAAGAGCTTTGAGGCAGTGGCAGGTGTATTTGTCATCTGTGATGATTTAAGCATTTTGCAGCAGTCCAAGCATATGGTGTTCTTCTGTGGGTGTGCAGTGCTGATCAACATGGGAGCCGTTTCATTCAACAGAAATTGGAGACTGCAAGCTCAGATGAAAAGGGCATGGTTTTCCAAGAAGTGCTACCTCGAGCCTTGACGCTCATGACTGATGTATTTGGCAACTATGTGATTCAAAAGGTTTTTTACTGTATACTGAAAGCCTTGTATCAATTCTTAGAGATCTCGTTTGTTTAGGGCAGACTCTGGAGTCATAAGAAATTCCCATTTGTTTAGTGTGGACTCTGGAATCCTGAGTCACTGATTTGTGGTTGAGATCAATCAAGAGAGGAACTTACTGATCTGAGTATGTGCTTTTTGTTCAGTTTTTTGAGCATGGCACGCCTCAACAGAGGCGGGATCTGGCAAATCAATTGGTGGGACATGTTCTGGTACTCAGCCTCCAAATGTATGGCTGCCGAGTTATTCAAAAGGTATTTGCAAATGACTTTGTTTCCACCAACTGCGTGACTCCTGAAATATTTGATGGAATCAAGTGCACTAAAATGGCAAAAATGTTGGGTTTTAGGCTCACCTGTTGTGCTCAACTTTTCTGTGCCTGAGGTGCACATTACCTTATGCATGCTCAAATTGTGTGCTGTGGTCATCTTGTGGTCTTTTAATTGTAGGTTACATTTGGCTTGATATAGTGCATTTTGTGTGTTGTATCAGGCATTGGAAGTGGTAGATGTTGATCAGCAGACACAGTTGGTGTCTGAGCTGGATGGGAATGTGATGCGTTGCGTGCGTGATCAGAATGGAAACCATGTGATTCAGAAGTGCATTGAATGTGTACCTCCTGACAGAATACATTTCATTATATCTGCATTTGACAATCAAGTTGTGGTGCTCTCGACACATCCATATGGCTGCCGAGTCATCCAGGTGAAATTCTCAAAACCCACAATCCAAAATTGTGGTGTGATGCATTCTATACTCTGTTGCTAATCTGCCTGATTAATGAGATTCCGGTGAGCTTGCTTTTAGATTTCACAAAACTTCTTTCACTTTCTAGGACACTTGAACTAGATCTCAATATCAGTGGTGGAAGCATGATGCTTATTTTCTTTCATATGTCCATTGAGACACTTTTCAATAGGCTCCAGTTGTGTTTTGGACTGATAATTTGCCAGATCTTTAAAGCATATTTTTTTTTTCCTGATTTACCAGAGAGTTCTGGAGCATTGCACAGATGAGCAGAAACAGCACGGCATTATGGAGGAAATTCTGCGCTCTACTTGTATTCTTGCCCAAGACCAATATGGCAATTATGTTGTCCAGGTTTACTGCAATCATCAGCTCTCTACAGTTCATTGTTCTCCTGAAGTCAGCTGACAAGTGCATGTTTTGGGTGTTCAATATTTGTGCAATTTTTAGGTTTTTCCTCTGGGCAGACATACTTCTCTGGACTGTATCTTTCTGTGACTGAATTGCAAATGACAGTGCCAAACATGGTAGTTGTGTTGAACTAGCAATAAGGTAGTTTTTGTGTTTGTGGTGTGCACTAACTGCTGACATCTCTCATGGTTTGTACATAATTGCCATGGTAGAAAGTATATACTGACCTCTTAAGTACATGGATGTTTTGTATTCTTTTTGCACTCTTGAATGTAAGTGGGGAGACATAACAACTGGTGTCAGTTGATTTTTGGAAGTTACAAGAAACAGTCAATTCATGGTTTTTCTGTGTTGGTCGGTTGGCAGCATGTGCTGGAGCATGGGCGAGACCATGAGAGAAAGGAGATCATTACAAAGCTGGCTGGGCAAATTGTACAAATGAGTCAACACAAATTTGCATCTAATGTGGTGGAGAAGTGCTTGGAGTTTGGGGGCCCAGCTGAGCGCCAAATTTTGATCAATGAAATGCTTGGTCACACTGATGAGAATGAGCCCCTACAGGTTGGACATGCACTTGATCTATGACCTGGGCCATAACAAGTGGGATGTTTTGGAGCCTGCACAAAGCCACCCTTTTGTGATAAAAGATTTGGATCTCTAGCAGCAAACATCGATGTCTTATTTTTCCATAATTTCAGTCATGTTAGTGTAGAAGAGCTGCAGGAGTGTTTTTTTTCAAGAAGAGAAGCCAAAAGAACTTTTGTGCACGGTGTGTTTATTGAGTAGGCGGATGATTTAGGTACTGACATGAATGTCTGGCTGTGGATTGGCTCAGGCAATGATGAAAGACCAGTTTGCTAATTATGTAGTCCAGAAGGTTCTTGAGACATGCGATGAGGCGCAGCGTGAACTGCTTTTAGCACGCATTCGGGTGCATTTACATGCCCTTAAGAAGTACACATATGGTAAACACATTGTGGCACGTGTGGAGAAGCTTATTGCAGCTGGAGGTAAACTGTGCCTACTCAGACCATTTGCCCTGCCTGAAGTTTCTAATGACATACTATGCTGGAGTTGAAGGCACTTACACTGTGTTAGTTGATGCAGAGAGGCGGAGTGCTGCCTACATGGCACACAACCTTGCGGCTTAAGAAATCTGGATCAAATGTGCAAGACAGGTGCTCTATCTAGGAGCACCAAAACATGTGCTTCCTCTACCACTAATGATGTTTCTTGTTCTGTTACATGGGGGTGCCTTGCTGGCAAGTTGGGCTTGGAATTCTAGGGTGCAGTGTGTTTCAGAGAAAACAGGCCAGAGAGATCACCACAGCAGTAAATAGTGTAATAGTGTACTATTTTACTCAATTTGTGTTTGATGAAGGGGATGAGAGGGGGAAGGGAGAGGTCTGTTCCAGCTTGTACCGGCATGTATCTTTGTGTAGATCCTTGTCTGTTGATGATCTGTCTATAAATAATGGCTCCATGCAAGAAGGTAGAAAGCTCTGGAAGTGAATGGTCCTGGTGGTATCAGCTTCTAACTGGCCTACTTCCTCCTTCCTCTGGTCGGGTGTGGAGATTGAGAGCTATCCAAAGAATCACAAGTGTGAATGGGGTAATGGGCATTGTGTGTTTGAGAAGGGAAGGGTGGAGGCCAGGAGTGTTAGCTGTAGTGGGTGTGTAAAACAAGTGTCCTTCATTCTGACTGTACAGACTCACACATGTAGGTCTTGTTTGCAAATGTTGGGTTTGAAGGATTGAAGGGGGTTCCAAGGTCCCCCTCTCTTTCCTTGTGAGGGGCTGCCTCATAAGCTGTGGGTCTGGTCAAAATGCAGCAATAGTGATATCAGGGGTCCTCTCACTGTACATAGGGTTCCTTTCACTGCAAGGGCCAGCTTACCAGTGTCTTCTTTATTATTGTCTTCCTATGCAAGGTGGTCCTGTGGGTGATCACAGATTTTCCGTTTACTCATCTCAATGTTGTAATACCCTATGTTAATTTCACAGCACCTAACTATGCATGATGCTTGTGAGCATGGGATTGTGCACTGAGTTATCATGTGATGATTGTCACATTTAAGTCATCTTGTGTTTGTGTAATCTGCAAGTTTTGTCTCCTGGTTTCCCTGGATCTTACTGGTTTGTCATGTATGGTGATTGGTTTTTATAATTTGCTGCCTAACAAAGTGTGTTGGATAGGCTACCTGGGCACACCCTACATGACAGTTAAAAGTCCAAGTGAATGATTATACTACCTGCAGACATGGAAGCATGTAATTCTGATGTTACGTGGGAAAATTATATTGCCCGGGAACTCAGCACAGGAGTGAAGTAAATGTCAGTGTCTCATTTAATTGTAAGACAGATATGCTTTCAAAGAGTTTCTAGGCATGGAAATGGTTAGTCCATGTTTGGGTTCCTTCAGACATGACTGACTGAGAATGACACTAGGCATTTGCATTGCCCTGCAGTTTTGCTTTGAATCTTATAGATTAGTAAATGTAAACTGGCACAAGTGACGATCCAATGTTTATGCAGAATTCATGTATTCTTCATTTTGATAGTCAGTACGCAGACTAGTAAAGCTCACTGGGGAGATATGTAACTCATTCATTAAATTCAGAAGTGAATTACTTGCAAAACTATTTTTTGAAGTGAGACATTAGTACACCTACATACTGAGTTTGGGTGGATCCTAAGAAGTGGTGTATCTGCTCTTACAGAAGCCTTGAGGAACTGCAACTATTGTGCTCTAGGTGCAATCATGAAAAATTATGTTAAAAGATGACTAGAAGAAGATTGGACAGATACTAAGTGAATTTCTTTTGACAATATAATCAAACTTATCAACTAATTAGACACTATTTTGTTCTCCACAGATTGCTTGATTTGCATGTATTCAATAGGAAGGGTGTACTTGAAGCAACTTGCCACTGTAGTATGTACCACTGGTGTCCAAATGCAGCATTTGAAGAAAACCCTTTAATTCCACATAATTCAAAATTCTTAATTTGGTAGTTAGGACTTCAAGGACTTTCACATATCTGAAGTGAGGTTTGAAAGGCCAAAACTCAAAACCAGTGTTGGTTGGTTTAGGATTTAGTGTTTTTTATAAAGTGGATCATCTGTTGGTTCCAAGTCTGAAAAATATTCGAATAAATTAAATCCTTTTGACTTTGTGGCCAGGTCAAGTTTTTTTTATGCTGCTGGATCTTTGGGTTGATGATTCTAAGCTTTATGAGGCCTGTTAGTTTTCATTCAAAGGGGGGCTGAGTCCTATTTTTTGGATTGTTGGTGCAAGCATTTTTGATAGGAAACTTTTCTCAAGGCTTCATTCACTTTACTTCAAGAGAGCACATCCCTTGCACCCTTTGTGATCTTAATCTTCTTCAAATTATTAGTCCAAGAAGTCAGGTGTTCTCTGAACTTCATGGTGAAACATACAAGGAATGGGATTTGAGGAAAAAAAGGAAACAAGGTCAGAGGTAGGGAGTGGGAAATGAGGTAAAAAAAACAAATTGCATAATGGGAGATTGGAGCCAGGTCCCTAAATCCTAGTCCCAAATCCCTATACTAAGGCCTATAACCCAAACCTACACCTAAGGCCGGTCCCAACGGGTCTTCTGTTTGATCCAATTGACCCCACATTGTCATCAAGTTAGGCCCGGGGCCAGGTTTTTTCACACTTAGACCTGCTGGGGCAGGTTTTGTGGGTGTCCTTCTCCGACCAAGACCTACCAGGTTGGGTACCCTGCCCCGGACCTGGGCTGAAAACCTGGACCTGGCCAACACCCCTCAAGACCAGTGTTGAACCAGTATATAGACTACAACCTGGGTATATGATACTGGTATAAGTAATGATGTTGAAAGACATACCAGTTGGGTATGACCTTGAGCAATACCAGCCTTATACTACTGTAGCCTTGGGTCAGTTTTCACATTAACAAAACGAATAAATTTTTTTTCAAAAAATAACTCGTTTTCAAAATTTGAAATTATTGAATTTTTCATGATCTATTATGATATTATCATATGAGTAGTGAAATTATTCAGAGTGTAGCCTACGATAATTGTGATGATTTTCAACATGTGAACTTCTTGTTTTCACAAAAATTCATTTCACTATTTTGATGATTATTTAATGATGCATCTGACCTTAGTGTAAGGTAGTCCCAGCTTGGTATGGGACGTAAGATAAATTCCAAGTATATACATGCCTTCCATTAATACCAAATACCAGGTTTATACCTGCCTTATACCAGACAAAAATCAGCCTTGGACCCAATACCAGGATCAGACTCGCGCGAAAGTGTAATGTCCCTGCTGGGTACAAAGAAAATAACCCAATACCAGGAGGAACTTCAGTATGCTCAAAAGTTGTTACTAATCCAACATGTTACACTAGGTCAATACATGTCTGAATTGAGTGATTTTGGAGAGGTCCCAATGACATAGAATTCAGTGAGCTTGTATTGCCCCCCAAAAATTAAAGAAAAAAAGTTTTAAACAAGAACAAAAAATTGACTATGTGTCTTTAAGGTATGATTTAGAGGGCCAAATCGTGTCCAATTGCTAGGCTTCACTTGGCATCAGAAAACTCTTGACAATACATATGATGGCGATTGATTGATTCATAATTCATAGAGATTCCCAATCTGCTGTCCTTATTTGGTACCACCACAATTGCCAATGCCTAGTCATGAATCTCTCTTTCACTACTGTGTCAAGGTCTTTCTTGACCATTTTACATAACTGGGATCCATACTGGGATCCATTCAATGCCTTTGGTGCTTGGTGGGGCTCATTGTCTACATTAGCTCAATCTTGTGCTGTCTACATATTTGGGAAGTGCCTTCCTCTTGTTTGTGCTGGAACAATGGAAAGCACTCCCAACCCAACTGCCTTTGATGGAGAGGGAGGTATGGCTTCCAACTAGTCAAAGCAAAAGAAAGAACCATGTAAACAGGAATTCCTAGAATTTTCACAATGGGATTTAAAGCTCCAAAGCACTGCACACAGACTCTTCCAACATGTCAACTTTCAAGCTTGCAACTTTCTCCACATTCCACTATTTCAAATTTAGTATCTGTACTTTACGATACATGAATACAGTGGGAGACGGCATATGGCTGTTCATTGAGCCCATGAACCATCTGCTACCCTCTGCCAAAATCTGCAATGTCACTGAGTGAAAGCATTAGCCCACACATGATTTTGGTGACAACACTTCCTCAAAAGCATTTAGGTCAAAGCTTGGGTCTTCCAAAGAAGTCAAATCCTCCAGCTTTTCCTTCTTATGGCTTCCATTTCAATCTAGAAATCTGACTCTCACTTTAAAAAGTGCCACTCAAAAATGAACATTCTATATTCACTGACTCGTAAGTAACCAAAGCATTCCTGAATAAACACCTCAGTCAAACATGTGGGTCATTGAATCAAATCTCACTGAGGGTTTTTTAGGGATGAAAAACAAATCCTTAGCCTTCACAAAAAAGAAAATTGACCTATGCCCACTCAGAGGTCCTAAGCAATTTGAACTGTCCAATTGAGCTGACCTACAAAACTACATGCACCATGGGTGTCTCCCAGACTGCTGTGCACATTGAGCAACAATCCGAACCAAATCCAATTAGGAGCCGTCTTTGTACTCCTGCTCCATGATGAACCTGTCATTCAAAACCCTTTTGGTGCAGTGAAAGAACCAGCCACCTGGATGATGAAGAATTCATTATTTCAGAGGGAGCTATACTCCATGTGTGTGCATACTCTAGAAGTCAATTACTAGCTCCAACTTTAAGCCTATAAGGCCTTGAGATTCAAATTGAGGGCCAAAATAAGAAGCAATACAATAAGCAAAAGAAGCCTTGGGAGAAAAGTCACTTGTGGACATACAGCTATGGTGGACTTGGGCCAGCTGCCATGGTGAAGGACTGATGGTGTTCTTGTTGCAGTTGATATTGCTGATATTGCTGTTGCTGTTGTTGCTGATGTTGCAGAATGTATGCATTATACATCTCATTAGTCATGGGCTGCACAAGGCAGAACTCGTGGTGTAAAAACCACACATTTATTTTGAAGTAGTTAATGCAAAACCAAGAAAAACAACTTCCAAGTGTCAGAGAGAAACTCAAAGAAGCTTCAACTCACCTGCTGGATTTGCATGGCTTGGTGCTGGTGGGTGAGGTAAGCTTTACGGGGATCCATGATGTTTGCATTTACCAAGCAGGGATCACGGGTTTCTGCTGCCATCATGCTTGGGACACCCCTATTGGGTGGTACTGGACCCATAAAGGACATTGCTGGCATCACCCCTTGGCCTGAGCCAGTTGCACCCATATCCACCATGCCCATCCCTAAGCCCATGCCCATTCCCATGCCCATTCCCATCCCCACACCCATGCTCATTGGCATCTGTGGCATCTGTGGCATCTGTGGCATCTGAGGCATCTGCATACAATGGATTCCTGAAGGCAGGACCATTGGGGGTAGGTTCACTCCACTTCTCATGGACATCATCTACCGATCCCACCCATGGCACAAAAAACTCCTCGTTAGTTCTTCATCACTCACAAGGAAGCAAACCCATACAGCCTTGGAGATATAGAAACCCAAAGCTGAAAATTTGGATCCAAAAACATACCTGGAGTTGTAGCTTTAGCATCTTGATGTACTCAATTGCCTCATCTAGCATGGAAGCTTTATCAGTCTGAAATGCCAACACAATTCTCATCATAGCAGCCAAAGTGAAGAGAATTCTTCCAATGCTCAGTTTAGAGGAACATTGGATTTGATCTAGAGAAGAATGCTTTTGACCATGAGCAGCAGGAGCAGCAGCACTCAACAAATTGAGAATTAGAATAGCTGCACTTGAAAAATCAAGAGAGCTATGCAAAATAAGCACATACCTTGTTAGAGTTTGGTATCAGCTCTTGTAGGGACTTCATCTTCTCATTTATTCTGTCTCTTCGTCGCTACAACGTCACATTAGAAACAAGTTTTCATCAAATGCTGATCTCCACTCCTTGATGTTACCGACAAAAGAGGCAGCTAATAAGAACACACAGGAGAGCTTGTCTTCTAGAAGACAGTCAGAACAGGACATGCAGGGACACAGAACATGCAGACATGAAAATCCCCACAGACAAAGATTTGAACAGTTTCCAAAAGCAAAGGAGCAATAGGGGGGCAAAAAAACATGGTCAACCAGAAGCACAATACATGTGATAGACCCAGTGGTTGATTTCAACTTACTCGCTCAGACAGGTTGTGAACTTCTGCAGCCCTATTCCGCTTGGCTGTGCTCCCACGATTCGGTTTTTTCACATCTAGAGAATCATGTTCCTGACATCCCCAGTGAGTGCAATCAGATTGCTGCAGAAGCTTGACTAGAGTAAAAACTACTCTAGTCAACTTAGTGTGACATTCTTTTTTGCAAACCCCAAAGCCTATCCTTTTCATTTTCTTGTTTTGCTCATTCATTCTGACAGCAAACATGGGTGAACAATCAGATTTTTCAGTTAGGATGCTGGACACAAACATCATCACATTAGGTTATCAGAGAGCTGTCCAGGGTACTTACTGCTCTTGTGCATTCAACTTCTTCCACCACATGCAACTTCTTGGACTTCTTGTTTGCTGCAGATGATATCTCTTTGACAACCCTCTTCAGGCCAGTATTGCCAGATTCTCCCAATGCAGATGTGATTGTCGGCTCCTGCACCTCTGGGACACTTTTACCTTGCAAGGCTCCTGGATCTGAGTAGGCTTGAACTGTTGCTCCCCCTGATCCAGATGTTATTGTTGGTTCCTGCACCTCTGGGATGCTTGTAGTTTGTGAAACCCCTACATCTGAGGAGGTGGGCACTGCACTACCTGTTGTCCCACTTGAATGATGGCTGGTATCCTGGTCTTTGGGTTCAGTTCCACAATATGTAGCTTTCCCTGCAGATGCTGCAACTGCTTGAACCTCCTTCCTAGACACCGAGCTTGGCATTGGCGACAGTGAATCCACTCCCACGTTTGGTGACTGGTGGCTTCCTGTAGCTGCTTCAAATTGCATCTCAAGTTCATTTTGAGTTTGCAAGGATCCATCTCTGCGAGGTTGTGAGGCACAAGTTTGCCCTTGTTTGGACAACTCTGTGATTGAAGAGCTGGTTGACATGCTTGTTTCCAAATTCACAAGTCTTCCTTGTTGCGATTTGAAGCGCATCAAGTTGGAGGGCAGGATAGATGTCATGTTCAAACTTTGCAAGTTGGCTTTCATCAGAGCTGCTGGCCGTGCAAAGACAGGAAAATTCATAGCTCCTGATTTTTCAACCAGTGGATTATTAGATGGCAAGCTGTTGAAAGTAGCTGCTGCAACTGGTTTTGATTTTGGTGGAAGCATAGGGACCAAGAGGGACCCAGACATGGGTGAGGAGGTTCTAAAGGGATTTTCAGTTTCGGTGATGCCTTGATTAAGGCTTGGGGATGAACTAGAAGTGATACCAGGAGGTTGCCTTGTACCCAATGGTTGCAGTGTTCGCACTTGGCTGAAGGCCTCTACTCCAGCACCCTGGCGTATCAAACCTGCTGCCCGACAGGCCCCTAATGTCATTGCCATGTCTGCATTTACATCCCTGGTTGCCGGAGCAGAATTCCCAATATTCCCAGAAATTCCACTTGGTTGCATACGTGCAGTTCGTCCAATCATACCCTGGCCAGAAAATGCATCTGCAAAAACCTGTATGTTGGTGACAGGAAGCTCACCAAACAAGTCCACACCATAATTCTGATCCAAAGAATCCTCAGGTGGATCCTGCAACCAAGATATCATCTCATCATCTTGGATGTTGATGATTGGCAATGCCTGGTCTCCAGCAGTTGCCAGAGAAGGTTCATTCACCAGCATCCCTGGCAACTTTGATGGCAACCCAGTATCCTCCATCCCATGTCCAATGCCCCAGTTAGCTGAGTAATTCACCTGCAACTCTGAATTACAGCCTTCACTAGTTGGACATTGCATATCAAAATGCCCATTTTCTGCATCTCCATTTTCCATCCAAGCCAACTCCAGACTGTCTTGGTCTGGCCTGCACCATAAGACAGAAAAACGTGGACATCAAAGAGGACACCAGTTCATCTATTGTTTCAAAAGTTGGCAAACAAGATTGAAAAAACAGAGACAAGTAGGCCATTAAGATCTGCCAGCAAGCATGACTTCACGAGCATTCTGGTTCCACCCTTGGTACTACCACCTTCTTCAGAGACACTGAGAAACCTTTCCACCAGCAATAACTGGGTAAAAATGTTCATTTGAAATTTGCCCTGATGCTATTAACCCCCCCAGAAGTCATAACAATTTGGATGGATAGTTGACCTCTACAATTCCCTCTGACACATAGCATCTCACATGGCAGGCACTTCTTGAGAGTGATGACAGGAACCATGAGCACTAACCACAAAACTTTGGACTGCTGCTTCCCAAGAAGAGCACACATGTATGTATTACAACCAAAATTTTTAACACAAGAAGGCTTGGTGAATAAAAATTATAGTATGACTTACACAGAGGCCAAATCAGGGAGGTGAGCTTTTTGGTGGCGGATGGAGTCACCTCTCCCTTTGGGAGCTAGTTGTGGATAATCATTTGCTGGTGTCACAGCATCGAGCATTCCACCACTGCGGGTACCCCATTCTGGAACACAAAAACTCATACTCTGCAAAAAAAAAGAGAACAAATTTGGAAGATTTAAGACTCATAAGCTGAGAAGCTTAAAAATCATGATGCATGTGCATGCGGCTTAGGCCAAGCATTAGAACCAAAATTGGCACTACAGATCACTGCCAAAATCATTGCCAGGTTTTTTGACAACGTCAATTGTGAAGAAAAGTTCACTCCTGGTGGTTAGGAAAATTCATTTGGCTTCCAGGGGAAAGGCAAAAGGAAAGAAAAATCACTCCACAAAACACTAATAAATCATGTTATCTGAAGAAAAACTATTGCACCGCATCCATGTGAAAAAAGAAATAAAATCCATGTGACAACAATTCTAGTCGAAGAACAACATGTACCAGCTGAAGAAATTAATTACTGTAGAATTGGAAATGTTTTCCAAAGACCCAGAAAGCAAAATTTAACACTAAGGTAAGCCAGATTTCCATGTGAGGAGCTTGAGGAGTAGGAGGAGGAGGAGGAGGAGGAGGTCATGCACACCTTGACTGAACGTTTTTTCTTCTGTCTTGCTGCAGTGCCCTCTTTTGACCAGTGCCTGTGCTGTTCCAGAACCTTCAAGCTCCTGGATTCATGCAGTCTACATAGTTGGGCATTATATACTTTCCTCTTGAGTTGTCCCTGTTCTTTGCTTCCTACTACAGTGCTCTTCACTATCCTAATCTGAAGCTGTTCTCCCAGATATATCCACAAGTCACATTCTCTTTCTGTCTCTCACTGGAGGGAGATATAAAAAAGCTTCAGACTTTTGCCACCAACCCTTGAAGTGTAATCCTGAATTTTAATGAAAGAGAAAAAAGAAGCTCTGTTTTCAGAAGCTCACCAAATTCCTCATCTGTAGGATATTTATTCCAAGGCTTGGCTCAACTTGGGCAATTTTCCTTGTGCTCAATCATGAGCTCTCAACCTCACCATGACAGGTCTCTGAAAAGGCTCAAACTTGAATGAGTGATTTGGACTCCCTTCGGAATCCCTTAAGAAAATCTTGTTACTTACCGGATGTGCTAGACTGGGGAGTTGGTCGCTTTCTTGATACTACTGCCTTGCATGCACCCGTACCACACAGCGACCCAACAGCCCAAGAGAAAGAATGAACACTCAGTGAGCAGCAGCTCTGTTTTAGAGGGTCCAGGAGGACTCGGGATGATCCTCCTGCAGCAGGAAGGAGAAGTAGAGCATTACAGCATTGAGATTCTTGACACAAACCGCTGGCTGATCAAAATCCCAACTTCATTCAGAATTGAACAAGCTTCTTCTTCGACGATGACTAGTTCTTGCACCGCTGCTGCTGCTGCTGCACAAATCCTCAAAACTTTTTTATAGATCCTCCGGGCTTCCCTTCTTCCACGTAGGTTTTTCGCCAATGGACGTAGCTCGAGGAACTCAGATGGCTAACCGACAAGCTCTATACTGCAATATACTTCCGCTTCGCCCACACGTGAGATCCCTCCTCGCATGAAGGCCAGAAAAAAAGAAAAAAAAAGAAAAACGCCCGGATCATTCAAACCGCCTCCACCTTCATCGCAACCAAGTTTCGCTCGACATCATCATGGACCAAGATCATTAAGGACTGCAGCGAGTCTACAGCATGTTCAAAAACACCACAACAACATCCCTGAAAAAAACTCGAAAAATGACATGTAAGAGAACATATCCGTCACCACCACAAATCTACTCAAAACCTTTGAACCAGAACACAGATCCGAACAGAAAAAGAAGAAGAACAACAACAAGTGGGTTTCAAAAAAAACTAGCACAGCCCAAGACAGAACAAGCAAGTTTCTTGCGCTTCCTCACCAGCCAAAAAAGAAAAGAAAGGAGAGAAAGTGCTTCTCCCCCCCGTTTTTTTCCTTTTCCACAACTACGTCACTGCTCACCAATCTTATCCTCCACCACCACCACACCAAAGATTCAATCTTGCGAAAACAAGAGAAGACACAACAACAGAACAGAGAAAAAGAAATGCAGAGCAAAGAAAATTTACGACAACAACAACTTCATGATCATCAGCACCAACAGCCGCGACTTTGGATCTTTGGGGGAGAGATTTTGGCAGCGAGAGAGATCAAGTGGGAGAAGAAGATGGTGCAAAGGACGGCCACACAGCAGCTACTCTAGCTTAACTCTAGTCTAGTCTAGTCTAGTTTAGCCTAGCCTAGCCTAGCCTACCCACTAGTATCCACTCAGCCCCAGTCTAGCCTAATCATAGCTTCCTATCCATAGATCCGAATTTCTAGGCTACCTTTTGCAAGGTACGTACTATCTCCAGGTTAATAGACTAGGTTTCAATGAGTGGGTAGGCATCTTGGATTCTAGCCCTCGCTTTAAGGACCTTATACTATTCCTAGATGAGCCCAATCATACATTAAAAAAAATAAAAAAGATTCTTAGGGCGGTTATTGGTGACCATGTATCTAGCCTACCCTAAAATCCCATTTTAATGTAAATGGCCCTCCATTTAACCCTAAATTGATGCTACACTTTTTTTGCAGTGAAACTCTGGAAGTACTACCAGAAAGGTGGACATGAGTAGAGGGGCAAAGGAATGAATCCCTCCCCCATTTAGTTTCTTGAGGTGGTTTGTTTGTGTGTGTGTGTGTATGTGGGCGCATGCGTGTGTGCTTTTTTTGGTTTGTGTTCACAAAATTTTGGATACTTGTTGTTTTTTTGAAATTTTGATTCTATTTATTTGGGAGTAATTTTTGCTACCCTTTGACTAGGTGGAAAATTTTCCTTTGAATTAAATATATATTTTATTTTGTTCCTGATTGGTCTTGCAACCCTCCCCCCTCCCTCAGCCCTTTTTTTCACATCATTCTCCTGATTAATGGACATGGTGGGTTATTGTAGTACCTTTACCATGATGCATATAAATTAAATTATTTTCAGTAAATGCTGTTTTCTCTCAAAATTAGTTGCCCACAATGCCAAAATTTATAGAAATTCTATTGTTGTCTAGTGTACATGGTCATTTTGTTTATTCCAGGTGTATGTGGCCAGGTCTTTGAAAGTGCCAGAATTTCAAGAAATTTTTATTGTTTCTGTTGGAGTGGGGAAAAAAAATAGTAGAAATACTGGGCAAGACGATGAAGGAATGTTTAAGGGAACAATGTTCATTCTTTTGATATTGAAAAATAACAACCCTGATTATAAAATGTGGAAAAGTGTTCCCAAAAAAAAAAGTGTTGATTAACAAATATGGCATCACTGGAATAACATAAGGAATTGACATAAGAAACGTTGTGACAAATTATTTAGGAGAACAGATTGAGAACACTATTAGGAACTTTATTATTCACGCGTCCTATTCACCACTCCTCTCCTATTCACTAAATGGGCTACCTCCCAAGTTCTGTTATTAAAATATAATATTTATTTTATTAACAATAGACCATTTTGATTACCCATCACCAAAAAAACTGAAACTTTGGAGGCTCCCCAAAAATAGTAGTTTCTATGTGGGATGGAGTGCCTCCCCTTGGGCTCACCTATATAGGTGGGAAGAGAACTTTGGCTAAAGGATATGGGATAAAGTGAGGTTAGATCGGGAACATCATGGGAGAACATATGGGAACATGATGGGAACACAAGAATAAAAAAATTCCATCCCCCCTCCCCTCCCCCCCTTATTTGTTCACATAATTGATTGTTAATGAGACTTTACTAGATCCAAATATCTAATTAAAACAACTTAAAAGTAAATTTAATCTTCTTCTTTTTTGGTTGATGGTCTTAGTCCCAATCAAAATAAAATTTGGCAATTTTTTCCAAAAATGAGAAAAATTAGCCAAAACTGCACTAGAAAGAAAGAAAATTCCCAATTTTTGGTTGGTCCAAAAAGCAACAAGTTTTGTCCCCCAAAAGATCACT
>Ga0116228_10001426_pt1 | contig 19866 bp, 8 predicted proteins | sample S1TSphfallax_2_FD_89694 | JGI IMG/M metagenome (GOLD analysis project Ga0116228, IMG submission 89694) | Host-associated microbial communities from peat moss isolated from Minnesota, USA - S1T2_Fc - Sphagnum fallax MG | ecosystem: Host-associated > Plants > Peat moss > Unclassified | place: USA... | reverse complement strand
TATAAAGAACTCCTCAATCCAATGGGTTTTGACCCCTGCAATTGCTCTCTGAAAATTTGAAAGTCCATCAAGATTTCAACTCCCATAATGGGAGTTCACTTGGGAGTGTGAGGGTTTGTTCCCTCACATTTTCTTGCACTCCCGAGAGCATGAGATGTGACTCCTGGGTTTCCTTCTTGGCCCGCACCCTTGCAAGTTCTTGCCTTGGTCGCAAGCCCAATGTTAGGGTTGCAACATAAAAGGACAATGAAGTTCCCTTTCAATAACAATCATGTTTGACTTTCACACCATGGTTAATGTCATTGTTAATAATGCAATAGTTCATGGTGCCGATATGGTGTTTTGAGAGTATTTCAATAAAGTTTTCCTTGCATTATTAAATATTTTTGCATCAACCATCCATTACAGTCTTTATGGATTAGAAAATGGAACCTAATATATGGCTTTTGTAACATTGGTGTTATCATCATATGCACCATCCTTTGAAATGTGCACAATATTAGGCTAGAAACCAAAATGTGCATAATACTAGTTAAAAACCAAACAATAAAACATTAGTGAGATAGAAAGGAAACACATATAATGAATGAAAGACAAAGAGGGAAACACAAATAATAAGAATCCATGAAAGGGAAAGAATCATAGAAAGTGTGAAAAAAAGAAAAAATGTGACAAAAACACACCAAAAAAAAAGAAATAAAAAAGGTTCGACCTACATTTTAGGTGGTATGCAAATAAATTTTGGGGGCTTTGAGTTTAAATTTGGAGTTTGGAATATTGAGAATGGACAAGTTGGTAGTAAAACTTCATCACCTTTCAACTCAATTCAAGTTCTTTTGTTCATTTAATCTTATAAGCCCCTTTTTTTTTCATTTTTTATTGGTAACTATGATAGGTATGACACTATGATAACTATGACAAAATTTATTTAAAAAACCTGCATTCTTTTCATAAAACTATAATTATTGAATGTATGTAATAGTACTGCATTTAGGAGACATGGCAAACATTCAAGCATTCATTCTTTTCATGAAACCCTAGTTATTCAATGTACATAAAAGTTGTGTTTTAAGAAAACTAAATTTAGAATCAACGTATTTCATTTTATAAAACCTTAACAATCCAACATGTGTGGTGCAACATCAAGAAATATTCATATGGGAAAACTTGAACATTGATTCTTTTAAGGTCATTTTGAAATTAAAGTTTAATGTGGCCTTTTTTCATAAAAATAATGTTAAATGGTATGTTCCATTGTTGTTGTTTTTGTTTTTGTCTAGTCCATGGGACAAATTGTGTTTTATTTCCTTAGCACTTGGATTTTAAAGGGATGATGGGAGATTACACAAAGGAAACATTAGGGAAAAAAATCATTTGAATATGAAATACATGAAATTGTTTATAGGCTTTAGGGTGTTATTGTTGATTAGGGTAAGTTTTTTCACATGTTCCATTCATATGATGTCATTTGACTTATTATAGTCAATGAATCAAGCATAATAGAATGTCCTTGTGCATGTGTTTAAGCAAAGTCCTTAGGGATTTGGTGGAAATATGGCATTTTTGAATTTGAAATTATGGTAGACCAAAAGGGGCGGCGAAGGTAAAAAGACAAGGTTGCAAATCATTCTCAGAGTAATTCTTCCAAGGTAATTAACATTCTAGTGTATGTAACATGACACAAACTAAGAAAACATCAAAGTCTAGGATATTACAAAGTTTTTTCAAGCTTAACAAAGTTCATTCCATTGGGTTTGTGAAGCCCTAATCCCTATCCAAGAATTGTTTGAAATACAAACAATTGACACCTTTCACAAAGTTGAAGCAATTTCATAAGGAAGCATTGGATAAAGTTTTTTTTGAACTTCTCCATGGTTGTTGTATTAATTGAACCTTAAATCTCTTTAGATTTTTTTGGTCATGTTCAAGGAATGTTTCTCCCATGTTAGTTATGGAATGTTAGTTTTGTGAACACAATAGTCCTTTCAAAACCTCAAAGAACATGGGATCTAATTCCATTTCTAAACCCACATCTTAATGCAATGGGTTTCTTTACTTGACGTAGAATAAACTTTGTGTCAATTTACTCCTAGGAAATTACTACACTTATTAGAAATGCATTAGTGGTTTAAGGTTTAATGCATAAGTTTTGAAAAATCATTCTTTAATTTGTTCCCAAGTAAGGAAATCAAACTTTGTAGGAGTATTGATGACCACATCAATGGAAGAAATCATTGATGAACGCATTGGAAGAAAGGTAAGCTTCCAAAGAGTTGATGTTGATAATAATTCATTAAAAGTTATTTGATTCCATTTTTTTGTAGAATTGTCATTCAACATCAAGCAATGCATGTTGATTAACCTTTTTTCCTCAATGTGATAACAAGGAATGGATCAAGGACATTACTAAGATTGAGGAATTCTCATGATACCAAGTTTTGATTCTAGGTTGCTTTTAGATTTTGTCAAGTACTACTAAGTAGCATGCAATAAAATTGATAGAATTTCACCCATTAGTTTAAAGCTTGATTGGACAATCTCATTCGATGCCAAATGAGGTTAGTATATCATAAAACAAATTGCACTAAACTTTTTTTGTTATGCCAAATATTCTTGGGAAGATGTAAAAACAAGTTGTAAACCCATTGTACTTCTAGTTCAACATTTGGAAAGGCTTGGAAGTTCATTAAGTTTGTCCTTTGGCTAACTATATCCAAGAAGAAGACAAAGATTGGGAAGATGCTAACTTGGAAACCCCTTGTGGCACCATGCAATTCTCAAAGGTCTAGGTAACATTCCTCATGTTGCATTTTCAAAGGCATTATTTTTAATTGAGTTATGAGCTTTTAACTAACTTGTGGAGAATATAAAAGTCTTTCCATATAAAGAGGGTGAAAGCACAGTCAAGTAGATCACAAAAGTAGTCTTCTCTACTTCAAAAGTAGTCTTCTCTACTTCAAAAGTAGTGATTTTCACATTTAAGCATGAAAATAGTTCAAGAACTCCTCCTATCATAATGCAAAACCATGGAGCTTCAATTGCAATCATAAGAATGTAGATTTCATAAGAATGAAAACCAAGTGCATCATAAAAGTGTGTAAATAATGTGTTTGAAAATTACAATTCTAAATGTCTTAAACTTGCTTCATTTCCAAAGACCAAATATAACATTTTAAATTACATGTTTTCACAAAACCTATGATATACTTTAAGGCTCCCATTTTTATTTTTATTTTATTTGGACATTGTTTTAATCTACTTGCACCTATTTTTATGAAATATGACATTTACTTGCACCTAATTTCATTCACAATAATCTTATTCAACTCGTGATTAAATATGTTTTTGTCATATTTTTTTACATAAAACCAAGAACCATATTAACTTCAATCTTTCTACCCAAATAAATTACATGTTTGATAATTTCATGATATATTTGAAGGTACTTGTAATTCAACCTATAAAAATACACTAACTAATCTACTTGATTGTGTTTTCACCCAAGAATAACGAGGAGTTCTCTTCATGCAATAAGGCCATACAACTAGTGCATGGACAACACAAGGTTAGGACCAATGGGCTCTTCGAGAAATTCAAGATGGTACCAAAGGAAAAGGTGAGAATAATGATTCCATTATGCAAGTGAATTGTCATTCCCATGGTTTATCATGCATTGAAAATAAAATATTCTAAAGATGGAACACAAATTTCACACTGGAGACAAAAAAAGGAAAAAGGTGTTTTACATTTTCTTAACAGATTAGTAGGGAAAGGAGGTCTTAGTTGATGACTATATGAGCTCATGTAAAGAAATGTGGAGAAGAAGGGACCAAAAATTTGAACATTTTTTTCTATAAAATATTAGACCTCACCCAATTTTTGAGCAAGATGTTTTTATGACAAAAATCACAAATTACAAGCACGGATGTTGTACATTTGACAAGGTTTATTCAAAGGAGGAGTCATGGCATGTCATTGTGGACTCCATCATGTTGAACACAAGAGAAGGAATTGTTGGATTACTTACTACTATGACATAATTAACAAATAAGTCAATATAGATTTTACAATTTTACAATTTTTAGTTGCTAATCTATGCATGCATCCAAAATTTTCCTCACTATGATCATGCAAGTCTATGGAATTAGATCATGCAAAACCAAGTCTTATCCATGATCTTGTGCACATTAAAAAATCCCATTGAAGCAGTTTATGGATGTTATCAATGAGGAATAATTCAAGAAATGCAAGGCAAAAACTTTAAAATTTTGACCTACATTCTTACACATGAGGCCTTTTTCAATTATATGTACAAGGGGAGAATTGAACCAACAACTAAGTTCATTGTGCACTTCCACTTTTGTAAGGATTCAAATAAATTATTTGTTGTAGTGTAAGTTAACTACAACAATAAATGTTGTTGTCAAGTTGTACTATGAGGAGGAGCCCAATCTTATAAAGAGGTCAACTGCCACAAATGCAAGGATGAATGGGAAAAATGATTAAATAGGTGTGAAGGAACATTATTTAAGATTTTGTAACCATTTCTTGATATGTGATCTAATGTTAGGAACCAAATTCATGCAACAAATTTTAATTGCATTATAACATGAATTTTGAACCAAAAAGGTTAATTGAAAAACTACAAATGTTTGTTACAATAATGTGAATAATGAACAAAAAATCAACTGACTTTTACAATGGAACCAATCAAAAATGTTCCATGAAGTTTGCAAATTTCCAATTTTAGGATGTTTGAATGCCACATTTGATAGATGGTTGCATGAGGTATCCTTTTGGTATCAAGTGGGAACCTAAAACAAAAACTGGCTCTTAGCCTTGTTTCTACAAATTGCCCCAAGGCTCATGTCACACTTGTTATGTTTTAACTTGCAAAGGAAATCAAGCATTCCTTGACCCATAATCACATACCTTAGAATCATTGTAGTTGGAATCCCAAGGCTCCAGTCCTTGAAAGACTACACTAAGGAATGGAAGATGGGGTTTTTATCAAAAGTTCAAAGTTAAGGATGGCATTCACAATAGCAACACTTGGGTTTAGTGGAGGCAACCAAGAAGGTGACTTATAGGTAATCATCTTTTTAGCATCATGATTGAAATCATTTCACTTGGCATTTCATGTGCCATTCTTATGTCTCATTGTTCACGACTTAATCACAATTGGAAACATCGTTTTTTTGTTTCAACATAAAAAAAATCCTTCACTTTCATGGAGCCTAATACTCTTTAAATCACTCCACATTATCTATTTGAAAAGGTTGTGACAAGTTAGTTTAGGGTTAATTCATCACTTTGGTGTGGATTTAACATGTAGAATTAATTCACTAGTCACTAAATGAATTTTTTTAATAATCTGATTTTAAATGATTTCCCACCCTAAATACGTTGACATATCTTTTATTGACATAAAAATATTATATAGTACAAAAATGGTTATTAAAATGCCTCACTTGACATATTGAAAAGAAATCCTTTCACTCAACATCAAATGAAAAATTATGGATATAAATTGTCAATAATAATTGCTAAAATTTCTCTTAATTCAAATTCAAATAAATTATAAAAATTAGACATTTGAAAAATAATATATTAACTTATGTAATACCAAATCAATTTGAAGCTAATTTTAATCATAAAATTTATCGATAACATTAAATTATGGAATAAATTATTTTAACATATTTCATAATATATATTGGTAAGTTTATAAATTCATTACATTTTCATTCAATTTCCTTCATTTAGTATTGAGTGAGGTCTAAATTTAAGTTTCAATTGCTAATAACATCAATAACATTTCCACCAATTCAATTCAAAATGAGTAGAAATAAATGGATTTATAAAAAATTGGAATAAGTTTTATATTTAAATCATATAATCAGTTTAGGTAATGAAAATTTGTCATTGATTTTGGTAATTGTTTTGTAATTTTTTGTTTGTAGCATAATATTTAAGGATATTTTCATTAATTTGTAAAACGTGCCTCATTTAATGTTGAATGAAACATTAATCAAGATTGAGTAAATTTTAATTATTTTTATTTTTACTTATTTTAGACCTTCATGACACTTTAGTGAAATTTTTAAACAAAATATTGATATTTCAATTTTTTTATTTAATTTTTACAAAATTAATTGATATTAAATTCTCTCCACTCCATGTCAAGTGAGGGGTTGTAAAGGCCTTATTATTATTAAATTGCTAATTAAATTCCAGATTTAAGAAATTACACGTAAATTATCGAGGCTTTCAAGAACAATTAGAAATAATTTTGCATGTCTTTCCTTACTTTCCATCAAGTGAAGGAAAAAACACTAGACTCTAAAAATTAATCTTGAGTGTTAAGTTTATAGTTAAGTTTAATTAATTTACGTAATTAAGGTTCAAGTTTAATTAGTTTAAGTAATTAAAATTTATTGTTGAATTATTTTTTTCTTTCTCTTGTTTATCCTTATGTTGTGTGGATTGTATTTTTTGCAAATATTTCTATCATGTCCTTTGCAGTGGAGTAATCACTTAATTACCAACCATTTTGAAATGATCTAAAATTTGATAGCAATATGTATAGAAAGGGGCTACATGGGGATTGGTCATTTGCACATGTTGTGAAATGTGGTTGGTATTTCGATTGACCAAAAATTGCCATCCCAAATTGAGAGCAAAATCTCAAGAAAAAGTTTGGTTTTTAATTCTTAAAGTAGGTTGTTGATTTGGAAGGTTTTGCAAAGGCTACAATGCAAATAAAGGTAGCCAATGTGAAGAAGTCCAAAAGAAAAGCAAGAAAGTAACTACCCCTTCTCCAACAAGGGCACCACAAGAGATTAGATTGGAAGAAACAACATGCATCACCTACAACTGATGAGGAAGTTGAAAACCTTGTGCATGAGAGATTTCACATGATTATTTCAAAACACCTCTAGCTTGACCCCATATCTAATGTTCATGTTTCACTAGTGTAAGCACCAATTCCAAATGTGCCACTTCGCTTACAAAGCAAAAATCTTAAGGGTCCATTCAATAGGTATTAAACATATCTTGTCGAGTTATTCTTCCATCACATAAAACTGCCAATTTGTGACTAGACTTCGTTGAGTCAATCAAGGAGTTCATAAATAAGGTTTCAAAAACGAATCTTTAATATGTCTCTAACTTGTTTAGTTTTAGGCCAATTAAAATCAATTCCTAATTGAACTTATGTTTCTTTATAGGCGAGTTCATTGGACAAGGTGGACCTTGTCATTATTGATATTCCCAAAAACCTTTTAGTCCCCCTTTGCCTCTAACTCTATTGTCCCCCAATGAAATAAAATAGTTGAAAATTATGTGGAATCAACAATGTCTTTTGTTAATCAATATCTTGTGCACAATGGAGTTGCAATTGTTTTTCATGTGGATGACATCCATACCTTCAAAGAGATTCGATACTTCTTTGATAATTACAAGTTGAAGATTCATGCAAAGTTGATGGTTGTGAACAAGTTGATTTGAATGAATAGTGACAACTTCATAAAAATGGTTATTGTATATTTCCTTACCTTCAAATGTAGTTGGTTTCAAATCTTTTTTTCCAATCATCTTCATGTTAAATTGATAACCCATTTGCTCCCCATGTAGACTTTTGTTAGTAAAACATTGCGTATTTGTGACACAACATAATTCAACTTCATGCCCCCCCCCCCCTTCGTGGAACCACTAGAGAAGGGAGTTATCATTAGGGAGAATGGCTTCCTTTATAATTGGACATCTTTCAATGACATGGCTAAGTTTTCATCTAACATTACTTTCCATGTTGCTCACAAAATGCATTTGGTCACTTTCAAATCCCTCATTCAAGCCTATTGCTTCCCCTACTCCACAGTGGTCAACCTCTTGGTGTCAACAAGTTCAACATCTTGAACTCAATTCCTTCCTTTCTTGGACCCTTTATTGGTGACCATGAAGGTGAATAACGTTGTTTTTATCTTATATGTAACAATGTAAAGGCTTGTCAATTGCTTGGATGCAATCTTTTAGCATTGGAACCTAATTAGGTTGTTTTAGGTGAACTTTTGGTTCCTCTTGTCACAATCAACACTAACATTGCAAGGGGATCACACATGTAAGACTCTAATTTAGACTCCCCCTTCCCTAAGTGGTAGAGGTTTAATTTTGATTGTGAATAAGTTTATTTTAAGAAATTATTTTCCTTTTTCCTTTCATCATATCACAAACACTCCACTAACTTTTCATTTGCTTGTAAAAATCAACCACAATTGAAGTGGAGGCATTTTCCATTATTCGCCCAAAATTATTTCTTTTATAATCCTTCTTCAATTTTTATTTTACTTATTTTGCATAGGTTGTAGTTGATGTTCTTACCATTGTTCTTTGCCTTCTATGTGCTCATCCTCCCCATCCTACAATAGTCATGTTCTTGAATACATGGATTACGAGGCTTTGTTTTGAATTTTTTTTTTGTAATTTGTGTGAGTTTAGGGGTGAACCACAATTGTTGAAATGCATATTAAAGGATTCCCATGATGTGCAAGAATTGAGACAACCTAGAGGAAACCTTTGCATGCCTCCGTTACTACACTTCCACTTGGCACCTATCATGATCCGGAATGAGAGCCTCATAATTACTAGCCAAGAAAAAACTTAAATTTAAATCAAATCAAATAACATGATAACCAAAAATAAGGCCATGAAATATGCAAGAAACATACATAAACAAAAATTTTATTCATAACATGTCCAATGATTAAAAACATGAAACAAAAAGAAGAAATTAAAACATAAAATTGTACTTCAAACCAATGTTGAACAAATTGAAAATAATGAGAAAAACTAATTCTATTTATGTTTTTTGGGTGCCTAGTTCAAGGAAGCTTCCATATGGTTCAAGGAAGCCTTCTTGAACACCTTTTAAACTACACATTGTGAATGAAAAGTGGAAATCCATGGATGCATTTCGTCCACAAATAAATGATGATTCTAATGATCTTCACAAACTATCACCTTAATTATCTTAATTGAATAATTTTAAATGTCTTGCTAGGTGTTTAATGTTCAGTATTATGAAATGTCATAAGTGACATATTCAAGTTTATTGAAATTGCAATGTACCCAAATCCACATGGTATAATTGAACATAAAAGAAAAGTGTGTTGCAATCCAACTTACTCAACCAAATGTTGAAATAACAACCGAAATCAACTTATATAGGTGATTCAAGAAAAATAAATTGATTGTATTAATTTAGGACTTTGAATTTGGCAACAACTTCACAATCCAAATAGGAACATGGATTTTGGTTTAATAAACTAATTATGACCTTGACTTCAAAACCTCAATGATGTACATGGGATTTGGCATGTCAATTTTGGGACCTCATTTTGCAAGCCAAATTAAAACTTAGATTTGAAGACCTAAGATTATTATAAAGTGAATTTTAGACCTCACCTTTGAAATTCCAATTTGGGAAATTAATTTGGAGCTTCAAGTTAGCAAGCTGATTTGGGACTTTTTTTTTTACATTTGAAGCTTACAAACTTATTTTGAGACTTCAACTTTAAAACCCATTTTGTGATATTAATTTGGGGACTTCAAATTTGCAAGTCAATTTGGGACCACACCTTCACATAGGTCAAATCAACAAACCTATTTGAGGACTTTGGTTCAACAAGTTAATTTGGGACCTTAATTTCACAAGTTAGTTTGGGGACTTAAATTTCAAGAACCCAATTTAACAAATTACCTCTTTTTTTTGAGAAAATGTTAAGCTAGTTTGTAAAAACCTACTTTAATTAAAGTAGTATTCTTAGTTGGAACTTGGAAAAAACCAAAAAAAAAAGGTAAAGCTTGTCCACAAATGACTAATCAAATAAATTGCTACCTAGCTTCTAGGACAAGTAAAAATGTAAGCCAAAATAGTGGAAATTACTGGAACACAAATTGTAAGTATACATGAATCATTAAAATAAAACCTCTTAGAAGGATGTTGGTAAATATCACCCAAGTTTACAATTTGAACAAACTTCCATGTAGGGCAAAGTAAAAAGATTTTTCATTCTCATGCAACCATCAACCTAATCTCAAAACATGAAGAAACATTAAAATTATAATTGAATCCAACAATTTTAAACATAGATTAAACATGATTGTATGGTAAAAATGTATACAAATGAAATATTTTAACCCTAAAGGAAATGAAGGACATATCCATAGTGTTTGACATGTGAATGTTGAAGACCTTTTTTATTTTTTAATAAAATGAAGGTGATAACATAAGAACAAGGATGGAAGAATCAATGGTGAGGAGATGCACATTGCCTTAATTACTACTTGCAATATTTTTCAAAATGCAAAATGTGGGTGCTCCTTTGCAAGATTGTTCAACTAGGTAATGGAACTTAACTTGAAACAAGGCATCAAACCATACATATAAACAATGCAAATAAATTACAAGTTTTCTTTAAAAATAAACACAATGAGAAAGACAATTAAAAACAATATAAAAACCCTACAATTTTGATGTTTTTAGGATTGTTCCCATCAATAGCTAGTAGGTCGAACTTGTCATTATTTTTTCATGGGCATCAATAGCAACAAAAACAATGGTTGTTGTGATAAGAGGTTAGAACATTTGTCAAACAAAACTCTAAATTGCATTTTTAGGCAATAAACATAGTTTGATTTAGGAGGATCAAACAACATTATGATTATCATTATAGTGGCATTGGAAAGTTCAATCATTTAGTCTAAATCTCCCTTGTCATAATTTGTTTAGGTTTTGATAATGAATATTTTAAACTATTTTTATCACCTCAACACGTGTTTTTCTACATGCCCCCTTGATGCTAACATTGATAATGACATTATTCACAATATCAATCACATATGCATGAAAAGAAGAATAAACCATAGTTTTAGAAGACAATGTAATTAATGAATTACCATACACATTCAAAACCAAACTTTCAAACACAACATTGTGAACTATATGATCAAAATATTCAATTAAAAAACTAGGTGTTCATCTAATTTTGTCATTGGACCTTACCAAATCAAAGTCTAATGATCTAAAACAAAAGCTTTCTATTTGCATGGAACTGAAAAATAGTTGAAAAATACAAAAGATGTATTCGCAAAGAGACCCAAAAAAACATAGTGCTTGAAGCCCTATGTGTGTCACTAGGTCATGATTTCCAACTAGAAAACATTTAATTGCCTTGTAATGAAAGACAAGGATCTAGAAACAATGAAAGAACACAAGACAATGAGAACCAAAAAAAAGTCCTTGCTTGGACCCCTATACAATCACATAGGTAAGAAGGAAGAGAAAAAATAATAACTTGATTCAACCCCTCTATGGCCATAAAGGCAAAAAAGGCCTAGAGGGGAAAAAATCTTGCTTCAACCCCTAGGTGGCCAAAAAAGCAAGAGGAGACAGAGGGGGGCTGGGGGGGAAGAAGAAAAGGAGGGGAAAAAAACTTGCATAGGGAGCCATAAAGGGACAAAGGAGGAGAAAATGAAAAAACATATTTGTCCTTAGACCACCCCTTCTGTGGGGGGGGGGCGGGGGAAGGCTAAGATGGTCTTTTGATTAACTTAATACATTAATGTTCCAATGGAGATTCGATTCCCCACCTAGATTAAAAAAAACTTCAACTAAATAATTAAATAGTTAATATATGTATGGGAACTTTATTATCATTTTAGAAACTTTCATTATCACTTAAAGCGCAACCAAAGAGGATGCACCAAATGAAGGAGCCACCATTTCATAATGTCACCTAAATATAACCTCGCTAAATTGCGTGTCCATAGACTTGTGCTTATTCTGAGAACTACAAAGATGAACACCACCACTCTAGTAAAACATCACCACTATAACAAATTCTCATATTAAAAATTCACACATATCTATGAGGAAAAAAAAACAATCCAAAATGGAATTTCAATCACAAGCAAACACACCAAAAATTAAGCAATATGGAAAGAAGTTTGACATTGAACACAATAGAAGAAAGGAGGATGTAGAAGAAGAAGAAATGAGACACCGGAAGATAAGAGAAGGAAAAAAACTCTAAAGAAGAAGACTGAAAGAAATAAGAAAAAGACACTGAAAAAGAGGAGGTCAAAGATTTTTAAAAAACAGAAACATCAAGCAAATATAACAAAACCAAATACACAAGAAGCATGCACAATACGGAAGCATTTTAAAATGCCAATACTTTACACATGTTGCTGAACTCTGCTACCAGGGCTAAGTTTGTTTTAGGATAAAGGGGGGTGCTGTGGAGAACTACATTGCCACTTTCTTTCCCAACATCATCAAGCTCCAATTGAAGGGGCATTTTGTGTAGAGCCAATACATAATCTGAATATATAGCTAATGAAGATACCAACAAAAAAAGGGTTAGCTGAATTGAAATAGAAAAGCTAATGGAGATACCAACCAAAAAAAAGGTAATGTACCAAGTCATGGTCTCAGCTTTCCACTCGGGGTTTTCCTCTTCTAATTGGTTTTAAGAAAGAAAATTAAGATGCAAATAAGTGTGCATCTTGAATTTCCATCCTCTTGAAGATCCTTTCTCACCAAAATGTCGCTGACTTTGAACTCATATTGTGCCAAGTTCTAAGTTTGCTAGGTACCCACTAATTTGTCAACCAAGAAATAAATGGGTGCCAAAATTGCATTGTTCTATGGTTATACACAAAATTCCTTTGTACTGTGATCTAGATTTTGGGCACCTTTTTGGATTCTCTTGAAGTTTTGGGGCTACCCAAAGTTTCATTGGTTGATTTCACTACATAAAAACCTCTGCCCAAAAACTGAGTGTATGTGGATGCACATTTATACAGCATTTATACAAGCATTTCAAAAAACAAAATGCCCCCAGAGGTGGGTGTTTTGCTTTTTGAAATGCCTATGTGACTTTTTTATATAAATTATTGTGATACCCACTAGGTCTCATAGTTAAGTTTTTTGAAATTAATTTTTAGACCATGTAACACCTTTGGCCACATGCATTATCAAAATTAGGCTCACCTCCTGTGATCCCTTAATTCGATAATGTTTGTGGCTTTGGGTGCTACCCTATACATATCACCAATAGGGTTTCTTTAACTTTTGTCGTGTAGCCACACTGGCAACCATCTAGAGGAGGATTTAGCCATATTTTGTTACAAGATAGATTATATATATACATATGCAATCCTGCTGTTGTTTGGTAACTTGCATGAGCAAGCTTTTCTAATTCTGACAAACCCAGGCCAAAAACTGTGCTTTTTGACCCCAAAAAAAAACCTTTGTAAGGGTTGTAGCCCCAAAACTTTTTTTTCATTTGAGCAAAATTTCTCACAATTTTTTTGACTGATCACCATAAATCAATTTAATTTTTAAGTATTTTACATACGCAAACACCAGCCAGCAAAAATGAAAGACTACATCTATGACAAACATGTGAAATTTTGTCAAATGACATTGGTAATTTAGCTCCTTCTAATTGCTAAAGGAAATCTTTCAAAAGTTCAAATTAAATTGCTTATATTTCATCCTGTGATTCTAAGGAATGGCCAGAAAGAACCTGCACTGACTCCCCCTTGTTTGCCTCGTCATTTCCCTTATCATTACCAGAACAGCTGTTCAAGATCCTCTCTTGCCTATTTGTTTCCTTGTTACGTTCTTCAATAGTATTTCCCTTGTGCACGGTTAGGCTTAATCTCCCATTAACTAGTTTAAGGATTACTTTCACTTTTGACATGTTGTCTTTTTGCTTTTAGTTAGAAAAAGAGAGGTCCCCGTTTCTTTTTGGCTGTTGCAGGGAGGGGGGGGGGGGTTGCCTGGCACTTGGTTTTTTCATACCTGAAAAAGACACTGACGAATACACATCATGTAGCCGCTTGAAATTATTATGTTGAAGGAATAGTTTGTACTCAATGTGCTCCGCATTTCTGCAGAAACGTGTTGTACTTAGTTTTATTCATTGGGTACAAGTACACCAATTTTGTTGCATCACCTCGCGCAACAAATGCTTGTCCAACTGTTCCAACAACTACAAAAGTTAAACCCCCTCCTCTCTGGTCACAGTGAACCAGCAACACCAGCGCACTATGCTGACATGCAAGATATACAGGAGAAGGGTCTAGGTTAGACCCTTCCCCTACGTGAAGCACAGCAATTTAAAAAAATAAAAAATAAAAATAAAAATTGAAAGAAATTGGCAGCCTGATATCTAACTTCCAAATTGTGGAAGTTCCGCTGACAGCCTGGAGAGTAACTTCCACATGTTAGAAGTGTCTCCTCCAGGTTGTCCATGAAGCAGGTTAAGGCAGGCTGGGGACCAAACAATACAAAGAAAAAAAGTTGCAATGTTTTATGAATGGATTGTGGGCAGTAAACATTTTTGCATTGTATTCCTGTCCCAATGCTAACCACAATAGTTAGTTATGTACTGACCATCCACCTACCTCATAGCCACCAAGTGTAACTACTTACCTACCTACATTGTAACCACTTGCATTCCCTGCCTACTTACTTACCTACCATGCTTATCCATTCACATAGGTAGTTTACCCAGGTAGTGTGAGGGAGAGATAGGAGGGTTTACATTATAGTTTACCAAGGTTCTAGGTTGGAAGTATCTCAGCTGTGGTTTGTCCACAGCACAGTCCTAAAGAACTGGTTGATTTTTCCCATTGTATGTGGAGTTTCCCTAACCCTCAGCTAAGTTTCTGCCTTCAATAAAGCAGGCATTTTATGTGGAAGGGTTCAAAAAACTGAGGCACCTTACAAATGCCTCATCTCCTCTGAAACTGAATCATAGCTATCCCATTCAAAAGGCAAATTCTACCAGATCTTTAGATGGGGTAAGGACCTCGAATAGGGTGCTTATGAGATTTGTGTCCCTGGCTAAGCTCCTGCCTTGTGCAAGGCTCACATTCCCAGAACAGCTGCTGGGTTCAAGACCCTTACCCCCACATAAGGGGTTTCCAATGGATGGTACACTGGCAGGTGCTGGGTCAATCCTAAATCCCTCTCTTTCTCCTTTCATTTTAGGTCCTGATGGTATGATCAGCCTCAACTTCCAAGCCTTCTCCCCACACAATGCAGGTAAGTTTGCAGGTTTGCAATTTGTACCTTTGTATATGATATATTCTTCAATTTTTAAAAATAGATTCCTCTATTTTAAACATCAGGAAATGAGCATTGAGCATAGAGATGGGGAATTTTACAGATCAACCTAAGATGTACACATTGGCTTAACAAGTCTGGAATGGGCACTTTGATACAAAACTACAAGTAGCTAGAATGTGAATTAAAAGGATGAAAGATGGTTGAGTGCACAAAGACATATGTGGTTAGAAACAAGGGACATCAACAGAGGCAGAAACACAAGGCTTGACATGTATACAAGACAGCCCGAGGTGTGAAAATGAAAATATGCAGGGTTGACGACTCATAGCACTGTCCTGAGGCCTTGACCACTGCCAAACTTTGTACACCTTCCCTAAGGTGCATTCAGTCCTGATGTTAAGTAGTCCATAAGCCAATGTTAAGAATTCTGCAAGCTCTGAGAGATTTTCAACTATAAAGTTAGGTGACATCAAGTATGACATAGCTGGTTGCGTGAGAGTTGGTGGCAACATGATGTTAAAGAAATGTTATGGCCTAGGGAACTTAACACCAAATCTTTAAGAAAATTAGATGTCTTAACTAAACTTATAATGTTTGGTAATAGCCCATAAAAGGGCTCTTCAACTCAATAGAAATATTGAGTACCAATGTTCCCTAAGTTTTAAGATATTCCCTTGTTCCATGTTGCTCTACTCTAAAGCCATTGCTAGAAGACAACACCCTTTTCACTTTGCATGTCTTCTACAACAAGGCTCTAGTTGTTACATCAAAATATACAAAACCTAACTTCCCCAAGCAGCAAACTTGCAACAACAACAAAGGTTCTATTGCTTCGATGGACGTTTTTGGCACCATGATATCAAGTTATAAAAAGTATGGACAATCACAAGAGTGTAAGCAATTTGCCATTGCACCATTTAAGCTTCTTGAATTTGAGTCTTTGCAAACACAAAAACACATCTTAGTGATCATTTCAACAACTCATAAGAAATAGGAAATGAAGCATGCAATAAACTTCTTTGCAAAAGAAAATTGTTCAAGTTGGAATGTACACTCAATATATGAACATTGTAAAAGTGTCAAAGAATTGTGAGTTCAAAACATGAAATGTCAGCTTGAATGAAATGACAATGTGAGCAAATTGCCAAAGTAGCATTAAAGTTTGTCTTATAAAGAAGGTGGTGCTATTATATACACCAATAGCAAAAAAATGACTATGTAAGCGAAAGCAAAACAAGTTGAAAAGATGCAATGAACAACAAAGTTCAACATTATAGACATTTTTGAAACTCCAATGAAGTTTGAACACAATGAAGCATACAACAACACATGAATGAGTTGTAGAAGCTTGCATTGTTGCAAGCAATTGCAAAAAAACACAACTATGAGAAAGAAATTAAAGACATGATATTAAGGCCATTTGAAAAATGTTTTTGGTTTTGGAAAATAAAATAATGTGAGCAAAAACTGAAACTACATTTATGCAAGTTTTAAATGACAAATAATCATATAAATTTTGAAAGCAATAATACAAATAAGCTACCAAAATCTTACAAATATTCAAAATAACAAATCTTAGTAGGAAAAATGACAATGCTTGAATTTTATGAAGCAAATACACCTTTGAAATGAAAAAATGTCCTTAGTTAAAAAAAAATTCAAGAATACAAGAACTTGAATTATAACAACATCAAAATACAGTACACAAATTATGTTGGACTTACAAAAAACTTGACCTCTAAGTACATTGAATCATGATATGAGTATGTCCAAAACAATGATCTTATTGAAAATAATGGATATCCTAATCTCTCTAAAATTGGTAAAAGTCAATCTTATCATCAATTTAGAAAACCCTAACTAATAGTTATATCTAATCGCTAATTTTTTTGGTACTAGAAATAAATAACAATTATTAGTAACATAAATCCGGTAATCAATTTTGGTAGTTAAAATTAGTAGTCATTTTTTTAGTAGTAAAATTCAATAATTAATAAAATCCAATATTCAAGTTTTATATATAGAAAATCCCAACATAATCTTGTCTCCTATTTGTGATCACCTCCTTATGAGCACTTGCTTACATGAGACAACAAGATTGTTTTATCATGGCAAATAGGCCTTTCCAACAACTTTAAAAGGTCCCACAACATCTTCAATAGGCCATATGGTATTTATAGCCCATGTTGTAGCAATTTTAGGCTTAGAATCCATTTCCATGTTGGTTCTAATACCATGTTCCACACTTTGTCAACTATCAAAAACAATGAACATCTTGGTATTCATGTGTCTTGGGGAAGCATTGAAATTTAATTCCAATAGTTGGTAATGAAAGAAGGCATTTCAATAAGTGTCAACTCTTACATTTCAAGTTGCTCATCTTACCAATAACTAGTAAATGCCTCATTGAACATTTCATTATTTTTTTCCTTGCATAGGGCCCATTGTTCCAACATACTTTTTTTTTTTTTTGTCGATAGATCATTAAATCTACCTCCATTTCAAAATCTAAAATTCTGCCATCTAGTGATAGTAGCCATTTACATCTTCTACCTTCCTACACACTTATTCCAATGCATAAATACCTTCTTAATCCAAGGGTGGATCTACTTTCATGTCCTAGATGTTCTTCTACACGAGTTCCATTTTTTGGGTAAATTGTCTTAAGTTTACATCTTGTTTTTTTAGCCTTCCACCCAAAAAAGGTTTCCTACTTCACCTTGTTGGCTTTCTCTTTAGCCAACATGAGCTCTTTGTCAATCATGTTGACCAACAACTTGAAGGTTTCTTAATTTTATTTTTTCTCTCCCATTTAAGCTCCACTTAATTGTTTTCCTCTTCTAGTGCATCCAAGGCAATATTGATCGCCGAAATCCAATTTTCTAATGTTGGTTATTTGTTGCAATAATTTTCATTTTATTCATGGTTTTATTTAATATGGCCTAGACACCTTGGAAATCTTATAGTTTAATCTATAGGCCTTGAATAGTCAAAGATTCTTGTTGATAAAATGTTTGTAGCCTTTCCAACTTCCTTTTGAGGTCTAACACCTCATGTTGTGTTTTTTGCATACCTTCTTTTGCTACCAATTTTTGGTAATGATTGCCTAGAAAGCTTGCCCCAATTTTGTTACTACTTGGGCATAATTACTAAAAAACAACAAGTGTTCATGCTCTAGGCCCTTAAGAGAAGATGGTAGGGGTGAAGAAAGGCCTTACAAATAGGGTCTACCTTGTACAAACCCATGAGTGCCAAAAAGTTTTAATCTTACCAAAAATGACATTTATAATTGTGGCGATGTTGTGGGAGTGTCCATGCCCATTGGGAATGGAAGGATTCTTGAATTAATTCCACCAAAAATGAATTTTGATGGTGTATTAAAATTTGATATATCATGAATGAAATTAAATCTCATTGCAACCTATCATGTAAAATTTGAAAAAGGTTGGAAATAGTAAGCTTTAATGCATTATCCTTTGTAGGTGAATTTGGACAAGCAATTCTAGGTATACCATAAATTGAAGGAGGCATGGTGGAATTTGGGCTCCTTGTCTTCATCTTCTTTTTCAAACTTCATGGGATTTTTGGTGATCATAACATTAAAACATGTTTCCCAAGTGACTGTGATTGACCTTTAGCATTGTGCAATTTCAATTTACTAATGTTCCAAGTCTTCAAAGCCATAAGCAAGTTTGTTAATCCATAGGATTCTAATGTCAATTATGGTTCATTGGTATTTAGCTCCACGATTTTTTATGGTTAATTTGTTGGATTGATTAAGTTCAAAAGGTCCTATTAGTGGAGAATGTTGCAACCCCACTTTTGGAAGAGTGTGAGGATGACACTCACACTCCCAAAATGGAGACTTGGGAGTCCTCTAGGACTCCCGAAACTTGAGAGTTCGATTGCAGGGGTCAAAACACCTTGCCTTGAGGCGTTCTTTATATCATTGGAAAGCTATTGAAATTTAAATGTCGAAAATGGCCTTGCATGAGCCATTTGGACATCTACTGCACAAGTTATGGCAAAAAGAAGGGCTGGGAGTCAAATTGCTAATTTGACTCCCGACCACTAAAAATCGAGAATCGACCCAACCCCGGCATGTGCAGGGGGAGTGTAACACACCGTTGGAAAGCTATCAAGCAGACCTACAAGTTTGCTTCAAACCTCATCCCAATCGAAGGTTTAAGCAAAGAGTTATGAACTTTCAAAGTCCTAGGAATCCAAACTGAGATAGTTTCGAGACTCCTCCTTGGGAGTCTCGGGACAAAAAACCATTCGGATGTGGGTGCCGTGGAGAGACGTAGAGAATACTATATGGGGGAAGGTGGTGGCTTCTCCCGAGTTTGGGCTGTGGTGAGTCTTATGAGTCCAGGGTTGCCCGTGGCTTGTCCTAACATTAAAAGTGTTCCAGAATGTGAACCAACTTGTTGGTTGGTTTGATGCATGTTCAAGTAAGTAACTAAATCTTGTCCCTCTTCCTACTTCCATCCTGGAGCTTCAGCACGCCCCTCTACCCCTTTTAGTGTTGAAAGTTGGGAACGTGCCCCGAGTTTCAAACAATTCCACTGTTTGACTGACTTGGACCCAACTTGGGTCCAATGAGGAACTTGGGAGCACATCAGTTTGTCTAATGCAATGGGGTCATTTTTTGAAAGCACCTTTACACCAATGTGGTGTGCATTGTTATCTTGCCCCCTTGGCATGTTTTCATTTGAATCTTT
>Ga0116228_10001425_pt1 | contig 19869 bp, 12 predicted proteins | sample S1TSphfallax_2_FD_89694 | JGI IMG/M metagenome (GOLD analysis project Ga0116228, IMG submission 89694) | Host-associated microbial communities from peat moss isolated from Minnesota, USA - S1T2_Fc - Sphagnum fallax MG | ecosystem: Host-associated > Plants > Peat moss > Unclassified | place... | reverse complement strand
TCATTATATTTTGTTTTAGATTATTTTAAGTTATTATACTTAGGATAAAATAATTTATAATAACATAAAGTAGAATGACCTTGAATAACTTAAAATATAACTTGAAATAACATATATTAATTTGAAATAAAATAACTTAAGGTATAGCCTAAAGTTAGTTGAATAACTTAATTTAGAATAAATTAAAAGCTTATAGTAAACTAATTAAGATACTTTAAGATAAAATAACATATAATAATTTAGGGTACAATAATTTATAATAGCCTATAATAACATAAAATATAAGTTAGAATAATTACAGTAGCTTAAAATAATATAAGGTATATCATAAAGTAGCATAGATAGAATATTTTTAAAAACATAGAAATAAACATATTTACTATAGTAAATTATAATAGTGAATTATGTTAATTAGTAATGAAACACAATGTCTACATAGTGATATTATAGTGAAATAACTTTCACTAGGGTGAAATCAATAAAATCTAATGAAATTATTTCACTTTTAAGGTCCCATAGTGATTTAAATTAGTAAATTGCACCCCACTTTGGTAATAGTGAAAGGTATCATGGCTTTTTTATCATATTCAAAAAAATAAATCTTAATTACATATTTTCCCAAAAATTCCATGATACATTATAAACTCTTGTAGGTATTGACAGTCCAACATGAAAATGAACATGTTGTGGGCCCTTGCATTTTGAAATGCAAATGCAAAAGCAATGAATGGTTTCAATACACTCACCACTTTTAGGTGTCATGTGGACATATAAAATTTCAAGTTTTGAATCAAAATACCCACATTATAGAGTGGTTAGGCATGTGTGCAATTTGATTATGTTTTCATTGCAACTTAATGTTGATCATGATGGCGACATGTAATGCATTTGAGAAGAACTAATGATTTAGATTATATTGTTTGACAACACGCATTAAATTTTTTGTGATAACATGGGCAATTCATTCCCAACTTAAACCAAATGGTATTCTAACTTGCAAGTGGAATGATTGCCTATGAATATTGATAGTGTAACATATTCTAAGGTTTCTTGGAAGATGACAACCTTATTTGCAAATTAGGTTTTTCACAAAGGTTTTAAGCCTTTGAGTGAGCAACCCTACCTCTATGCAAGCCTTGTCCCACTCTTGTTTCCCCGACCTAAACTTTTTAATCCAAGTAATCATTTTTTGCAAAACTCTTCATGCATCTTTAAGTGAAACTTCCTTCGTGCCAACACAATTTTGTGTCATTCGTTGGACATTTGCATGCTTTGGAATAACATGTGATAAAAACACCAACTTGCAAAAGGCATATCAAGTTACATGGGGGCACATGTGATGATTGAAAATATTCCAACTACTAGGGTGTTCAAATTGGTGCCGCCTTTATTTTTTATGTAGGCAATAACTTTGTTGATTGGGTGGAATTGAACAAGCCAAAGTAGTTTTCACAAGTTTTGCCAAAGCTACTTTAGCGGTGCTAGGTGCTTCAAATAACCTCATAGGACATGCCTTAACACCCAACCCTTGTCAATAAAATTTATAACCAAAGGGTGCAAGCAAGGTATTTTTTACATACTTGCTACCTTGTTTTTTACTTGAAAACATCCAAAAAATAGTTTTTGAATTTCAAACTTTCCTTTAAAATTTCAACACAAATGAATCTTTTAGTTTTTTTCATGTGCATTTCTATCTTCCTTCTAGCTTTTCAAAGGAATTTGTGTCATCTCATGGACTTGAAAAAATACCCCAAAAGTATCCACAACAATTTTGTCATTTGCTAGGGGTTGGGGATGATTTTAGTTATGAAAAAGAATTTCATTAACCAAAAAATATATATTGGAATTTCAACACGTCAATATTGAGGTGCATGGAAAAAAAACAAAATATTTGGAAGAAAATTTCACCTACTTTCAAGTACTTGAATTTTATTTTTCAAGATGCCACAAATTTTAGGTCTATTTCAAGTACTTGCAAGTAGTGTAAATAAACATGATTATAAAAATTTAGCTTTTGAAGTTCATGCAAACAAAAGTTAAGAAATAATGTACTCAAAAATAATATTATTATCCTCATAAAATCATCTACTTGTTAATCCTTTTATATAAAAACCCTAGCAATATTTTGTTGCTTACACTACTTTTTGTGTATACTTTACCATGCTTTCACCCCAAGGCAAATGTGTTAAATTTTGACTTAAACAAGGTCAAAGGTAAGGTGACAATTGCACAACTACCTAAGGCAAGTAGAGCTTAAATTTCCATGGTTTTTACAAGGCAATGCAAGTTGTGCTCGTTTAAGAGTTGAATGTGAGTGGGGAATCAAATTTTTGGGTCTTGATGCATCACAAGTTGATGGAACTAGGGTGATTCAACAAAAGAAAACACTTCATACCCATTTGCAGTGTAGAAGACAAGGTCCTCAATGAACCTTAATTGAGGAGGGTTGCATTTCTCATACCTTTGATGACCATTGAAATATTTTACAATTGCCAATGGATACATTGTGTGCCCCTATTTAGATTTTTTTATGCCACATTCCACATTATCCTGAATATATTTAAATTGAATCTTGTATTTGACAAATCCTCTACATGCTTATTCAACAAAGGTACATCCACAAATAAATGAGTCACAGCAAATGTAATTCATGTTGGGTTTTTCAAGTTTTAGTGTCAAAATTGTATTAACAATATAAAATCTTAATGTGTTTAGATGATTTGGTTTATAATATGGTATGGAAACATGTGGAATAATTTGGAATGAATTTAATGTGGATAAAATATCCAAAAACATTCATTACACATTGTAACCAATGTTTTTACTACTTAATAGACTCTTAAATGGATTTAAAAAGATTTGAAATTTACATAATCTTGGGGACATTCTTAAAACATATCTTTACATAATAATGGAATGTATTATATATTTGAGTCATATTTTTTTTGCAACTTACAAATGGAATATTTCTAATGTATCCCAAAAATATTTCAAAATAGTCAATCACTTAATTCCTTACTTAGGGTGCACATCAACTCATTATTTTGTGAATGCACCCACATATGTTTTTTCATGAAAATATTTCCATGGCTAAGGTTATATTGCACCAACTCCTTCCATGACCTTGTTGTGTTATGGGTTTTTTTTTTTTTTGAGATTTTAGGAAGAGGAAAGTAGGTGTTATGGCAAATGTTGCACTTCATCACTTGCACAACTTGAACATAAACTTTATAATTCTAGTCGCAAAGAAAAAGAAAATCCACACTACATTAAAGGGATGATGTGCCAACAAAAAGTTGGTTTTTTGCAAATAAAACAAAATGTACTTTCCATATCACAAGTTCTTCAATTGCTTTTGCTTGACCTTTTGATAAGGCGTTCAATAGCTTATAATAACTCAAATGTTGCACCCATCTTTTGAAGGTCTTAAAACTCACCCAATGGTTCAATGAACCTTGTACCACCCACCTCATCCTTTAAACCCAATTTTCAAAGTTTGAAAAATAGATTCCTTTTTCCATTTAAAAAAATTGCAAGGAAAAAAACACAAGTTAGTTCTACTCAATAAAAATTATTGCTCTTATAACCAAAGTTGTGATGGTAAGCCAAAACATTAACATTAGCCACCAAACTATCCAAATAATATATACACAAGCCATTGGTTGCTTTTTATTTGATTTCAAAGCAAAAATAAAATAAAAGTGGAAACATAAGCATATTTTATACATTGTGCACGTTACACATTACACACAATGAATTATGAATAAAAATGTTGCAAGTTGGAGCTTAGAAAAAACAGACTTGAGGGAACTCATTACCAACAAACAACAAAACTTAAAATATTTACCATTTTCAATGGGATTAAAAGTTTGCAAGTCAAGGAAGATTGCCACATGACCACAAAAACTTTTGATCATTGAAGGAACTACAAAGTGCAAGACAAAATCATAGAATCTTAACTTCATATCCATATCTAACTCTCCATCAAGGTGCAGTCACAATAAAACAAGCCAAAAAGGATGTCAAATGGGCCTAAAAAATAATCAAGATTGGACAAATATTTATGTTTTACCATTTAAAACTATGGCAATCATGGCAAATTGGTCCTTTTTCATTCATATGAATGACAAGGAATTCAAACCAAACATCCATTTGATAAAATTTTAAGTTTAAATTTCGATTTAAGATCTTTGAAAGTGAACACCTATTGCATTGAATTGAGTCAATTTTGCAAAGGACTATTAAAAGGATTCATATAATATATAAAAATTGATGGGAAACAAATTAAGAAGATAAAGACTTATTAACTACATTCAAAAAACACTCATACCTTAAAATATGTAAAATTCTAAAACTTTAAAAATTCAAAAAACTTTCCAAAATTAATGTAGAATTTTAGAACTTCAAAATTCCTTTACCACATATAAATGGGGTATAATGTACATGATGTTTTAAAAAGAGTTATAGTTTATTATACAAGAAAACATAAAAAAATTTAAAAATCAATTTTTGATTATGATTTGAATTTGTTATCATTTTAAAAGATGAAAAAAAAAATTTACAAGGAATCAACAAATTTTCAAAAGTTAATATTTATTCAAAAAAAAAACCCCATGTCATCTACTAAAACAATTATATGCATTTTTTATAACAGTTTGCAAAAAAAAATTTCAAAAATTCATTCGTATGGAAAAAAAAAATTGGGCAAAAAGACATGTAATTCTTTTCAAACTAATGTTGTTGGCTTGTTTTATCTCATTTGTGCCCATCGCCATTTGCAAACAATATTATTAATATCTTGAATCCTAATATTGATACCTAGCTCCATGGCCCCTTGAAGAATGAATATTGGTATCATCCATAATATTGCAAAACCCAATATAGAGGTTGATCTATGATATGAGAGCTTTAAACTCTAATGATATGACCATCCCAATATGAATCACTTGATTATATAAAAAACTTCATATCCAATTAAAATGTTCTTTGATATCAATATATATATCAATACCATGTATCCAAGTTGCATAAGATATATTGGTGTAACATTGGTGCAAACCCACATTGCCTAGCTTTTGTATACATTCATCTACCCCTTAATTATTGGAAAATAAGTACATATTCTATGTTGGAGCCTTTTAGGTGGAGCCATTTAAAAAAGCCTTCAATGATGCACATAAAAAGAAAGACATGTTAAGGCAAAAATGGTGAAAAGTTAAAAAAGTTCATTCCAAGTTACACATTTTTCAATCACAATATGTTTGGTCTAATTCATGTGGGCTTTACCCTCGCACCTGTTCTTCTAATCAATTTTTAATTTTAGATTAATGAAATAATGGTTTTACCATTTCAAGGGCCTAGGTTTGTTGTAAGCACATGCTCTTATATTAGGGCCATAAGTAAAAAACTATAAACAATTCGAAACTTGTAAAATCAACTTTTTCAAGCAAAATGTGTTCTTTCAAATTAGCCAACTTTTCCAACTTTCCATTTCAAAATTCTGGGGAACTATTCATGTTCTAGATGTGTTATATTCATCCATATCACATTGACAATCATTGGATAATTTTACTACAACTTTTATCTTTCCAATGTTTTGAAACATTTGTGCCAACTATCCAATTTGAACCTTTGTGTTTGATTTCAATTCCATTTGAACATTAAAGAATGAGTTAACATTTAATACAATGTAAATGTAGAATTATTTGCAAGATACTTCTATTTTACAATATATGTTATTGCATTTGAAAGCATCCCCAATTGTATCGATAGAGACAAATGGGACATTTTTATCAAAAAGGCACAACCTTGCACATTGTTGTAGGTCTAGAACATCACCAAGGATTACAACCCTAAACCAAAAGAAAATTCCATTAGCATATGAGAAGGTTGTGTAAGAAACAATTTTGATCCTTTTGGTTGTAGTACAACATATGCAAGACACACATTGTTTTGCATTGTTAACAATATGTGATCTAGTCACATGTGCATTGTTATCATTTCACTTCTAGAAATGGAGATGTATGGTCATCATCATGTTCATCATTACTGTTCTAACCTTCCTTCACAAAATCAGCCAAAAACAACAAGGCCGTAAGCAAATATGAGAACCTAACTAGGAACACCCAATGAATTGCAAGTGTGATGGATAAGTACTACTACTAGTCAGGATATTGTACCAAACAAATTGGGGTAGACATATACAATGATTTCACACACCATCTTAAAATTTACAAATACATTGTTCATCCTCTTCCCGCAGAATACCACCCGCCTAAATTATAAACCCTAGAAATTCACAAACTAAGTCTGCTTACCATGTTTACACTATTCAGTGACATTCAAACAAGCTTCTCATCCCGCAATGGCTCTACCCTTTCTTATGGGCGAGTTCAAACTATAAGCAAACAGGTCAGATAGGAAATGTTCCAAGAAGTTCCCAAAAAATGAACTCACAGCTCATGGTAGGTACCAACCTGGTAACCATTCCTCCAAATGTAGGACCAAACCAAAACTGCATACGTTCAATACAATCCCAGGTACGGGTTTTAATGGGAACCCTAAACTCAAAATTCCCCAGGTTTTACGAAACCTTAAACCAGGCTATACAAATTAATGAGTTTTTAAGGAAAACTAAACCCTAAAACTTCAAATTCCTCGGATTTTAAGGAATCCTAATCCCTAAGCCTGGAAACTCGACGGGTGTTAAAGAACCCTAAACCCTAAAACTCCAAACTTCCACCCCCCCCTCTCTCTCTCTCTATCCCAGACTGATTCCCAAGACACCAATTCTGCGAAGAAAATGAAGATCTCGCAGATTCGAATCCACAACCAGATTTTCGAGCAATTCGGTGTCCCGTTGATGCAATTCCCAGCTCCCAATTCATCACGCGCAGCTCTTCAGGACTGATCCGCGGTTGCTGTAAGTAAGAGACATCATGGGAGTTGCAGGCCTCATCGACACTGCGTCCAGCACATAGTTTTTCGTCTGCCTGTCTGCCTGCCAAACGCTCTGTGAACAGAAGCTGCAATGTTGTTTACCAACTTACAGCATACTCTTCCACGTCTTTGATGTCCAGACCCATGTTCATGATCTCCCCAGCAGGTACAACATACTCTGAGTAGTCGTCCGACTCTTCAGCGTCTGTGGGTACAAAATTTCGAGCTATTGCAGCCGGCGACATACTCCTCTCCCGATGATCAGATGTGTTATTACTATCCTTATGCAGCTTCTCCATATCCCACGCCTCTGACGATATTCCGTCTTCATGGTCCTGTTCACATATACCCATGTCACCGAATTAATAGTATCTCATGAGTCTTGCGATGGAATCATCCACGGATTTGTGCAAAATGATTACTTCTGAGATTTCTACTGCAATGAGCAGTTCCGGTGTTAAAGTACTGGAACTGGCCGACATGAGTCCTTATAAGCAAGTGCATGTTAGAGATTTCATATATGCGTAAGAGTTGGATCCAGTATTCACCTTCTTGCCGCCTAAGGCGAACAATCCCTTAAGGCCCGCGGCCGAGATGTCTTTATTCTGATCCTCGTATTCTCCCGGCGCTGTAGCAACTAGAGCTGCTTGAATATTATGACTATACACGCTGGTCTCATGACAGCTTCGCATCTCTGTCGATGCGCCGGTACCATATGGTCCATACCCGTAACCTGCTCGTAACCATACACGAGTCTGCCCGTCAGCGCAGCGAAGTTCGCCATGAGGAGTAGTAGCAATACTCAGATTCTGCTTCTGCTCCTCGATCACATTCAGATCGTGTCCCGGCGGGCATCCAAAGGGCAGCTGATCTTCCATTGCAGAGAGAAACAAAATCAGTCTAGCCTCCAAAAAGATTGCAACCCAACAGTTCAATCAACCCAGAAAATATAACAGAACTCTTATATTATAAGGGCCAAGCTCTGCACGAAAAAGAACCCTACAAACAAACTACTAATACAAACCCTAAACACTAAACGCAAACCATGCACGATTCTGAAACGATCACTACTAGAAGTTCTTCAACCTCAGCAGCACGTAATAGGGGTAATAGGAATGGAAAGTGTTGGAAATCCCACAGCTTATTTATATACTTATACAGGACTTGTGCGTCCAACTGCAAGTGAATGAGTCACAGGCCGCTGTTGCTGCGGCTGCTGACTAGTCCGGCGATATTATCACAAACTTACGTGCTTGTCGGAGATCAGTCGACGTCAAAGGGATAAGGGTGCATGGGTGCGACGGCGATTGGAGGCGGCCCAGAAACGGATCACTTGCCGTCGTCACACTCACAGGCTGTACGCCTCGCTTGCTGATTTATCCCCACTCTCGTCGTCGTCGTGGCCTAGATACGTCTCCGACTTATTACTAGTAAGTTACGCATGCATCATCTCCTCCTACACGTGTGTACAGTTGCTAGTGGGTAGGTACTATGTAGGTGGGTGTCATAGGAGGAGTTGATATTTTACCAAATGTTACCAAGTCTGTTTTTGGCCCTGCGTACCAAGGCAAGGATATTTTGTTTAGATTCATTATAGAATATAGTAGCTTAAGCAATTTTGCCCCCAGGTAATAATAGGTCTATTTTTATATAAGGATTTTTGAAAGAAGATATTTTGTCTTGTGTTGAAACTTGATATTAGTTGTAGGGTTATAATATCTTGAAGGATTTTGGTTTCTTTTAGAGGATTTTTTGAATTATATTTTTGCATCGTGAAGTATTTGAGTTTCCATAATTCTCCTTTTGCCTGAAGATACTTTTTAATGTAATTGGCATGGCCAAAGTGTGACACACCCCTTGTTTATTGTTTTACCAAGGTTTGCTCCTTTGCTCCTCCTAAATGGCCTTGGGTGAACCAGCACCTGCCACTCACCAGTGTTTCTTTCTCAAGAATTTTGTGTTTGTGGCTAAATTGATGATCATCCTTAGGAAGATTAAGCCAAATCTGGCTATAAAACAGAAATGAAGTATAAATCTTTAATCATGCTACTATATGTTTGGCTTCACAATAAAATCACACATATGAATTCAGTGATTTTTTACTTATTTTCCCCCTCACACTTCTGGCAACTGAAAACCTCCAAAAACACTTCTTTTTTTTTGGAATTTTGGAATTTTATTTCTGGTGATGCATTACCAGTAAAAAAAAGGTTAGCACCACACTAGTACCTTCACCTTCTTTGAGTGAGGCCTTCTAGTGGCCATTCAACCCAGGAAATGCTAAATTTGGAGGCAAAGACCTTGATATAATCATAGGATGGGATACTTACCATGGTTAGAAGCAACCTTGAAAAATTCAGGATTTTTAGAATGGCTGCTAAATACTAAAAATCCATGCCTAGACTAAATCAGGCTGTCTAGTCCAAATCTAACAATTGTTGTGTGTTTCATTTGGCCACTAAGGCCTCAGTCAAGAAGGTGAAAGTACCAGTGTGGGTGCTGGTTCATTGGGCCAGTGACAAGTGTGAACCACCACCAGCTACACTGGGGCCAGGATGAACCAGCACCCATGCTTACCTTGACCTTTTTGAGTGAGGCCTCTTAGTGGCCATGTTAAGCCCAAAAATGTTAGATTTGAACTGAGACCCTGATTTACTCTAAACAGAGGATATTTCTAATATTTAGAAATAATTTAAATGGACTTTGGGATTTTTATCATTGGGTGAATGTGGGTGTTGGTTCACACCCAAGGAGGACTGGTTCACCCAATGCCCTAAATGGGTGTGAGCAGGCATTCGACAAGATTTTTCTTGAGCTTTTTTTTAACCATGCTAGTAGCCTAGTGTAAGTACTGACTCCTTCACCCAAGGTAACAAAAGCATTGCTGTCATTTTCACAGTGTATTCAGATGGCACCTTATAACCATGAAAGGTCTTCTGCCAAGAGGAGGAACTTTTCAGACTTAGAATGTTCAGTAACTGTGTACTTTATGCATGGAAAAGAAGGTCTTCTGTCGAGAGGAAGAACTTTTCAGATTTAGAATGTTCAGTAGCTGTGGACTGTATGCACGGAAAAGCAAACCCTTGGGGGAGGGCATTCTCAGAATAAGGGGCCGCCTCAGCTCTGCCGCTGTGGGGCCCTTATAATTCTGAGAATGTGCTCCCCCCAGGGCTTCACCTAACACTGTAAGGGTAGGTGTAGGTATCCGATATGGATAAGGATGCAGTTTGTGAGCCTTTAAAAAAAAACTAATAAATTCATAAAACCTGCATATCAACGATCAACTCCTGAAATGTGATAATACGCTTACCAATGAGTGCATCGTAAGAAGGATGAGATGATAGAACTGACGCCAGATGAAACAATGCTTCTAGATGAAGAAGACCCACTGCCCTTCTGCCTACCTCTCACGGGCAGTGCTTGAAATTGATCAAAATTCTGCCCAACAATTGCCCTGAAGAACTAAGGCAAACCAGAATAAACATAATCTTATTATAGAAAAAATTAAATGATAACATTTACCCAACAATTAATATATGGGACCTTATATTTTTATTTTTGTATTTTGTGAATTCAAAGAAAAATGTTCTCCCTAGTATGCTGCCCATATCTGAGTGTGAAGACATGTTTTTAAATTAGGTCGATACCCTTTAAAACCTAAACCATTTTTCCATTTAACATGAACTTTTATCTACAATGTTGTTTTCTGAAGAGTGTGCATTCAAGGATCTTCATTTTTGGCAACAATTTTGAAATTCAACAATTAACAATGTGAAGCTACATCTAGTTGTTTTCATTTGAATGCATGAAGCTTAAGTTGTTGTATTGTTCTAGTTTTGTGCCTAGGGTGGCACAACCTAAAACATAACATAAATTGGAATAGCTTAAGATAATTGAGAGTAACTTAGGGCATTATAACACATAGAGTAATTGGAAAAATAACCTAAGCTAGATTTTGTAGGTTAACTTGAAGAACATTCAAGTTACTTTGTAAAAAACAGTAATATGAATGAGGAAGTCATGAAAGGGATAGACCAAATGGAAGAGGGCATGTTTCAATGAGGGCCTTTGGCATTGAAAATTCAAAACCTTGATGAAGACCAAAGTTTATGAACAAAGTTATTTTATTTTACAAAATCCTAGAAAACTGAACACTACTAGAAAACATGGGGTGTATTCAACAATCTAATTCATTATGGAGCCTTAAATGTGAATTAGCTGGTCACCAAACCTTTGCACCATTTCACCATGGGTGAAACTTGAGTCATTCACATCCAATTGTAGCAAAAGCAATTCACTAAGGTAATTTCGTAAGGTCAATATTTTGTGTTATTCAAATAATTATTTTAATTTTGGATAAAAGATCATATATTTTTATTAATTTATTTTTTTCATTATGATTATGTATACAATTATTAAATGATGTATGCTAAATGTATATAGTGTTATTTAATGCATGATACAACATTGAAAAGTCTTGTTCATATTTTTTATTTAATGTAGATCCATATATAATATATATAATATTTAACATGTACTAGAATCTATATTAGAAATTATTCTAAATAAATTATAATATTTTTTTGACATAGTATACTAATTATAATGTAATATCATAAATTAATATCATTTTTTTTATTAAGATAAAAAAAATTCTTAAATTTTATTTATTTTTCCATAAACTCTTTTGCATGTTGCAACTTTTCAAATCATATTTTCTATGAAGGAATATTTTGTGAATTGTTATTAAGCAACACAATTGAAATATGTTTTCCTTTAAATGTTTTGGAATTTTGTATGGTTATTTATGATGTCTATGTAGACCTTTGGAGAAATTTCAAGAAAGAATTTTCATTTGTTTCATTTTGAGCAATATATGGAAAAGAAAATATATGCAAAAGTTTGATTTGTAAGAAAAAATTGTGTAAATATTTTATATATATATAAATTTTCACACATTCTATCACAAAGCAAAGTGATAGTTGGAAGGTAAACAAAATACAATGTCTCCTTGTAAATCAAGGTTTTCAAACCTTGTTACTAACAACTTTGTATCTATGAAACAAGGTAGTTTGTTTTATTTTGTTTTGTTTATCATGTTGGGATCTCCCAAACCACAATGTTTCATGTATTTGTGCTTTTGTATCTTCGAAAAGCACCAACTTGGTTTGAGACACTTGGAGCTATGGTGTGGAAGCTATTGATTATTGAACCATTTTTTTCAGTGTAAATTAAATAAAATCGAAATTGAAAATAATATTGAAAATTTGGGGGCATTCTTGGTGTTGTTGGAAAGCCCCTGGCAAGTTAGATTTAATAGAGTTTATTTCACAATTTTAAGAGCTAAGGTGTGGAAGATATTGGTTTTCGAATGGATTGAAAATTGGGTTTTGATAGAAAAATCAGATGAGGCCTCAATGTGTTCACATTGCTGAATTTTTAAATTCTCAATTTTGAAAATGTGAAAATTAAAAAATGTGTTCACACTAGGGCCAATGACACAAGCTACATTAGTGTATAATTATATGTTGATCATATACAATTTGTATTTTGAAAAAATACATATCAATTTAAATTATCTTTAAAATATGGCAAATTAAAATATTAGTGAATTCATTATGTTCATAGCAACCAATCCCCATTCATTAAGGGACATAGTAAATTTACTTTTTTTGTGTGTAATAAAATTGGGACAATTTCATTAAAATCCTAGTGAAAATCCTAGTGATTCAACCACATCCTCTACTGGTGGAAATGTTATGAATTTGTGCTACAAGAGGTAGGAAACTCAAGGGTTTCAAGGTCATGTACTAGATGGACACACACAGGACATTCGCAAAAGCATTATGGAAATCATGCATCCTATGGTGAAGCAATGCATCTTCAATCAAACCCAAAACTGTTAATTTTTTATACCCTGAATACAACACTTTCCATAAGTGGGTCCATGCAAAATGAACCTTGTGTGAGTTTGAGGTCCACATACTATTTCACTTTGATAAGAATGGATTTTGATTATGAGTTGCAAGCTTTAATTATACTTGTAGATGATGGGAAAAGTCATGACTCTTGTACCTTTGTTTTTGCCATTTGCAAGTGTTTATTCTAATTTTATCTTTAAAAGTGCATAGCATATTCACATTAATATTGGCCTCTCGATTCAAAGATTTCAATGCAATGAAGGTTTCGGTGGGAAGGTTGTAATTAAAAGACATGGTGGAAAAATATTAAAACAAAACATTGATGCCATTCCTTGTCGTTACCTTTTGTTTCCTCAATCCCAATGTTGCTAGTTCATCTACTAATGTTGCAATTTCTGATGAAAAAGACTCCATTTTTTAGGCAAGTGAAAATGTTGTGCAAGTTTTATTAAAGAATGAATTTTCCTTGTTCTAGCACTTCATTTGAAGTTTGAAGAACGTGAGCTACTATTAATGTCCAGTAAAATCATGATTAAATAATTATATGATTCATCTTTTACATTCGAAAAGTCCACATCTTACAATAGTTAAAATTCTTGCAATTATGATCATTATCAAACTATAATCCTATGATTATCTTGTATAATTTTCATAAAAAATATTGATAGGCCACCTTATTAGACATATTATTGATAAAACAATCTATACAAAAGATAAGAAATTTCAATACGAAATAGAAAAAAATGATAATTTATTTTCGAAAATTGTATTGAGAAAATTTCATCGCATCTTTTTTTTAATTTCTCATTTGATGGTGGTATTTTTCTATTTTTATTCTAACATTATTATGACATTTTTTATTCTATGTGCATGAACAATATAATAATATCATTTAAAAAGTCCATTATGAATCCATTCTTTTTTTAAAACTGATCCATATTTTTAATATGATTCTAATTAAATTTTATTGCAACATGAATAATTCAAAATTGACAATGTTAATATCACTTTACATTTTAAGCTCAATTATAATTTAGAAAAACTATGACTGTGATGGTCCAAATTAGACACCTAACTATGCTTTTACCATACGGTGGAAAGCTAAAGTTTAATTTTCTAAAGTATTCTTTGTTGCACATCAAATTCTTGATATCTTGTGTTCACAAATTGAAACTAAATGGATATTTAGTGTTACTAAGAGTGCTAAACAAGCCTATGTCCATGTAGATTGGGAGTTGAGAACTTGGACAAGCTTGTCATGATCTTGAACAATTGGCTGAATGATGCAAGAGTTGATTGTGATTGAAAAGAGTGATCCATTGACTAGTTTTCTAATGAAGAGGCTGATCTTATATTTGATGATCATGCGGTCACATTGGACTCGTCTGGGTACTTTGATGAGGAGGCGCTGAATAGTTAGGTTGGTTATGCCTCATGCTTAGCATGGTTTCTGTTTTTCTGTACTGGACAATTCACTTTGAATGTTTTGTTTCTCACAATAGCGAATGATCTAATGGTTGTTTGCTTCAATTTTGGATGGATCTCCATTCTTTTTAGTTTTGAGCCACATGTAGTCTGATGTCAATTGTCAAATTTTGTTTCTTTGTCTTTATGTTTACATGTATGAGACTTAGGGCTTTATAAGTGTCAGCATTGGATTCTATATATGTGCTTTGAACTTGCTCAAGGATTTTAAGTTTTTGTATGCACTACAAGAGGCTCTGGAATCAGGGGTGTTGTTGTGGATAAACATAAGCAACACTCTGGAATTCAAGAGAAACAATTCCACGAGCCTCAATGCCTTCCTGTTTGCAATGTGGTTATTCAGCAAGTAGGTTAGGATTATTCTTAAACCATGTAGGGTTTAGGTCACTTGATCTCCATGGATACAATTTTCCAAGTTATTTGATCAATGTTTGCAGTGATCTGTTTGATTGATGGTTTTTTCTTTTTTTGGGGACATCTTTGAATCACCATCCATGGACTTGCCACAATGGAGATGTGTTGTGGCAGACAACAACACATGATGCAACAGTGATGGTGTCTATGCACATCAGATAATGTTATTCCCACATGATCTTCTTGGTGACATGCTTGTACTACAGCTTGGTGATGGAGAAGGACATTTGTACTCTATTAGACTTAGCAACACTTGCAATGACTTTCTGGGTCATGTACACTATATGCTTCGAGCTAAACTCCACTCTTGTTGAACATCTGGATAATGTGTCACACAATATATATGTGTATGTATATTTTGTTGAATGTCTCCACCCTCCCTTGCAATCAATCTATTACCTGTCTGCATTGAATAGGATTTGAAGCATGGACAGTGGAATTTGTGTATATTTTTGCCTTGAAAAACAACATGATATGAGTTGTACAACTATCACTTCTGGGTCCCATTCTCTCCAACTCGCTACTTGTGTTAGGCTGTGCTTTTCTGTTTGGAGGTCTAGCACACCCAAAAGAAAGACCAAAAGTTCAAAAAGGTATGCGTGGTAGCACAGGTCACCTCTGGATTTTATTATAGTGGTTAAGGTGTCCAGAGTCCTTTATGGGATAACACGAAAAGAATTAATGGATAGAAATAAACAAATGTATTGAGCTTATGTTGTGTAGATTTGCATAGGTTTTTCTGCTTGTTGATTGCATTGCTTAGTTTGTTTAAGTGGCTTGGCATAGGAGTTAGTGTATTGATGTGTTGTTGTATTGCTATGTGATGCAAGCAACAACTTACATTACTTCTGGCTTGCAATAGATGGCAGTTGTGGGTCTCTTACTCCCTGCATACCTTAATGCTACAAAGACTAAGATGCATACTGGAACAACTTTGCTTATACTATCAAGGTTCAGCAACATAGTTATGCTGATAACTTACACTACATATTTACAGTCTCCTGGATAGACTACAACCCAAGAGCATCTCCATTGGTGCCCAGTATGTGGCCTTGCCTAGAAATCTTGGATGAGGTGCAGCAGTCATAGCCAATGAATCGATCCACTGGACTGCCATGACCCTGAAAAATCCACATCTTCCATGGCCCTGGAGGAGCCTTGGAAGAGTATAGTAAATACAGTCAAATTGTATTGATTGACTGCTCCCTGATTCTGATTGGCTAGATAGTTTGATTGCTCCAGATGCATTGCTTTTAGTAGTCTCCCACCTATTTGCAGTCCCAGTGTTAGTTTTATGGGTAGGGTTGCAAATAGATAAATAACTAAAACTTGAAAGTGAGAAATATTTTTGCAGGAGCATGCTGAGCAGTGCTGGAGATGCTCCAAGTGCAAAATACATTCCATGTGATATCTACTGAAAAGCACGTGTGTAGTTTCTTGGCTAGGCTTTTGGAAGTTATTGTCCTCTCTCTGACTTTGAGACCTTTGTAAAGATGCTGACACTGGATTCCCATTCTAAACTTTTTGGTTTGCAAGAGGCCCAATGAATGAAACAAACTCTGAATCAAATGAATGTGTACTATCCTTTTGGGGCACAATTGCATGACTGCCATTTCGATTGTATTTATGTGCATTCTCTCTAAGTATCTTGTTGACAGGATAGAGCTGTCTGGGCAAACTGACCCTGGATGGTTTTTTTCTAGTGAATTTCTATTGTTGTATATACATGGCAGTCGAAAAGAAAAAATCTTTCAATGATTTAAAGTCTTATGGAAAATTTAATTCTTGGGTGTTCAATTAGCAGAAGTCAAACAATGGGATCTTCATATATGAGTTTGTGAGACAATAAACTCTTTTGTTTGAACCATTTTCCAACTTATTGGAACTCTGGACATCAGGACATTCATGTTGTATTAACTACTCATGCTTCAACTTCTTTGTGATAGGGTGCTTTAGCCTCATCAAATGTACCTGTCTCATTCATTATTGTGATCATACTTCCAATGGTTGGAAATGTTGTTCAGTATGCAATTGCAATCATGTTTGCTCTTAACGACAAGTTGGTGAGCTACAAAAAACCTATTGGCCATATTATTTTCATTCAAAGTTGTTTTCATTCAAAATTGTCAGTGGATGCACATTTAGAGACACTGAAATGAGCTTTGATGCACATTTGGTATTGGCAATTGATAGGTTTGAAATTCAATCCAGGCGAGACTGCTTCACATTGGTGAAACCTCTCAATGATGAGAAGGGACCTGCACAGACTTGATCAGGTTCCAGCGAGCTGCCATAGTTATGTGCTGTGAGGTTTTCTAATCTGTAGGAAGCCTCCAAATTGTGTGGTTATCTCTGCTTTTCTCTTCTATTGCTGCCCTTCATATTTTATGTTTTTATCCATACAACATTAAGTCTGCGGTGAAATCTGGATTTCACAGATGGATAAAATGCAACCAGATTTCAAAGCAGGGTTATAAGGAGGTTCTTGGTGAAGAAAACAGAAAAAAACATTCCACATATACCCAGTGATGCACTCTATTGGTTCATTGCATAAACCTGATCAGAAAAACACAATGTGACAGTAAGCATGCATACAGTTAAGAAAGTGTGTAATGACTTTATATAGTGTTTGCACTTAGTTCCTGGAAGAATGTAAACTTCACTTGGGTCAAATATTCCAAAAATCAACCCTTGGGCATAATAGGGTATTTTTGAAATTTCAAAGTCCAGTTATCTGATACCATGTGACATCCCCGCCCCCAAGAAAAAACCCCCTCCTTGGCCGGGTATTGAAAAACTCAATATCTGATAAACACTGGTCATTATACTGTTGGCAACCCTTGGATTAATTGAGTGATTGCAGCCTTCAGAATGCTTGCTTTTCCATCAGCCATGAGAGCTGGGTACTTCTCAGTCTCCTCTGTTGACATCCCAATTTGAATGCATTAAAATACAAATCAGACATCTTCTTGGCTAGCAATTTGTTCAAATTTCATCTGTTGATGTGACATTTCGTCCATTTAAATAACTAAAACAACATGTGTACTCACGAATAATAAAAAGCCCTAGTTTGTGAATGCCTAAAATGGATGGATGGCACATAAACTAATGTTTTCATCCATCCATGTTGGAAAGTAATCACCATATACTGTACACAAGTTGTTTTAGTTATTGTGAAAGGAATAGTAGTACACAATAGCACAGATGCAAAAATTCACTCAACTCATGCATGGTTTTCGTACACATTCCTACCAACCTGCCATTAAAGTCTTTGAGAAGGTTTTTGAACAAAGCAAAAATCAAACTTGAGGTTAAAATCCTTGCAGAAAATTCCAGAAGATTTGTGCTAATTGAAAGCAACCATCTGAAAATGTATGCAGACTGCTCTCATTGCCAAGTTTATAAATCCTCACAGTAAGGTCTGGGGAAACAGGTTATGCCATTTTCTTGACCACATCATATGACATAATCTTCTGATGATGATTGTACACATGTAGTAGTGACCAAAATGTGTCTGTTGAACACAAATGTTTTGCCATTGTTGAATCTTCCACCCCATACCTAAATGACATGGAATGGCCTCGCCATTGCCACTATGTTGGGTGCTTCACCTAGCTTGCCCCCTAACAGACTCTCTGAAAACATTCCCAACATAATGGACAGAGGCTTGACCAGTCCATAGTACATAAAATACAAGGTCTATGCTGTTTGAAATAACGCTCCAAAATGTACACAGAATGCTTACAAGCTGAAGTTGATCCTTGCAGGAACTTCTGCTTGAACCTATTGAAAACAATGCTCTGAGAGCCCTAAACTCAGAGCAAGACAAATACACTGAAAAGCAGACCAAGTTGGTCCGCCCTGACATATAAGGGTTAACAAGCTGATGCTTATTTGTCGTAGAAAAAAAGGTGTGAGCTCATGAAAATTATCCTTAATGGTGGAATTCAATTATGCAAAGATAGATTTTCAAACAATACTCAAATTGTTACATAATTTTGCACTTGGAGAAAAACAATGATATTGCCAGTGATTCTCACTGTGGAGATTGTTATGCAGGATGAGCTTTAGAGTGGTGTAATAATGTTCAAACAAACTGCTTTCTTCATCTCTCACTGAAAGGGGATCCACTGGCCACAACAATCCTGCAGTATGGTGCAGTGTTGGGCAGTTACCCGGTTTGGAGGATTAGAACCACCAGTTCCAGTTAGGAAAAACTAAACTGGGATTGGATCTGATTTTTGGAACCAGATCCAGAACTGGCTCTGTAATTTATATATTTCAAGATGGACCCAGAATCTCTGTCCTGTTACCAATTATGTGCGGAATAGGAATCAATTTTTTTTAAAAATATTTTAAAGAAAACTGCCTAAGTGGCAGTTAACCAACAGTTAACTGTCAGTTCCAGTCTGGGTTACCCAGACCAGAACCAGAGAACTAGAACCGGAATTGAAATTATTTTTGTTGAAGAACTGGACCCAGAACTGGAGTCCCCAGTTCCACTTGTTTGTGGATCCAAAACCATAACCGTTCTAATTACCCAAGGTTCTTCATAAAAGTAAAGAACCACCCAACACTTGCATGGAGCAAAGTTGGGAAGTTATTAGAAACAGGAACATACCCCTGACAGTTATCAGGGTGGGTCTTAGGATTCATAACCATGATTCTCCAAAAAATCAGTTCCAGTTCTGGCATATAACCATGGCTCTCAATTAAAAACAATTAAAAACAACTCACCAGTTCATTGTTCATTCTTTCCCAAAAACTGCTAGTTCTTTAAGGTTTTTGGAAAAGAATGAACAATATCAGTACTCACTAGAGAACCTGCCTAACATCCTGAACCAAGACACATGTGTACCTGCCTGATACCTAGATGTAAGCATACTAAGAACCATTGGTGTTGTGGTGTTCTCCTTTGTTTGGGCCAGAGTGAACCAGCACCCACCAGTGCACCAGTTGTGGATGAGGCTGTTTTGGCCGTTTTGGGATGAACCCAAACCATTTAACCTAAACCAAACCCCACATTGAGGTGGGTTTCTTTTCTTTTCACTTGCCCACACTTCCCTTGACTTCAAAACAATTCCACCCTTTTTTCCCTCCTCTTTCTTCT